>OGLT01000018.1_pt1 | contig 159730 bp, 147 predicted proteins | sample 1572911 | NCBI WGS metagenome assembly OGLT01 (sample SAMEA2582014, study PRJEB24529) | metagenome | biome: Human gut stool | place: China | collected 2011 | reverse complement strand
GATTTTGTGTGCATAAATTGTTGCTGGAACGAGGTACGAGTGAACAGTAACAACTATTCAGAACCCTATGTGCAAAATCGCTGTTTCACAGCTCTACTGGATAACAAGTTTATCTACATGGCTCTGAATAGTTACATTTTGCTTATTTATTCTGCTAATATTTGTTTAAGCTCATTTGATGCCTGTTCGTAAGTCTTAAATACTATTCCCTGCATTCCTACATTAATGGCACCCTGTACATTTTCTTCTCTGTCATCAATGAATACACATTCTGATGCACTGAGCTGATAAGTGTCTATCAGCTTTTCATAGATATCTGCATCGGGCTTGATCATCTGAACAAAGCCGGATACTATCTTGCCATCTACATGATCAAGAAACGGAAATGATCCTACATTGGCATGTAATGTAAATATATCTCTGGGATAGTTAGACAACAAATACACATGATATCCCTGTTCTTTTAAAGAATCTATCCAGGATACCGCATAATCATATGGTTTCACCAGTTTATCACGGTTCTCCCATACCAGATCAAAAGCTTCTCTGAATTCTATATTATCTTCTCTTAATCTGATAACAGCATCTTTTTCATCTATCGTACCATGATCCAGATCATGCCACCAACAGCTTCCAAATACTGATGTTTCAAATCGATCCTGCGCTTCTTTGGAAAGGTTAAGATTTTTCATTAATTCACGCCATCTAAAATCTACCAATACATTGCCGATATCAAATACTACGTTCTTTATCATATAAAATATATGCCTTTCTTTATCCTTAAAGCTCTACGCCGTTTTCTTTTAAAAGAGCCTGTGCGCTTTCTACAGAGTCTACACCTGTCTTGTTCTTGATTGGTGCAAATTCATGATTTCTAACTACTTCAAAAGACAGACAGTTATCCAGTAAATGAATCATATCCAGTACGAGAAGCTCAAACTTATAGCCATTAGGTGTCTCCGGTTTATGATAATTGCCCTCTTTGTCTATGTATGGAATCTTCTTCTCTACTACATGTACCGGCATCTTCTCATTCATGATCTCTTCCAGCTTATCAACACGGAACAAATAGTTCAGAATAACACCAAAATTATAGGATAATTCACCATTTGCTTCTCTGGAATTGATAATCTCTTCTGTCATCTCATAATATTCTACGATAGAAGGTCTGCCATCCTCAAGGCATAATACACCTACCTTTTCATTCGGATCTGCCTTTCTTACGACCTTGGCACCACTGACTCTTCCTGAATCAATTGTTGCTCCAACAAATACAGGGTCTGCAATTCTCTGAAGTACATTATCAACTGCAAAAATATTAAGCCATTCAATACCTCTTTGATGAACATCATCCAGAATACCTGTTACAGACATGGAATAGAACCATCCACCATTACCATTGGGAGATAAGGAAAGAGAATCCTTAGCTTCCATGAGTAATTTACCATCATAGTCTGTAGAAGGTGCCATTTCCTGCTTAAAGAATTTTACATATTCCTCAGGATAGCCAAAATAGGACTTTTCCTTGAAAAATGCAATTGTTTCGTCATTATTCTTATCGCTGGTCATAATATAAAGAGGTACATAGCATCCTGCTTTATCTGTCACATCCTGCAGATTGCGAATCAAACGTTCAAATATGTAGACATCCTTAGTCAGTCCGATATTGTATTTTCCCTTAGGTCCATCAGAACCAAGTCTGGTTCCCTGTCCACCAGCCAGTAATACGGCACCTACTTTACCTGCTTTGATTGCTTCCAATCCCTTTGCTTCATATTCATCTTTTCTTGCATTGATTTCGTTTACTTCCAATGCAGATAGCGGTTCCAGTTTACCTCTTTCCTGGGCAAGTTCCTTATGACCAGCCATTGCGACCATAGACCAGTCAATCTTGGCTACCTGATTAGCCAGCTTCTCTTTGCCAGCTTCATCCAGTGCATCATATGCTTCTATAATATGCTCCTGACCATGTTCCCTTAATATTTGTTTTAACTCGTTCTCTCCCATACTTTCCTCCAAAACTCTAATTCTTTCAAGACATTTCTATAGTGTCTTCTGCTCTAAGTTATACTACATTTTTCGTGATATTGTAAACCGCTTTTCAAGATTTTACATAATTAATACATTTGATATTTATAATAATTGTCTGTATTAACTATTTTTTATATTATATAACGTGATTATGTTAATTATATAACAATTTCAAATAAAAATATCACTCTTTTATAGACAAATTCAGAAAATAAATGTAGAATATGATATGAAGACGTATTCAACAAATTCTTTAAATGAATAAAAGGAGCCATCATATGGATTATTTTTCAAAAGAAGAAGCTGATGTAATTGGTGAAATATCCAATATTTCAATAGGTTCTTCGGCAACTGCCATGAATATGATGCTTGGTCAGCCCATTACAATTACAACACCTGATGTATCCCTTGTTCATAAAACAGAAATCTTAAATGACTATGAGAAATCATGTGTTTTGATTCGTGTCCAATACACACAGGGGTTATATGGAAACAACATCCTGATATTAAAGGACGAAGATGCTAAGATAATTACTGATCTGATGATGGGAAATGATGGAACAGGAACATATTCTACCGGTGAAATAACCGATTTGCATATCAGTGCAGTAGCCGAGGCGATGAACCAGATGACAGCCAGTTCTGCAACCGCAATGAGTAAAATGTTCGATAGCAAAATTGAGATCTCACCACCAAGTGTTCAATCAGTTAAAATTGACACGTTCCGTTTTCCGGATGATATTCCTGATGATTTATTTGTGAAGATTAATTTTAAAATGAAAATAGGTAATCTGATAGACAGTACAATTATACAGTTGGACCCGTTTGATCTTGCGCATTCTATTTATAAATTATTCCAGAGGAGGAAATAAAATGGCAAAAAATATTTTAATTGTCGATGATGCAGCATTTATGAGAATGATGATAAAGGATATTTTATCCAAGAATGGTTATACTGTTGCCGCAGAAGCTGAAAATGGCAAGGTAGCAGTAGACAAATATAACGAGGCAAAACCCGATCTTGTATTAATGGATATTACAATGCCGGAAATGGATGGTATCCAAGCCCTTAAAGCAATTAAAGCAAATGATCCTAATGCACAGGTTATTATGTGTTCTGCAATGGGTCAGCAGGCAATGGTTATTGAAGCAATTCAGTCCGGAGCTAAAGATTTCATTGTAAAGCCTTTCCAGGCAGAACGTGTATTGGAAGCAGTAAAAAAAGTAGTCGGTTAATTTCAGAACATGAAAAAGGTAGCCAATCGGCTACCTTTTTTTAACTTCTTTTTATAAATTCCGTATTACACTTGGGACATGTGACAGCAATCTTGCCTTTCCCTCTGGGAATCCTGATTTTCTGTCCGCATCCTGGACATTTATAGATATGATATGCCTTTTTCTGGGCAAAATCATATTTTAATTTCTCCCATCTGCTGCCCTTAGTAGCATATCCCTTGGGATGAATCCACTGATTCCATTTTGAAGTAAAACGATAACGCATTGTCAGGAACTTGCTGTTCTCCTGCTGCCTTTTCCCATAATCTCTACTGAGTATTCTGTAATACAGCCATACTACCGTTACCAAGAACAGAATTTCAAAAAATCGATTTCTGGTGATTAATTCTAGCACGATCCATACCATAGAAAGTCCCGTTAAAAATCTTGCCAGTTCATCCACGCCATACCTGCCCTGCATAAATCTTGCTATTTTCTCACGCATATATATCTCCTTTCTCCTACAACATAGGTGATATTATTTTTAAAACAAACTGAATCAATCTCTGATACCAGGGTCTCTTATTCCACTTATCAAGCTGTATTTCCTCGCACTTCTCCATCGTACTGAGGAAATCGTTCTTCATATCGTATACGGCACCCATTTCACTTAAAAAGACACCGCATTCATAATGCAGATAAAAACTCCTGTAATCTGTATTAATGGTTCCGCAAATCGCACACTCATCATCAGAAACAACATTTTTGGCATGAATAAATCCTGGCTTATATTCAAAAATTCTGACGCCTGACTCTATCAGTTTGCCATAATTGGATACATTGACCATATACACATACCATTTATCAGGAATTCCAGGTACAATAATTCTAACATCTACCCCACTTTGAGCGGCACTGATCAGATCATCTCTCATACTTTGATCAAGTACAAGATATGGTGTCGTAATGTAGATATAATCCCTGGCTTTGTTGATCATTCTGGTGTAAGCACCCTCTGTCGGATTGCTTGGATTTCTGTGAGGTCCACCGGCAAATGGCTGTACATAGCCATCTTCCTTTACTTTTACATTAGGACGATATTTGTCATATTCAAAGACACTTTTGGCATCTGTTGCTTTCCACATTGCCATAAAAATACAGGTAAAGCTCCACACACCTTCTCCATAAAGTCTGAGTCCTGTATCCTTCCAATGTCCAAAACGCACAATATAATTGGCGTACTCATCTGCCAGATTAATGCCTCCTGTATATCCGATATTGCCATCAATTACTGTAATCTTCTGATGGTTACGATAATTAAAAGACAATCTTGCCACATTTTTATGAATTGGATTAAAAATACGCAGCTCTATTCCTCTGCTCTCCAGATCTTTACGGAACGCATGATTATTGATAATCAGTGTACCAAAGTCATCAAACAGTAATTTGACTTCTACGCCTTCCTGTACTTTCTGGGTCAGTATTTCAAGAATTTCTTTCCATACTCTTCCATCTGATACGATAAAATATTCAAGGAAAATAAATTTCTGTGCCTTTTTCAAGTCTTCTATCATTGCCTGAATGATATCTTCACCAATCTCATAATATGTAACTTGTGTATTATTATAGATTGGGAAGCCTTTTTTCCTGAGATAACGGCTAATCTGAACCTTATTAGGATGCTGCTTCTGAATATCTTCTGCTACTTCTGTATTCTGGACCATGTGGTCAAATATTTCTGATTCAATTTCGTATATTCGTTTATTTTCTTTGGAATTACGTCTTTTACGTCCCCACATAAAATACAAAAACAATCCTGCTACCGGAAGTACCAGAATAATAATAATCCAAGACATTTTATAGGATTCTGCATTATTAACCAGTGCAAAGACCGTTAAAACGCTCAATAATTCCATTAACAGATAGATGATAAAAAATCCTCTGAAAAGATATACGGCAAGAAGCATCATAGTTATAATCTGCAGCAAAAACGCTATTCCAACCGTAACACCTCTGATAATACCATAATATTTACTCTTTATTATATTCACACTATCGTCCTCCATAATAGGGACCGCCACAGAAAAATTTTCTTTGAATTTTTCTTCTGCCTGTGCCTTATTGGGATTGTTGATATTTGCATCAGGATGATATCTTCTGCTTAAACTTCTATAAGCCTTCTTGATTTCTTCCTCTGTTGCTCCTCTCTCTATTCCCAGCACATTATACGGGTCATTCATTTGGGTAACCTTTCTTTCTTCATGCGTAGCTGCTCATAACGGCACCAGACACCTGAATAAAGTATATTTCTTAATAGTTCGATATTATGAATAATTGGTAATTTTTCAAATTCCTTTGAACATTCTGCCATCATCATGGATAGAATGGAACGACATTTTTCTTCATATTCCTCGTTTTGCTCCACAAATACAAAAGGATTATAGTTGCCGCTCTTCTTATCTTTCTCCAAATCTTCATAGGCATCCATTAAATATACAAATTTACCAAGAAAAAATGCCATTCTTCGGATACTGGCGTCCCACTCATCATTTTTGTAGGCAAACAGTTCTGCCAGTACTTCACCAAAAAGTCCTGATACTTTATCCAGACTTTCTTCCTGTTTCTTTTCACAATCCGATATTTTATCAAACAGGATTTCTACTTTTTTACATTTATCAGGATATTTCTCCTGTACTTTCTGATAATTGCCGGTAAGCCACTTTGCAAAAAGCATTCTGCTTGCCTTATGCTCATCTTTCCAATCATCCACACATTTATAATAACTCAAAAGTATCGTCATGTCAGCTGCATATTCTGTATACATGTTAATACATGCCGGTGCTCCCTTCTTAGGATGAAGTGCACATTTTCTATTATCTCTCACTTCCTGCGGTTCGTATAACCCTGATAAGAATAAAATCAAAAAAATACAATCATAGCTTAATGTAAACTGCCCGCTAAAACCGTATTTTTCCCTCATTACTCTGCATAGACCGCAATAATATGCCTGATACATATCAAATTCTTTGAATTTTAATTCCTGTTTATTTACTGTTATATATCCAAACATTTGACCAACCATGCCTTTCTTACTATTTATTGTAATGCAGTCCTTTTTATATTCAATAAAAAAAACATAAAAAATTCTGAAATCTTTACAGTATCTATGATAAGATAAACTAAGAATTAATATGTGAAGGAAGATATTTTCATGAGAAAAAAAACAGAATCTCATACAGTCTGCCAGTCTGTTGACAAAGCTCTGTTTTCCGAAGCATGCATGCAAATGATTGGCGCATTACAAGGACAAAATGGAATTGGAACATTGCGTGAAAAAACAATACACTCTGTCCTTAAATATTATTATGCACCAAACCCTGCATATCATGAAATCAGAATTGGAACTTATGTTGCTGATATTTGTGTAGATGGAGAAATCTTTGAAATACAGACACGTAATTTTAATACAATGAGAGACAAGCTTAGCTTTTTTCTTCAGAATCATGATGTCACGATCGTATACCCTGTTGCGCATACCAAATGGTTATCCTGGCTGGATGTAGAAACGGGGGAACTCTCTGATAAGAGAAAATCTCCCAAGACAGGAACTTTCTATCAGATCATACCTGAATTATACAGAATCAAAATGTTTCTTCAAAATCCGAGACTTCACTTTATTATCTCGCTGATTGATGTAGAAGAAACCAGATATCTTAATGGATGGAGCTATGACAAAAAAAGAGGTTCCTCAAGAATGGATGGCATTCCTGTTGATATCTATGATGAAGTACGTATTGATACCATGAAGGATTATCATAAATTCTTACCAGATACACTTCCTGCCAGATTTACCACGAAAGACTACGCCAAATGCGCTCATATTCCACAAAAATATGCTACCACCGGTCTAAATGTTCTACTGGAGACCAAAACTGTAGTCAGAGTCGGCAAAATGGGAAATGCGTATCTTTATGAGAAAGCAGCAGAGTCTGAAAAATAATCTCAAACTCTGCTGCTTATTTATTTACTCTTCATCTTCATCAGATTCTGTAGGGAAAATGATATTTTCCTCTTCTTCGTCTTCAGATTCTTCATTTACTTTCTCTGCAGCCTGATCTACGTCATCATATTCCTGCATTCCATCAGAAATCTTCTCACGTACCTTTGCAATTCTTGCTACAGTTACACCTTCATCAAGATTGATCATCTTAACACCGGATGTATTACGTCCAATCATGGAAATATCTTCCATACGAAGCTGAATGATAATGCCTTCTGTTGTGATCATCATAATCTCATGAGAATCATTTACAGCCTTTACACCGATTACATTACCGGTCTTATCAGCAATCTTATAGCATTTAACACCCTTACCGCCACGTTTCTGTACACTGAATTCATCCATTCGAGTTCTCTTACCCATACCCTTTTCAGATACAATTAAGAGAGAGTCACCCTGAGTATTCAGCTGCATACCGACAATTTCATCGCCATCTTCCAGATTCATACCGATAACGCCCATTGCTGTTCTGCCCATTGCTCTGACATCTGTTTCCTTGAATCGGATACACATACCATACTTGGTAACCAGGAATATCTCAGAATCAGCATCTGTAGTCTTTACCTCTATTAATTCATCATCTTCACGAAGATTAATTGCTGCAAGTCCTGTTTTTCTCACATTTGAAAATTCAATAACAGGTGTTTTTTTAGCAATACCATTCTTTGTGATCATGAAAAGATTCTTGCCTTCTTCATATTCACTGATTGGAATCATGGCTGATATCTTTTCACCAGGTGTCAGCTGCAACAGATTAATAATAGCTGTTCCTCTGGCAGTTCTGCCTGCTTCCGGTATCTCATATGCCTTTAATCTGTATACACGTCCATAGTTCGTAAAGAACATAAGATAATGATGTGTCGTAGTCATCAACAGATCTTCGATATAGTCATCATCAATAGTAGACATACCCTTAATTCCACGACCACCTCTGTTCTGTGTCTTGAAATTATCTACAGTCATTCTCTTAATATATCCAAGACTGGTCATGGCAATTACTGTATTCTCACGTGGAATGAGATCTTCCATGTCGATATCATATTCATCATATCCAAATTTGGTTCTTCTGTCATCTCCATACTTTTCAGAGATAATCAGGATTTCTTCTTTGATCACACCAAGTAAAAGCTTCTTATCTGCAAGAATTGCTTTAAATTCTTTGATTTTCTCTAATAAATCTGCATGTTCCTGTTCCAGCTTGCTTCTTTCCAGACCTGTAAGAGCTCTCAGACGCATATCTACAATTGCCTGAGCCTGAACATCTGTCAACTTGAATCGCTGGATTAATCTGTCCTTGGCAACCTGTGTATTCTCACTGCTTCTGATAATCTGAATGACTTCATCAATGTTATCAAGTGCAATTAACAACCCCTGTAAAATATGGTCACGTTCTTCTGCCTTGTTCAGATCATACTGTGTTCTTCTGGTCACTACATCTTCCTGATGCATGATATAGTAAGTCAGAATATCTTTCAGATTCATGACTTTTGGCTCATTGTTTACAAGAGCCAGCATTATAACACCGAAGCTGTCCTGAATCTGTGTATGCTTATATAATTGATTCATAATGACATTGGCATTGGCATCTTTACGTAGCTCAATACAGATTCTCATACCTTCTCTGTCTGATTCGTCTCGAAGGTCTGTAATGCCATCTATTTTCTTATCTTTTACCAATTCGGCAATCTTTTCAATTAATCTGGCTTTATTAACCATGTATGGAAGTTCCGATACAATGATTCTGCTCTTGCCATTTGGCATGGATTCTATACTGGTGACACCACGTACACGAATCTTACCACGACCGGTTCTGTATGCTTCCTCTACGCCTCTGGTTCCAAGGATAATTCCTCCTGTTGGGAAATCCGGTCCTTTTACAATTGGAAGAAGTTCTTCAATATCCGTATCTCTGTCTTCCTGGACTTTATTATCAATCATCTTCACAACAGCCTGAATGACTTCACGGAGATTGTGAGGTGGAATATTGGTAGCCATACCAACAGCGATACCCTGAGTACCATTTACTAAAAGATTGGGATAACGGCTTGGTAATACAGTAGGTTCCTTCTCTGTTTCATCAAAGTTCGGTACAAAATCTACTGTATTCTTGTTAATATCTGCAAGAAGTTCCATGGAAATCTTACTTAATCTTGCTTCTGTATATCGCATGGCAGCTGCGCCATCTCCATCTACAGAGCCAAAATTACCATGTCCGTCTACCAGAGGATAACGTGTTGACCATTCCTGCGCCATATTAACCAATGCACCATAAATGGAACTGTCACCATGAGGGTGATATTTACCCATTGTATCACCAACGATACGTGCGCTCTTTCTATGTGGCTTATCAGGACCGTTATTCAATTCAATCATAGAATAAAGTACTCTACGCTGAACCGGTTTTAAACCATCTCTTACATCCGGAAGTGCTCGGGATGCAATAACACTCATGGCATATTCAATATAGGACTGCTCCATGGTTTTTTGCAGATCGACTTCTTGAATTTTGTCGAATATTGTATCATCCATATTAATAATCTTGCCTTTCTGTAACTTGTAATCCTTGGATTTTGGTTACACTGCCTTTTTATAACTTAAATATCGAGATTCTTGGCAAACTTAGCATTTGCTTCGATAAAATCACGTCTTGGTTCTACTTTATCGCCCATTAAGGTCGTAAAGGTCAGATCTATTTCAGATTCTGCTTCTTCATTCATTGCTACTTTCAGCAAAATTCTCTTCTCAGGGTCCATTGTAGTATCCCAGAGCTGTTCCGCATCCATTTCTCCAAGACCTTTGTATCGCTGAATCTTGTTATTCTGATCTCTTCCTACTTCATCCAGAATTTTGGAAAGTTCCTCATCACTGTATGCATACCATGTCTTCTTATTCTTTTCCAGCTTATAAAGAGGTGGCTGCGCCAGATAAACATGTCCTTCCTTGATCAGATCCGGCATAAATCTGTATAGGAACGTCAGCATAAGTGTTGCAATATGTGCACCATCTACATCGGCATCTGTCATAATAATGATCTTGTCATAACGAAGTTTGGAGATATCAAAATCTTCATGAATACCAGTACCAAATGCTGTAATCATGGCTTTGATCTCTGCATTGCCGTAAATTTTATCCAGTCTTGCCTTCTCTACATTCAATATCTTACCACGCAGTGGAAGAATAGCCTGTGTAGCACGGCTTCTTGCAGTCTTGGCGCTGCCACCTGCAGAATCTCCCTCTACGATGAAAATTTCACAGTTCTTAGGGTCCTTATCAGAACAATCTGCAAGTTTACCAGGAAGTGCCATTCCTTCCAGTGCAGTTTTTCTTCTGGTAAGATCTCTTGCTTTTCTTGCTGCCTCTCTCGCACGCTGTGCAAGAATGGATTTCTCACAGATCTGCTTGGCTACAATAGGATTCTGTTCCAGATAATAGGTAAGCTGTTCACTGACAATACTGTCAACTGCTCCCCTTGCCTCAGAGTTACCAAGTTTCTGCTTGGTCTGTCCCTCAAACTGAGGATCTTCGATCTTAATGGAAACAATGGCAGTCAGACCTTCTCTGATGTCATCGCCACTTAAATTCGCTTCACTGTCTTTCAACAGCTTTGCATTTCTTGCATAATCATTGAATGTCTTAGTAATTGCATTACGAAATCCGGCAAGATGTGTACCACCCTCCGGTGTATTGATATTATTTACGAAGCTGTATGCACTTTCCGTATAGGAATCGTTATGCTGCATGGCAACTTCTACATATACGTTGTCTTTTTTGCCTTCAAAATAAAGGACATCTTCGTATAAAGGTGTCTTGCTCTTATTCAGATAAGAAACAAATTCCTTGATACCGCCTTCATAGTGGAATGTCTTCTCGATTGGCTTATCATCCGGTCTTAAATCTCTTAAAATAATCTTGAGATTCTTGGTAAGGAATGCCATTTCACGAAGACGCTGCTGTAAAATGTCATAATCATATACAGTCTCTTCAAAAATTGTATCATCCGGTAAAAAGGTAACTTTCGTACCTGTCTTACCAGGTTCACATTCACCGATCACTTTCAGAGGATAACATACATGTCCTCTCTCATATCTCTGCTTATAAATTTTGCCTTCATTGCAGATCTCTACTTCAAGCCAGTTGGACAGCGCATTTACAACAGACGCACCAACACCATGAAGACCACCGGATACCTTGTATCCTCCACCACCGAATTTACCGCCCGCATGCAGAATGGTAAATACAACTTCAACCGCAGGAATACCTGCTTTATGATTGATACCAACAGGAATACCACGTCCGTTATCAATGACTGTTATGGAATTATCCGGATTGATCGTAACATCAATCGTATCACAATATCCTCCCAGTGCTTCATCTACGGCATTGTCAACAATCTCATATACCAAATGGTGCAAGCCTCTTGATGAAGTGCTGCCGATGTACATACCTGGTCTTTTTCTGACTGCTTCAAGACCTTCCAGTATCTGAATTTGATCTGCTCCATACTCAGTACTCATTTCTAACCTCCAATTTAGTTTTCCTGCGTTACAGTTGCATTGGAAACTTTATAAACTCTATTAATTTCAAAACGGTTGTTTACGAATTCTTCAAGACCGGTACAGGTGATAATCGTCTGGATGTCACCAATACTGTTTAATAAATAATTCTGTCTGTTACTGTCAAGTTCACTCAAAACATCATCCAGTAAAAGAACCGGCGTATCCTTTGTGATTTTCTTTACAAGTTCTATCTCCGAAAGCTTTAGGGAAAGTGCTGCTGTTCTCTGTTGTCCCTGAGATCCGAACTTGCGGATATCAATATCTCCTACCTTAAAACAGAAATCATCTCTATGAGGACCGGTACTTGTCTGCTTGAGACGAATATCTCTGTCCTGACCTTCCTGTAATCTGCGTTCATAATCCTGTAACGCAACATCCGGTTCATAAATGATCCTCAAATCTTCTTTATCTCCAGATAACTTACGGTGAATATCATAAATAATGTCATTGAGCTGTTCCACAAAAGAAATCCTGCGCTCAATAACCTTGCTTCCATAGGATAACAGCTGGGAATCCCATATGGAAAGAGTGTCTTTTAATCCTGGATTAAAGGATAATTCTTTTAAAAGCTTGTTACGCTGATTTACAATTTTATTATAATTATTCAGATTGTACAGATAAAAGCTGTCCAACTGACATAATTCCATGTCCACAAAACGTCTTCTCTCTGCCGGTCCATTCTTGATAATAGATAAGTCCTCCGGAGAGAAAAAGACAACATTTAAAAGCCCAAGTAAATCTGCCGCCTTCTTAATCTTCTGACCATTGATGGCAATTCCTTTGGACTTGCTTTTTCTAAGGTGCATATCTACACGATTCTCCAAACCGTCTTTCTCGATATAAGTGCGAATATGCGCTTCCTCTTCACCAAAATGTACAATGTCTCTGTCCTTACTTCCCTTATGTGACTTGGTTGTTGCTGACAAATAGATAGCCTCTAATATATTGGTCTTACCCTGTGCATTATCCCCATAGAGGATATTCGTTCCAGAATCAAAGGTCATAGACAACGAATGATAATTTCTAAACTGATCAAGTTCCAATGATTTGATAATCATGCTTCATTCTTTCCTGAACTCTATGCCAAAATTCTGAAGGTATCGCCCGCAAATGTGACTTCATCACCATTTACAAGCTTCTTACCTCTCTGAGTACAGACTTCACCATTTACCAGAACCTTACCATCCTGTACAGCAAACTTGGCATCAACACCGGATTCTACCAGACCGGCAAGTTTCAGAGCCTGTCCAAGCTTTATAAATTCATCTTTGATTCTTACTTCTTTCATGATAAGTCCTTTCCGACTATACAAATATGAATAATAGATATAACTGTCCATAAATATAGACAGTTATATCTTACCATTTATTGATACATTATGTCAATTCTGTACAGATGTCATCAGGCAACTGTACTAAAAGTTACAGGCAGGATCAGATAAATATAACTTTCCTGTTCATCCTTGATAAAGCATGGAGCCTTTGGATTGAGAAGCTTGATCTCAATATCTTCATCATCAATGACCTTCAATGCATCAATCAGGAATTTCGGATCAAAACCGATCATCAGATCTTTACCGTTCTTTACTATGTCAATTTCCTCATCCAGACTACCTACAATGGAATTCATTTTTAATTCCATGACATCATCTTTAATATCCAGAATGATAGGTTTCTTGTCTGCTTCTTTTACAAGAAGTGTAGAACGGTCAATACAGCTTAAAAATTCTCTTTTATTAATTTTTACTTTCGTTTCATAGTCTGCGGATAAAATATTATCAATCTTTAAGTATTCTCCTTCAATCAGACGGGAAACTACAGTTGTATTGTCAAACTCAAATAAGATATGTTTGTCAGTAAAAAAGAGATTGACATCCTTATCAGCATCACCGGATAAAATCTTACTGATTTCATTTAATGTTTTGCCGGGAACAATTACTTTCTTATCAGGATAGGTATTTTTCAGTTCTATTCTACGAAGAGAAATACGTAATCCGTCAGAAGAAACAACTTTTAAAAGATTACCATTGATTTCAAATAATTCTCCCGTTAAAATCTTGTTTGTAAAATTATCTGCAATTGAGAAAATTGTCTGTCTGATGACTTCTTTTAAAGTAAACTGGGAAAGAAGAATGGAATCAGATCTTTCTATCTGAGGTAAATAGGAGAAATCCTCACCGGATTTACCAATAATATTAAAGGTAGCCTTTTCACAGGTAATGATTGTTTTATAGGAAGAATCTGTTTCTATAGTGACATCATTATCAGGAAGCTTACGTACCATTTCAAGGAAAATCTTAGCATCCAGAGCAATAATACCCTTTTCGATAATCTCACCCTCAATCACCGTTTCAATACCAAGCTCCATATCGTTGGCTGTTAAAGTAATCTGACCCTTCGTTGCATCAATCAGAATACATTCCAGAATAGACATGGTTGTTTTACTGGGTACTGCTTTAGAAACAATATTAACCCCATTCAGTAAGTTAGATTTAGAACATATTAATTTCATGTGAATAACTCCCTTCAACAAAAAAGTGAAAAAAATAAAAACTGCAAAAAATATATAATAAAGATTAAATTCGTAGTATTCATAGTAATCGGCGTGGAAATGTGAATAACCGATTAGAAGCCATAAAATCCAGGGAAAACGATTCGAAAAACCTGTGAAAAAAGAACATGGAAAAAGTAAGGTTATTCAGAACCATTCACAACCTGAGAAAAGATGTATGGAGAAGAAAAAGATATCAATTGTGGATTACCCACATAATTTCTACATAGGTAACCACAAGTTATACACATAAAAATCAAACTATGATGGAGAGATCTTCTTCTTGATTGTTTCTATTTTATTACGCAGGTCTTCATCTGTTGCAAGCTTCTCATCAATCTTCTTGATTCCATGGATAATGGTAGTATGATCCTTCTTGCTGAGAAGATTGGCAATGCTCTGCTGAGACATATCAATCATATTACGGCACAGATACATGATGATCTGACGAGGAAGTACATATTCTGAATTACGCTTCTTGGAAGTAATCTCTTCCTTAGGAACATTGAAATGCTCTGCCACTACATCAATGATCAAAGCTGGTGTAATCTCACGAACCTGATCTGGATAAATGACATCTTTTAAGGCATCTTCAGCCAGAGCAAGAGTAAGCTCTTTCTTATTAAGACGGGCATTTGCCATGACTTTATTCAGAGCGCCTTCCAGCTCCCTGATATTTGATTTTATGTTCGTTGCGATGTATTTGATGATCTCATCGTCAATTTCCTTATCATAGGTCTCTGCATTTTTTCGCAGAATAGCCATTCTGGTCTCATAGTCAGGTGGCTGGATATCTGCAATCAGTCCCCATTCAAAACGGGAACGGAAACGTTCATCTAAAGTCTCCATTTCCTTAGGTGGTTTATCAGAAGACAGAATAATCTGCTTACCGGCAGAATGAAGTACATTAAAAGTATGGAAAAATTCTTCCTGTGTGGATTCCTTACCAATGATGAACTGCACATCATCAATAAGCAGTACATCTACGGTTCTGTATTTCTCACGAAGCTTGGTCATGGCAGCTGCATTACCACTACGGATAGATTCGATTACTTCGTTGGTAAACTGCTCTGAAGTAACATAGAGAACCTTCATATTAGGATTCTGTTCCAGTACGAAATGTCCAATGGAATGCATAAGGTGAGTCTTACCAAGTCCGGCACCGCCATATAAGTAAAGTGGATTATAAGCTTCTCCCGGAGATTCCGCTACAGCAAGCGCTGCAGAATGGGCAAATTTATTATTACTTCCTACAATAAAGGTGTCGAATTTATATTTACTGTTTAAGTTGGCATTTTCATAATTGATATTAGAGATACTGCCGGCAGGCTGAACTTCAGAATTGCCCATGGATGCGGTGTCTTTTTCCAAAATAAAGGTTACATCATATTCATGGTCCATAATTTCTGAAATGGTAACTTTAAAAAACAGACCGTATTTATTTGAAATATAATTAATGGTCTGTGCCTGGTCGGAAGGAATCATAATCGTTACGACATTATTCTCTACTTTATATAATTTTAACGGTGCGATCCAAGTCTCATAAGATATATTGGTTAATTCGTACTCGGTCCGGATGCTTTCCTTAATCTGATTCCATTTCTCTTGAATATCGTTCATGCTCTACCTCTGAATCGTTACAATAATATATATAAAACCATAGTACCCCAAAAAAATAAAAAAATCAAATCATTTACACAGAAATGTGAATAAAGTGGAAAAGAAATACACATTTATGACCAGATAAAATCAAAATGTGTGGATAACTTATCCCCAATGTTGTGGAAATCGTAAAAAAAGAAATTTTTTAAACAGAAAATCTATTGAAATGTGGATAAGTTTGTGAATGGTTATAAACACAATCCACCCTGTAAATTTCAGTACTTGGATATTGACATAAAAAGTTTTCTACCAGTCATCTACGAGATATCCACAAGATATCAACAAAATGTGGATATCTTGTGGTTTGTGTGGATTTTTCCACATATTTCGTGGAAGAATTGTGTAAATTATGGACTGCATTTATGTAAATTCTGTCGGGTGACGTAAATTCTGTCCACAAAATTTCCACGAAATGTGAGTAAACATATAATTGCTTCAATATATATAGAAAAACTGTATGTGGAAATCAGAATATGATATACTGTAAATGTAGATACTATAACACTATGAAGTTGAGAGAAATGTTATAAGGAGAGAAGTATGAAAAATAAAACAAGACAGATAGTGGCGTTACTTGTTACAGCGGCAATGCTGACAGGTTGTGGAGCAGTACAGAATCAGGATGTGGTATCTGAACAGACAAAGACACAGGAGGAAACACAGACTGAATCTGTGGAAGAAATACAGAGTAAAGCTGATACAGCGACAGAGTATTCTGTAATAGGGCAGCGACCAAGGTTGATTTCTACAACAGCAGACAGCAGTGAAAATATATCGCCTGCTGCTGACTCTTACACATTGGAGAAGGATTTAAGTAATGTAGATAACTTATGGCAGTTCTATCTGGATGATAAAATGACAGAGTTACTTGCAAAAAATGGTTTTGTAGTCAGGGAAGAGGCCGGAAGAGAATTTTTTGATCTATATGAAAGAAACAGATATAACATGATACCAAATTTTGTGACTGTGGATTCTCTCATGCATACATACCATGTTTATTTTGCCTATTTATTAAAAAATATTGAAAAAGAATACCTTGCGGATCAGGTCAGACAGCTTGGAATAAAAATGCTGGAAGACAGTAAGGAGCAGTATGTGCAGCTTAAAGGAAGTGAATGGGAAAGCGCTGTTGTTAGAAATGTTGCCTTTTTCACAGTGGGGGCAAAATTATTGGATGATACAGTTCAGATAGAAGATTATGTGTCAGATATCGTAGAGTCTGAGTTATCCCGTATAGAGACTGCACAGGGAATCATGATTTCAGGGATTACCGATGATGAAGAGGATTATTCCCAGTATAAGCCAAGAGGATATTATGAGGGAGATTCTGATTTAGAGGCATATTTTAAAGCCATGATGTGGTATGGAAGAATGCATTTTAAGCAGGAAAAAGAAGATCTGGACAGGAGTGCGCTTCTGATTACCAAAGCACTGGATTCTGACAGTGAGGCATATGAACTGTGGCAGTCTGTATACAGTGTGACTTCTTTCTTTGCAGGAGCAAGTGATGACAATGGAGTATGTGAATATGCACCGCTTATCAGGGCTGCTTACGGTGAAAATGCCAAAGTAACAGACTTAATAGGAAATGGAGATGCTTTTTTGGATTATAGGACCAATACTGCGGCATTACCAGTACCTCAGATCAATTCTATTCCTATTGAAGACGGAGAAGAAAATGTAATACCGGGTTTTCGGTTCATGGGACAGAGATTCTCCATTGATGCAATGGTCATGCAGAAGCTGATCTATAGTAATGTTCAGAGTAACAGTGCAGGAGAGAAACGTATGTTACCTGATGTGCTGGATGTACCGGCTGCTTTGGGCAGTGATGTTGCCTTGAATCTGTTAAAAGAAAATGGAGTAGAAGATTATCCGGGATATATGGAAAATATGGAGAAGCTAAGAGGCGGCATTAATGAGGCAGATGATTCTTTGTGGAATGCCAGTCTGTATGCAAGCTGGATACAGACACTTCGTCCCTTATTAGAGAAAAAGGGAGAGGGATATCCAATGTTCATGCAAAATGAGGAATGGGCAAAGAAGAATCTGGAGTGTTTTGCAGGAAGTTATACAGAATTAAAGCATGATACAGTACTGTATTCCAAACAGGTCATGGCTGAAATGGGAGGCGGTATGGAAGAAGAGCCGGATGATCGTGGTTATGTAGAACCGGAGCCGGTTGTTTATGAGAGATTTGCTAGTCTGGCGGAACAGACAGCACAGGGATTAAAGAAATATCAGATGTTAAGTGATGCAGATGAAAATAATCTGGTTAAATTGGAGGAGCTGGCGCTTCGATTACAGACGATATCCAATAAAGAGCTTCAGAATGAAACACTGACAGACGAAGAATATGACCTAATCAGAACATATGGCGGTAATATCGAGCATTTCTGGTATGATGCCATGAGAGCAAATGCAAATTATGATAATATATTCAGTGAGGAGTATCCTGCGGCATTGGTAGTAGATATCGCAACGGACCCCAATGGAAGTGTACTGGAAGCTGCTACAGGAGATCCATCCCAGATTATTGTTGCTGTGCAGGTAGATGGGAAAATCAAACTGGCTTCAGGAAGCGTGTATACATTCTATCAGTTCGAACAACCATTAAATGACAGACTGACTGATACACAGTGGAGAGTCATGATGGGAATTGAAGCCAATGACGACATGGAATATCAGAAAACTACGGATATAAAACAGCCTGCATGGACTGACAGCTATCGTTACCATTATGAATGGTAAGAAAAAGGTCATAACGGCGGTATGTATAGGTATCGCCGTTATGACAGGCTTAATCTGTATATCATGTAATAAGATTCCAGGCTGGGTTACATGGGAAAAAAGGCAGATAAAGGATGCAACAGGGGAATATGAAGTTACCTTATCTTCCAGAGCAGTGAGTGTAAGCAGAAGTTCTGATCAGAAAATCATCTGGAAAAGCCAAAAAGGTGTGAAAGTGCAGGATGTCTTATCCTGTGATATAGATGGTGATGGCAATGACGAGTTGATTCTTCTATGCTGGAAGAGTGGGAGATTTGGCAAATACAGACCATTCTGGATAGAACAGGATGAAAAGGAATGGTCACAGCATATTTTTGTATACAAATATACAGAAAATCAGATCACTCCCATGTGGATGTCCTCTTATATTGGACAGGATGTAGTTAAAATAAATGCAAAGCCGGATTTCAGACAGAAATACTACTTGATATTGACTGACAGAAACGGTGAAAACAGTAATTGGGCGTGGAATTACTGGGGATTTGAATTATTTGAAAAATAAGTTGATATTATAATCTGATAAGCATATAATAATTGTATCAATGAGAAAGAGGTGAAAGGATGAGAAAATAATCTACTTTTGAAAGCATGAACAGATTTTAGACAGTGCCCTGTAAAGGGTATCGTTTTCATGTTGCCAAAAGTGGATTATGATTCTCATAACCTCTTTTTTTCGTGTTTATTTATATAATATACGGCTGCTTAGTCTGGCAGTGACACAGGTTATCCGAATCAGAATCGTTTGGCAACAGACGTTTTGGGATGAGGAGGAATGTGTATGGCACAGATTTGTGTTTCTAATCTTACATTTTGTTATGAAGGCAGTTTTGATAATATCTTTGAAGATGTTTCTTTTGTAATCGACACAGACTGGAAACTGGGCTTCATAGGACGAAATGGCAAGGGTAAGACGACCTTTTTAAATATTTTATCAGGAAAGTATCATTATCAGGGAAATATCAGTACATCTACAGTATTTGATTATTTTCCATATCAGATCACACAGCAGCAAAAGGAACAATGTGCATCAGAGTTTCTTGCAGAATTAAAGCCAGGGTGTGAGGAATGGCGTGTCATATATGAACTGGATAAGTTACAGACATCAGCGGAAATATTGTATCGTCCATTTGGAACTTTGAGCTTTGGAGAACAAACTAAGGTAATGTTGGCGGTATTGTTTGCAGAAGACAATGATTTTCTTTTAATTGATGAGCCAACGAATCATCTGGATCATGAGGCAAGACAGATCGTAAAGAAATATCTTGCAGATAAGAAGGGATTTATTCTGGTTTCCCATGACAGAGATCTGCTGGATGCATGTATTGATCATGTACTGGTGCTCAATCGTAAATCCATTGAGATTCAAAGCGGAAATTTCTCAAGCTGGTGGGAGAATAAAATGCGTAAGGATACCTTCTTACAAATGGAGAATGAGAAGCATTTAAGGCAAATAGGTCAGTTAAAAAGGGCAGCAGAGCAAAGCGCCAGATGGGCGCAGCAAAATGAAAATACCAAGATAGGATATGATCCGAAGAAAGAACCGAACAGAGATATCTCAACCAGAGCTTATATTGGGGCAAAAACCAAGAAAATGCAAAGCAGAGTCAAATCCTATGAGAAGAGAATGCAACGTGAGATAGAGGAAAAAGAAGGATTGCTGGTAGATATTGAAAATCCCGTGGATTTGAAATTATATCCTGACAAATATCATAAGGATGTACTTGTTTCTGCCAAAGATTATACCTTTACCTATGCAGATGCAAAGGAGGCAGTGATAGATCATCTCAGCTTCGAGCTGCGCCAGGGAGAAAGAATTTTCTTAAAGGGCAGTAATGGATGTGGCAAGTCTACTCTGATAAAGAACATTTTATCCCATGTAAAAGGAGAAAGTCCTTCAAATGGTAAGGAAGAAGGTCTGCTAGGAACAGGAAGCGGGCTTACAGTTTCCTATATTAATCAGGATACTGGCTTTTTAAAGGGCAGCATCAGGGAATTCTGCAAGGAGCGTGAACTGGATGAAAGCCTGTTTTGTGCACTCCTTCGCCAGCTTGATATGGACAGGGTACAATTTGAGAAAAATATGGAAGATTTCTCAGAGGGACAAAAGAAGAAGGTGTTGATAGCTTCCAGTCTTATGACACCGGCGCATCTATATATATGGGATGAACCACTTAACTATATTGATGTATTTACCAGGATGCAGATAGAGGAATTATTGTTGAAATATCAGCCGACTATGTTACTGGTAGATCATGATGAGAGCTTTTGTAACAGAATTGCTACAAGAATAATTGAATTTAGCCTTGACGAACGTTCTTTTTTACATTATAATCTTAATGATATTTTCTAGTACATGGTATTTTTCTGCCCTTTTGAAGGGAAGATACCGATTGCATCATAAGACAGATATTTTACTGTATATAGAATGAGAAGGAGGTGTTTCTCAATGAAAATGACATTTCAGCCTAAGACAAGACAGAGAGCTAAGGTTCATGGTTTCAGAGCTAGAATGAGTACTCCAGGTGGAAGAAAAGTTTTAGCTGCAAGAAGAGCTAAAGGAAGAAAGAGATTATCAGCATAGGTCACATTTTGTGGCCTTTTTCTCTTTGATTTGGAGAGTTTATATGAAATTTTCGGAATCATTGAAAAGTAACAGCGATTTCAGGCGGGTATATCGGGGCGGTAAATCATACGCCAACAAATATCTGGTCATGTATGTACTGGAGAATGGAACAGATCAAAACAGGCTTGGAATTTCTGTCAGTAAGAAAGTCGGAAACAGTGTCGTAAGACATCGGATTACGAGATTAGTCAGAGAAAGTTACAGACTACATGAAAATATATTTAATAGTGGTTTAGATATAGTAGTCGTTGCAAGGGTCGGTGCAAAGGAAGTCGGTTATGCCGAAATAGAGAGTGCACTGCTGCATGTATCGAAGCTCCATAGAATATTAATAACCTGCTGATAAGGAGGTTATCTATGAAATATATCATGATCAGAATGATCAGATTCTACCAGAAGTATTTGTCACCGCTTAAAAGTACGAAGTGTCCATATTATCCAACCTGCTCCCAGTATGGTCTGGAAGCGATTCAGAAATATGGAGCCGTCAAGGGCGGTTTACTTGCGTTATGGAGAATTCTTCGATGCAATCCTTTTTCAAAGGGAGGATATGACCCGGTACCATAAAAGGGAGTCTTGATTAGGAGGAGACAGATGGATTTTATTTTATTGACACAGAATTCAACTCCGATATTCCAGTATGTAGTTAAGTTACTTGGCGTTATCATGAACGTTATTTTTGAGTTTCTTGATTTGATTGGTATTCCCAATATCGGTTTATCTATTATTCTTTTTACAATTGTTATTTATTTATTACTGATGCCACTTACCATTAAGCAGCAGAAGTTCTCCAAGCTTTCTGCAAAAATGAATCCTGAGATTCAGGCAATTCAGGCTAAGTATAAGGGAAAGCAGGATAATGAATCCATGCTTGCCATGAACGCAGAGACCAAACAGGTATATGCAAAATATGGTGTATCTCCATCTGGAAGCTGTGTGCAGCTTTTGATTCAGATGCCGATTCTGTTTGCCCTGTATCGTGTTATCTATTCCATGCCGGCATATGTTACCAAGTTAGGTGACGCTTTTGGTGTTCTGGCTGATAAGATCATGAGCGCTGCAGATGGTGTGGAATATGTAAAGGGCATGAGTGCTGCAGCATATTATGCTAAGAATTTTGATATTGCAGGCAACACAAGAAATGCAATTATTGATACTCTGAATAAGGTATCCAGTACAGATATGGCTACTTTATCAGAAAAATTTGGACTGGCTGATCTGACTTATAATGGAAGTCTGATTCTGAGTAATGGTTCTACCAGAGGTCTGATTGATACCTATAATAATTTCCTTGGTCTGAATATCGGTAACACACCTATGGATACAATCAGAAGCTCCTTTGCTTCCAATAATTACCTGCTTCTGATCGGTGCTGTCATGATTCCTGTTCTGGCAGCTCTGACACAGTGGATCAACTATAAGCTGATGCCTCAGGCTCCAAGCAATGATAACAGCAATGCTAAAAAGGGTCAGAGTGATATGGCTGACAGCATGCAGCAGTCTATGAAGATGATGAATAACGTTATGCCGATTATGTCAGCATGGTTCTGTTTGACACTTCCTGCAGGTATGGGTCTGTACTGGGTTATTGGTGCAGTTGTCAGAAGTATCCAGCAGATTGCAATCAATAAGCACATTGATAAAATGGATGTAGATGCAGAGATTGCAAAGAATATTGAAAAGTATAATGAAAAGATGAAGAAGAAAGGTATTGATCCTGCCAAGTTAAATGCAGCTGCAAGAACAAATACCAAGAATATCTCATCCAAAACAGCTTATAAAAATACAGCTTCCAATAAACCTGCTAAAACAGCAGAAGAGAAGGCTGCTGCAATTAAAGAATCTACAGAATATTATAATAAGAATGCAAAGCCTGGTTCTTTGGCAGCCAAGGCTAATATGGTAAAGCAATACAACGAAAAGAACAACAAGTAGGGGGTAAATGAACATGGAATTCATGGAGTTTTCAGCAAAAACCGTTAATGATGCCGTTACGGAAGCATGCAAGCACTTTACAGTGCCAAGTGATAAATTGGAATATGAAGTAATCGAAGAAGGTTCTACCGGGTTTCTTGGATTCAATTCCAAACCTGCAGTTATTAAAGCAAGAATTATTGAAGAAAAGTTATCTGTTGAAGATCAGGCTAAGAAATTCCTTCAGGATGTATTCCAGGCTATGAATATGGTCGTAGTCATTGATGCGAAATTCGATGAAGCTGAGAATACTCTTGATGTGGAATTAAGCGGAGATGAGATGGGCGTACTGATCGGTAAGAGAGGTCAGACACTTGATTCCCTGCAGTATCTGATTTCATTGGTAGTAAATAAAGAAACAGATGAATACATAAGAGTAAAAGTGGATACTGAGAACTACAGACAGAGACGTAAGGAGACACTTGAGAATCTGGCTAAGAATATTTCTTACAGAGTAAAACGTACAAAGCGTCCTGTATCTCTGGAGCCTATGAATCCTTATGAAAGAAGAATTATTCATTCAGCATTACAGAATGACAGATTTGTTACAACACATAGTGAAGGTGAAGAACCTTACAGACGTGTCGTTGTTACTTTAAAACGATAGGAATCGGTATTTAAGAGTCCTCACCAATTGGGTGGGGACTTTTTCAGTATAGAGGTGATTAAGTTGAAAAAAATATTTTTTACAGACATAGATGGTACGTTATTAAATGATAAAAAAGAATTGACTCCTGAAACCAGAAAAGTGATAGAGAAAATTTCAGAAGCTGGACATTATATGGTATTAGCTTCAGGAAGACCTATGATGAGTGTAATGGAGGTAGGAGAGCAGCTTGGAATTCCTGATAATAACTTGTATTATATTGGAAGTAATGGTGGGATTGTAGTAGAAGCTGCAACTGGTCATGTTATCATGGAGAAAAGGCTTGAACTGAAGGATGTAGAGTATATCTTTGATGTATGTGAAAAAATGGGTGTACATATACATTCTTATACAGATTGCGCAATTGTATCTAAAAGGCAGACGAAGGAGCTGGATTTTTATCAGAAGGTTATTCATATGCCTACACTTCTGGTAGGACAGGCATCAGATGCCTTTAAGGATAAGCCGCCTTTAAAATGTGTTGCGGTCTCCATTGAAGGAAGAGGAAAGCTGGAGCAGTTAAAAGAGGTTCTAAAGTCATGGGCAGAAGGAAGAATTAACTTATTATTTTCCAATGATAATTTACTGGAAATGTTTCCGATTCAATCCGGTAAAGGGAAGGCATTGGAGTGGCTGTGTAACCATCTTGGTATTCCAATAGAAAATACATTAGCTGCAGGGGATCAGGATAATGATATCTCCATGATAGAAGCAGCCGGTATGGGTGTAGCTATGTGTAATGGTGCAGAACACGTAAAGGAGATTGCAGACAAAGTTACGCAGAAATCAAACAATAAAGATGGACTTGTTCCTATTCTGGAGGATTTCTTTGAAGTGTAGTAGAAAGGCAGGATGTAATAAATGGGTTGGATGATGTTTGCCGCAGTATGTGCTTACTTTGTAAAAGGGCTGTGTGGATTTGCAAATACACTTGTCTTCTCCACTATATTGAGCTTCAGTACGAATAATGTAAATATATCTCCTGTAGAATTGGTTCTTGGATTGCCAAGTAATATTATGATTTCCTATAAGGAACGTAAGTCTGTACAGTGGAAGGTGTGTCTTCCATTAGCAGGTCTTGTATTATTGGGTGATATTCCAGGAATACTGCTTCTTAAAAATACAAATACACAAGTTATTAAAGGTATCTTTGGATTTGTAATCATTGCGATTGGGGTAGAGATGCTTCTGCGTGAATATATTGGAAAAACTAAAAAATCACAACTGTTATTAATAACAATTGGTATTTTATCCGGTATTTTATGTGGATTGTATGGAATTGGAGCTTTGCTGGCAGCATATATGGGACGTGTTACAGATAACAGTAGTTCTTTTAAAGGAAATCTGTGTATAGTCTTTTTGATTGATAATCTGTTTCGACTGGTAATGTATGGTGTCACCAGTATTATTACATTGGCTACGCTAAAGCAGTCTGTTATTCTATTCCCTTTTATGGCTTTGGGATTATTTCTGGGAATGAAGGGCAGTAGTTTTCTGGATGAGAAGAAAATTAAGAAGCTGGTTATTATTATGCTGATTTTATCAGGAGTATCTTTGATTGTGACGCTGTTTTAGTGAGATATTTCATTGAAATAATCGCTAAAATAGATTATAGTTAAAGTTAAATAGGTTAAAATGAGAAAGGTATGGTCATCGGGATATGCAGACAGATACAATCGCAGCGATTGCAACAGCAGTCAGTGATTCAGGAATAGGAATTATCAGAATCAGCGGCAGTGATGCCCTGTTGGTAGCAGATAAAGTCTATCGCTCACCTAAAAATCAAAAAAAGCTGTCACAGGCAGCAAGCCATACCATTCATTATGGATATATATATGATGAAGATGAGCTGATTGACGAAGTTATGGTGGCAATCATGCGTAGTCCTCACAGTTATACCACAGAAGATACAGTTGAAATCAACTGTCATGGTGGAATTCTTGTTATGAACCGTATATTGGAAACTGTGCTGCATCATGGGGCAAGACTGGCGCAGCCGGGTGAATTTACCAAAAGAGCTTTTCTGAATGGAAGGATTGATTTGTCCAAGGCTGAGGCCGTTATGGATCTGATTCATTCTAAAAATGAATTTGCAATGAAAGCATCCGTGAATCAGTTAAAGGGTTCTGTATCTGCAAAAGTCCGCAGCTTGCGTGAAGATATTCTGTATGAAATTGCTTTTATAGAATCTGCACTGGATGATCCGGAGCATATCAGTCTGGAAGGTTATCCAGATAAGCTTATGGCAAAAACACGGGGACTGAGTCAGGAATTAAAGAAGCTGATAGACAGTGCGGATAATGGTAAGATGTTAAAGGATGGTATTCGCACGGTTATCTTAGGTAAGCCTAATGCGGGTAAGTCCAGCCTGCTTAATGTTCTGGTAGGGGAGGATAAGGCAATTGTTACCAGTGTTGCAGGAACGACAAGAGATGTATTGGAGGAATCAATCAAACTGCATGGAATTGGACTGAATATGATTGATACAGCTGGTATTCGTGATACAGAAGATGAAGTGGAGAAAATTGGCGTAGAAAAGGCACGTAAGTATGCAAATCAGGCGGATCTTGTTATATATGTAGTAGATTCTTCAAGAGAATTAGATGAAAATGACGAAGAAATTATTGAATTAATACGTGATAAGAAAGTAATTGTCCTTTTGAATAAAACGGATCTGGAGCCAGTAGTAACAGAGGAACAGATCAAAGATAAATTTCGTGAGATCTATGAGGGTGAAGAAAAGCATGATGACAGTCTGCATGTAATTCGTACTTCGACCAAAGATAATACGGGAATAGATGAGTTTGAGAAGACAATTCAGGATATGTTCTTTGCAGGCAGAATTGCAGTAAATGATGAGATATATATTACCAATCAGAGACATAAAGAGGCTTTGGTTGAAGCATATGACAGTCTGAAAATGGTGCAGAAGAGTCTGGAAGATGAAATGCCAGAGGATTTCTATTCTATTGATCTGATGAGTGCTTATGCTGCTCTTGGCAGAATTATAGGGGAAGAAGTTGGAGAAGATCTGGTTAATGAGATATTCTCAAAATTCTGTATGGGGAAATAATATGAAAGAAGGATATAAAAATGCCTGAGATTCGGGAAAAAGTTGATGTGTGTGTGATTGGTGCAGGGCATGCGGGATGTGAAGCTGCGCTGGCTTGCGCCAGAGTTGGTTTGGAGACTGTAATTTTTACAGTGAGTGTAGACAGTATTGCTCTGATGCCATGTAATCCTAATGTCGGAGGTTCCTCAAAGGGACATCTGGTAAGGGAATTGGATGCCCTTGGTGGAGAGATGGGCAAAAATATAGATAAGACTTTTATTCAATCCAAGATGTTAAATGTATCCAAAGGACCTGCAGTACATTCTCTTCGTGCACAGGCTGATAAGGCAGAATATTCCAGAGCTATGCGCAATGTTTTGGAAAATCAGGATCATTTGACAATCAAACAGGCAGAGATTGTTGAGCTTCTGGCAGAGGAGCTGGAGACACCTAATGGTCTTGCAACGAAGAAAATTACAGGTGTGAAGACTTATACCGGCGCAATCTATGAAGCAAAAGCTGTTATTTTGTGTACAGGTACTTACCTTAAAGCAAGATGTCTGTGTGGAGAAGCAATTACTTATACAGGTCCAAATGGTTTGCAGCCTGCTAATTATCTGACAGATTCATTAAAGAGTCTGGGTGTGGAAATGCGTCGTTTCAAGACTGGTACACCAGCCAGAATGGATAAGCGTTCTATTGATTTCAGTAAGATGGAAGAGCAGTTTGGCGATGAAAGAGTTGTGCCTTTTTCTTTCTCTACTAATCCGGAGGATGTACAGATTGAACAGGCTTCCTGCTGGCTGACCTACACAAATGAAAAGACGCATGAGATCATCCGTAATAATCTGGACAGATCGCCTATTTATGCGGGTGTTATTGAGGGAACAGGTCCAAGATATTGCCCATCTATAGAAGATAAGGTTGTTAAGTTCGCAGATAAAGAGAGACATCAGGTATTTATAGAACCTGAAGGATTGCATACAAATGAAATGTATATCGGGGGCATGAGTTCTTCTCTGCCTGAGGATGTTCAGCTGGCAATGTATCGTACTGTTCCAGGATTGGAGCATTGCAAGATGGTTCGTAATGCGTATGCGATTGAGTATGATTGTATTAATCCGGGACAGTTATATCCTACCTTGCAGTTTAAGGCAATTCAGGGGCTTTTCAGTGCAGGACAGTTTAATGGAAGCAGTGGATATGAGGAAGCTGCAGCGCAGGGGATTCTGGCAGGAATCAATGCAAGTCTCTTTGTACGCGACAGGGAGCAGATTGTTTTGGATCGTTCTCAGGCTTATCTGGGAGTATTGGTAGATGATTTGGTTACGAAGGAGAATTTCGAACCATATCGTATGATGACCTCAAGAGCAGAATATCGCCTTTTGCTGCGTCAGGACAATGCGGATTTGAGATTGCGTGAGATTGGATATCAGGTAGGCTTGATATCTCAGGAGCAGTATGATGCGCTTTTGAAGAAAAAGGCGCAGATCGAGGAAGAGATTACACGTCTTGAGAATACCAAAGTCGGTGCAAATAAGGAAATGCAGCATTTCCTGGAAAGCAAGGGAAGCTCTGGTCTACATACAGCTGCTTCTCTGGCTGAGTTAATCAGTCGTCCAGAGTTGTCCTATGAAGCGATTGCTGAGATTGATTCTGAGCGTAAGCCTTTGGATGAGGCGGTCATTGAACAGATCAATATTAATATCAAGTATGATGGTTATATCAAACGCCAGCTTAAACAGGTAGAACAGTATAAGAAGATGGAAAAGAAGAAGATTCCTGTTGATATCGACTATGATGATGTGAAGAGTCTTCGTCTTGAGGCAAGACAGAAGCTGAAGCAGTTCCAGCCTGTAAGTGTTGGTCAGGCTTCAAGAATCAGCGGAGTAAGTCCTGCGGATATTTCTGTTTTGCTGGTTTATCTGGAACATTTTCATGCAGCGAATGCTGCTCATAACGAATAAGGATGAATATGAGTGATAATACAAATTTAGATATTTCTATTTTAGAACGTGCAGTAGCAGGCTTTGATCTTGTACTGACAGATACACAAAAACAGTCATTTCTTACCTATTATCAGTTACTGATTGAGTGGAATTCTTTTATGAATCTTACAGCAATTACTGATTTTGAAGAAGTCTGTATGAAACATTTCGCAGATAGTCTGTCTTTGTGCCAGGCAATTGACTGTACGAAACCGATGAAGGTCATAGATATTGGAACAGGAGCAGGATTTCCAGGAATTCCATTAAAGATCATGTATCCTGATATGGATATTGTATTGTTGGATTCTCTTGGAAAAAGAGTCAAATTCTTAAATGAGGTTATCAGTACTCTTCACTTAGATAAAATTACAGCAATCCATGGCAGGGCTGAGGACTTTGCAAAACCTGGAAGTATGAGAGAAAGCTTTGATTTATGTGTATCACGTGCTGTAGCAAATCTATCTACTTTATCGGAGTATTGTCTTCCTTATGTAAAGGTAGGCGGACACTTTATTTCTTATAAATCTGAGAAAATCAATGAAGAGAGTATTGCAGCGAAGCATGCGATTGGATTACTGGGAGGCAAGGTTACTGGACAAAGGGAATTCATGCTACCTGAATCAGATATTTACAGAAATCTTTTTATCATAGAAAAAGTAAAAGAGACACCGAAGAAATATCCTCGTAAAGCAGGTCTGCCTGCCAGGGAGCCATTGGCATGATAAAAGATAAGAATAATATGTCTTACAAAGATTTTCTTATGCTTCAGGAGACAGAAAGAAGTCGTATTGCAGAAGATCTGCATGATACTACAGTGCAGGAATTAGTTGCATTATCTCAGAAGCTGGATTTAGCGAATCTGTATTTTGACAAAGATGTCACACAGGCAAGATTGGAACTGATTTCTGCAAAAAAACAAATCAAAGATATTATAGAGGGCATCAGAAATACGATTTATGATCTCAGACCAATGTCTTTTGATGATTTTGGTTGGGATGCATCTATTGAAAGATTATATAGAGATGTTGACCAGAAAAGTGATATGAATGTTACATTTGATATTGATTCCATAAATTCTGTTGATAATGTGATTCAGATTACAGTATATAGAATTCTACGGGAAGCTGTAACGAATGTCTATAAACATGCAAAAGCTTCCAGGCTTTATGTAACATTACATATTCAAAATAAAGAGATATATCTGGAAATACGCGATGATGGTATTGGTATACAGTCAGATATAAAAGAAAATCATTTTGGTATGCAGTTTATGAGGGAAAAGGTAAAGCTTCTGAATGGAAGTATGGCAGTTGATACAGGCAATACGGGAACTACAGTTATTGTTACAATTCCTATTGGTTAAATATATGGGTGGAGCGTCAAATTAATAGAAAGGGTACATAATGAGTATGATTCGAGTTCTAATAGCAGATGATCACAAAATGGTTCGTGAGGGATTAAGACGTATACTTGAATTTGATGGAGAGATTCAGGTTATTGATGAAGCAGACAATGGGGAGGAGTGTATCAAGAAAATCCGCTCCAGTAAACCCGATATTGTTTTATTGGATATTAATATGCCGGTTATGAATGGTATAGAAGCACTCCAGGAGATTAGAAAAAAGAAATTAAAGACCAAGGTTATTATTCTTACTGTTCATAACGAGATTGAATATTTATTAAGAGCTGTTGATATTGGAATAGATGGTTACGTCCTTAAAGATTCTGATGCACATGAATTAATAAGAGCAGTGACATCTGTATATGAAGGAGATAAATTTATTCAACCAAGTTTGATTCCACTTTTGAATTCTAAATTAATTGCCAGAGATTTGGATGCAGAAAGATTAGAACAGTTATCCAAGAGAGAAATAGAAGTATTGAAGTTGGTTGCAGTAGGTATGTTTAATAAAGAAATTGGAGTAGAATTAGGAATAAGTGAACGTACTGTAAAAAATCATCTTTCAAGTATTTTTAAAAAGATTGATTCCAGTGATAGAACACAGGCAGCGGTTTTTGCCATTAGAAATGGACTCGTTGATATAAAATAATGGTAACTATTCAGAACCCCCATGCGCAAAATCGCTGTTTTACAGCTTTTCTTTCGCTTATGTGGTTACTTCGCCATATAAATTAAGTCAAATATGCTTGTAAACAAGCATATTCTGCCTCAATTTGCATGGCTCTGAATAATTACATAAAAGTGACACGTGAGTCATAAAACACAATATGTTGTATACAAAAATAAAACAACAGGCGCTATTTAGTGTGTTCGATTGACTTATGCTTTAAGCCGTGCTAGTATGAATTCATACACGGTCCTGCGATGCCAAGAGCATGCAAATGGGTTATGTAAATATGGGGGAAGGCTGTATGTCAGCCGGAGGAAGGAGCAAGTTATTCAATGTTTCGTGTAATCAAGAGAGATGGCAGTGAGGTAGAGCTGAATCTTGAGAAGATCAGTGGCGCCATCGTAAAGGCATTTGATGCGACACAGGTTCAGTACAATCAGGCAATTGTTGATTTATTGACACTTCGTGTAACAGCAGATATGCAGGGGAAGGTAAAAGAGGGTAAAGTACAGGTAGAGGAGATTCAGGACAGCGTAGAGAAGGTGCTGGAGCAGGCTGGCTATGCAGAGGCTGCCAAGGCATTTATTCTGTATCGTAAGCAGCGTGAGAAGATGCGCAATATGAAGTCCACGATTCTCGATTACAAGGAAGTAGTGAACAGCTATGTGAAGTCCGAAGACTGGAGAGTGAAGGAGAACTCTACAGTAACCTATTCTGTAGGCGGTCTTATTTTATCGAATTCCGGTGCGATTACGGCGAATTACTGGCTGTCCGAGATATATGATGAAGAGATTGCAGAAGCACATAGAAATGCAGATATTCATATCCATGATCTGTCCATGCTGACAGGATATTGTGCAGGCTGGTCTTTGAAGCAGTTAATTAAAGAAGGACTTGGCGGTATTACAGGCAAGATTACATCAGCTCCTGCCAGACATTTATCCGTTCTATGCAATCAGATGGTGAATTTCCTCGGCATTATGCAGAATGAATGGGCTGGCGCTCAGGCATTTTCCTCTTTTGATACCTATCTTGCACCTTTTGTAAAAGTAGATAACTTAAGTTATGGCGAAGTTAAGAAATGCATCGAAGCATTCATCTACGGCGTAAATACACCAAGCCGTTGGGGTACACAGGCTCCTTTCAGCAATATTACTCTGGACTGGACTGTGCCAAATGACCTTGCAGAGCTTCCGGCTATCGTAGGCGGTAAGGAGATGGATTTCTGCTACAAGGATTGTAAGAAAGAAATGGACATGGTCAATAAGGCATTTATTGAGACTATGATCGAAGGCGATGCAAATGGCAGAGGCTTCCAGTATCCGATTCCTACCTATTCTATTACAAAAGACTTTGACTGGTCTGATACAGAGAATAACAGACTTTTATTTGAAATGACATCCAAATATGGTACTCCATATTTTTCCAACTATATTAACTCAGACATGGAGCCGTCTGACGTCAGAAGTATGTGCTGCCGTCTGCGTCTGGATTTAAGAGAGCTGCGTAAGAAGACAGGTGGATTCTTCGGCTCAGGTGAAAGTACAGGAAGTGTTGGCGTAGTAACAATCAATATGCCAAGAATTGCATATCAGGCAGAGGATGAGGCTGATTTCTACAGACGTCTTGACCGAATGATGGATATTGCAGCACGTTCTCTCAAGATTAAGAGAAATGTTATTTCCAAATTGCTGGATGAAGGCTTATATCCATATACGAAGCGTTACCTGGGAAGCTTTGATAATCATTTCTCTACGATCGGTCTGATCGGCATGAATGAGGCAGGACTGAATGCAAAGTGGCTCAGAGCTGACCTGACACATGCAGAGACACAGAAGTTTACCAAGGATGTACTCAATCACATGCGTGAGCGTCTGTCGGATTATCAGGAACAGTACGGTGATCTCTATAATCTGGAGGCTACACCTGCAGAGAGTACAACATACAGACTGGCGAAACATGACAGAGCAAAGTGGCCTGATATTATCACAGCAGGACATGAGGGAGATACGCCATATTATACGAATTCTTCCCATTTGCCAGTAGATTACACGACAGATATATTTGATGCATTGGATGTACAGGATGAATTGCAGACACTGTATACTTCCGGTACAGTATTCCACGCATTTTTGGGTGAGAAGCTTCCTGACTGGAAGGCAGCAGCAAACCTGGTTCGTACTATTGCAGAGAATTATAAATTACCATATTATACCTTGTCGCCTACTTATTCTATCTGTAAGGAACACGGTTATCTCAGCGGAGAACAGAAGATATGTCCTAAGTGCGGCAAGACAACAGAAGTATACAGCCGTATTACCGGTTACTATCGTCCTGTACAGAACTGGAATGATGGTAAGCTTCAGGAGTATGCGAACAGAACAGAGTATCAGATTGGTAATTCTGTGATAAAAGGAGAACACCTGAAAGCAAAGCCTGCATCTGAGATCAAGGCAGCAGCCCTCAGCGCTTCCATGATATCCCAGCGTGAGGAGGAAAAGAACATAAAATTCCTGTTCACCACCAAGACGTGTCCGAACTGTAAGCTGGCAAAGGAATACCTCAAAGATGTGGATTATACCATTGTTGATGCAGAAGAGAACATGGATCTTGCGGTACAGTATGGTGTCATGCAGGCTCCGACTCTTGTAATTGTAACCGGACAGTCACAGAAAAAATACGTTAATGTATCCAATATAAAGAAATACGCGACTAATGTGGCACAGATAGCACAATAGATAGAAATAAGGAAGAAATAAGATAGAGGAGAAAGTTATGATCAACAAACTTGTAGAGAAGATTCGCAAGACAGGTGCTCCCATTGTAGTAGGTCTTGACCCTATGATGAAATTCGTACCTGAACATATCAAGAAGATTGCTTTTGAGGAAAAAGGCGAGAACCTGGAGGGTGCTGCAGAAGCCATCTGGCTTTTTAATAAGGAAATCATTGATAAGACTTATGATCTGATCCCGGCCGTAAAACCTCAGATTGCCATGTATGAACAGTTCGGTATTCCCGGATTGATGGCTTTTCACAAGACAGTAGAATACTGCAAATCCAAGGATCTGGTAGTTATCGGAGATATCAAGAGAGGCGATATCGGTTCTACATCCGCAGCCTATGCGACAGCACATCTTGGCAAAGTACAGGTTGGAAGTCAGATCTGTCAGCCTTTTAATGAGGATTTCGTGACAGTGAATCCCTATCTTGGAAGTGATGGTGTACAGCCTTTTATCGACGTATGTAAGGAAGAGAAGAAGGGTATCTTCGTATTAGTAAAGACTTCTAATCCAAGCAGCGGCGAATTCCAGGATCGTCTCATTGACGGCAGACCTCTCTATGAGTGGGTTGGTGAGAAGGTTGCCGAGTGGGGCGAACAGGCTATGGGTGATTCCTACAGCTATGTTGGTGCCGTTGTAGGTGCTACTTATCCTGAAATGGGCAAGGTACTGCGTAAGCTTATGCCCAAGGCATATATTCTGGTTCCGGGCTATGGAGCACAGGGCGGAAAAGGCAAGGATCTGGTTCATTTCTTCAATGAAGACGGACTTGGCGCTATCGTGAATTCTTCCAGAGGAATCATTGCAGCATACCAGAATGAACAGTATGCAAAGTTCGGAGCAGAGCATTTTGCAGATGCTTCCAGACAGGCAGTAGAGGATATGATCGCGGACGTCAGTCAGGCGCTGGCATAAAGTGTGCATAAAGTGTGCGAAACATAGAGATTTTGGAAAACTCAGAGATAAAAGTGAGTTTCCAAAATCTCTTTTTTGTGTAAATTAACTATTAATTTGTGCAAAAATCACAAAAATAACTATATATTTTTGTACACCATATGTAAAAAGGAGGATTGTAATACTTAACAAACATTGCTATGAGGCTGATTATCGTATTCTTGGCAAATTCCCCTATGATGTGCAGATTCTTGGTGGGATTGCATTGCATCAGGGATATCTGGCAGAGATGAACACAGGAGAAGGCAAGACTCTGACAGCGACAATGCCTTTGTACCTGAATGCTCTGACCGGTAAAAGTACGATTCTGGTCACGACCAATGAGTATCTGGTGCTTCGTGATGCCGAAGAGATGGGACAGGTATACAGTTTCATGGGACTGACTGTAGCAGCGGGCGTTCGTGCAAGGCAGGACGAGAAGATCAGCAATGATGAGAAGCGGGAGATATACAATGCGGATATTGTATACACGACGCACAGCGCTCTTGGATTTGATTATCTTTTCAATAATCTGGTGACCTCCGCAGAAGACAGATTCATGCGTGAATTCTACTATGTCATTATAGATGAAGCTGATTTTGTACTTCTGGACAGTGCCCAGACACCGCTAGTCATATCCGGCGCGCCCAGAGTACAGTCCAATCTGTATGAAATGGCAGACTTCTTCGTAAAGACTCTGGAAGAAGACAGGGATTACGAAGTAGAAGAGAAGAAGGTCTGGCTGACAGATCAGGGAGTCCGGTATGCAGAACAGTACTTTGGCATAGATAACTTCTATGGCAGGGAGTATTTTGAGATTAACAGGCATGTGACGCTGGCACTTCGTGCGCATGTGCTTTTTGCAAAAGAGAAAGAATACGTCGTGGCGGAGAATGAAGAAATACGGCTGCTTGACAGCGGTTCGGGACGAATGATGCCGGGAGTGAAGCTGAGAGGTGGACAGCATCAGGCGCTGGAGGTGAAGGAACATCTCAAGGTGTCGCAGGAGAATCGTTCGGTGGCGTCTGTTACATATCAGAATCTGTTCCTGCTGTTTCCGAAAATGGCGGGGATGAGTGGAACGATTGCGGATGCTTCGGATGAACTGAGGGACGTGTATGGTGTGGATGTACTGGTAGTCCCGCCTAACTGTCCTGTCATCAGGAAAGATCTTCGGGACAGAGTATTCCAGGATGCAGACAGTCAGTTCCGGGCTGCGATTGATGCAGCCTGTGCCGTACATAGTACAGGACAGCCTGTGCTGCTCGTAGTCAGTACTATAGCAGAGACTGAACTGGTCTCAAAGCTTCTGACGAATCAGAAGATACCCCATAATGTGCTCAATGCCAACAATGCATTCTGGGAAGCGGATATCATCAAGGAAGCAGGACAGATGAATGCAGTCACAGTGGCGACAGCCATGGCAGGCAGAGGTACGGACATCAAGCTGGGTGAAGGTGTTGAAGAACTGGGTGGGCTTGCAATTATCGGGGTTGGCAGAATGAACAACATCCGTCAGGAGAGACAGGCAAGGGGCAGAGCAGGCAGACAGGGCGCTCCGGGCAACAGCCGTTTCTACATTTCACTGGAGGATGAGATTGTTACAGATTATGGTGCACCTTATATCCGCAAATATATGGAAAAAGGCAGACATTTCAGCAAAGGCAGAATTCACAGGCTTGTCTGTAATGCACAGAAGCTGTGTGAAGAGAGTGCAGTGCTATCCAGAAGACAGGCACTTAACTATGATGAAGTCATGCAGAAACAGCGTCAGTTAATATATTCCATGAGAGATGAGCTGTTGGATGGCGGACGAATCGGCAAAGAGAGACTTATGCAGATTGCAGAGAACAATATCCAGACCTTTGTTAGTGGATTCTCCGGGAAGCAGCCAGTCAGCAGACAGGCTGTGAGCAGATATCTTCTGGATAATATCTCCTATAGAATGGATGATATCTCTGATTCTGTATTACAGGGAAAAGAGTCCGTAGCACAATATCTGCGTAGGCAGGTAGAGGCGGCATTGCAGGAACAGGAATCCAGGATTGGTTATGATGAAACCATGGAAGAATTTGTGAGAGTGGCGACTCTTCGGGCGCTGGATGATGCGTGGGTAGAGGAAGTTGACTATCTGCAGCAGCTTCAGTCAGCAGTGGCAGGCAGAACCTCTGCACAGAGAAATCCTGTATTTGAATATAGAAAGGATGCATTGGAATCCTTCGGACAGATGGAGCAGACTGTAGTCAGAAATGTTATGAGAAATATTCTGCTGAGTGAAGTATCGTATGATGCAGAAGGCAGGATGCAGATTCTGTTTCCTTAGAAGAGAACATTGGGAGGGCAGTTATGGTATACAATTTTAATCTGGGAATTGGCTGGGCGAGCAGTGGTGTAGAGTATGCACAGGCGTATCGGGCCAATCTGTTCAGAAAGGCGGGAATCCCTGCCAGATTCATTTTTACGGATATGTTTCCAAGAGAGAATATACAGCATATGACGGAGAATATCGGTTTTCTGGATTCAGAGATCATGTGGCTGTATACATTCTTTACGGATACGAAGATCTCACCTGTGACATATACACTTGGAGAGTTCGAGAAGACTTTTGAGAAGAAGAATTATGAGTTCTCCAGGGATGGTAAGATATGCAAATACATTTTCCCTGGAAATGGGAATTTCTACACGGTATACATGGTGGACGAGTCAAGTGACCGTGTGCATAGAGTGGAATATGTGGCTGATGGTTTATTGATCAGGAAGGATTACTTCACATACTGCCGCATCTATTCAGAATATTATGCGCCGCTGGATAATAAAGCACATATGTATCAGCGCAGATTCTTCAATGAGGATGGTTCCGTGGCATATGAAGAGATCAATGATGATGATGTGGTAATGTATCAGTTTCCGGACCGGCTGCTGTGCTCCAAGGAAGAACTGGTTGGGTATATGGTATCCAGACTTAACCTTACCAGTGAGGATGTGGTGATCATTGACCGTACGACAGGTGTGGGACAGGCAATCATGCAGAATGCAGGACCGGCCAGAATCGGTATCATTATCCACGCAGATCATTTCAGTGAGAGCAATTGCAATGATGATTATATATTATGGAATAATTATTATGAGTATGCATTTTCCCAGAATAAGCATGTAGACTTCTATGTGACGGCAACCGATGCGCAGAATCAGTTATTGAAGGAACAGTTCGAAAAATATCTGCATGTGTCTCCAAGAATCGTTACGATTCCGGTAGGTAGTCTGGATGAGCTGAAATATCCAGCACAGCCTAGAAGACCTTATTCCCTTATCACAGCATCAAGGCTTGCAGGGGAGAAGCATGTGAACTGGGTGGTAGCTGCGGCAGCGCAGGCACATGAACAGCTTCCACAGCTGACACTTGATATCTATGGAAAAGGTACAGAAGAAGAGAACCTGAAGGATCAGATCAAGAGACTGGGATGTACAGATTACATACATCTGATGGGACAGCAGAATCTGACAGAAGTATATCAGGATTATGAAGCATATATAGCCGGCTCTACCAGTGAGGGATTTGGACTTACGCTGCTGGAGGCGGTTGGCGGTGGGCTTCCTATCATTGGATTCGATGTGCGTTATGGCAACCAGAATTTCATTGACGAAGGGCAGAATGGATATAAGATCGCTCTGGATGAGCATATGGATGATAAAAGCAAGATTGCGCTGTTGGCAGAAAAAATTGTGAAATTATTCACACAGGCAGACATGGAGGCTTTTCATGAGCATTCTTATGAAAAGGCAAAAGGATATCTGACAGAGGAGGTAGTGGACAAATGGAAGAACTTGATCTGAAGAATAATGCAATGATTCTGTTCGACTCTTACCTGGAAGATGGCAGAAAACTGTTAGAGTCCCTGCGAAAGATAGGGGTTGACTGCCCGGCAGCAGCAATTGATGATGATGGATTCCTGCCTGATGGGGTGGAGTCAGTGTATGGCTCTTTTCTTGGAGAATATGAGAAAAGTGAGGAGATTCCCGGACGGCCAAGGTATTTTAATGAGGTCAAAGTACCGGATTACTGGGAAATCAGTGGAAATAACAGCAGTGGCCAGATTCATGATCTCTACAGACTACGGGGCAAGATCTTCTATACGGAGCCTGCGCATAAGAGGCTGGTGAAGGTAGTGGACTGGTATGATGAGCGTGGAACCGTCCGCTCCTGTGACCATTATAATAAGTATGGAGCACTCTATGCGAGAACCATATTCAATGCCAGGGGGCAGAAGGTCAATAAGAGCTATTTTGATGCAAAAGGCAGGGAAATCATTGTAGAGAATTATGTGACACGCCATATTACGCTGAACGAGGGCAGTATGGTTAAGATTTTCCGGAATAAGACGGATTTCGTCATCTATTATATGAAGGTGAATGGACTGGAGAGCAGGAATCTTCTGTTCAACTCCCTGTCAGTGCCTTTCTTCGTATCAGAGAGACTGGATAAGACGGACGGACAGGATATTTTGTTCTGGCAGGAGCCGGTAGGAAGCGAAATCCCTGGAAATATGCAGATTATCTTACAGGATAGAAGCAACCGTACAAGACATATCTTCGTGCAGAAGTCAGATGCATATGAGAAGCTGCTTGCCCTGGGTGCACCGTCTGAAAAGCTGCATAAGCTCGGCTATATTTATCAGTATGAGAGGAAGAATACCTTTGGCAAGGATGTCCTCATCTGTACGAATTCAGAGAACGTCGCACATGCACATCAGATTACGAAGGCATTGCCACAGCTGCATTTTCATATTGCGGCGATCACAGAGATGTCAACGAAGCTTCTGACAGTGGGTGCATATGATAATGTGACCATGTATCCTTGTGTAAAGACCAGTATACTGGATGAATTATTTCACAAGTGTGACCTGTATCTTGACATTAACCATGAGGGTGAGATCGTGTCTGCCGTCAGCAGGGCATTTCTGAATGACCAGCTGATTTATGCATTTAAGGAGACACTTCATAATACAGTATATGTGGCAAAAGAGCATATCTATGCGGAGGATAATGTCAAGGAGCTGATTGCACAGCTGCAGAGAGTGACACAGGATGCAGCATACATGGAGCAGGAGCTTGATGTACAGAAGGCAGGGGCACTGGCTGAGACTGAGGAACACTTCAAAGAGATTATTGAAAATACGGAGCTTTTATGGTAATATTCATGATAAAGCGGTAGATACCGAAGTGTACAGTAAGAGCAGCTGAAAAAGTATAAGAGGTTAAAAAACCCGTAAATACAGGAGGTTAAGATAGAATGGAACAGTACAAGAAAGAGTTTATTGAATTCATGGTGGACAGTAATGTACTTAAATTTGGAGAATTTACATTAAAGAGCGGCAGAAAATCCCCATTTTTCATGAATGCAGGTGCTTATGTCACAGGTTCACAGTTAAGAAGGCTGGGACAGTTTTATGCGCAGGCAATCCATGATAATTACGGTACAGATTTTGATGTACTCTTTGGACCTGCTTATAAGGGTATTCCTCTGGCAGTAGCAACAACAATTGCTTTCAGTGAACTCTATGGCAGAGATATCAGATACTGTTCTAACAGAAAAGAGATCAAGGATCACGGTGACGTGGGAATCCTGCTCGGAAGTGACCTGAATGATGGAGATAAGGTAGTTATTATCGAAGATGTTACTACATCCGGTAAATCTATCGAAGAGACATTCCCTATTCTGACAGCACAGGCAAATGTTGACGTTGTTGGGCTTATGGTCAGCCTCAACCGTCAGGAACGTGGTAAGACACAGCAGAATGCATTGGCAGAGATCCGTGAAGTTTATGGAATAGAGACAGGCGCTATTGTAACAATGGAAGAGGTTGTAGAATACCTCTATAACAGACCGTACAATGGCAGAGTATTAATAGACGATAAGACCAAGGCTGCCATCGACGCTTACTATGCACAGTATGGTGCCAAATAGACCGAATAAGGAGAGGTAATGCAGATGGAGGAAAAAATTTATAAATCAATGGGACGCTCCGGTGCACTTTCTATCGCAGTTGGAGTAGTTGCAATCGTAACAGGTGTGGCAAGCGGAGTGCTTTTACTGATCAGCGGAGCCAGACTGTTAGCGAACAGAAGTAAAATATTATTTTAGGCAAATGATGGGCATTTCATAGGGAATGCCCATTCGTTGTGTAGGAAAAAGTAAGGAGTCAGAGAAAATGTTTCATAGACCGGGATATATTTTTACAGATAAGAAGAATCCTGAGCGGGGAATCATGTCGGCTATTCTGGGTGTGATCGCCTGTGTATCGGTGTGTCTTGCAGTGTATCTGACCTATCAGAATAAGGGTGCTGCACCGATGCAGTATGGCTCAGTCATCCTGCTGTCCATGGTATTTTCCATAGTTGGCATGGTGCTTGGCATTCTTGCTATGCTGGAGAAGGACATCTTTCGCATGTTCCCAGTGCTTGGAATTATTCTTAACAGCCTGACTTTGATTGCAGGTTGTATGATTTTATATATAGGAGTGAGATAGTTTATGACATTGATTGAAGAGAGATATGAGCTTGTGAAGGAACGTCTGCAGGATATGCTGACGGAGCAGGCGGTATCTGAGAAATATACAGAGTATTTTCATCAGATGGCAGAATTTGGACTGCTGGTGATGCAAAATTTTGAACAGGTTCAGGAAGGCTGGCTGGACAAGGCATCCCTACAGGAGCTGAGAGCAGCTAACCAAGCCTTGTATGAGGATATTCTGGAAGAAAACTATGAGACAAGCTATGCCAATCCTGCCTATGCATGTGCGGGCTTTGGTTTGGAGATGGGACGTCAGTTATCTTTCATGTATACAGAGCTTCGCAGCATGATTGCCTATGCATATGAGGGTATGCAGGAGGAGCTGGTAATCCGTCTGGAGCTTCTGGTGGAAGTGTATGGTGTCTTTACCTGTGCAGCGGAGGAAGACAGAGAAGTAGAAGAGAAAGAATTGCAGGAAGTTCTCTACTGGTTCGTCAGCGATTATTCAGAACCGGCAGCAGAATGGAGAGTCTCTACACTGGTTGACCCGGAGAATGATTTTGCAGTACGTATCGTGAAAGAGGCAGACCTTACAGACATTCGCTATCTGTACAGATTTGGTGAGTATATTTCTTCTGATGTAGAGAAAATGGCACAGTATCTAAACACACTTCCACAGGAACGTGTTCAAATGATTGCAGATACGTACACAGAAGGCTATCGCATTGGCTTTGTAAAAGGCAATAAGGATTTAAGCAGGAAAGAGACGGTAGATGTACGATTCTGCCTTGGCTTTGAAAGAATTGTAAGAGCTGCAATCTCCAATTTTGCAAAGATGGGACTCAAACCTACAGTTTATCGTGCATCTTCCAGTATTTTCCATAAGAGAGGTACTTTCAAGATCGGTTATTATGGGGCGGCTGCCAATAAGCAGTATGAGTATGACCATAAGGACGATCTGGCGCTGTTCCTTGACAGAAAGCTTATGAACAGGAAGCTGGAAGTGCTGAAACAGGCGTATGAGGAGAATAAGGACAAGGCTTCGAGACATGCAGGTCCTGCGGTCATTGAGACTTTTGGTGAGATACCTTTTGCACCGGTATCCAAGCCGGAAGCATGTACATTAAGTACAGAACAGCAGAAGCTTTCCTCAGAGTATACAGGGGCTTCTTCTGATATTGTATATCAGTATATCAATGGAGAAGAGAGAAGCTTCACCATCATTGCCTTCCCGGTTCCTGAGATTGGTGAGAAGTTCGAGGAGATTTTCGATGAGACAGTGAAGATCAACACACTGGATTATCACACTTATGAAAGAATCCAGGCGATTATCATTGATACATTGAACCGCTGTTCTTATGTGGAAGTAAAGGGCATGAATGGCAATCGCACAGATATGCATATTCAGTTGTATCCGATCACTGACCCACAGAAAGAAGTGATTTTCGAGAACTGTGTGGCAGATGTGAATATCCCTGTTGGTGAAGTATTTACTTCCCCAGTCCTGGAGGGAACACATGGAACACTTCATGTAAGCCGTGTATTCTTAAATGAACTGGAATATCACAATCTGGAAATGACTTTTGAAGATGGTATGATCAAGACTTATACCTGCACGAACTTTGACAATGAGGAAGAGAACCGTGAATATCTGAAAGCAAATGTGCTGTATCATTATGATACGTTACCGATAGGAGAATTTGCGATTGGTACGAATACTACAGCTTATATGACGGCTAAGAAATATGATATTGGCAGCAGATTCCCAATTCTGATCGCAGAGAAGACCGGTCCGCACTTTGCAGTGGGCGATACCTGTTATTCACGCAGTGAGGATGTAAAGGTCTATAACGAGGATGGTAAGGAGATTGTTGCAAAAGACAATTCTGTGTCACTGCTTAGAAAGACTGACCCATCCAGGGCATATTTCGGATGCCACACGGATATCACGATTCCATATGATGAGCTTGGCAGTATTATCGCTTATGATAAAGAAGGAAATGCTTACCCGGTCATTGAGAAAGGCAGATTTGTACTTGCCGGGTGTGAGGAATTGAACAAGCCGATGGAATAGGGATTTTTTTCGGAAAATGCGACATTTAAGTTGACGTAGCGACATTTTATTTATACACTGATAATAGCGGTCTGAGACTTCATGGGACCAGCACAAGATTTAGGAGGACTTATCATGGCACAGGTTGGTATTGTAATGGGTTCTGATTCAGATATGCCGGTTATGGCAAAAGCGGCAGATATTCTGGAAGAACTTGGTATTTCTTATGAAATGACGATTATTTCGGCACACAGAGAACCGGATGTATTCTTTGAATATGCCAAATCAGCGGAGCGCAAAGGCTTTAAGGTAATCATTGCAGGAGCAGGTATGGCAGCACATCTTCCAGGTATGTGTGCAGCAATCTTCCCTATGCCGGTAATTGGAATTCCTATGCACACCACATCTTTAGGTGGCAGAGATTCCTTATATTCTATTGTACAGATGCCTTCAGGAATTCCTGTTGCTACTGTAGCAATCAATGGCGGAGCAAATGCCGGACTTCTTGCAGCTAAGATACTGGCTACATCAGACGAGGCACTTCTTGCCAGATTGAAAGAGTATTCTGCAAAGTTAAAATCCCAGGTGGAAGCCAAGGATGCCAAGCTGCAGGAAGTTGGATACAAGAAATACTTAGAGAAATAGGAATGAGATAGAGAAAGGCGGTATATACAAGATGGATTATAAGAAAGCAGGCGTTGATATTGAAGCCGGATACAAATCAGTTGAGTTAATGAAGCAGTATGTGAAGGGAACCATGAGACCGGAAGTATTAGGTGGTCTTGGTGGATTCTCCGGTGCATTTTCCCTGGATGCAGTCAAGAACATGGAGAAACCGGTTCTGTTATCAGGAACAGACGGTGTAGGAACCAAGATCAAGCTTGCATTCCTGCTGGACAAGCATGATACAATCGGTATTGACTGTGTTGCCATGTGTGTAAATGACGTAGCATGTGCAGGTGGCGAACCTTTATTCTTCCTTGATTATATTGCATGTGGTAAGAATTATCCTGAGAAGATCGCAACCATCGTTGCAGGTGTTGCAGAAGGCTGTAAGCAGGCAGGCGCAGCGCTGATCGGTGGTGAGACAGCAGAACATCCTGGTCTTATGCCGGAAGATGAATATGACGTAGCAGGCTTCACTGTTGGCGTTGTAGATGAGAAGGATATGATCACCGGTGCTGACTTAAAGGCAGGCGACACTCTGATCGGTATTGCTTCCAGCGGTGTACACAGCAATGGCTTCTCACTGGTCAGAAAGGTATTTGAGATGACCAAGGAAAGCCTGAATACATATTATGATGAATTGGGTGCTACTCTGGGTGAGACACTTCTTGCACCTACTGTTATCTATGTAAAGGCACTGAAAAGCATCAAGGATGCTGGCGTCCGTGTTAAGGCATGCAGCCACATCACAGGCGGCGGCTTCTATGAGAATGTACCAAGAATGCTTCCGGAAGGCGTACATGCAGTAATTAAGAAGGACAGCTATCAGGTTCCTCCTATCTTTGGGTTAATGCAGAAGAAGGGCAACATTGATGAGCATATGATGTACAATACTTTTAACATGGGTCTTGGTATGGTTCTGGCAGTAGATCCTGCTGATGTAGACAAGACAATGGCTGCAATCAAGGCAGCAGGCGAGACTCCTTATGTAATTGGTGAGACCAAGGCAGGAGAAAAAGGAGTAACATTATGCTAAGAGTCTGTGTATGCGTATCAGGCGGTGGAACGAATCTGCAGGCAATTATGGATGCCATTGATTCAGGTAAGATCACCAATGCAGAGATTGTACGTGTTATCAGTAATAATAAGACAGCATATGCATTAGAGAGGGCTAAGAACCATGGGATTGATGCAGTTGCTGTATCTCCAAAAGATTATGAGACAAGAGAGCTTTTTAACCAGGCTCTCCTAGATACGATAAATGAAGTACAGCCGGATCTTATTGTACTGGCTGGCTTCCTGGTAGTGATTCCCAAGGAAATGATCGCACAGTATCGTAACCGCATTATTAATATTCACCCCTCTTTGATTCCATCCTTCTGCGGTACAGGATATTATGGATTGAAGGTGCATGAAGCAGCGCTGGAGCGTGGTGTGAAAGTAACCGGTGCTACCGTGCATTTCGTGGATGAGGGAACCGATACAGGTCCGATCATTCTGCAAAAGGCAGTATATGTAGAACCGGGAGATACTCCCAAGGTATTGCAGCAGAGAGTCATGGAACAGGCAGAGTGGCAGATACTGCCACAGGCAATCGACATGATCGCCAATGGCAGGCTATAGATGATTGCAGGTTATTGAAAGGTATGGGGATTATAATGAAAGTATTGATCGTAGGAAGTGGCGGAAGAGAACACGCAATTGCAACAAGCGTAGCAAAAAGTCCGAAAGTAGATAAAATATATTGTGCACCCGGTAATGCCGGTATCGGTCAGATTGCAGAGTGCGTGCCTATCGGTGCTATGGAATTTGAAAAGATAGTGGCTTTTGCCAAAGAAAATGCTATTGATCTGACTATCGTAGGAATGGATGATCCACTGGTTGGCGGTCTGGTAGATGCATTGGAAGCAGAAGGACTGCGTGCATTTGGACCTCGTAAGAATGCAGCAATTTTGGAAGGTTCTAAGGCTTTTTCCAAAGACCTGATGAAGAAATACAATATTCCTACTGCAGCATATGAGACATTTGACAATGCACAGGAAGCACTGAATTATCTGGAAACAGCAGATTTTCCTATTGTATTAAAAGCAGACGGACTTGCTCTTGGTAAGGGCGTATTGATCTGCAATACACTGGAAGAGGCAAAAGAGGGCGTTAAGTCCATTATGCTGGATAAGCAGTTCGGTACAGCCGGTAATCGTATGGTCATCGAAGAATTCATGACAGGACGTGAGGTATCTGTATTATCCTATGTAGATGGTAAGACAATCAAGACCATGACCTCTGCCCAGGATCACAAGCGTGCAAAGGACGGAGATCAGGGACTCAATACAGGCGGTATGGGTACTTTCTCACCGAGTCCTTTCTATACAGCAGAGGTAGATGAATTCTGTAAGAAGTATATTTATCAGGCAACTGTAGATGCAATGGCAGCAGAAGGCAGAGAGTTCAAGGGCATTATCTTCTTTGGACTGATGCTGACACCTAAGGGACCAAGAGTATTGGAATACAACGCAAGATTTGGTGATCCTGAAGCACAGGTAGTATTGCCTCGTATGAAGAATGACATCATCGAAGTGATGGAAGCCTGCATTGACGGCACACTGGATCAGGTTGATCTGCAGTTTGAAGATAATGCGGCAGTATGCGTTGTGCTGGCATCAGATGGTTATCCTGTTAAGTATGAGAAGGGTCTGGAGATCAGAGGACTTGAGAACTTTGAGGGCAAGGAAGGTTATTACTGCTTCCATGCAGGTACGAAGCTTGTCGATGGTAAATTTGTGACCAATGGAGGCAGAGTTCTTGGCATCACAGCCAAAGGTGCAACTTTGAAGGAAGCCAGAGCAAATGCCTATGCGGCGACAGAATGGGTAGATTTTGACAATAAATATATGCGTCATGATATTGGTAAGGCAATTGATGAAGCATAGAACAGAAGTTAAGGGAAGTGAGAGAACAGATGAAGTTATTGAGACATAAAGAACATAGAGGCAGCAGAGGCTTCATTCGTGTATTGGCAGCTATGATGTTTTGTTTGGTTTTAAGCATCGCTACAGTATGTTATGCAGATGAAGTATCAGCAACAGTAACAGTTGCCAGTGCAAAGATCCGTGCATCAGCCGATCCAAGCAGCCAGCAGCTGGGAAGTGCCAAGCAGGGTGGTACAGTGTCCATTATCGGACAGACAACGGGAACGGACGGTAAGACTTGGTATCAGGTATTTGTAGATGCGAATACCAAGGGGTTCATCAGAGCAGATTTGGTGAATGTAACAGGAACAGGAACCATCGGTTCTGTTTCATCTGATGCATCAGCATCTGCAAGTACAGCAACAACTACTACAACCGATACGCAGGTCAGCTCAACGGATAAGAAATCAGGTACAGTACAGACCAATAATGTACGTATCAGAAAAGGTGCGTCTACCACAGCTGACGTGGTAGCTACAGCCAACAGAGGCATGGTAGTAACAGTAACAGGTGAAGCAGCAGGCGATGACGGCAAGACCTGGTATCATTTCCTTTACTTATAACAGTAAGGAAATCACTGGATTTATTCGTTCAGACCTGGTGACTTTTGATACATTACCGGCAGATACGGCACAGACAACCATCAATGGAACCAGTGAAACAACAGAAGAACCTGCAACAGAGGCGACCACAGAAGAAGTGACAGAATCTGCGACAGAGGAACAGCCACAGGAGCAGGAAAGCAGCAGCTCTTCTAATGATACACAGAATATGATTCTGATGAATGTGGAGGATGTTCCCTACATTATGCCTGAGTTCAATCCCATCATTCTGAAGTGGGAAGATCAGGATATCAATGCATACAAGAATGGTGACTTCTACCTTTTCTATGCGCAGAAGCAGAATGGAGAAGAAGGCTGGTACGTATTTGACTCTGTGAATAATGTATATGAACGCTATGTATACAGTACAGCAGGAGCAACAGTTCCAGAGACAAGTGCTATGTCAGGTAATATGTTACCGGTTATTATTCTTGCTGTTATCATTGTAATTCTGTTGATCGCAATTATTTTGATGTTCATGAAGCTGAGAGAATACACTGGCGAGTATGAAGAATACGAAGACGATGAGGAAGATGACGAGTACGGTGACGAGGAAGAGGCTGAAGAAGAGGAAGAAGAACTTGTAGAAGAACCTGTCAGACGTCCCATGCAGCAGCCAAGAAGACAACCGGCGCAGCAGCCTCGTCCACAGCAACAGCAGCCTGTGAGAAATCAGGAGCCGAGAGAAGAAGGACAGTCGGCAAGACGTCCACAGCAGCCGGTGAGACGTCCACAGGGTGAAGAGCAGAGAACACAGCAGCAGCCACCAAGACGTCAGGAAGGACAGCCGGCAAGACGTCCTCAACAGCAGGGACAGCCGGTAAGACGCCAGGAAGGTGAACAGCCAGTAAGACGTCAGGCACAGCAGGCTGAGTCAGCAAGACCGGCAGGCAGACAGTCACAGGGTAATCCAAACCGCAGACCTGCCCAGCCAAGACCTGAGAACCAGCCACAGAGAAATGTACAGCAGGGCAGAAAAGCCAAGAATTTCCTGGATTCAGAAGATGATGATATGGAGTTCATTGACATATAATAAATATTCAAAGACAGTGGGAGAGCTTTACCTGAAAAGGTAAAGCTCTTTTATATTTTTTTTACTTGTATACAGTATTTCATTGTGCTAGAATTGTTATAACAGTAGTATGTATAGGCGCTATAAGGCAGTCTATACACAAATTTGCAGATACTGGAAAGGCATGGATGTTAATATGTATATAGAAATTGATTTTAACAGTGATGAGGCTTTGTATCTACAGCTTAGAAATCAGATTATTATCGGAATCGCCACATCTCAGTATCAGGAGGGAGACACGCTCCCATCCGTGAGACAGCTTGCAGATACCATTGGAATTAATATGCATACAGTAAATAAAGCATATTCTGTATTGAAGCAGGAGGGCTTTGTGAAAGTAGACCGCCGTAAGGGCGCTGTCATTTCCGTGGATATTGATAAACTGCAGGCAATTGAGGAACTGAAGAAGGATTTGCAGGTGGTTCTTGCCAAGAGCAGATGTAAGAAGGTATCTAAGCAGGAAGTACATGCACTGATTGATGAGATTTATCAAAATTATGAAGACAATGGAGGCATAGAGTAATGCAGCAATTTACAGATAAAGCCAAGACAGCTTTACAGTTGGCTGCGAAGGCTGCGAAGGATTTACATCAAAGCTATATCGGCAGCGAGCATTTGTTAGTGGGCCTTGTCCGTGAGAAGACGGGTGTGGCAGCTAAAGTACTTCAGGATAATGGAGTAGATGAAATCCAGCTGATCAGCATGATTAAAGATCTGATCGCACCGGAGAGTAATCTGGCTGTGTTGGAGAGGGATGGATATTCACCAAGAGCAGCCCGTATCCTGGAAGACAGTCACAGGCAGGCACAAAGATACGGTAATCAGATGACGGGAACAGAACATATTCTTCTGGCTTTGTTAAGAGAAGGAGAGAATGTAGGACTGCGTCTGCTGAATACGGTAGGAATTAATATACAGAAGTTATATATGGATACTCTGATTGCTATGGGAGAGGATATTTCCCAGCATAAGGAGGATCTGAGAAAACGCAATGCCAAGAAAGCAGGCGGCGCAACTTCAACACTGAATCAGTACAGCCGCGATCTTACCGCATTGGCAAGAGAAGGTAAGCTGGACCCTGTTATTGGAAGAGATACAGAGATCATGCGAGTTGTGCAGATCTTATCCAGAAGAACCAAGAATAATCCCTGCCTGATAGGTGAACCGGGTGTAGGTAAGACTGCAATCGCAGAAGGACTGGCACTCAGAATTGTGAATGGTGAAGTGCCGGATACCGTAAAGAATAAGCGTGTTGTGACTTTGGATCTGTCAGGAATGGTAGCCGGTTCCAAGTATCGTGGAGAATTTGAAGAGAGAATTAAGAAGGTTATCAAAGAAGTAATAGAAGCAGGTAATATTTATCTTTTCCTGGATGAATTGCATACTCTGATCGGCGCCGGCGGTGCAGAAGGAGCAATTGATGCTTCCAATATTCTGAAACCATCTTTATCAAGAGGCGAGATACAGCTGATCGGAGCTACCACAATTTCAGAATATCGTAAATATATCGAGAAGGATGCGGCACTGGAGCGTAGATTCCAGCCGGTTATGGTCGAGGAGCCTTCCCAGGAGGAAGCAATCCGTATCCTCTCAGGTATTGCATATAAATATGAAGAACATCATAAGGTGACTATTTCACCAGAGGCAATTGAAGCTGCAGTAAAGCTTTCAGACAGATATATCAATGACAGGAATCTGCCTGACAAGGCAATTGACCTGATTGATGAGGCATCCGCAGCTCTTCGTTTGAAAAATATGAACATTCCTGAGAATATTAAGGAAATGCAGGATGCAATCAGAAAGTACGATCTTGAGATTGAGGATGCAATTAAGAATGAAGCCTATACAGAGGCTGCTGAACATCGCAAGAATCAGCAGGAACTGATGAAAAAGTATGATAAAGCAGTAAGCCGTTATGAAAAGGCACAGGCACAGAAGAATCTGGTAGTAACAGAGAACGATATTGCAGAGGTAGTGTCCAACTGGACGAAGATTCCAGTGCAGAAGCTGGCTCAGAAAGAGAGCGAGAGACTGTTAAAGCTGGAAAGCATACTGCATAAGCGTGTGGTGGGACAGGAAGAAGCAGTCAGTGCCGTAGCAAGAGCCATGAAGCGAGGCAGAGTGGGATTGCAGGACCCGAACAGACCGATAGGTTCTTTCCTTTTCCTGGGACCGACTGGTGTGGGTAAGACAGAACTATCCAAAGCGCTGGCAGAAGCCATGTTTGGTTCTGAGAATGCGCTGATCAGAGTTGATATGTCAGAATATATGGAGTCTCATTCGGTATCCAAAATGATAGGCTCACCGCCAGGATATGTAGGATTTGAAGAAGGTGGACAGCTCAGCGAGAAAGTACGCCGCAATCCATATTCGGTTGTGCTTTTTGATGAGATTGAGAAGGCACACCCTGATGTATTCAATGTCCTTTTACAGGTACTGGATGATGGACATATCACAGATTCCAAGGGACGTAAGGTAAGCTTTAAGAATACGGTGCTCATTATGACTTCCAACGCAGGTGCACAGAGAATTATTGAACCTAAGAATCTGGGATTTGCGACCAAGACAGATGAGAAGGCTGATTATAATAAGATGAAAGCCAATGTCATGGAGGAAGTAAAGCGTCTGTTCAAACCCGAATTCATCAACCGAATTGATGAAATTATGGTATTCCATCCATTGACAGAGAAGGATATGAAACAGATTATTACACTTCTGTCCAAGAATCTGTGTGATCGTTGTAAGACACAGATGGATATAGACCTGACATTCACCAGTACATTAAAGGATTATCTGGTAAAGAAGTATTCAGACCTCAAGATGGGAGCCAGACCTTTGAAGCGTGCAATCCAGAATGTAGTAGAAGATGAGCTGGCTACAGCGATTCTGGAGGGCAGAGTGAAACGCGGTGATGTGGTTCACGCAGGTATCAAGAATGATAAAATTACTTTTACAGTTAAGGAATCAAAATAGCTCGATGAATTTCAAAAAACTTGTAAAATTCTTGTGGAAAAACTGCAAATTTTATTATATACTGTAACAAAAAACCAAAGTATTTTTTAGGAGGACGAAAGAAATGGCAGTAGTGGAAGAATTACTACGCTCCGAAAGCAACGGAAATATCAGTTTTGGTAATCATATGCTGAAACAGAAAGCGAAGCTTGAAGATTTTGAGCATGCAGGGGATATTTATAAAGTAAAGACATATGATGCAATGACCAAGCTGGAGAAGAATGGAATGTTTCTATATGAATCAGTTCCTGGTACATCCGTATTTGATTTTGCTGAAAATAGCACAGGAATTGCATTTACAGTAGAAGGAGAAGAGGATGCGCAGATAACAATCGGCCTGGAAGATGACTCCGAATATGAAGTATTTATTGATGATGCCAGTGTAGGCACCATGAAGACTAATCTGGCTGGAAAGATCAATGTCAGCGTAGAATTAGCCGGTATTGGTAAGGCGCAGGTAAAGCTGTTAAAGCGCGGATAAATAAGAATTAATATAAGCCTTCTCGTATGAGGAGGCTTTTTAAAGTTTAAAAGGAGGTATATATGGCAAAAGCCAGGACGGCAACAGTGTTTTTCTGCCAGAACTGCGGGTACGAATCTGCCAAGTGGATGGGGCAGTGTCCTGCATGTAAGCAGTGGAATACACTGGTTGAGGAGAAGGTAAGTGTTACGGGAAGCGGTATGGGGGGAAGTGCGAAGATCACCCCGGCAAAGGATAGACCCAAACCTGTAGCAATCAGTACCATAGATATGAAAGAGGAAGACAGGGTGTCTACAGGACTTGCAGAGCTGGATCGTGTACTGGGAGGCGGCATTATGGCTGGCTCGCTGACTCTGGTGGGCGGCGACCCCGGAATCGGCAAATCTACACTATTATTGCAGGTATGCAGAAATCTTGTGAATGCGGGACATAAGGTACTCTATATATCCGGTGAGGAATCTCTCAAACAGATCAAGCTTAGAGCAAATCGAATCGGTGAATTTAAAGATATGATGCTTCTGTTGTGTGAGACTAATCTGGAGCTGGTTGAAGATGCCATAAAACAGGCTCAACCGGAAGTAGTAATCATAGATTCCATTCAGACGATGTATCAGGAGTCTGTATCCTCAGCACCGGGCAGTGTTTCTCAGGTCAGAGAAGCAACGAATATCTTTTTACAGCTGGCAAAAGGCATGGGAATCTCCATTTTTATCGTGGGTCATGTAACAAAAGAAGGAACTGTGGCAGGACCACGAGTGCTGGAGCACATGGTAGATACTGTGCTGTATTTTGAGGGTGACAGACATGCTTCCTATCGAATACTGCGAGGCGTAAAGAACAGGTTCGGTTCTACCAATGAAATCGGAGTTTTTGAAATGCGCAAGGATGGACTTGCAGAAGTGGCGAATCCTTCCGAATTCATGTTAAATGGTAAACCGGAAGGCGCCAGTGGTTCTGTAGTAGTGTGCTCCGTAGAGGGAACAAGACCTATTCTGATCGAGATTCAGGCACTGGTGTGCAGAACGAATTTCGGGATTCCAAGACGTCAGACGACAGGAACGGATTTTAACAGGGTGAACCTGCTTATGGCTGTTCTTGAGAAAAGACTGGGAATACAGATCGGTGACTGTGATGCCTATGTGAATATCGCCGGTGGAATGAAGATCAATGAACCGGCAATAGATCTGGGAATCATTATGGCGATTGTATCCAGTTACAAGAATCGCCCGATTGATGAGAAAACAATTGTATTTGGTGAGGTCGGATTAAGCGGTGAAGTCAGGGCTGTCAGTCAGGCACAGCAGCGAGTCCAGGAAGCCAGAAAGCTTGGCTATGAGACAGTAATCATGCCAAGAGTCAGCGCAGAAGGACTGGAAAATATAAAAGGAATCAAAATAATCGGCGTATCCGGCATTGGAGAGGCGATTGACATTATATAATGAAGGAGATAAGAATCAAAATGGAAAAAATACAGCAAAATTCAGAAATTCAGAACTTAATGAAATTCCTTGATAAAAGTGTAACAAACTATCATGCAGTACAGGAAGTGTGCACACAATTAGACGAACAGGGATTTGTACAATTAAGTGAAAAAGAACTGTGGAGATTAGAAGAGGGTGGGGCATATTATGTGACCAGAAATGACTCATCTGTAATGGCATTTCGAGTGCCTGACTGCACAGTTGAGGAGATTAAGGGTTTTCATATCTATGCAGCACATTCTGATTCTCCGGCTTTTAAGGTTAAGGAACACCCGGAAATGGAGAAAGAAGGGTGCTATGTCAGCATCAACACAGAGAAGTATGGTGGAATGATCCTGAATACCTGGCTGGACAGACCGCTTACAATTGCAGGAAGAGTATGTGCGGAAGAGGACGGAGAGATTATAACCTATCCTGTGAAACTGAAGGATAATGCGTGTATGATTCCTAATCTGGCAATCCACATGAATCGTGAGATGAACAATGGTGTGGCATTGAATCCACAGGTTGACATGCTTCCGCTTATCACCATGACAGAGGAAGGACAGGAGAAGTTCTCTCTCAATAAGGCTTTGGCAGAGGCGTTGTCCAGACAGAATGGTGTAACCTACAAAGCAGAAGATATTCTATCTGGAGATCTGTATGTAGTCAACTGTGAAAAGGCAGTACTGGCAGGAGCAGAGGATGAATTTCTCATGACAGGCAGATATGATGACCTGGGATGTGTGTATGGAGGGCTGCAGGCGCTGCTTCAGACAAAGCCTGGTAATTATATAGATATATTGGCAGTATTTGACAATGAAGAGGTGGGCAGCCTGACCAGACAAGGGGCTGATTCTACGTTCCTACCAGACACATTGCACAATATTTCAGACGGATTGAAGGTCAGTAATGCAGTGATGCGAACCTGGATCGCTGACAGTTTTCTACTGAGTGCAGACAATGCACATGCCTGCCATCCCAATCAGTCAGGTAAGGCAGATCCTACCAACAGACCTTATCTCAATCATGGAATTGTATTGAAGTTCCATGGCAGTCAGAAGTACTCCACAGACGCATATTCTGCGGCTTTTGTAAAGAAATTGTGCAAAGAATGTGAAGTACCGGTGCAGACCTATGCGAACCGTTCTGATATAGCTGGTGGATCTACACTGGGTAATCTCGCTATGGCACAGGTATCCATGCCGGCAGCTGATATTGGTCTGCCACAGCTGGCAATGCACTCTGCATATGAGACAGCTGGGGCGAAGGATATTGTATATTTAATTACTTTGACGAATAAATTCTTTGAATAAGTAATAAAAAAGGGCTATTTTTGTGCATTTTCACGGTTGTTTTTTTCTTTTTCAATGTTATAATAATGACTTGTGTTTCAAAAATGTTACTAATTTATTAACAGAGTATGGAGGCAAGTAATTATATGTTAAAAAAAGTTGTGGGAGCCATTGCCACGCTATCGTTCATGATAGGTACACTTGGTATGGGATATCCACATGAAGTTGAGAGTCAACAGGAAAATGCGTATCTGGTATACTCAGAAGCAGTCACGAGCCGGATGTCAGAAGAAACACATTCTTCGGCCCAGACAGTATCAAGAGTACAGGCGCAGGGGGCAAGAAGCATTGCAAGATATGCTAAAGAAGAGGCCCGCATACAGGAAGCAGCTATGCCGCTTGTAATGAACAGGATAGAGGCATCCAAGAGGAAAACTTCTCTGACAGAAGAGGAAATACAGCTTCTGCAGAAGGTAGTATCCGCAGAATCAAGGGGAGAAAGCAGCGAGACACAGTACACAGTAGCATGTGTTGTGCTTAACCGTATCGAATCTGATATCTTCCCTGATACACTGGCAGAAGTTATTGTTCAGAGTGGACAGTTTGCCTGTGTAGAGAATGGTGCAATCTACAGCGCTCCTATCACAGAGAGTGTTGCAGAGGCAGTAAATAAGGCACTGGATAATAATACAGTCGATGTGAATGTATTGTGGTTCCGCAGTGGACATTACCACGGATTCCATAACAGGGCATTCCGGCTAGACAGGATGTATTTTTCCCAAATGTAAGCAAAACCGTTACTGTACACAGTAACAGCAAAACGGACAGGTTGAAGGACCTGTCCGTTTTCTGTGTTGACGTATGAAGAAGATATTGCTATACTAATGTATATGTATTTAAGAAAGGCAGACATTATGAGTTGTTTTAATGAGGACCGTGCAACATTAAATGAACAGGCAGCGAAGCTGGATATGGCATTACAGACATGTGGATTTGATGCAGTATTACAGGAAGCTTTTGAAGATGGCATGAATCTGGATGAAATCAGCTATGTACTGAATACACATACTGAGAGAACCGTTCGCCGTTATATTGTTCAGGCTCAGTTAAAGAGAGCTGCGAATAAAGATAAATAATGAATGAAAAAGCCCCCCTGTTAATTATGGCAGGGGGTTACTGGTTTAGTAACTAAATAATATATAAAACAAAAGACCATATTTTAGAATATATTCTCAAATACGGTCTTTTTAAAAATAACAGGGGTAGTAAGAATCGAACTCACGTTGACGGTTTTGGAGACCGCTGTTCTACCGCTGAACTATACCCCTATATCAAATAATTATGTAACTCTTTCTCACTGACGAATGTTATTATAGCATATATATCTTCCAGAATGCAAGTATTATTTTAAATTATTTTAAATTATTCTGTTTCCTATTACAAATTGTTTCTGAATTAAAGAAAGGAGATGAGATACACATTGTTACAGCTTACTTAGTTAGACATTAATTTATCAATGCTTGTGTTTTTCAAGAATCCAGTGTACAATTCGTGTAAGCGGTTACATATCATGGCGGAGAATGATATGAAGAAAAGAGGATGAACATGACACTGCAGGAAATACAGGAAACACTGAAGATTTTGGATTCACTTGATATTGAAGAATGTCTGGGGCTTATGCAGGAGAGAATGCAGCCTAAGCTGACAGACATGGAGATAGAGTTATTACAATCCTGCGGGATGGTAACATCAGAGAATATTTATGCCCGGATGTCAGTGCCGCCTTTTCCAAAATCAGCCATGGATGGCTATGCAGTGTGTGCGGAGGATATAGAGGAAGCATCACATGACACGCCTGTCATTTTGAAAGTACAGGGTGAGATTCTTGCCGGAGATTATAAAGAGTTCCCATATCACAAAAATACAGCAGTCCGTGTGATGACAGGTGCAATGATACCGCAGGGCTACGATGCTGTAGTGAGACAGGAAGATACAGACTATGGGGAAGAACAGGTACAGATCTATGCATCAGTAAGACCTTATATGAATTACTGTAAGGCAGGAGAGGATATCCGGAAAGGACAGCTTCTGGCAGCGAAGGACACCAGAATAGAGCCTGTACATATCGGGCTTCTGGCTAGTGTCGGTATAGATAAGGTTAGAGTGTATGAACCTGTAAAGGTTGCCATATTATCTACAGGAACAGAGCTGTGTACCATCGGACAGCCACTCTCAGAGGGCAAGATTTACAACAATATAGCATATCTTCTGGCTGCTGCCATGCAAAAGCAGGGTGTGCAGATCAGTTTCATGGAGACCTGTGCAGATGAAGAAAGTCTTCTTGCACAGAAAATACAGGATGCACTGGAGGTATCAGATCTGTTGATCACCACAGGGGCAGTCAGTGTAGGGAAGAAGGATATTGTACCTGCCGTATTAGGGCAGATAGGAGCGCAGATCCTGTTCCGCCGGGCGAATATACAGCCGGGAACACCTACGACAGCCAGTGTATATCAGGACAAGCTGATTTTGAGTCTGTCCGGTAATCCTTATGCAGCCTATGCCAATTTTGAACTTTATTTCTGGCCATTATTGGCGTCAATGCTGCACAATGCAGCATATGATGTGAAGGTGGATACAGCCATATTACAGAGCGAATACACGAAGGTCAACAAAATGCGAAGGCTGATTCGTGCAAGAGCGCAGGATGGGTATGTGTATCTGCCGGCCCAGGTACATGCTTCCTCAGTCATCAACAATCTGCTGGAATGCAATTGTATGATAGATCTGGAAGCAAACAGGAAAGTTTCAATTGGAGATACGGTGAAGATCCGGTATTTTAAATAAAGATATGAAGAAGATAGCAGTTGGTGTCCTGGCGGGTGGTAAGAGTACCCGCATGGGTGAAAATAAAGCATTATTACAGATAAATGGCAAAAGATTCCTGAATCAGATCTGTGGGGAGCTGGGTGATTTCTCACAGGTCATTATTTCTGCTGCCCGTAAAGGAGATTATGAAGATCTTGGACTGGACGTTGTCTATGATGAACATCAGGATATCGGTCCCATAGAGGGAATCTATCAGGTCTTATCCCATGCACAGGAAGAGTATGTGTTTATCTGTGCTGCGGATATGCCTTTTATTACAAAAGAGCTGGTGGCATACATGACAGAGTTCATCAGCTCTGATTATGACTGCTACTGCATGATGGATGAGGATCACATTCATCCTCTGTGTGCCATCTATTCCGGAAAAATGCTGCCGGTCATCAAAGAGCTGATTGATAAGGGGCAGTATCGCCTGATGAATATACTGCATGCAGGCAGAACCAAATACATCAGGCTGGAGACCTCCTGCTTTGATAAGCGTGTTGTAAAGAATATCAACACAAAGGAAGAGTATGTCCGTCTGGTGCTTCCTGTTGTCTTTTGCGTCAGCGGAGTAAAAGACAGTGGTAAGACAGGGTTGATCGTTAAGCTGATCAATGAATTTATTACGCAGGACTACACAGTTGCCGTAATCAAGCATGATGGTCATGAATACGAGATGGATCACGAAGGAACAGATACCTGGTGTTTTACAAGAGCTGGCGCAAAATGCAGTGCCATTTTTTCTGATACACAATATTCTCTGAATGGACAGGGCAGGACAGATGCAGATATGATCAGACAGATGATTGGCTGCCAGCAGGGGATAGATGTGTATATCATAGAAGGTATGAAATATTCGCCATATCCCAAAGTGGAAGTAGTAAGGCAGGAGATATCCGACAAAAGTGTATGTGATGAGAATTCGTTGATCTGTATAGCAACTGATGTAGTATCCCAGAAAGATGTGAAGTGTCCGGTGTATGACATGGATGATGTTTCCGGGATTTTTTTATGCATTAAAGGATACTTTGGATTAAACTGAAAGGCAAGGTTATTTCATATGAAGCTGATTAGAACAGAAGATGCAGTAGGACAGGTGCTTTGTCATGATATTACGCAGATCATACCGGGAGTGGTCAAGGATGCGGTATTCCGTAAGGGACATATCGTGACGAAAGAGGATATCCCCGTGTTGTTATCTGTAGGAAAGGAACACCTCTACGTGTGGGAGAAGAAGGAGGGAATCCTGCATGAAGATGAGGGCGCTGCGATTCTTAGAGATATCTGTATCAATGAAAATATGTCTGCCTCAGAGCCAAAGGAAGGTAAGATAGAGATAACAGCACAGATAGATGGATTATTGAAGGTGCGTACAGAAGCGTTGAACCGTGTTAATGCGCTGGGTGAGATGATGATCGCGACAATCCATGGTAATTTCCCGGTCAGAAAGGGAGATAAAATTGCAGCAACAAGAATCATTCCTCTGGTCATAGAAGAAGAGAAGATGAATCGTGCCAGAGAGGCAGCGGGAGAACAGCCATTACTGGAGATTCTGCCTTTTGCCAAAATGAAAGCAGGCATTGTGACAACCGGCAGTGAGGTATTCAAGGGCAGAATCCGGGATGCATTTGGACCTGCCATACGTGCCAAGCTGGAGGAATATGCAGTAGAGGTCGCAGGACAGAAGATTGTGGATGACAAGCAGGAGGATATCGTGGCTGCGATACAGTCCTATCTGGATATGGATGTGGATCTGGTGTTGTGTACAGGCGGTATGAGTGTTGACCCGGATGACAGAACACCGGGAGCAATCAAGGCAGTAGGTGCGGATATCGTATCCTATGGTGCGCCGGTGCTTCCGGGGGCGATGTTTCTGATTTCATATTACAATACTGTAAACAACAAGACAATACCTGTATTGGGACTTCCGGGGTGTGTCATGTATGCGAAGCGCACCGTGTTCGATCTGGTTCTGCCAAGAATTCTGGCAGGCGAGAGACTGACACCACAGGATATCAGCACTTATGGAGAAGGAGGCTTGTGTCTGAACTGCGAAGTCTGTCATTTCCCCAATTGTGGTTTTGGGAAATAATGTGAAAAAACCATATATGGTAGTTTTTTCACATGGCAAATTTGTACCTATGGTCCAAAGTTTGCAAGTTACGAAAGGAAGGATTGTTATGGCAGGGTTTACGCATTTTGATCAGAATGGGAATGCGATTATGGTAGATGTGACAGCGAAGGCAGACACGGAACGTATTGCAGTTGCCACGGGATATATTCAGGTGAATGAAGAAGTATTTAACGCAATACAGAATCAGACAGCGAAGAAGGGGGATGTGCTGGGAACAGCAAGGATTGCAGGCATTATGGCGGCAAAGAAGACCTCGGATCTGATTCCCATGTGCCACCCACTTATGCTGACCAAGGTCACGGTAGATTTTGAAATGAAAGAAGAGGATTATACCATTCACTGTTATTGTACCACGAAGCTGTGTGGTAAGACCGGCGTTGAAATGGAAGCACTTACAGGTGTGAATGTGGCACTTCTGACCATCTATGATATGTGCAAGGCAATGGATAGAAGCATGGAAATGTCAGGCATTCACTTAGTAGAGAAGATGGGTGGAAAAAGCGGGCATTTCATCAATCGCAAATAAGAGGAGAAAGGATGAAAAAGAAAATAGCAGCAATTGTTATGACGGTCACTTTAGCAGGATGCGGTATACAAAAAGCAGCTACGGCACAGGCAACAACCGTTACACTGTTTGCAGCCAAGAGCTTGAATACAGTTATGGAAGAGCTGATTGTTGCATATCAGGAGAAACATCCCAATGTAAAAATTGTAGGAAGCTATGACAGCTCAGGTACATTGATGACACAGATTGAAGAAGGCGCAGCCTGTGATGTCTTTTTCTCAGCAGCACAGAAGCAGATGAATCAGCTGGAGCAGGCTGGACTGTTAGTGGATGGAACCAGACACAATGTAGTTAATAACCAGGTATGTGTTGTTACTTATAAAGGAAGCAATACTGCTGTAACAGGACTTGAAGACCTCTCCAAGGCAGGCAGCCTTGCACTGGCTGATGGCTCTGTCCCGGTAGGTAAATATACAAGACAGGCTCTGGTCAACGCAGGAATCCTGAATGAGGCGGAGGATGTGTCCAAGATCACAACACAGGAAGTCTCCGAAGCACTGGGTGGAATAGAGATCAATGAGTGTGCCAATGTTGGTGCAGTAACCTCTGCTGTAGTAGAAGCAGCCAATGAAGCAGGAACCGTATATTATTCAGATACTTATGGATTTGAAGACAAGCTGGAGATTCTGGAGAAAGTGCCTTATGACCTTACAGGCAATGTTATCTATCCGATTGCACAGGTGGTAAATAAGGAAGCAGATGAATTACAGCAGCAGGCAGCGAAAGAATTTGTGGAATATCTGGTGTCAGATGAGGCTAAGGCTGTATTTGACAAGTATTATTTTGACACTGATGTAGAGGATTAATATGAAAAGTTACATAGCGGGGCTGGATTTTAGCCCCCTTCTCATATCATTAAAGACTGGTGTGGTGGCAACGGTATTTTCCTTCTTCCTGGGGATATTCACGGCGCAGAAGGTAGTCCGGGCCAACACCAGGGTAAAAGCCATTGCAGATGGCATTCTGACACTTCCTATGGTACTTCCGCCTACTGTGGCAGGTTTTTTCCTGTTGCTGATATTCAGTCTGAGACGACCTTTTGGTGCATACTTATATGATACTTTTCAGATCAAAGTCGTACAGACCTGGCTGGGATGTGTCCTTGCGGCTACAGTAATTGCTTTTCCGCTGATGTACCGTAATGCCAGGGCGGCATTTGAACAGGTGGATCAGAATCCGATCTATGCGGCACGTACACTGGGTATGTCAGAAACGGCAATCTTCTGGAAAGTACTGATGCCGGCAGCACGACCTGGGATTGTATCCGGTACGATTCTGACATTTGCGAGGGCGCTTGGAGAGTATGGAGCAACCTCCATGCTTGCAGGCAATATCCCAGGCAGGACGAGCACGATTTCACAGAAGATTGCAATGGTCATTCAGGACAGTGATTATGCCACTGCCGGGTTCTGGGTTGCAGTGATTATGATGATAGCCTTTGTGGTCATATATGCAATGAACGTCGTTACAGCGAAATGGACACAACAGTAAAGGAATAGAGAGATAGAGATAAAAACAATGGCATTACAGGTGAAAATCACAAAAAAGCTGGCAAACTTTACGTTGGATGTGGATTTCTCAGTAGAGCAGGAGATTTTTGCCCTGCTGGGGGCTTCAGGGTGTGGTAAGAGTATGACACTTAAATGCATTGCGGGAATTGAACAGCCGGATGAAGGTGTGATCGTGCTGAATGGACGGACCTTATTTGATTCGGCTAGGAAGATTAATCTGCCGCCCCAGAAGAGACAGATAGGGTATATGTTTCAGGATTATGCGCTTTTCCCCAATATGACAGTATTGCAGAATGTCATGGCAGGCATGGGAAGAAGACCATCCAGAGAACAGGCGCAGGAGTATTTAAGACAGTTCCATATTGAAGAGCTGGAACAGCAGTATCCCACCAGATTATCAGGTGGACAGAAGCAGAGAGCTGCCATGGCACGTATGCTGGCTGCCAGACCGGAAGTGATTCTTCTGGATGAACCGTTCTCGGCTTTGGACAGTCACTTGAAATGGACCATGGAGCAGCAGATGAGACAGCTTCTGCAGGAGGTGCATAAGCCTACCCTTCTGGTATCCCATAACAGGGATGAGGTGTACCGGCTCTGCAATGTGGTAAGCTGTGTCAACCGTGGTAAGCTGGAAGTCATCGAGCCGGTTAAGGAGTTCTTCAGAAATCCAAAGACGAAGACAGCAGCCACTTTATCAGGCTGTAAGAATATAGCAGATGTAGAGCTGGCTTATGAAGAAGGACAGACTGTGTTGCAGGCTGCGCAATGGGATTATAAATTTGCTTTCACATCATTTCCGACACAGATGTCAGAAAATAAGATGAGCTGGGATGAAGTGGGGGCAATAGGAATCAGGGCACACTATCTGGAACCCATTTATCAGGGACAACAGGTGCAAATGGCAGAGAATGACAATATGCTGGAGCTTGCAGAATACCAGGTGATAGAGGATTCCTTTGAATGGATTGTTCTGTTCCGGGTAAGTGATAAGGGTGACTGGCTTCAGTGGAAGACCCCAAAGCTTCAGGAACAGGAGCTGGAGCTTCCATGCCGGTTCAGAATCCGGCAGGAGAATCTGTTATTTCTGAGGAAAGAATAAGCAGTAGAAGGATGGGACAGATACATGCAGGATAGTTTTGGAAGAAAAATAGAATATTTAAGAGTGTCTGTAACAGATAAGTGTAATCTCAGATGCCGCTACTGTATGCCACAGGAAGGCATAACAAGACTGGCGCATGATGATATCCTGCGTCTGGAAGAGTGGGCAAGAATCATCCGAATCATGCAGGAGCTTGGCATCACCAAGGTACGCTTTACCGGGGGTGAGCCTCTTGTCAGAAAGAATCTGATTCAGTTAATCAAGGATGTTCATGCACTGGATGGAATCAGTCAGATTGCCATGACTACCAATGGAATTTTGTTAGGAGAACAGGCAGCTGATTTAAGAGAAGCAGGGCTGACCCATGTCAATATCAGTCTGGATACATTAAATCCTCGGACTTTTGAAGAAATCACCAGAGTAGATGCGCTGAATCAAGTACTTTCTTCCATTGAGAAAGCATTGCAGGCAGGATTACAGGTTAAGATTAACTGTGTGCCTTGTCAGGAATGGAACGGAGAAGATCTGACAGATATTGCAGCGCTGGCGAGACAGTATCCGCTGGATGTCCGTTTCATAGAACTGATGCCGGTAGGCTGTGGCAGCCAATATCATGGCATTTCTTCTGACAGGGTATTGGAGAAGCTGGAACAGCAGTATGGAAGGGCCGTTCCAGTTCAGGCAAACAATGAGAAGGGAGGTCCTGCAAAGTATTATGATTTTGCAGGATTTCAGGGCAAGGTTGGAGTAATCAGTGCCATGTCCCATCAGTTCTGTGGAAGCTGTAACCGGATCAGGATGACAGCAGAGGGCAGACTGAAGCTGTGTCTGCACTATCAGGATGGGATAGAGTTAAGACCATTATTAAGAGAAGGCAGGACAGATGATGAGATCAGAGAGGCGATTGTGGAGGCTGTCAGACAAAAGCCCAGAGCGCATGATTTCGAACACACGGCAGAGCATACAGATGCAGATCAGAGAAGAATGGTTCAAATTGGAGGTTAAAATGGGTAATATTGTAGCAGTATGTATCAGTGAGAAGAAGGGTACAGCGAAGCAGAATGTAGGTACTTGCAGGTTCATAGAGAACTGGGGGCTGGAGAAGGATGCACACGCAGGCAGCTGGCACAGACAGGTCAGTCTGTTATCTTATGATGAAGTGGAGAAATTCAGGCAGAGAGGTGCTAATGTGGCAGACGGCGCATTTGGAGAGAATCTGCTGGTAAAGGGCTTTGATTTCAAAAAATATCCTGTGGGAACGATTTTCAAGTGCAATGATGTAGTGCTGGAGATTACGCAGATTGGTAAGAAATGCCATTCAGAATGTGAAATTTTTCACCAGGTAGGAGACTGCATCATGCCAAGAGAAGGTGTATTTGCCAGAGTGCTTCATGGTGGTGAGATTCATGTAGATGATGAATTGGTGGTATATCCTTTCCGGGCAGGAATCATAACAGCCAGTGATAAGGGAAGCCGTGGAGAGAGAGAAGATCTGAGTGGACCTGCCATTGCGGAGCTGATCGGGCAGCAGGGTTATTATGTATGCAGCAGTAAGATACTGCCGGATGAGGAAGAAGACCTGTATCAGGAAATGGTACGTCTGGCAGACGAAGAGAAGGTGGATGTGATCTTTACAACGGGGGGAACAGGACTTTCGCCAAGAGATAATACCCCGGAGGCAACACTCAGGGCTGCAACTAAGAATGTACCGGGAATTGCAGAGGCAATCCGTGCATACAGCATGCAGATCACACCAAGAGCCATGCTGAGCAGGGCAGTGAGCGTGATGCGTGGTCAGACTCTGATCATCAATTTACCCGGAAGTCCCAAGGCAGTGAAGGAAAGTCTGGAATTTCTTCTTCCATCCCTAGCCCATGGAATCCAGGTCATGAAGGGCGAAGCAGGAGAGTGCGCCAGAAAGGGATAGAGGATGAATAAGGAAACCACCAAGAAGATACAGACAGTCATGGTACGAAATGACGGAACCATAACAACACAGTCAGAGGAAATCGTATGTGAGCATTTTCTGGATGTGTATGTGAATGAACAGCTTGTGGCACGACTGGTATGCACGCCTGAATATCTGAAGGAGCTGGTAATTGGAAGACTTCTGACAGAGCGTATCATTGAGCATATCGAAGATATAGAACAGATATATATTTGTGAAGAGAAGCGAAAGGCGAAGGTCTTTTTGAAAGAACAGATACAGGTGAATCTGGAGCCTACACTGAAAGCAGAGCCGACCTGCTGCACCGGGAATCAGATTTACCTGCGCAATACGGCAATAGCTGAAAGTGGTACTTTGCCCAAAACGCAGTGGAAAAAGGAATGGATCTTTGCCCTGGCGGGTGACTTTGCCAGGGGAACCCTGCTGCATAAGAAGACGAAGGGAACCCACAGCTGTTATCTAAGTGTTGCAGGAGAGACAGTATTTGCAGTAGAAGATATTGGAAGACACAATGCATTGGACAAGGTGATAGGATATGCGGCATTGCATCATATCGCTTTTGAAAAATGCATTGTTTTTACATCGGGACGTGTGCCGACAGATATGGTCATGAAAGTAATTGCTGTGGGGATTCCCGTTCTTGTCTCCAAAGCAGTACCCACTGACGCAGCAATAGAGCTGGCGCAGCTTCGGGGGCTGACACTGATATGCAGGGCGTGGGAAGACAGCTTTGAAATCTATACAGTAGATTGTTAATTAATTATTTTAATTGTTTTTATCTATGTCTTATAGTATGATGGAGTAAAGCGTGAAAGCGCTTACATATAAGATATAGGAGGATCTCATGTACTCTGAAAATGTAATTCAAAAGAACGAAATGAATGAAAAAACAACGAAGTTCCTTGATAAGTTCGTGAAGCGTGTCAAGGCAAATCCGCCAGGAGTCTGTCCCATTGCAGTGCAGCTGGCTTTTTTACAAAGTGCCAGAAGTCAGACCTGTGGTAAATGTGTTCCCTGTAGGGATGGTCTGGAACAGGTCGAGAATATGATGCGGCAGATACTGGATGGCAAGGCTGATATGGAGACTTTTGATAATATGGTAGAGTTAGCCCGGATGATCCAGGACACGGCAGACTGTGCGATTGGATATGAGGCGGCTAATATCGTATTACAGAGTGTGGAATTATTTCATGACGAGTATATGAGCCATATTGAAAGCCATAGATGTAAGGAAGAGATCGGACAGAAGGTGCCATGTATCTCCTATTGCCCTGCAAATGTGGATATTCCCGGATATATTGCGCTGATCGGAGAACATCGTTATGCAGATGCGATCAATCTGATCAGACATGATAATCCTTTTCCAACCGCATGTGCTTTTATCTGTGAGCATCCCTGTGAAGCAAAATGCAGGAGAGATCTGATTGATAGTCCCGTTAATATCCGTGGATTGAAGAAATTCGCAGTAGACCAGGTGGCAGCAGATCAGGTCAAAGTGCCGGCATGCAATGTTTCTACAGGTAAGAGGGTTGCAATCGTAGGTGGAGGTCCATCCGGCTTAACGACAGCGTATTTCCTGTCTCTGATGGGGCATAAGGTAGTCGTATTTGAAGAAAGAGAACATTTGGGTGGTATGTTAAGATATGGAATCCCCAATTACAGACTGCCTAAGAACAGATTGGATGAGGATATCAATGCCATCCTGTCTACCGGCAATATCGAAGTCAGATATAATACTGCCATTGGTAAGGACATTACCATGGAGCAGCTGCTGGAGGAATATCAGGCTGTATACATAGCAATCGGCGCACAGGCAGGTAAGACTGTAAAGGTAGAAGGTGCAGGCAGCAATGGTGTATATTCTGCAGTGGATATGCTGGGAGAGATTGGCAGGGGTAATCTGCCGGATTATACAGGCAAGAGAGTTGTTGTTGTCGGTGGAGGAAATGTTGCTATGGATGCAGCACGTTCTGCGATCCGTTGTCATGCCAAAGAAGTTACGATTATTTACCGTAGAAGACAGGTGGACATGACTGCATTGCCATCTGAGATTCAGGGAGCCATCGAAGAAGGTGTAGAACTGCTTACCTTAAATGCACCTGTAAGAATCGAGGCAGATGAGGCTGGCAATGTGCGTGCCTTTGTGGCACAGCCCCAGATGATCCATGAATATGACCGACAGGGAAGACCATCTTCTGTCAATGCCAACAAACCCGAGCTGGAGATTCCATGCGAGATTGTACTGATGGCAATTGGTCAGGACATTGTATCACAGGATTTTGAAAAATACAGTGTAAATCCCAGAAGAAAGACCTTTGAGACCCATGACACAACCAGAGTAAAGGGTTATGAGAAAATATTTGCAGGCGGTGACTGTGTCTTTGGACCTGCAACTGTAATCAAGGCAATCGGAGCAGGCAAGATCGCAGCCTTGAATATTGATGAATACCTGGGATATCACCATAAATATCTGGATGATATCAGGATTCCAGAGCCAAGAGAGAATGACAGAACACATTATGGCAGAGTGCATCTGACAGATCGTTCCGCAAGAGAACGTAAGACGAATTTTGAGCCAATTGAGAATGGAATGTCCTTTGATGAAGCCATGCAGGAGTGTGGTAAATGTTTAAGATGTGACCACTTTGGCTGCGGTGTAATAGAAGGAGGACGAGTATAATGGGAGAGACACAGATGACTCATATTACAATAGATGGAAAAGAAATCGAAGTAGATTCCTCCTTAACAATACTGGAGGCGGCACAGAAGGCAGACATCAAGATTCCTACACTTTGCTATTTAAAAGAAGTCAATGAAATCGGCGCCTGCAAGATGTGTGTTGTGGAAGTAGAAGGTAAGAATCATCTGGTTACTTCCTGCAATACGAAGGTTGCAGAGGGAATGCAGATTCATACAAAGTCTGATAAAGTTGTAAGAAGCAGGAAACAGGTATTGAACCTGCTGCTTGCCAATCATGATGTCAGATGCTTCTCATGTAGCAAATCCGGCGACTGCCGCTTACAGGATCTGTCTAATGAGTATGGCATTACCAAGTCATGCTACGAAGGGGATGCAGCGAAGTTCGCACCGAAGAAGGAGAATCCATTCCTGACATACTATCCTGAGTTGTGTATCAACTGCCAGAGATGTGTCAGCACCTGTAATAAGGTAGCCTGCAACGGTACATTACATAATGAGAAGATCGGTACAAGAACTCTGATCGATGCTCCATTTGGTCCCGACTGGAAAGAAACAGACTGTGAATCCTGCGGTAACTGTGCAAGAGTCTGTCCCACAGGCGCACTGGTTGCCAAGAACAGAAAGAAATATCAGGTAGGTAAGGTGGAGAAGGTACTGACCACATGCCCTCATTGTGCAACAGGCTGTCAGTATTATCTGGTAGTAAAAGACAATGAGATTGTGGATGTAGAGCCTGCCAATGGTCCATCCAATCAGAGTCTTCTCTGTGTAAAGGGAAGATTTGGTTCCTTTAATTTCGTACATTCACCGGAGAGATTGAAATATCCTCTGATCAAGAATAAAGAAACAGGAGAATTTGAACGTGCTACGTGGGATGAGGCATTAGATCTGATTGCATCCAAATTCAAGGAGATCAGGAAGCAGTACGGCTCAGATGCCCTTGCAGGATTTGCCTGTTCCCGTTCTCCTAATGAAGACTGCTATATGCTGCAGAAGATGGTGCGCTGTGCATTTGGCACCAATAATGTGGATAACTGTGCCCGTGTATGCCATTCTGCTACAGTAGCCGGTCTTGCAATGACCCTGGGGTCAGGTGCAATGACCAATCCAATCTCAGATATCACACATGATGTAGATGTTATTATGTTAGTTGGTTCTAACCCGGAAGAAGCACATCCTGTCATTGGTATGCAGATCCGTCAGGCAGTGGAGAGAGGAACCAGACTCATTGTAGTAGACCCCAGAGATATCGGTCTGTCCAGAAGTGCAGATATTCATCTGAAATTAAAGCCCGGAACCAATGTGGCTTTTGCCAACGGTATGATGAATGTGATTATCAACGAAGACCTTGCAGATGAAGAATTCATCAGAACCAGAACAGAAGGCTTTGAAGAATTAAAGGAAATTGTAAAGGAATATACACCTGAGAAAGTAGCCGAGATCTGTCACATTGATCCGGATCACCTGCGTGAAGCTGCCCTGATGTATGCCAAAGCGAAGAAAGCACCGATCATTTACTGTCTTGGCGTAACAGAGCATTCCACCGGAACAGAGGGCGTTATGTCCATGTCCAACATGGCAATGCTGGTCGGCAAGCTTGGTAAATCAGGATGTGGCGTGAATCCGCTCAGAGGTCAGAATAATGTACAGGGCGCCTGCGATATGGGTGCGTTACCAGGAGATTTTCCCGGATATCAGAAGGTAACAAATCCCGAAGTCGTTGCGAAGTTTGAGCGTGCATGGGGTGTGAAGTTAAGCAATAAACCCGGTGTGCATGCAACAGATGTATTTGGCGCAGCCATCCGCAAGGAAATCAGGGGATTGTTCATATTCGGTGAAGATCCTGTGGTAACAGATGCAGATCAGCATCATATCAGAAAGGCACTGGAAAGTCTGGACTTCTTCGTTGTATCAGACCTGTTCATGACAGAGACTGCACAGTATGCAGATGTAGTGCTTCCAGGAACCAGCTATGCGGAGAAGGAAGGCACATTCAGCAATACAGAGAGACGAGTACAGCGTGTGCGTAAGGCAGTGCAGCTGGAAGGCGAGATGAGACTGGATACAGACATCTTTATAGATCTGATGAATCGCATGGGCTATCCACAGCCACATCTGACTTCAGAGGAAATCATGGATGAGATTGCTTCTGTGACACCGATATTTGGAGGAATCAGTCATAGAAGGCTGGATAAGGGCGAGAGCATTCAGTGGCCGTGTCCTGATAAGAATCATCCAGGTACACCGATCCTTCATGTCGGCAAGTTCTCCAGAGGATTGGGCTGGTTCTATCCAGCAGAATATGTGCCAAGTGCAGAGCTTCCGGATGAGGAATATCCTTTCATCATGATGACAGGACGTATTCTGTATCATTACAATACGAGAGCCATGACAGGCAAGACTCCCGGACTGATGGAGAAAGAGGGACATTCCTTTATCGAGATCAATACAGAAGATGCTGCAAGGCTTGGTATTGAGAATGGAGAAAAAGTCAGAGTATCTTCCAGAAGAGGCAGTATTGAATCCACGGCAAGAGTCGGTGAGAAAGTATCTCCCCATGAGACCTGGATGCCATTCCATTTCCCGGATGGCAATGCCAATGTGCTGACCAATGCAGCTCTGGATAAATATGCGAGAATACCGGAATACAAGGTGTGCGCAATTAAGATAGAAAAGCTTTAAAGATAAGATAGAACAAAGGTGCCGTTTTCCAGTGAAATGGCACCTTTTTTGTGAGATAAATAAACTGAAAACTCGCTCTGTTAATTGACATCAAAACAGGGCATGAAGTATAATAATATTATAATATGCCATCAGTGTGACGTGATGGTGAGTGAAGGGGGCATATGTGTCATGCCGGGATTTGACAGAGATGAGTTTTGGCTGAAGGTTCTATCCTATTATCAGACAGCCAGAGAGAATAATTACCTGGTTAAACTGAATGAAGAACAGACAAAGGAATTGAAGGCTTTATATATCGAACAATATATTCCAACGGAGAAGCTGAGCCATTATGATGATGAGAAGCTGATTAAGAAGATGATGACGGCAATTGTATCAATCTATAAGCTTGACAAGGATATAGCCAGCAATTATGGTGAAGTTGTGGAACTGGTGAATTCAGTAGATTATGATGGAAAGTGTCTGTATTTGCATTATGCGAAGATTTCAGAAGTGAAATTACGGAGATTTCAGTTGGGCAGATCACAGAAACAGGTTGCAGAGAAAATGGGATGCAGTGTCTCTACTGTGAAGAATTGTGAGGAATTCTTCTGTGATCTGGACAGGCAGCCTCCTGAACTGGTTGCCAGGCTGGCAAAAGCACTGGAATGTGAACCGGAAGATTTGAAATAAGAAAGAATGAGGAATTGAGAATGGATAAAAAAGAGTTTAGTCCGATAGAGATTGATGCGATTGGAGAAATATCCAATATTTGTCTGGGAAATTCTGCTTCTACATTAAATATGCTGGTACGTGAAAAGATAGATATCACACCGCCCAGAGTAGAAATTATAGAAAAAAGCGAATATATCAAAGAAGTCTCTTCCAAAAGAGTCTTCGTTAAGGTAAACTATGTAGAGGGACTGAGGGGCTGCAGTATTCTGATGCTGGAGGAACAGGATGCCAAGGCAATTGCAGATCTGATGATGGGTGGAGATGGAAACGGACCTTATGCGCAGATGGAATTGGGAGAGCTGCATATGAGTGCCGTATCAGAAGCCATGAACCAGATGATGGGAGCATCCGCTACTTCACTCAGTATTATGCTGGAGCGTAAGACTGATATTTCAACGCCGGAAGCACAGTTTATGGATGGGGGACAGTATCTGGGTTATGCATTCCCGAATGATGACAAATTCATCAAGGTGGGATTCCGTATGCAGATAGGAGAGTCTATCAGCAGTCCTATTGTACAGTTGTATCCGTATATGCTGGCTAAAGCAATCAGTGATTTGTTCCTGATCAAGAAAGCCAAGGAGAAGGCTGGACAAGGCGAATAAACAACAGGATTTGGCAGGAGATTATGAGAAAGAAAAAGATCAGCGCAAGAGAATGGATCGAAATCATTATGAGTTTCACCAAAAAGATAAAGTATGACCACGTATCCTCTTTTGCGGGGCATGCAGCATTGTTTCTGCTTATGTCACTTTTTCCAATGGTGATGTATTTTATTTCTGTATTTCAATACATATCACTGGATGCCGGTATGGTATTGAATTATGTGAAACAACTGTTACCCGACAGTCTGATACCGCTTTTCAATCAGCTTACACAGGAAGCATATAGTGGTTCAACTACAGCAATCCAGTCTTTTTCCATGCTGGTCATGCTTTTTTGTGCTTCCAAGGGTGTGTATGCAGTCATTATAGGAATCAATGCGGTATATGGAATCAGGGAGACCAGAAATTTTGTTATTCTATATGCGATCGCAATAGTTTATGTCCTGATTTTCTTTGGCATAATCGGTCTGATGATGGTATTGATTGTATTTGGTAATAAGCTGTATCATATGGTAATGCATTTTATACCGGCACTGGAGGCGTTTCAATCCGTCTTCTCGGTGGGCAAATATATTGGCATGCTGTTTGTCGTGTTGCTCTTTTTCCTGCTGGTATATATGAATGTACCCAATCGTAAGTCAAAATGCAGGTATGAATTTGCAGGGGCTTTATTTGCGACTGTGGTATGGTTGATCTATTCGTGGGCGTTTTCTTACTATATTGATAACTACGCTCACTATTCCATTACGTATGGCAGTCTGGCAACAATCGTTATCTTTATTCTGTGGGTATATGGAACGATGAATATAGTTCTGATAGGGGCAGAGATCAATGTGGTTCTGCGTAAGTTCGCAGAGTATGGTTATAATTACAAACGTGCATACACATATTTCTGTGATGAGTATGAAGGGGACTTGTTACAGGATAGAAAGTAGATAGAGGGGGATATCAGTTATGATGTGTGTATTTTGTGGGAACAGGACAAAATGCTGGAACCAGCTTTCAGATGAACAGCTGGAGACAGAATGGGTAAAATGCGGTTATGATGACTATGTGCTGGATGAAGCGATAGAGTTGGAGGATCTGTTGCAGGAGTCAGCCAGACGGGAAGAAGAAAAGCAGGATATGGAATTGGGACGTAATGCGGGATAAAGCATGAACGAATTTATTGTATTACAATTACGTATGAGGACGAGATGTACGCATCTTGATCCTCATATTTTAGTTTAGTCCAGCCATTATCTTGAATCTCTATGATATCGAATTCATACCCTTCTTCTACTGTAGTTAATACCTTTGCCTGATCGCTTGCAGCATCACGGATATTGACCTTGGTAGAGGTCTTGCCCCGGAGTGCAGAGGTGGGCTGTTGTTCGGCAGCAGAAAGAGAATCCCCCACAGTATCCTCTATATCAGCAGAGGTAATGGGCGCAGTAGCTTCTTCAATAACAGTAGCTTCATTCTCGGATATATTGATGTAGTGTGGTCGTCTGATAATCTGCACGCTGAGAAAACAGATTGCTATGATTAAAAGGACGATAACACCTTGTAAAATTCTATTGATCGTACGATTCTTCATATAAACCTCACTATGCATTGTGAAAAAATATATGTACATTATACTGAATCTATATGGAAGAAGCAAGAAATTGTATAGAACGACCAAATTTGTAATATTATTTTAATAAAAATGCAACAAAAATTGGGAGCGTTATTATGTATACATGTTTAGAGCTTGTTTAAAGTGCTGTTTTGTGATAATATATGGGGCGTGAGTATTCATAAAACAAGATGATGCGTCATAATTGAGAGAGTGTAGAAGATATAGGGGAGGAATCTATCTTGGAAAGGGAAAATAAAGACCTGGATAATTTCACAGATTATGTAATCAAATCCGAGGGAACAGAGGGTGCAAATCATATTATATTGCGCTTTAGTCTGCTTTTATATTTTGTATTGCTGGGAGAAACATTTCTCCAGTATACATTTATAGAGAATAATATATGGGAATATGTCTGTTTCTGGGGAATCACAGCAGTAATTATCTGTCAGGTCGTTTTCTTTATACTGTGGAGAAAATCGCAGCTTTATGGAAGAACAACATTACTTCTGTTTACAGTAGTCTTTGTCTACCTCAATGTGATCACGGATGGGAATAACCTGATTCTGTTGCTGCCAGTACCGATTGCAGCATTATGCATGCTGTATATGAGCAGACGTATGATGGTAGAGCTTTATCTGATGTGGGCATTGAACGGAGTATTGAGATTTGTACAGATATGGAACAGCGAAGAGCAGATGAAGCTGCTTCAGGGTTTTGCCTGGGTTGTTATGATATGTATTGTATATGCCGTTGCGGTGTATATGGTCAATGAGTCAATCAGTACACATTACAGGGAAGTCTGTCATGATCTGCATCATGAGAACAGACTGCATACCAAGCTGTATCAGCAGTCAACCGTTGATTCCACAACAGGTATTCTGAATCGTAATGCATATAATAACTACGTGATTGAGTACAAGGAGGGCAACTGTGATTCCATCAGTTGTATTTACATTGATGTGAATGGTCTTCATGAATACAATAATACATATGGTCATCAGGCTGGGGACAAGATGTTAAAGACGGTGGCAGCAGAACTAAAGGAATGCTTTGCAGAGCACAGCCACTATCGAATTGGTGGAGATGAGTTCGTAATTATCTGTGAAAATACAGCATTCAAGTCCATTCTAATGCAGCTGAATCATTTCAGGGAGCAGATGAAGATACATAATATTTATATCGCATCAGGAATGGAATGGCGTGATGAGAATATGAATCTTGCAGACATGATCAAGAAGGCAGATGCCAAGATGTATCGTGACAAGGAGCGTTTCTATAAGGCGTTCCCAAATGCCAGAGAGTGTGGTATGCTCTATCAGAATGCAGTAGAGTAAAAAGTTCAAAAAATGGTTGACATTATATAGTGCCTATGGTAACATATTCTTTGGTGACAGCGATTGATCGCAGGTAACTAGCTGGCGTGGCACAGTCGGTAGCGCGCAACATTGGTAGTGTTGAGGTCACGGGTTCGATTCCCGTCGCTAGCTTTATAAGGTAGAAGGCATAATGGTCGGTAGAATTGAAATAGTTCTACCGATTTTTTATTGTAAAGATATATTTACATAAAAAACAGGAGGCAACCGATTTGGTTGCCTCCTTATTATTATCTACGTGTTATTGTCCACCTGCGGCGGCAGCAGCGGCTGCCTGCTGGGCTTGTTGAGCCTGCATAAGAAGCAGTTGCTGACGTTGTTCTTCGATAACTTCCTGTGCATTAGGAGCAGCGAAGAAAGCACTGTTATGAGGACACATCTGTGTAGGGTCAGTTGTTTCAGTACCAGTTGTGCCATCATCTACAGGAAGACCATTCTCATCCAATGTAGGGATGGAAGTGCTCTGTCCACCATTTGCAATACCGCTGTCCTGTAGACGGTCAGGAATACGTTCTACAATAGAGGATTGTTTGAATGGACACTCTTCTGATGCTGTCAGACCTGTGTAGGCACAGATATTGGAAGAATAGTGTACATCACAAGTTTCAGTAGGAACAGTTCCCTCAGCGAAATACTCTGTTACAACGCATCCATCACACACACCGGCAATAGGCAGTCTTCCTGATTTGGAGCATACCTGTGCAGTAACAATACCACTTGCCATAGGGAATGTCTTTTCTGGCAGATTCTCATGGATTCGTGACATAACTGCACGCCAGAGTGTCTTGGAGAGATTTCTCTCTGCTGAAGAGGAAAGGCTTACATTGTTATCATAACCTGTCCATGTAGTAGCAGTGTAGTATGGAGTAAAACCGGAGAACCATACGTCCTTATTATCGGAAGTAGTACCGGTCTTACCGGCGATTGCCATTCCACCAAAATTAACAGAACCACCTGTACCGGAAGTTACAACGTCCTGCATAGCACTGGTTAAGAGCCATGCGGTAGTTTCCTTGATGACAGGAGTCTCGGATGGTGAAGTGTTGTCAATCAGCACGTTGCCATCATGATCTACAATCTTGGTATAAAGTTTTGGTTTAATATATACGCCTTTATTGGCAATGGCTGCATAGGCAGCATTTAATTCCATATTCGTAACACCATCTGTGATACCACCAAGCGCAAGGGGCTGGCCAATATCAGATACTACGGTACCGTCAGCTTCCACACGTCTGTCAACCAGAGTAGTGAAGCCGAAGTTCAGCAGGTAATCAAAACCTAACTGTGGGGTAATCTGCGTCAGCGTCTTGACAGCAACGATGTTAGCTGACTGCACAATACCATAACGCAGTGAGAGAAGTCCACGGTAGCCATTTTTCCACCAGTTGGATACCGGTCTGCCGCTGGCATAATTATAAGGTGCATCATTCTGCACATCTGCCAGTGTAAGACCTGCACTGTCCAGAGCTGGAGCATACGTAGATACTACTTTAAAAGTAGAACCCGGCTGTCTGGTAGTAGTGTAAGCTCTGTTCAGAGTACGGCTTGCTTCCTTCTGTCCACGACCACCTACCATGGCAACGATATAACCGGTAGCCTGATCTTCTATTGTGATAGAAACCTGAGGCTGAGGAGTCAGAGTGATCTTCTCCCCCTCTACAGTGTCACCTTCAGACATGACAGCTGCTTTGTAAGCATCAATCGCAGCCTGTGCATCCTCTTTGGACGGGTAGAGCATATTAAAAGAAGAATTTGTCTGCTTAAAATAGGATTTAAACATCTCACTACTGTGGTTTTCTTTTTCACCATTTGCTTTTTTCACGGTAAGGGCATAGTTAAGATACCATTTCGTGTCAGCAGGATAGTTCTCTTCATTGCCGAATACATCATCACAGATAGCCTGAATATCAGGGTCCTGTGTGGTGTAGATACTTAAACCACCACTGTATAAGAGATTATAGGCCTGTGTTTCGTTATAGCCTTTTACTTCCATAAGGTCTTCCAGAACCTGCTCTGTCAGTGCATCTACAAAGTATGTAAAGACTGATTTATCTTCCACTTCTTCATTGACAGTTGCAATACGGCTGTAAACATCATCTGCCATAGCCTCGTCATATTCTGCCTGGGAGATCATACCCTGTTCTTTCATATTGTTAAGTACTTTCTCACGTCGCTCAGCATTTTTGTCAGGATGTGAGATAGGGTTGTACTTGGAAGGATTCTGTGTGATACCGGCAATAACAGCACATTCAGATAATGTAAGCTGATAGGTAGGCTTGTTGAAATAACGCTGTGCAGCAGCCTTAACACCCAGAGTATTCTGACCCAGGTTGATGGAATTCATGTAACATTCCAGAATCTGATCCTTGTCCCATACTTTCTCAAGTTCAAGTGCAAGATACTGTTCCTGAATCTTACGTTTGATACTCTGCATGGTACTTTCATCTGTCCATCCATCGAACACGTTATTCTTCAGCAACTGCTGGGTAATGGTAGATGCACCCTGTGAAAGTCTCCGGTCTTTTATGACCTGGACGCCTGCACGGATAATACCTTTGATATCAATACCATTGTGTTGATAGAAACGTGCATCTTCGATGGCTACAAATGCATTAGCCAGATTCTTTGGAATTTTATCCATGGATTCCCAGCTTCTGTTAGAGTCAGCGGCTACCAGCTTGGTAGATTCATTGCCCTGTGCATCGTAGACAACGGTTGCATATCCCTGGGGGATGATTCCCACATTGGAGATAGAAGGTGCCGAGTACAGAATACCTTTAAAAGCACCAATGCCCAGACATGCGCCGATTATACAAAATGCAAGTAATGCAATTAGAATCAGTTTCAAAGCAGCAACACAACACATCTTTTTTAGCTTTACTGATTTTGAAGTCAGGGATTTTTGAATCTTAGTGATTCCCTTTTTCCCATAATTCATAGTGTCACCTCCGCGTATGTAAAACTAGTCATCATATAACCATTCTATTTATTATAGCAAATTACAAAGCCTAAATAAAGGCTTTTTTGCATCAGATGTAGAGACACTTATAGTATAGACATCTGTTTTACATTTTAATCCGCTTTTGATATACTAATTAGACAGGTATGTGCAGAAATGAGGATAAGAATGGAAAATAAACAGGAATATGAGCAGTATCGTATGCTATCTAAGGGAGCGCAGGCAGAACTGGTGGAGAAGAAATCCAGATTTATTGCTACAATACGCCCTGTATCTTCGGAGGAAGAGGCAGTTGCTTTTATTGAAGAAATGAAGAAGAAATATTATGATGCCAGACATAACTGTTCGGCTTTTGTCATTGGAAGCAAAGGAGAACTGACCAGGAGCAGTGATGATGGCGAACCAAGTGGAACTGCCGGCAGACCCATGCTGGAGGTATTGACAGGAAGTGGAATACGAAATATTGCTGTGGTCGTGACCAGATATTTTGGAGGAGTACTGCTTGGAACCGGTGGATTAGTGCGGGCTTACTCCGGTGCTGTGAAAATGGCATTGGAACAGTGCGAGACGATCACGCGCCGGTATGGAGTGCAGATGCTGATTAAGACGGACTATAACGGAGTAGGTAAAATACAGTATCTGCTTGGAAGCAAAGATGTGGTAATACAGGATTCTGTATATGCTGAAGATGTACAGATGACCGTTCTGGTTCCCATAGAGGAATATGACAGACTGTGCAAGGAACTCGTCGAGGCTACAAATGGCAGAGTTGGGTTGGAAGAGGTAGAGAAGCTGTATTATGATGCATGAATCAATGTATAGTGGAATAACAGAACAACTTTTGTTTGCAAATACAAAATATGAAAGAATGGATATGTCTTTCCTTGTAAAAATCTCATCGGGACTGTGATTTGAAGAATGTAAATACAATAACGGATATAGTTACTGCACTGAAAGTACGGAGAATGCTTCAGATTCTTGATAAAGTATGATTGTAGATTTCTACAACGAGATAGGGATTCCTTGTTGCTGATAACATTGACTATAGTAAGTTACATGATTATAATTTCAGGTAAATAAAGCAAAGGCGCTTGATTGAAGAATTAATTCATTCGAGCGCCTTTTTGTATTTCTGTACAAAGAAGGAGAGATAATTATGAAACTTACGTATGAAGAATGTGCGATGTTTGGTAATACCATTCTGGAGATTTTCCAGTGGAAAAAGTCATGGCAATGGAAAATGATAAGTATCAGGAATATCATAGACAAAAAAAGTTAGAACAAAAAGCTAATAGTGAAACTGGAAAATGATTACCAAGCAAAAGCATCGTCAGAAGTGGCGATGCTTTTGCTTATATGTGGGAAGAAATTCTCAGCCAGGTTCCGAGATACGGGTAACACCTACATAGATAGCGGAAATCTTATACCAGGTAGGATAGTCTACAATTCCTGTTGCCGGCAGACCAAAGATTCTCTGGAAAGTTCTTACAGCTTCAGCAGTGCCACTGCCATAGATGCCATCCTCTGCAATTGTAGGAATTGCAGGATAATTCTCGGCAATACGGTTTAGCTGCTGCTGCATTTGTAATACCTTTTGCCCGGAAGAACCGATAGTCAGGTCATATCCGGGCCAGGAGGAAGGAACACCTGATATATATTGTGTGGAATTGATATACATGTCATTACCATAATAATACCGAATGATTTCAATAGGTGTATAACCCTGTTCACCCAGATAGCGGCTGCCCCATTGGGATAAACCTTCACAGGTTACGCGGTTGCCGTCACAGTAGGAAGTGAAGATAGGCTGCCGTACACCTGGGCGTGAGAGGTAATTGGCAAAGATGGAGTCTACAATACGGTCAATATTAGAGTAAATATTTCTGCCGTAGATCCATTTCTGGTCATAAGCGGTGGAAGAAGTAATTGTGAAGTCATAGCCCTGGTTGCGGTACCACTCTGTATACACCCTGTTCAGCGTAAAGGACATAATAGCCAGTGTATTGGCATAAATGGTAGACTCAGGCCAGGTAGCGTAGATTTCTGAAGATACAACATTTTTGATGTAATCAGTATAACGTACATAATAATTCTGAGCGGTGGGATCCTGTGGAACACCGTCATGGACAATGACATATTCAGGGATGACCACACGGCTGAGGACAATTTCTCCGGATTCGTTCATAGGTTTGATCTCATCCTCAGGAATTTTGGGTGGATATTCACCATAGAGTGTATGATCTGGAATAACAATGGGCTCTTTCGGTCTGGGCTCTTCCAAAGGATTCAGAGATATGGGCTGGATAGCAGTGACATCAGCCAGAATCTCCGTACCTGAGATATAGGCATCTTCGTAGCCGGGGGCACTGACGGCTATATTGTATTCTGCATATGGCTGGATTTCATTAGCCGGATCTTTACTATAGGAAATATTCGGTGCCGGAAGACTGACAGACTGTGTCTGACCGGAATTGTCAGTGGTGAGAGTCTCGACCACTGTATCCGGATTACTGGTAAGACTTATAGTGATAGAAGCATCCTTAACAGGGATAAAGCCAAGAGCCGAGGTTACATTGACAGACAGATTACCTGAAAAAGATAAGTTTTGAGTTTGTGCAGTATAGATTGATTTGGACATAACAAACCCCTGCAGCTATTTTTACAATAGTATATGCAGGAATCATCGGAAGGTTCTGAATAGTTACGATATTTTGATATTTTGATATTTGTAATTTGGGGGTTACAGCATACCACATAGTATGCTATAATGAAAAAACCATATGAGAAAATCGGTATCTGTACAATAATAGTCATACCGGGATTAAAAACAAAGGGTGGAGAAAGAAATGAAATCAACAAATGGAAAGAAGATGGAAGCGTACAATCAGATGTGTGTCAGGCTGGGATTGCAGCCAAGCAGCGAATGTGAGGCATTTTGCGGAGTAGTCAGCGGATATGATGTGGTAGTATCTGTACCGGATAGACGTTATCCCTGCAATTTTACAGTTGTAACTTCCGCAGAAGGAACGATGCTTTTGGATAAGGCAATGTCCAAGGAAATCGTAAAGATGCATAAGGCAGTCAAAACAGCGAAGCAGACAGGAAGACAGATCCAGATAACTATGCAGTGCAGGGGTTATAAGGATATTGTAGATGCAGTTTATGAGGCTGTAAACGGACTGGTGTCTTACCTTTCATCACATGGTTTTGCTCCGTGCTGTAGTAATTGTGGACAGCATAAACAGACCGCAGATTATTTAGTGGGAGCAGGCAGTGTAGTGCAGCTGTGTCCGGAGTGCGCTAATAATTATGGTAGCCGTATGGCACTTGATAACCAGCAGAATGCAATGAAAAAAGATAATGTAGTTGCAGGTGTTGTAGGTGCTTTCCTGGGATCAATCATTGGTGTAATATGTATCATTATTATCGGAGAGTTGGGATATGTAGCGGCAATATCAGGTGTGGTAATGGCTATCTGCGTATTGAAAGGCTATGAGATGCTTGGTGGTAAGGCATCAAAGAAAGGAATTGTTATCAGTGTTATTATCATGCTGGTAATGACCTGGGTTGGAGACAGACTTGACTGGGCAATTATCATATATAAGGAGCTGTCACAGTATGCTGATGTTAATATCACTATATTTGACTGTTACCGAATGATACCGGATATGCTTTCAGAAGGCTATATGGATATGTCGAATTATATAACGAATCTGGTTATGATATATGCATTTCTGCTGCTTGGAATGATACCAACAGTCAAAGGCTTTATCAATGATAAAAAGAACGAAAACAGAATGATCAGAATCGGTGGTGCAAACAGCACAGTAACAACAGAAACCAATTCAGAAAATATAGAATAACAAGAAAAAAAGGCGTATGAAAAATTTAAGTTTTTCATACGCCTCTTTTTTTATACAGTCTGATCAATTGCCGTAGCATCTGCTGCGGTATTCTTTTTTGCACTGCTGTCATAAGTATATTTATTTGCATGTGTTTTTTTAGTCGTTGTTTTATCTGTAGAAGTATCTGCCTTGGAAGTATCCGTTTTGCTGGAAGTATCTGCCTTGGAATCGGAATTCTTGACTGAAGAATAATAAGAATCCATCAGTTTATGATAAGTTCCTCTTTTAATCAGGGAAGCATCTCCAAGAGAACTGTAGAGACTGCCAAAGGCAGACGTAGGGTTTCCAAGAGAAGTATTAAAAAAACTGTTAATAGAAGAAGACGTCCATGAGATATTTGCCATACATATCACTCCTTTTCTAATAAGGCTATCGGCATAAGGAGGTAAAAAGTTAATAGCAAAAAACACATTTTTTTCATATTTTGAACAATTTTTAATAACAAATTTTTCCTATGATAAGAAAAGATATTTTAGTAAGAGAGTACATTAAAAAATGGAGGAGGAAGCATGGAGAACACATCAGACAATCAGGAGAAAGAGAAAAAAACACGTGTCGGCAGGAAGAAGCTTGTAGTCACTGTCATAGGAGTAGGTGCGGTACTTGTGGCAGCAGGAGTGGCAGGTACGATGTATTACAGACAGACCCAGAGCAGCACAACACAGGAAAATGGCGGCTTGTGGGGACATCAGAACGGGAAAAATCTGAATGAGAATCTGGTAACGGCATCAGGTACGACTTCCATTGGCGTGGATGCAGTGACTTTTGCAATTGATTTCCTGGAGGATACCAGTCTGTATGTGGAAGAAGTGTATGTTTCTTCAGGGGATGAAGTGGAAGCGGGTACGCAGTATCTGAAATTCACAGATGACAGTATAGAAGAAGCCAGAAGTGAATTAGAGACTACGGCTAAGGAAGCAGAAATTTCATATCGAAGCGGTGTAATTACTACCCAGGAGAGCAAAATTGAAGCCAAGTATACATATCAGCAGGCTATGTTGGATGCACAACAGGCGCAGCAGGTATATGAAGATGCGTTGGCAGCAGCACAGGCAACACTGGATGCAGCAGAAGAGACTTATACCGAAGCGCAGGATGATTATAATGAATACCTGTATAAGGTAGAAAACAACACTTTTTATGAAGATTACGAAGTAGAAGAGAAGAAAACAGCTTATGAAGAAGCATATGATATCTATGTGAACAGAGTGGCTTATTGGGAGCTTACAGAAGATGAGCTGGATAGTCTGGATTCTTCTTCAAGTTCTATGACTGGCAGCAGTACGACAACCGTCAGTACAAGTACAACTGCTTCTGATAGTTCTGCGACCGCATCAGGTGGACAGGGGGATGCATCAGCAGCTGGCGGCATGATGGGTGGTGGCTCAAGAGCGGCTTCACAGGAAGAACAGGCAGCCAAGGCAGACAGACGATGGATATTAAAGACGGTAGCACTTTTGGAAGAACGGATGGATGAGGCAGAAGATGAATATGAGCAGGCAAAGGAAGACTATGAAGATGAAATAGATGGTGCAGAGCTGAAATTGCAGAAATTACTGAATACCTATGAGTCCGAGCGGGAGGCATATGAAGCAGCACAGATTGCTTATCAGAAAGAAATTCTAAGTGCCAAGACGACATATGAGACTACTCTTGCAAAAGGACAGACGGCACAGAATGATTATGATACACAATTAACGAGTCTGTCTGAATCTTTGGAGAAGCTGGCAGATGCAAAACAGGAAGCAGAAAAGAATCTTGCATTATTTGAATCTTTAATAGGAGATGGATATCTGTATACACAGGAGGCAGGAACAATTATTATGTCCAGAGCAGAAGAAGGAGAGACACTGGCTGGTGGAGATATCGTCTTTGCATACAGCAATCCGGAGAAGATCACAGTTTCTGTAGCAGTATCACAGGATTCTATTGCGCAGTTAAGTGTTGGGGAGAGTGCAATGGTCATGATCTCTGACTATGGCAATTATAATGGCGTGATAGAGTCTATTGATCCGGTATCTTCTTCTGACAGCAGAACTTCAGTTACATATACTGTAGAAGTTGCACTGGACGGAGATGTGAGTGATCTGAGCGCTGATCTGACAGCTACAGTAATCTTTGGCATGGATGCAGATAATGTACAGAATGATGAGGCACAGCAGCCTCGGACAGAGATGGAAGAAGAGGCACAGACACAAACAGAGGAAAATACACAGCAGGGAGGAAGCAGCAATGAGTAAAAAAAAGATGAGTAAAAAGAAGAAGCTTCACATTCTGCTGTGGATTGTGGCAGTACTGGTAATTGCAGGAGCAGCAGGCTATACACTTTTTATCAAACCGATGATGGAACAGGAAGAAATCGTATACAGGGAAAACACAGCACAATATGGCATCCTTCAGAATGGTGTGACAGAGAGTGGTACGGTAGAATTTGGTGTAACTTCCCAGGTGTATGATCTGGATCTGTCCACAGAGGATGATGACGATGACGATGATGATGACGAAGAGGAAGATTACCTGAAAGTAGAAGAAGTATATGTGGCTGTCGGACAGCGTATTTCGGAAGGTGATCCTGTGTATAAATTCACACAGAGCAGCATTGACAAGGTAAGAAAGACTCTGACTTATGCAAAGACGGAAGCGCAGATTGCACTGAATGAAGCCCAGACCCAGTATGATGTGGGTGTACTGACTGCTGGATTGTCCTATGATGAGACAATGCTTGCTTCTTCTCTGGCAGAACAATCCTATAACAATACGATAGCGCAGTTGTCCAATGATCTGGCAGCGAAGACTCTGGAGATAGAGCAGCTTCTGGCTGATATTTATGACATTCAGTGTTCATTGGTAGAGGATGATTACAGAGACCAGAGGGATGACCTGAAAGAAGCTTATGAGGATGCCATAGAGGATGTGGAGGATGCCAGCGAGGAATATGTGACCAACCGTGTCACAGCAGCGCAGGCTTTTCGGACAGCCAGAGAATCTTATGAGAACTTCCTGAAGCAGTTCGACGAATCTAACGAGGAAATACAGGATAAGATTGATCAGGTCTATGAGATACAGGAAGAGATATTGTATACACAACAGCTTATTCAGAAGGATATTCTGGAAGCAAGCCAGACGTATGAGAGTGATACGTTAAGCGGAAGTATAGCGCAGAACACCTATGACAGCAGTCTTACAGGATATGAGAGCAGTCTGAAAAAGGCAAAAGAGGAACTGGAGGATGCGTCCCGGCTTCTTGCTGATTTTGAAGAGTTCATAGGAGATGGCACTATTTACGCACAGGGAAGTGGACTGATAACAGAGGTTGGCTTTTCCGAGGATGAATATCTGGAAACAACTGGTGTATTGATCTCTTATGCAACAAGCGATGCAATGACGGTGTCGGTCGATGTATCAGAAGAAGATGTTGTGACCATGAAGGTAGGTGACAGCGTAACGCTTGCATTCACAGCTTATGAAGATGAGACTTATGAAGGAATCATCCAGTCAATTACAACGACAGCGACCAGCAGAGATACGACGACAGTCAGCTATCCGGTGGTGATTTCCATTCATGGTGATACTTCAAAGCTGTATGAAGGTATGACAGCAGATGTGACATTCATTACAGAAGCTACGGATGCAGAGGTCATATATGTTCCAAGAAAAGCCATCGTGGAAGAGAATGGCAAGTACTATATATATAAGAAGGAACAGGACGAATACGTATTAAGTCCGATAGAAACAGGATTTACTGACGGAGAAAATGTGGAGATTATCAGTGGACTGGATAAAGATGAGACATATTATATCGCAGGTGTTGCACTAAAGGAGGATAGCAATGGAGAAGAATAAGAAAATCTGGATAGGAGCCGGCTGTTCGATTGCAATACTTGGGATAGCTGCTACTACAGGCGTGCTGATCTGGAAGAATGGTCAGACAAGTGAAGTCACATATCGCGAAACTACGGTAGAATATGGGAATCTGACGGTTGGAATTACAGAAGATTCCACAGTGAACATTGGTACAGTATCTCAGACTTTTGACCTGGATATCAGTGCATTGGTAAGCAGTGATTCTTCCTCTTCATCCAGTACAAGTCAGAATGATTCCATGGGTGGAATGGGCATGCAGATGTTTTCTTTTGGTGGAGATACCTATACATCACAATCTCAGGAGATGGTAATTGATTCTGTACATATTACAGTAGGACAGGAGATACAGGCGGGAGATGTGTTGTATACACTGACTGAGGACAGCGTAGAAGAAATCAGAACGCAGCTGGAGGAAGACGTTGAGGATACTCTGGCAGATTATCAGGCATTGACAGTAGAACAGCAGCAATCCTATCTGACTGCCAAGCAAGATTATGACACATATGTCACAAATGGAAGTCTTGCAGAACTTACCTATAATAAAAAACTACAGGATCTTCAGGATAAAGTGGATGAGGCAGCGGATACTTTGGAAGAGAAGCAGAATCAGGTCAATGAGAACCTGGAAAAGCTTGTAGAATTACAGGAGGAGCTTACTTCTGCCAAGAAAGATCTGAAGGATGCAGAGGCTGCTGTATCTGAGAATCATGATAACCGTTACAATGATCCCTACTATTATACAGTTTATCTTAACACGCGGGACATGGCACAGACAATCGTTGATGAGATAGAGGAAGATATTGAGTCTCTGACAGATGAAAATGAGACCTTGCTGACCGAAATAGGTGAAGCGACCAGAAGCTGGAATGAAGCATGCAGGAATCTGGAATCAGAGAAATTGACAGCGCAGCAGACACTGGAGACAGACCAGTACTATGCCTCTGTCTCTTCTGAATGGTACAGTATACAGACGACAAGTCTTGATAATGAGAAACAGAGCGCATATGCAAGCTATGAATCAGCAGTGAAGAAACTGGATGAATTCAACAGCTATATCGTTGGAAATGACGTTATAGCTGAATACAGTGGAGTGGTTACAGAAGTTCCGCTGGAAGAAGGAGATGGAGTGACCAGAAATACAAGTCTGGTGACTTTATATGATGCATCTGACGTCACAATGGAGATTACAGTAAGTGAAGATGATTATAAGGCAATCGACCAGGATGGGGAAGTCAACATTACTTACACTGCTTATCCGGACGTAGTATATAATGGTGTCATTAGTGAAGTATCTGACGCAGCATATGACAGTAGTTCGGGAGAAGTATATTATACAATCACTGTTACTGTGCAGGGTGATGTATCCGGGCTGTATGAGGGCATGACAGGTGATGTGACCTGCGTTACCAAAGAGACAAAGGAAGTTACCTATGTGTCTAACAGGGCAATCTTTAGGGATGGCACAAGATCTTATGTTAAAGTCCGGGATGAAAATGGCAGCATTGTAGAAAAAGACGTTACAACAGGCTTTTCTGATGGCGTTAATGTAGAAATTACAGAAGGATTGTCACAGGGCGATACTGTTCTGATTGAAAGTAAGGTGACCGAATCATGAGAATATCAGAATTATTAAGACTTGTATGGATGAACCTCTCACAGAATAAATTCAAGGTCATTCTGACAGCAGTAGGTATTATTGTAGGTTCTGCTACGATTATGATGGTGCTTGCAATCGGTACAGGTGGTAAGCTGGAAGTGGCAGAACAGTTCAAAAACTTAAATGCAGGGGCAATTGACATTTCTTACGAATCCAATGCAACGGAGTTTGGGTCATCAGGTGGTGGCTTTGGTGGAGGTCCTGGCGGTGGAGGAATGCCCAGTGGAGGCAGCATGCCATCAGGCGGCGGTATGCCGAGTTTTAGCGGTGGAGGAATGCCCGGTGGTATGAGTTTTGGTGATGATGATCGTATGAATCAGGAAAATATCACACTCAGCACAGATGATATGGAAGATCTGCTTGTATTTGTACCAGGCATTGCCGATGCTACGATTTCTTATACTACTACAGTAGATGTGGAAGGTGGAGATCTGGATTCTTCCAGCTCCTATACCATAGCCGGTGTAAAGTATAATTATGCCCAAATGAGTAACATGACCATGCTGGTTGGGGATTTTCTCACGGAGGAAAATGACGAAAATAAGGAAAAGTACTGCGTGCTTGGTTACACCGCAGCAAAAGAGATCTTTGGAAGTGCGAGTGAAGCCTATGAAAGCGTACTTTATATAGATGACAGACCTTATGTGGTAAGCGGTGTGCTGGATGAAATGGGTAGTGTATCTTCTGGAATCAGCCCGGATACAGCAGTATTTATTCCTTATGAGACTGGAATCAAATATATTACAGGGGACAATGTGAGTCCTACTATCACTGTGATCGCAGAGGATGTTAATAATGTAGACAACGTGATTACAAATATTGAAACAGTACTGGCTGACAGCTATGCCAATGCAGAATTTACCATCTCTGATGCCGGCACGAAAATGGAAGCGGCGTCCAAGTCGAATGAAACATTACAGATGCTATTAATTACCATGGCGATCATTGTCTTTATCGTAGGTGGTATTGGAATTATGAATGTCCTGTTCGTATCAGTAAAAGAACGAACCAATGAAATCGGTATTCTAAAGGCACTTGGCTGTTCCAAGCGGGATATTTTACTGGAATTTCTAATGGAAGCGTGCTTCATGAGTCTGATTGGAGCCATACTTGGTGTGTTATTGGCACTTGGCATCACGCCGGTTGTAGAGAGCCTGTCAGTACGTGTGGAATTGTCCGTATCAGGAGCTGTGCTTTCACTGGCATTTGGTGTGATTACAGGTACGATATTTGGCTTCTATCCAGCGTATAAAGCGTCTACACTGATACCGGTTGTTGCCTTGAATCAGGAGTAGAGGAAGGAGAAGGTTATGTATCGGAAAAAGAAGAAAAAGGCATGGATATGGATATTGATAGGGTTAATCGTGATTCTGGTGGCAGGTGGTTTGGTCTACTATAAGGAAGTGGTAATGGCTGCTGAGGCTTCTGAGGAAGAGGAAATTGTACTGGAAGAGAATCAGGAATGGAAGTATTTTAAGATTACACAGATTCTGGGTAATGAGATGACAGCAACTGTAGTGCAGGAGGATGGTGAAGAAACGACAGAATCAGGCACTTGGATGATTCCTGTGGGAACGGAAGTGGTAACAAAGCTGGGAACGACTACGACTTTTGCAAGACTGGCGAGTGGAGATACGATTAAAGTATTGATGCAGAATGAGGATGATGGAACGCAGGATATTCTAAAGATTTTGATTGTAGATTTAACACAGACCTCCAATGGAGCACCGGATATGCAGGGAGCACCGGGAGAGGATGGTGCTATGCCGGGAGGTGATAACTAATGGCTAAGACAATAGAGATTAAACATGTAAATAAAGGTTATATGTTAGGTGAAGAGAAGGTTCCTGTTCTACGGGATATTAATTTTGAAGTAGAAGAAGGCGAATTTGTTGCAATTCTTGGACCATCCGGTTCTGGTAAGACCACTCTGATGAACATTATCGGTTGTATGGATATTCTGGATTCTGGTGAATATTATCTTCATGGCAGAGCCATTCATGAGATGGAAGAAAAAGACTTAACAGAGGTGCGAAATAAAGAAATCGGATTTATTTTTCAGAACTACCAGTTAATTTCCACGTATAATGTCATGCAGAATATCATTATGCCATTGCTGATCCGTGGCATGGGACACCGGGAAGCCAGTGAAAAATGCCAGGATATCGTGAAATTATTGGGTATTGATCATAGACTTGACCACAGACCCAATGAGCTGTCCGGTGGACAGAAGCAGCGTGTATCTATTGCCAGAGCATTGGCATCTGAACCGGCTATCCTTCTGGCAGATGAACCCACAGGTGCGCTGGATCGAGCCAGTGGTCAGGAAGTATTGAAGTTGTTCAGACAATTGAATGAAATGGGAAATACCATTGTTATGATCACCCACGACCTTAACGTTGCAAAGGCAGCACAAAGGATTGTAAAGATCGTAGATGGACAGTTGTCGCCATATGAGGAATGAAAGTGATTATTCATAGCGAAACAATTAACAGTGTGTTAATATAATTATAAGCAGAGAAATAAAAAAGAACAAATATTCCGAACATATGTAATGATTTGCTTTTGAATGTATGCTATACTTTTAATACAGATAATAAACAAAGGAAGATTAATACATGGAGACTAATTTATCAAAAGCAATTGATATTACAAATGATACTGCGAGGTATGATGAGAGTGTAAAAGAACTGCTTGCAGATAAACAGGTACTAGCTAGAATATTGAAGTACAGCGTAGAAGAATTTGCAGAACTGAGCCTGGATGAAATTATAAAAAGTATAAGTGAACCTGATATAGCAGGGATTCGAGTAGAACCGGGGATGACTAATCTGGGAAAGGTTGAGAAGCAGTCAGAGGAGGATTTTGTTCCGGGAGAAGGTAAAAATATATATGATATCCGTTTTGTTGCATATCTTGGAACAGAGATGATAAAATTTCTGATTAACGTTGAAGCCCAAAAGAGTACGAAACATTATGATTTGGGATATCATTTAGATAATCGGATTATTTTCTATTTATCAAGAATGATTTCTGCACAGAAAGAAATTGAATTTTTTAATTCGGATTATGATAACATCAAAGCAGTTAGAAGCATCTGGATATGTATGGATTCTAACGCAGATGAAGATTCTATTAACAGAATCCGGTTTGTGCAGGAGAATGTATATGGTAAAATGATGGAATTGGCTAATCTGGATAAGGTACAGGGAATTATTATTCGACTTAGGCAAAAGGAGAATGTAGAGAGTTCCAAGAACTATTTGATAGCTATGTTGGAAGAACTCTTGAAGAAAGGGGACAAAGAGAAGAAAAAGAAGAATCTCTCAAGTAACTTTGGACTTATTATGACAGAAGAAACCATAAGGAGGATTGATCATATGTGTAATTTGAGTGATTTAATAGTAGAGCAGGGAATAGAACAAGGAATAGAACAGGGCAATGTCCTGCATTTAATTGGACAGGTATGTAAAAAAATGAAAAAAGGAAAAACAGTAACCGAGATAGCGGAGGATTTGGAAGAACCTGCTCAGAAAATAGAGCAAATATACAAAGCCGCATTAAAATATAATGCAAATGAGAAGGAGAAGGATAAAATATATGCAGAATTGAATTAAATGACAGTTGCTTCTTTTCCTATCCAAAATAGTGGTCACGAACACAATGGGTTGTCCGTTGGACAGTTGTCGCCATATGAGGAATAAGAAAAAGCCATCTGTGCTTTATTGCAAGGGTGGCTTTTATTATTGAATAAGTTAAAAATGTCTGATAGTATATATTTAAAACAAAAGAAAAATAGTATATATTGGGAGGCACAAAGGTGTATAAAGTGGGTATATGTGATGACAATATTGCATTTGGAAGTCAGATGGAGAAGTACTTGGAGGAATATGCAAAAAGAGAAGCAATTCCTCTTGATATTGTTATTTTTGGTAGTGGGAGTGAATATTTAAAGTATCTTCAGGCTGAGGCACCGATAGATATTCTCTTTTTAGATATAGAATTAGAGGAAAAAATCAATGGAATTTTTGTAGGGAAAAAAATACGTATGGATTTAAGAAATGAGATAACTCAAATAGTATACGTATCTGCCTTAGAAGAATATGCGATACGGCTTTTTCAAAATCGTCCCATGGATTTTTTAATAAAACCAATCAAACAGGAAGATATTGATAAAATAATGAATAATTATATACATGTTTTTGGAAAAAAGGAGAAACATGTATTTGAATACAGAGTAGGAAAAAATCAATACAGAATTGGGTATGATGATATTATATATTTCCAGAGTACAGGGAGAAAAGTAGAAATTGTGACATACGATAAAAGAATAGACTTCTATAGTAGTATGGATGAAATAGAGAAACAATTAAATAAAGAGATATTTTGGAGAATTCATAAATCATATATCATTAATAACAGATATATCAAAGAGTTTAGTGCTACAGAGATTGGACTTGAAAATGCAATAAAACTGCCAATTAGCAGGACATATAGGGAAGAAATTAAGAAAAAAATTTTACAAGATAAAATGCAGAGGCGAGGATGATGGAACTGTACAAATTGATTTCTTTTATGATTTATAATATTTTAAGTGTTTATGTGGGGGTACGGATTATAGAACTTTTTCTTATTAGAAATTATAGAAGACAAAAAATGGCAATATTTCTATATAGTGGTACATGGCTTATTAATTCAATTGTATCAATATTAGATTGTGGAATCATTTTTACAAGGATATCTATTGTACTTTGTTTTATTATTCTTGCTTTTTTTCTATATGAGGGAGATTGGAAAATAAAAGTAGTTGCTGTAACATCATCAATTGTAATGGGGATTATTGTAGAAAATATTGTATGGATGTTTTCTAATACAATAAATAAACCAATAGTAAATGAGGCGTTGGGGTGTTTATGCTCAGGAATTTTAGAAATGTTGATTGTGATACTAATAGAAAAGCTATTATCATTGGAACATTATACAGTTATTCCAATATATGGTTATATTAATATTATATTACTTTCAGTGGCAAGCGTTATTTTGGCAGAAATTGTAACAGAAGAGGTACATAATTATAAATTATCCATGATAGCGTTAAATATGATTTGTATTTTGAATATAAGTACATATTATATTTATAGAAAGATTGCTGAAAATCATAAAAGAGATTTGCAAAGGACTATCTTGATTCAGGAAAATCAGATGTATACTAATCAACTTAAAATAATGCAGCAATCACAACAGTATATTCGAATACTTCGACATGATATGAAAAATCATTTACAGCTAATTAAACTGTATCTCAGCGAGGGAGAATATGAGAAGGCAATGGGATATTGTGGAAAACTGGAAGAAGAAAAAGAAATTACTAAAGAATATGTAAGAACAGGTAATATAACAGTAGATAGTATATTAAATTATAAATTAAATTATATTTGTAGGAAATTTAAGTGTGAGATTATATGCTCTATAGATATTCCCAGTGAATCAGTTATATCGGAAGTAGACTTAAATATTATCTTAGGGAATCTATTAGATAATGCAGCGGATGCATTGGCAAAAGTGGATAAAAAAATTCTGGATATAAAAATTAAATATGAAAGAGGAATTCTCTATATAAGTATTTACAACAGTTACAATGGAAAAATTATTGTAGATAAAAGAGGAAAATTGCTGACAGGCAAATTGGAAAAGGAAAATCATGGATTAGGGCTTGAGAGCGTTGAAAGGATTGTAAAGAAATATAATGGAATTTCAAAAATTTCATATGAAGAACATATTTTCAAAATAGATATAATGCTTTATAAAAGAAATGCTGTAGAGAATGAATTATAATTTTTTCTCTACGGCTTTTCTTTTGTAAATATGTGCGCCCGGCGAAGCACGTTTCTAACGGGTGCAAGTCCCGAATCCGCCCGGTAGTGGGAAGGATATAGCCGAAGGCAAGGGTGTCCATCGTGAGGTGGAATCTGAAGGAAGCTGGATGTGGAAACAGACTAACCACTGCCAAAAGCAGTGCTGAACGTGCAGAAGTCATAGCAGCCGGAAGGTGAAAGACCGAATCAATAGGAGTCTTAAGTATGACCCGGAAAGGAGGAATGGGCACATGGATGTAGAAAACAAAGAAAGCTGCCTGCAGAGAGATAGCGCGGAACGTAAAGGGTATGTAAGAGCGCACCGCTCATTCAACCGGATATGGAAAGAAAGAGACAGTACAGAGCCGGATATCTTGGGTAAGATACTGAATAAGGACAACCTCAACAGAGCTTACGAGAGGGTGAAGGCAAACAAGGAGGCGCCGGGAATAGATAGAATGACCGTTGAAGAGGCATCCCAATGGCTGAAGGAACATAACCATGAATTGACAGAGCGGATACGAAAAGGTCACTATACCCCATCACCTGTCAGACGAGTGGAGATCCCAAAGCCAGATGGCGGAATGCAAAAACTTGGTATTCCGACCGTCATAGACCGTATCATCCAACAGGCAATGACACAACAACTGACACCGATTTATGAGGTGGAGTTTTCGGATGGAAGTTTTGGATACCGTCCGGGACGAAGTGCAAAAGATGCAGTTCAGAGGATAAAGGAGTATGCAGAACAGGGATATACAAGAGCGGTTGTTCTTGACCTGTCAAAGTATTTCGATACGTTGAACCATGAATTATTTGTAAATATCCTACGCAGAGACGTAAAGGATGAACGGGTGATTCAGATCAGATGATAAAGAAGTATCTAAGAAGTGGGGTGATGGAAAACGGTGTAGCTGTCAAGACGGAAGAAGGTTCACCACAGGGAGGAAATCTTTCCTCGCTGCTGGCAAATATCTATCTTAACGAGTTTGACCAGAAATTCAACAAAAGAGGAGTGCCATGCATTCGCTATGCAGACGATATCGTGTTGTTAGCAAAGAGCGAACGGGCATCCGAGAGACTGTTGGAAAGAAGTACGGAATATCTAGAAGGAACACTGAAACTGAAAGTGAACCGGAAGAAAAGTCGTACAGTCAGTGTATATGCAATACGAAATTTTAAGTACCTTGGTTTCTGTTTTGGGAAGAGCGGAAAAGGAATCTATGTCCGTGTCCATGGAAAGTCATGGAAGAAAGCCAAGGATAACCTGCGAAAGCTCACTTCCCGGAGTAAGTGCGGAAGTATAGTGAAAGCCATGGAGCGAATAGAAGTATATATGCGAGGATGGCTGAAACATTATAGTGTAGCAGACATGAAGAAAAACATCGAAGCGTTAAATGGATGGTTGTATAGAAGGATACGGATGTGTATCTGGAAAGAGTGGAAATTGCCGAAGACCCGAAAACGAAAGTTGATAGGGCTGGGGATGCTGGAATGGGTAGCCTGTGAAGGAGCCCGCTGCTGAAAAGCTTATTGGAGAATGGGAACCTGTAGAATGATGAAAATCGAAAAGATACAAGTTACAGAAAGATAAGGTCGAAAGTAGAAAGGTGTTCTACAGGGGCGGAGTTATCCGTAGTAGTGAAGAAGTTGCGGTAATGGCAATGGAGCGAAGGGATAACATCATTCTGCTTGATACTGAAAACAACTAGGAAACTAGGAGGATTGGATGAGCGAGAGCAAACAATACGAAATACCTAAAAGAGTGGTTATTGAGGCTTACAAAAAGTAAAAGCAAACAAAGGCAGTGCAGGAGTAGATGGGGTAGATTTTGAAATCTTTGAAAAGAAACTGAATAATGATCTTTATAAGATATGGAATCGAATGAGTTCTGGAAGCTACTTCCCGTCACCAGTTTTGGCGGTAGAAATACCAAAGAAAGCAGGTGGTACAAGACGGTTAGGAATCCCAACTATTGCAGATAGAATTGCACAAATGGTTGCAAGGATGTACGTAGAACCTGTGGTAGAGCTAATGTTTTGTGAAGATTCTTATGGATATAAACCGAATAAATCGGCAATTGATGCAGTAGCAACCGCCAGAAGGAGATGTTGGAAGTACGATTATGTCATCGAATTGGATGTAAAAGGACTTAGACCACGAACTTCTGATGAAAGTAGTGGAGAGACATGAAAAAGAAGCATGGATCTGTATGTATATAAAAAGATGGCTCAAAACTCCATTTATAACAAAGGATGGGCAGTTGATTGAAAGAAAGTCAGGAACACCTCAAGGTGGAGTTATAAGTCCTGTATTAGCAAATATGTTCTTACATTATGTTTTTGATATGTGGATGAAAAGAAATTTTCCGCAAGCACCATTTGAAAGGTATGTTGACGATGGAATAATTCATTGCCAGACAAAGGAAGAAGCAGTGTTCATTAAAGAGAATCTGGCTAAAAGATTTGCGGAATGCAAACTTGAACTACATTCTGTCAAAACAAGAATAGTGTACTGCAAGGATAAAGATAGAACGAGGAAAGAAGAACTTAGTGAGTTTGATTTTCTTGGATACACATTCAAAGCAGTATACATTAAATGCAGAGATGGAAAAGTCAGATACAACTTTATTGCTTCGGTAAGTAAAACTTCATCTAAGAGATTCCAGGATAAAATAAAATCTATGGAAATCCACAAGAGTACTGGATGTAAAATTGATATCATAGCAGAAATGCTCAATCCTTTAATTCGTGGCTGGATGAATTATTTTGGAAAATTTAATCTATCTGCAATGAGGAGAACGTTGCAATGTATTGAACGAAAATTGATTAAATGGGCAATGTGTAAATATAAGAACTTCCGTGGCAGACGACACAGGACAGAAAAATGGCTCTGCACTGTGAGACAGCGAGAGCCAAAGATGTTTGCGCATTGGAGCAACCTGTATTCGTATTGTTGAATGATAAGAGCCGTATGAAAGGAGACTTTCATGTACGGTTCCGTGAGAAGTTTGCGGTGAAACTCCTCTTATTTACTCGATTGAGAGGACGGCGGCTAGTCACCGCCTCCTACTCTATTGCTATTATTTATTATTAAATATAATTTTAATTGCCTTTTTTTACAATATATGTGATTTTTTTTACAATTAAATTAGATAAATATAAATAATGGTATAATTTTACAAATAGAAAAAGAGAGGTTAACTAAATGCATGACATAAATAGATATATTGTACAAATTATGTATAAGATAATTATTTTAGTAGCTGTTATTTCAGTAAATGTAACTTGTTATGGAAGGTATTATCAAGATTCTTTGACACAACAATTTTCTATAAATTAGAAAAATCTATAGAAGTTGCTAAGAAAAGAGATATTCCGTTTAGTATTGCAACAACTTTAAATATAAATACATTAATGAGAGCAGAAGAGTATATTCAAACAGCCATAATGTTAGGAGCTAAACGTGTTAATATAGGAACGGCTGATATGTTTGGGAGAGAATTGAATGCACATCAAAATAGAACATCAGAGAATATAGATATTGAAAAATTTATGTTACAGTTATTGGAATATAAGAAAAAGTATCAAAAAAAAATAAATGTAGTAGTGAATAATATTGATATGGTAGCATCCTCAGACAAGGAATTAAATGAGAAAGTATATAATCGGTGTTTAAAATGCGGTAGTGGAATAGATTCGCTTGTATTGTCACAGGATGGGTATTTTAGACCTTGTCCAGAATTACCAGAAAGTGTATTTAATTTGGGAGGGTTGGATTACTTAATAGATTTTATAAATGGAAATTTTCGAGGCGATCAATTATATCAATGTATTAAGAAATTTTGTAATGAAAAAGATATGATTCCCTGTGGTGCTTTACAGGAATATTATGAAAAAAATATATGTAGGTAAGATAATTTGAAATTTGGTTTTTAATAGGGAGCAAATACATAGCATGAAGGATATTTTTGTACGCAGACTTCAAAGGGCAGGTTATTTTTCTTTTTTATATAGGTTAATTCCTACAGTAACAGATTTAATATTTGCAATGATGCTGTCAAAATTGGTATTGGATGCAGTAGAAGGTCAGGTAAAAAAAGTTATATTTATTGGAAGTATTATAGTTGGATTCACTGCTGTGATAAAAAGCATAATGATTATAGTACAGATAAAAAGTGAAAAATATATTTTTAATACAGAACATATATGTAAAATGAATTTATATCATAAACTTTTATCTAATCCATTATCGGTATTATATTCAATGCAAGAAGGAAATACAATAGAAATATTAAGAGATGATTTTAACACTATTATAAGCCAATATATTAGTGTATATCCACAATTGGGAGTAGGAGTTATGACTGTGATCGTATACGCAGTATATTTAGCGTTGAAAAGTCCTATTATAGCGATTACATTATGCATTATAGCTATTTTGCAAATAATTCCGCCAATCGTAGTGAAGAAATATATGCAGGTTAATTATGATAATAATCGCAAAATAGAAGCAGAAATAACGGATTACATTATAGAGGGATATCGAGGATTTCTGACAATAAAGCTGTACGGTTTGTCGAAATGGTGGATTGAACAATTAAATATGTTATATAAAAAATATAAGATAATAGGAAATCGTTCTATTTATGCATCAGAGCTTGAACAAGTGTTATTTAACTTAGTTTCAAATATATTGACATATGGAACTTATGGAATTATCGGTTTGTTTGTGTTAAAGAAGGTTACAGATTTGGAAATAGGTATTCAGGCGATAGCATTATCAACAAGTTTATTTACAGCGGTAAAATCTATTTTTACAAACATTCCTCAATGTGCAATATTTAAGGTAGCGAAAGAACGCGTAGAAACAATAACAAATTGTCAGGAGGATAATAAAAAAATGATTTCTGATTCTCAGGTTGCAGTACAAAATGTTTCCTATAGTATAGGAAATAAAAAAATTTTATCCGGTGTTAATTTAAGATGTAAAGCTAATGAATTATTTATTATAAAAGGTTGTAATGGTGTAGGTAAGTCAACACTTTTGAAGTTAATAACGGGATTGCTGCCATATAATAGTGGGATAGTGACTATAGGGAATATATTACCAGAGGATTTGGCAGATGATAATTTTCCATATAAAGTATTGTATTTACCTCAAGAAGATACTTCCATGTCAATGACTGCTATGGAATTGTACCAAATAGTGATTCCTTCTGAAATAGACAGAATAGATAATCTGATTGGTTATTGGGGATTAGGGAAAGAATTGCTATATGAGAAAAAAATTGAGGAACTTTCAGGTGGAGAGCGAAAAAAAATATTTTTACTATTAGGGTATATTCTTGAACCAGAAATATTGCTTTTGGATGAACCTACAAATTCTTTGGATATTGATAGTAAAAATGCATTATTACAGTATGTAAAGAGGCGTAAAGGTACTACAGTTATTGTAACACACGAAACTATTTTTGATGCGATAGCAGATAATATTTACTATATGGAGATATAAATTTGATGCGGAGTATGGGGATAAAAAATAAGGATTTAGTGGGGCATGCAGTTATCAAGGAATGCAAGATGGCTATGGCACCTGCTATTCTTTTCTATTTTTTTAAAGAATTAGTAGGTGGATTTTTAAATATTTTTACGGCAACGGTTTTAGGAAAATTCACAGATGCGGTGTTTTCGTTAAATTTTTCTTTTGGAATATATTTTTTAATAGAACTTTTATTATGCATGGCAGCAATGATATTGGTTTTACCAGCAATTGAAACGATTGGAGAGATAGTTGTTTTCTCACGTTCTCTGAAATATAGTTGTGCAGTTTTAAAGAGATATTTTCAGAAGAAATATCATGATGTGCAGAAAATGGAGGAAGGAGAAGTATCTTGCAGACTTGAAGATGATACAATAGAATTTTACCAGCATTATGTAAATATATGCGTTAAGTTACTTACAGCTCCTTTAATTTGTTTATATCTTATTTATCATGCAGCAAATATTAGTATCCTATTTACAATTATTGTTTTTGTATTTTCAATCATAAAGATATTATTGCCTATGATGTTTAAAGAAAAAAATACATATTATGATAAGAAAAAAAGGGAATATACCACAAATATTTATGTAAATGAAAATGAATTGTTAAAAAATACATATATGAATGTTTTGCTTGGAGTAAAAAAGAGATGGATAGAAAAAATGGATAAATTATTTCAGAGTTATTATGAGACAATATATCAAAAAAATGTGTTTTTTAAAGCTGTTAGTGAGAATTTAATTTCTTTTATGGATACATTTTGTATGGTGATGATAATGTTTATAGGTGCTGTTATGATAGCAAAGGGATTGATTTCTACAGGTAATGTTGTAGCAATGATTGTTTTTTTTCCAGTTTTTTCATTAATTGAACAAAATCTTATGGCATGTATTCAGGAGATTCCACAATTTGAAAATGTACTAGAGAGAATGAAAGTATTATATACAGGACATGAACAGACGTATGAAAAAAAATCAGATACATTCGAAAAAATTAAAATAAAAGATCTGCAATATCAATATAATGGGAAAAGAGTGTTAAAAGGAATTTCTTTTGGCATTGAATCTAATTGTAAGATTGCTTTAATGGGTGAAAATGGAAGTGGAAAGACTACATTATTAAATATTCTTAGTGGTGCGCTTGTAGATTATAAAGGTTCTATCTTGATTGATTCCGTAGAATTGAAGGAATTAAATAAAGAGTGGTGGAGAACGCAGGTAGCATATGTTACACAAGATCCTTTTTTATTCAAAGGGACTGTAAGAGAAAATGTAAAATTGGGAAATCTCAGTGCCAGTATAGAGCAAATAGAAAAAGTGATGGATAAAATAGGAATATTATATTTAGCAGACAGAAATATAGATATTGAAAAAAATGATTTATCTGGTGGGGAACGCCAAAAAATTTCAATTGCTAGAGCATTGTTAAAAGATTCTGCTATTTTACTGTTAGATGAACCAAGTAATCATCTGGATTCCTATACAAAAAAGTGGCTGATAGAATGGTTGCGAAAATCAGATAAAATTGTTATATTTACATCTCATGACAAAGATTTATTGCAAATTTCAGATATGCAGATAAAATTATAAGATTTGTTAGAGTAAAGTAAGTTAGTAAAAAAATAAGAGGTATAGATGAAAGTCCCATATACAAAACCGGATATTATTAGTTATGCTCATCATGCATTTCCTTTAGGAATAATATTAACTCAAGACACGGCAGAAAATTGGATGTTAAGTAATTATATTACAATGTATGCGAAAGAAGGAATGAATGCATTCAATTTTCTTGTAAATTATGAAAGTAATCCCTTTTTAAACATAAGAAATATTTACGCATATGAAATGAAATATATTTTACATATGATAGGATTAAAAAAATGGACAATATATGAATTGAAACATGGAGTGGCAGTGGAGCTTTTCGTGGATTTTTACTACTTACCTTTAAGTGATCAATACCATAGGATACATTATATGCATGAGATTTTGATAACGGGATATGAGGAAGACGGAAGGGTATATTACTGGGGGTATACAGGAAATATTTACAAAGAAAATATTTGCTGTTGGGAAGATATAAGGATATATGATACAAATATATTTTATGGAGATGGTGTAGCAGCTAAATTGTATAAAGGAGAAAAAGTAAATTACCAATTAGATAGTGATAGGGTTTTAACTCAATTATTATTATTTTTTAGAAGTGAAAATCCATATAAAACTAGTTCTTTATGGGGAAATTATGAAGAATATAAAAATTACAGATATGGTATAAGTGGGATGGAGAATTTGATAGATATTATTCTAAAGAACGAATATATAGATTTTAGGTATATTAATGTTTGGTATGAGCACAAAAAACTAATGCATCGTAGAATGCAGTCTTTATTTAGTATAGAATGGTGTAGTGATTTATGTATTATTTATAAAGAATTAGAAAATAAATGGTATGATATATTGCTTATGGCTATAAGTTGTAATAAATATAATGATAATAGACAGTTAGAAAAGAAAAAAGAAGTTGTTGAACAAATAAAAAACGTATATTTAATGGAGTATAAGGAACTTGCAAAATGTATGAATAAGTTGGGGTTATGAAAATGGAGTTGTCAATAATAGTACCTGTGTATAATGGAGAAAAATACATCCTAAACTGTTTAAACAGTATATATTGCCAAGTATTACCCAAATTTGAAGTAATAATTGTAAATGATGGATCTGATGAGATCTGTTTAGATATTATAAAAAAATTTGTATCATGCCATGCTGAGTGTATTTTAATAAATAGTGTAATAAATGAGGGTGTAAGTAAAGCAAGAAACCATGCATTAGAAATTGCAAAGGGAAAATACATTATGTTTTTGGATGCAGACGACTCATGGAAAGATAATAAGGTTAGGGAAATAATAAATATAGCCACAAATTATGATTTAGTATTAGGGGCATTTGATATTACATATAAAACAAAAATATTAGGGACTAAGGTAGAATCACCTACATTAGTTAGTAAAAAGATATATTATAAAAAACTTTTTAAACCAGAAACACAATATTTATATAGTGTATTATGGAATAAAGTTTTTAGAGGTGATATTATAAGAAAATATAGAATTAGGTTTCGAAATGATATTAAGATTTGTGAAGATTGGACTTTTATATTAGATTATTTAGATTGCATAGATTCAATTTATATATCGGATTGCAATTTTTATCAATACTCACAGGATAATTTTAACTCGTTAGTTAAAAAGAAAAGAATACGAAGAGAAAATTGGTATAGTCTTTTTGAAGTATTTAAGGAAATAAGAAGACATTATTTAAAAAATAATGCCTGGAGTGAAAATGAGGAATTGATATATGTATTTATGTTGAATCCAATAATAAAGGAATCTATAGAAATAGTCTGTTTTGAAAAAAATGTAAATAAACAATTAGAGATTTTTCTTTCGGAAGAGCAAATTATAAAAATTGTAAGCGTTGTAAAAGGAAGAAACATATATGAAAGAATTTTTTTGCAATTGTGTAAAAGAAAAAGATGGGCTGTATTAGTAACGTTTTTAAAAATAAAATGGATAAGGAGTAAAGAGTATAAAGATGATTATAAATATTTAAAAGTTATAAAATTAGGGTGAAGTGCGAGTATAAATTATCTTAAGAATTATAAATGGATAAATAAAAATGCACAAACTATACTGCTAATTTTATAAATGAATCAAAATCATATCAAACGGCTGTTGCCTCCATATCGGATAGCAACAGCCGTTTGGTTTATGATATTTATTTCTTAAAGCTTGCTCTTTTTCTGAGGGTAGGATCAAGGATCTTCTTACGGATACGAAGGCTGGTAGGTGTAACCTCCAGAAGCTCGTCTGTTTCGATGAAGTCAAGTGCCTGCTCCAGACTCAGGATTTTAGGAGGTGTCAGTCTCAATGCCTCATCAGCACTGGAAGAACGGGTATTAGTAAGCTGTTTCTTCTTACATACGTTGATTTCAATATCTTCGCCTTTACCATTCTGACCAACGACCATACCGGAGTAAACCTTTTCACCAGGTCCAATGAAGAGAGTACCACGTTCCTGGGCATTGAACAGACCGTAGGTGATTGCTTCACCTGCTTCAAATGCGATCAGGGAACCCTGCTTACGATATTGGATTTCTCCCTTGTAAGGTCCATAACCATCGAAGATTGTGTTAAGGATACCGTTACCCTTGGTATCTGTCATGAAATCACCACGATAACCGATCAATCCACGGGAAGGAATAGAGAACTCAAGTCTTGCATAGCCACCGCTTGCCTTACCCATGTTACGAAGTTCGCCTTTTCTCTGGCTGAGCTTCTCGATAATTGCGCCGGAGAATTCTTCAGGAACATCAATATAAGCAAGTTCCATAGGCTCTAACTTCTTGCCGTTTTCATCAGTCTTGTACAGAACCTCTGCCTTGCTGACTGCAAACTCATAGCCTTCACGTCTCATATTTTCAATCAATACAGATAAATGAAGCTCACCACGACCGGATACCTTGAAAGCATCTGCACTGTCTGTCTCTTCAACACGAAGTGATACATCTGTGTTCAGCTCACGGAACAGTCTGTCACGTAAATGACGGCTGGTTACGAACTTGCCTTCCTGACCTGCAAGAGGGGAGTCATTTACAATGAACTGCATAGCGATGGTAGGCTCACTGATCTTCTGGAAAGGAATAGGAACAACATTTTCAGGGGAGCAGAGTGTATCACCAATATGGATATCTGTGATACCGGATACGGCAACGATAGCGCCGATTCCTGCTTCTTTTACTTCTACTTTATTTAAACCGTCAAATTCGTATAACTTGCTGACTTTTACTTTCTTCTGTTTGTCAGGGTCATGATGGTTACAGATCACAACGTCCTGATTAACCTTGATTGTACCGTTTTCTACCTTACCGATACCGATACGGCCGACATATTCGTTGTAGTCAATTGTACTGATGAGCATCTGTGTACCTGCTTCGGGATCTCCTTCAGGAGCAGGAATATAATCCAGAATTGTCTCGAACAGCGGAGTCATATCTGTACCAAGCTCGTCCTCATCAAGAGAAGCGATACCAGCTTTGGCTGAAGCAAATACGAAAGGACAGTCAAGCTGTGAATCGTCAGCATCCAGTTCAAGGAATAATTCCAATACTTCATCAACAACTTCATTGGCTCTTGCCTCAGGACGGTCGATTTTATTGATACATACGATAACAGGGAGCTTTAATTCTAGGGCTTTTCTCAGAACGAACTTAGTCTGGGGCATAGCGCCTTCGAAAGCATCTACAACAAGGATAACACCATTTACCATTTTCAGTACACGTTCAACCTCGCCACCGAAGTCAGCATGACCTGGGGTGTCGATGATATTGATTTTTGTGCCTTTGTACATAACGGCTGTATTTTTAGATAAAATTGTGATTCCACGTTCACGCTCGATGTCATTGGAGTCCATGACACGTTCTGCAACTTCCTGATTCTCACGGAACACACCGCTCTGCTTGAGCAATTCATCTACAAGAGTCGTTTTACCGTGGTCTACATGGGCAATAATAGCTACGTTTCTGACATCTTCTCTTTTTTGTTTCATAAAGTATTCTCCATTCTGATAGTGCAAAATTGAATTTTCATAATACGTTCTAAATTACTATAGCATCTTAAAGGATTTTTTGATATAACATATAGTATATGTTCAAACTGTATCAGTATAGCACCGGATTTATGATTTTGCAACTTTTCTGTCGAAGTGCGCGAGTCCTAAAATGTAGAAAAAAAAGAGAATATTGAGAGATTTGTTGTCAAGTTGGACAGTACCCCGAAATAGCACGAATTGTTTTTGGGAAAAAATCATAAATTCAGGAATAAGTTACATACAGAGGAATATAAATGGTAATACATACCAGAAAAAATTCTTAATGGATAAGAAGGGAGAACATAGTAATGACAGATAAGGTAATTGAAAACAATCAGGTAACGGTGATGGGAGAGATCGTTAGCGACTTTACATTCAGCCATGAGATTTTTGGTGAGGGATTCTATATGGTAGACACCAGAATTGCGCGGCTTTCAGATTCTACAGATATCATACCGGTTATGGTATCAGAGAGACTGATTGATGTGACTGCTGATTATAAGGGAAGTCTGGTTATCATTAACGGTCAGTTCCGCTCTTATAACAGACATGAGGAAAAGAAGAACAAACTGGTTCTTTCCGTATTTGCAAGAGAGATTGAATTTGTAGATGAGATCAGCGAGAATGCAAGAACCAATCAGATCTTCCTGGACGGATATATCTGCAAGGAGCCTGTATATCGTAAGACACCACTTGGCAGAGAGATTGCAGATCTTCTGCTGGCAGTCAACCGTCCATATGGCAAGTCCGATTATATCCCATGTATCTGCTGGGGAAGAAATGCCAGATATGCCGCTAATTTCCAGGTAGGAGAGAGATGCCTGGTATGGGGACGTATCCAGTCAAGAGAGTATATGAAGCGTATTTCTGATGAGAATATGGAGAAGAGAGTGGCGTATGAAGTATCTGTAAGCAAGCTGGAATTGCCACAGGAGGAAGAAGAGTAGAACCTGACTGGAAATAAATTTAGATTGTCAAAACTAATTCACTGTGTTATCATACATGCATACATACATTCACAAGTAAAGATATGAGGATATATATATGGAAGAAGGATTAGTTCAGATATATAGTGGAGAAGGTCATGGCAAATCTGCAGCAGCGATTGGGAGAGCGCTGCAGGTAGCCTGCAATGGAGAAAATGTGGTCATTATCCGTTTCCTGAAGGGAATGCGGAATGACGGTTTCCTGAAACGTCTGGAGCCGGAGATCAAGATATTCCGTTTTGAAAAGAGCGAAGAAGAATTTTCCCAGCTTTCTGCAGAGAGACAGCAGGAAGAGATTCATAATATCAAGAATGGTCTTAATTTTGCCAAAAAAGTACTGACGACAGGAGAATGCAGTCTGCTGATTCTGGATGAAGTACTTGGATTAATAGATAATGGAATCATTTCAGTAGAGGATCTTCAGCGTATTGTAGAAGCCAAGGCTGATGATGTAGGAATCATTATGACTGGTATACATCTGGAAGATAAGGTATGTGAGCTTGCAGATGAGATATCCAAGATTGAAGAAGTGAATTATAAGATATTTCGACACAGTATACAGTAAAGTCCCGCCAGGTGTTTCAGAATGAATATACCATGTAATCCTGACAGAAGGGTTGACAGGGTATATAGCGGGGTGTATAGTTAAATAACAGTTACATCGATATGTGAAAAGAGATAGAGGTTGCGTTTTTCATTAGTACTTTTTAGGAGACGACAGGCGTCTGTGAACAGAGAGGAAAGGGGAATACGCCGAAAGAGGAGGCTTCCTGGGAGCGTCTTGCTTGGGCATGCAGTGAAGAACTGTATGACTGTCATCGACAGATGGGGAGCTATCATTTATTCGTAAGAACAACGAAGCCGACCATTTGTGTGGTCGGCTTTATCTATTTTAGACTCCACACGATTTGCAGATACAATAAGCAGTATCTGTGTATTCCTTTACATCTGATTTATAATAGTATAAGATGTAGCAGTCATTTAGAACAGCTATAAGAAAGGTATGGTGAATTACATGGCAATTTTTACAGGAGCAGGCGTAGCAATCGTTACACCAATGAAACCGAATGGAGAAGTTAATTACGAGGCATTTGCCAGACACATTGAATTTCAGATCGAGAATCATACAGATGCTATCATTGTATGTGGAACAACAGGTGAAGCATCCACTTTGACACATGAGGAGCATCTGGACTGTATTCGTTTCTGTGTAAAGCAGGTAGCAGGCAGAATCCCCGTAATCGCGGGCACAGGTTCCAACTGTACAGAGACAGCAATTTATCTGTCACAGGAAGCTGAGAAAGCAGGTGTAGACGGACTTCTTCTGGTTACTCCTTATTATAATAAAGCAACACAGAATGGTCTCATGGAGCATTTCACTATGATAGCAAACTCTGTGAAAGTACCTATCATTCTCTACAATATCCCTGGCAGAACAGGCGTGAATATGCTGCCTGAGACGATCGTATCCCTGTGCGGGGAAGTACCTAATATCGTAGGTGTAAAGGATGCAACAGGCAATCTTGGTCAGTTCGTGAAGCTGATGGCATTGGCTAAGGGCAAGGTAGATGTATACTCCGGTAATGATGACCAAATTGTACCTCTTCTGTCCATGGGTGCAAAAGGTGTTATTTCCGTATTGTCCAATATTGCGCCACAGCAGACACATGATATCTGTGCGAAGTTCTTTGAGGGCAAGGTAGCTGAGAGTGCACAGATGCAGATGGATGCGATAGAGCTTATTAATTCATTGTTCTGCGAAGTCAATCCTATCCCTGTGAAAAAGGCACTGAATCTGATGGGCAGAGAGGCAGGTGTTCTGAGAAGACCTCTGACAGAGATGGAAGATGCGAATGCCGCAAGACTTGAGAAGGCAATGAAAGAGTACGGACTTTTATAAGAGACAGCAGGAGGAATAGAAATGGTTAAAGTCATTATGCATGGCTGTAACGGTAAAATGGGTCAGGTCATTACAGGCATTATTGCAGAAGATAAAGATGCAGAGATCGTTGCAGGAGTAGATACATCCAATCATATACAGAATACATATCCGGTATTTGGCAATATAGCAGACTGCAACGTGGAAGCTGATGTTGTAATTGATTTCTGTGCAGCACCGGCAGTAGACGGATTATTAAAATATTGTGTAGAGAAGCAGGTTCCGTGCGTATTATGTACAACCGGATTAAGTGAAGCGCAGCTGGCAGCAGTAGAAGAGGCTTCTAAAAAAGTTGCAATTCTTCGTTCAGCCAATATGTCTTTAGGTGTGAATATGCTGTTAAAGATTTTAAAGGAAGCAGCAGGAATTCTTGCACCGGCAGGATTTGATATTGAGATCGTAGAGAAGCATCATAACCTGAAGGTAGATGCGCCAAGCGGAACAGCACTTGCTCTGGCAGATTCTATCAATGAAGAATTGGGTAATCAATACGAGTATGTATATGACAGAAGTCAGGTGAGACAGAAGAGATCTGAGAAAGAGATCGGTATTTCTTCTGTAAGAGGTGGCACGATTGTAGGAGACCATGATGTAATCTTTGCAGGAATGGATGAAGTAGTGACCTTCTCACATAGGGCATATTCCAAGGCTGTATTTGGAAAAGGCGCCGTTCAGGCTGCTAAATTCCTTGCAGGAAAGCCGGCTGGAAAATATGAAATGAGCGATGTCATTGATGCGGAAATGGCATAAATATAATAAGGGCGCGTACAATATCTGTATGCGCCCTGTTTGTAATCATACATTTGGGCTTTAATGGACCGATTTGTATGAAATTATGGGTTGGTCGTGGTATTATTGTTGTCATTACCTGTGATATCTTTAACAGCACCGCCAACCACGTCACCTGCGCCTTCCACAACATCACCAGCGACGTCGCCCACGTCTTCGACAGCATTACCAACTGTATTACCGGCATCTTCGATAATATTGTCACCATTATTCATGGTATCATTATTAGTTGTTCCGTTGCCGTTCATGCCGTTGTCATTGGTAGTATTATTATCCATGGCGCCATTATTAGTGGTATTGTTGTTGTTCATGTCATTTTCCGTGGCTGTGTTGCCTGCCTCATCAGAAGCATTGTTATTTCTGGTATTTCCACCACAGGCAGTCAGTCCCAGCATTGTGACAAGGCACAGCGTTGATAGAATTACTTTTCCTTTTAACATAGTGACCTCCGCTATACGAAATAAGTGCATGAATTTACACTCCTTATTAATATGGAGAGTTTTTGAAAAAATATACTGAAATCTTTAGAAAGGAACAGTTGCAAACGAGCAGCTGAGAAAAAATGGAATTTCGACCTTGTATAGACATTCATAATGGACAAGTGAAACAGATTGTAGGTGGATCTCTTAAAGACCGTAACGATGAGGCAAAGGAGAATTTTGTTGCCAAGAAAGGGGCAGATTATTATGCCGAATTGTATGCAGCACATCATATAAAAGGTGGGCATATTATACTGCTGAATCCTGCATCCAGCGAATATTATGAAGCGACCAGAAAGCAGGCGTTGCGGGCACTGGAGGCATATCCGCAGGGACTGCAGATCGGAGGCGGTATTCATGCGGAAAATGCAACAGAATATCTTGATGCCGGCGCGTCCCATGTTATTGTCACTTCTTATGTATTTAAGGATGGCAGGATTAACATGGATAATCTGGAGAAAATATACCGGGAAGTAGGCAAAGAACATCTGGTATTGGATTTAAGCTGCCGCAAAAGGGACGACAAGTATTATATTGTTACGGATCGATGGCAGAAATATACAGATGAAGTTGTAGATGAGAAGATATTGAATCTGTTGATGTCATATTGTGATGAATTTCTGATTCATGCAGTGGATGTGGAAGGAAAAGCCCAGGGAATTGAGACGCAGCTTGTATCACAGCTGGGAGAGTGGGGACAAATGCCCATTACCTATGCAGGTGGCGTACATTCTTATGAAGATATTGATCTTTTGAAGAAACTGGGAAAAGACAGGATTCATGTAACAATTGGAAGCGCACTGGATATCTTTGGAGGTTCCTTGTCTTTTGAAGAAGTCATTAAAAAAACAGCCGGTAAGTAATCATACTGACCGGTTGTTTCTATATGCGCTATATACGCGCTCCCCTCATAGTACATCTTAATCCCGTAAAACAATAGCTGACTTGTCTATAACATAAATAGAAAGGCACATCGAAACTAGATTAAATGGCTACAGGTTCGACTTATAATTTAGTTACGTTAACTGCCTGAGGTCCCTTAGCACCATTAACAACTTCAAATTCTACACTTGCACCCTCATCTAAGGACTTGAAACCGTCCATTAAGAGTCCTGAATAATGTACGAATACGTCGTTGCCTGCTTCGTCAGAGATAAAGCCGTAACCCTTCTGGTTATTGAACCACTTTACTGTACCTTTGTTCATTAAATGATACCTCCAAAATATATTAAATATTGTGTCTCCCACAACACATTCAGAATAGCATAGATAATCAGAAAAGTAAAGATATTATGTACACTTATTCTGAATTTTTAAGAAAAGATTGTGTAAATGTTACAATATGTGTTATTATGATTAATAATCAGGGATTTGAACGCAGAATCGTCTCTGTAATACAAGATAATCCATAAAGGAATGGGGTGTATATCTTTGGAAAAATGGAAGGAATTGCAGGAAAAATACGGGAAACCACTTATGGGTGCAGCAATAGGAATTGTAGTGGTAATACTCGTAATTCTGATTTACTGCCATTATTTATCAGGACATTTGGTAGAGGCAAATCAAAATGTGAACGAGTTAAGACAGCAGATTGAGACATTAACACAGGAAAATGATGCACTGAAGCTTGAAAATGAAGAATTGAATGAAAAAGTCAGTATCCTCAGTGATACGGTAAACAGCAAAGTAAAAGAAGAAGAGGAACGTGAAGCAGAGATAGCACAGGCATATGTTCCTACCGGATTTCCATTGAAGGGCACAGCGACCTATAAGGAAGAAGAGACAACACTGGATGGACAGCCGATAGCTATTTTTGAAGCTGCATCGGGAACAGCAGTTATTGCAACTGCCCAGGGAACCGTATCTTCTATCGCAGGTAATGCAGAATCAGGATATATTGTTATGGTGGATCATGGAAATGGTTACTATTCAGTATACCGCAATGGAGCCAAGCCGGAAGTGAAGGAAGGCGATGAAGTGACGACTTCGACAGAATTGTTTACAATTGATGCCGGTCATGAACAACTGGGATATCAGATCATAGAGAATGATGCTTATATTGATCCTCTGAGTCTGATGGAGATATATGGATAAGATGAGAAAAGGCAGCGCCTGATGCGCTGCCTTATTTGTCGGATTCTTCATTTTGCTGTTTGTCAGCAAGTCTTTCAAAGATTAATTCATAGCCGTCGCTGCCATAATTCAGGGAGCGGTTTACACGGCTGATCGTTGCTGTAGAAGCACCGGTCTGTTCTGCAATCTCCAGATAGGTCTTGTGTTCACGAAGCATGGTCGCTACTTCAAAACGCTGGGAAAGTGAGAGTAATTCGTTTACTGTACACAGATCTTCAAAAAAATTGTAGCACTCATCTTTGTCTTTCAGGCAGAGGATGGCATCTAACAGATGGTCTACCGCTGCTGTCTTGATTTTCTTATTCATAATGTCTAATCCCTTTCACAATATAAAAATATTGGAATCATTTAAACTTTGTTACTGTAAAGTTTTACAGCTATAAATATTCTAGCACATATCCTCTGAAAAGTAAATGATGTTTATGGTTATTTAATGGATGGGGGAAAGGGATGCTCGCCTTTGGGGAATGGCAGGGAGGGTGCTGACGCCGCCAGTTAATTTGTGGGGAAGGAACTGGAATAGGAAGATAATGGGTAATTTCATAAGTGTGATTTTGGATGGAGTATGGTATGATGATTATTATACTGTAGGTAATTTGGAAATAGAGTGAGGGCAATTATGAAGAGAAAATTTTGGATAGTTCTTATGATGACAGTAAGTGTATTGGCTGGGTGTGGAAATGTTGAGGGGACAATGGCGGAGGAGAGAGCATCAGGGGAACAACAGAGTGTAGTGGATGAAGCGACAAAGGGTGTGGCAACGGAGGAAGAGAGTAGTGAGGGGCTGGAAGCGGAAGGAGAAGAGAATGTTTACAGGTTTACGCTGGATGAAAGTAGTGAGGGATTAGAGATTCAGTTTGATGAGAGCGCGCAGAAGTATGAGATTGTGGACGGGGAAGAGGTGATGGCTTTTCGGTTGGAGAACCAGGTAGAACCGACTTTTGTCACAAAGATAGATATAGATGGAGATGGGGAAGAAGAGTATGTGATTACAGCCTGTGCAGGGCGGGGAACTGGGATATATGCAGCAGATCTGATGGTGATAAAGAAGGGTAGGGAAGAACCTATAGCATATTTATCCAATGAAGAAATTACAGAGCAGCTGGAAGCACGGACGAAGTTGTTATACGATAATGAATTCCAGATGGTAACGCTCTATTGTGATTCTGAATCTGAACCCCAAGCAGTATTAGATCTGGAGAAATTTCTTGAAGGGATGGACGCGGGCTATGATACAATGTCTTTAGGAAATATTATCAGGATAGAGAACAAGGATAACAGATATTGGGTAACAGCGGATTATGCTGTATATCTTCAGGGGATGTTCACACCACAATATGACTGTACCATACATCTGACGGCATCTTTGACTTATCAACAGGAGAAGCATTCCTTTTCAATGGGGGATATTGCTGCGAGAGCTGTCGATTATACACAGAATGAGGAAGCAAGTGTTGGCGAGGTCATTACGGAGTTCTATACTGATGTAACACATGATGGTACTGAGGACAGGATTGTCATTTCTGTTCCAGAAGGCATTACGTGGGATGAGGTATTATCAGGAGTTGAATCAGGAGAATTATCTGTATATGGCGGATATACAAATGCGAATGGTAAGAAGGTATATGCTGATAAAAGTATTCTGGAGAGGGAGTTTAGTCCCTGTCATGCGGGAAATTGTCAGATGTTTCTTACGACGGTAAATGACAGAGATTATCTGATAGAGACGAATTTCTGGGCTGGTCAGGAAAGATATACCTATAAATATACTGTGTTTTTCATGGATTATGATTATAACTATGTGATGGAGTCGGCATATGAGGAGTATACAGGAGAACCGGGAGATACCAGTGCGTTCTTTGATAAATTGGGCTCCTGGATCAATGATTCCTCCATAGTACTCTATGCGGCAGATATTGACCATGATCCGGATCTGATTTATTCTACAGATGATAATAGAATCAATCCGGCAAATTATCTGGCTGATAAGGCGAAGCAACCACAATAAGCAGAGAAACAGGAGAGAGTATGACACTTCAGCAGTTAAGATATGTAACGATGGTGGCAGAGACGGGGACGATAACAGAGGCTGCCAACAGGCTCTATATTTCGCAGCCAAGTCTGACGAATGCAATTCATGAACTGGAAAAGGAAATGAATATCGTCATTTTTAACAGGACGAATAAGGGCATCAGCCTTTCCAGAGAGGGAGAGGACTTCCTGGGGTATGCCAGACAGATACTGGAGCAGGCGGCTATTCTGGAGGATAAGTTATGGGTAAACCCTGACTGTGGATTGAAGACAAGAGGCTGGGAAGAAACTGATGCCAGCCTGCGGAATATGGTAGCGGCAGCATTACAGGTAAGAGAACAACACCAGTAAGTGAAATATGTTTCGATAATCTCCTGATTTGTGATATACTTCTTAGGTATATAGCAGACAGTTTAGAATACCCTGAAGCAGGTATTTGCGAAACGTAATTTTTAGTACAATTCGTCCCGTTCATGATATACGTTTCGCAATTACCTGATATCTTGAAGGGAGCAAAGGAGATTTTGCAATCATGAGCAAAGTAAAGATTATTAAGAAAAATGATGAATATTCACTGGAATATAATATAGGTGATATCTGTGAAGTGACAGGGACATGGTATGGTGGTGTGCATATCACAGGAAAGTCTGGAATACCGGTATCTCTGGATAAGGAAGAGTATATGGAGTTAAGCACAGAGCCGGAGGCACCACTGGAGAATGTCCCTGACAGAGATATTCATGTAGGAGACATTGTGCAGCATTTTAAGAGAGAGTGGGTGTCAGCTCAGACCTCAGAATATCTGTATAAGGTGCTGGCTTTTGCACAGCATACAGAGACAGGAGAAAGACTGGTCATATATCAGGCAATGTATACGCCATTTAAGATATGCGCCAGACCATACGCCATGTTCATGAGCGAAGTGGATCATGAGAAGTACCCGGATGTGAAGCAGAAGTACCGTTTTGAGAAAATCTCATCATAAGGATATTGACATTCTGCCCTTTCCTGTTTATAATGAATTCATATTAATCATACTAAATAAGTAGGAAAAGAAGAGATTGAACGAAAGGTATGGTATCAATTATGAGAGAAATTATGTGCTTTGGCGATTCTAATACATACGGATATATACCTGGTGGAGAAGGAAGATACCCATGGGAAGTAAGATGGACAGGGATTCTTGCGGACAGACTTTATCAGGAGGGCATTCGCGTTACAGAGGAAGGGTTATGTGGAAGAACTACCGTATTTGAGGATGAGCTGCGCGATAACCGTAAGGGTAGCAATCTGCTTCCTGCTCTTCTTGAGAGTCACAAGCCCTTAGATACAGTCATCATCATGTTGGGAACGAATGATTGTAAGACATATTATCATGCACCGGCAGAGGTTATTGGTAAGGGAATCGAGAAGCTGATCAGACAGGTGAGACAGGCTGATGAGAGCATTAAGATATTGCTGATATCCCCTATTCTGCTGGGTGAAGAGGTATGGAAGCCACAGTTTGACCCTGAGTTTGATACAGAATCAGTCAACACTTCCAAGAAGTTGAAGGCAGTTTATCAGAAGATAGCAATAGAGCAGGGAACAGACTTCCTTGCTGCTTCTGATTATGCCAAGCCAAGTCCCATAGATCAGGAGCATCTGGATGAGGAAGGACATAGAAGGCTGGCAGAAGCCGTTTATCATAAACTGGCTAAGATGCAGCTTGGTACAGGTGCGGCATAATGGATAGAAAGACAGTTTGTAAAGAGGCTTTTCTTCATACACTGCCCATTATGGGCAGTTATTTCTTTGTCAGCATGGCATATGGGCTGATGATGCAGGAGGCAGGTTTTGGCTGGGGCTGGTCACTGCTTACCAGTCTGACTGTGTATACAGGTGCGTTTCAGTTCGTACTGGTGACTTTCCTAAGCAGATGGATGCAGGAGCCGGTAAGAACAAGCTCATCGCAGTAGCAGTATGTGCAGGGCTTCATCTGTGGAAGAAGAATACCCTGCTCAGTATTATAGGAAGCACTGCCGTTTATATGATTCTGGTGGTAGTCTGCCCCTGAATCAGGGTCGGGAGAGCAGTGAAGCTCTGTACCATCAGCCTTGGATTCTCCAGCTTATGAAGCATCATGCGCCCTGCCTGAATGCCGATGTCGTACATGTTGATGTCGATGACAGTAGGCTGTGGCGTAATGATCTTTGAATACGGATAGATATCAAATGTCAATAATCCGATATCATCTGGAATGGAGAAAGACAGGTCACGAAGTGCATTGACAACACCCAGCGCAAGCAGATTGTTTTCGCAGACAATGGCTTGCGGCTTCGGGAGCTTCTGCAGCATAGTACGCGCCTTCCTGAGTATTATTTGTATAACCGATATTTTCGCGGGTGATATATTCCTTATGATGTATCATCCCTTTTTTAAACCCTTTGAGCCTCTGATTGGAGATAGCATCATTTCTTCGGCCGGCAATGAAGAAGACATTGGTATAACCACATTCGCAAATATGGTCTGCTGCATATTCGCCGGCAAGAGTGTGGTCGGTATCAATCCAGCAGAGTCTGGTCTCAAAATCCGGGTGTCCGATAATAATATGAGGAATTTCTTCCTCCAATAAATGCTTCGCTAACGTTTCGTTTACGATGGAACCATGAATAATGAGTCCATCTGCGGAACGTTTTTTGATTTCCACGATTGCCCGTTCACCGGGATAGGATTCTTCAGAGGTATCTACCAGCGACATCATGTAATGATGTGAGGTCAGTTCATGGTAAACACCACACATAATGTCGAACATATGAGGATTCTCATAAGCAATATCTTTTCCAAGAGTGGACAGGTACACGATATTTTTGGCTTGTCCTTTGGCGAAGCTGACAGCGCGTGAGTTAGGAATATAATGTAGTTCTTTAATTGCAGCATTGACTCTGGCGGTTGTCTCAGCAGAGATCGTAGGGTTGTTATTAATGACCTTTGACACAGTGGAAGTAGAAACACCTGCCTTGGAAGCAACATCTGAAATCGTGACTGACATAACGATATCTCCTTTCATTTGAAAAATCGACAAAACTTAAAATTTAGTATAGCGGTTTCTTAACAAAAGTCAATTGCAATCACACAAAAACATTGTAAAACTGATATTTTGCAGATATGATGAAAATACAAAAGGACATGATTCACATGACTTTTAAGAAAAGTTTCGTAGAAAGATAAAGAAAATGGGAGGTTGGAAAATGAAAAGAAAATTAGCAGCAGCATGTATCAGTATGTGTATGGTTTCCTCTTTATTAGCAGGTTGTGGAAGCAGTGAGCAGACTATACAGAATCAGAGTGAGCAGACACAGAACAGTGAGAAAACACAGGAAGAAGTCAAAACAGAAGAAACGACACAGGTGTCAGAAAATAGTGATAATAACAGCAATGATGCAATTGCCAATCTGATTGCAGCTACAGATGCGCCGGTTGATCTGACATTATGGTGTGCTGAGACAGAAGAATATCAGACAGTTATGGCACAGCTTGTAGATGAATTTAAGAATACTTATCCTGATGTGCAATTTAATATTACAATTGGCGCAGAGTCTGAGGCGAACTGCAAGGATGATGTATTGAAGGATGTGGAATCCGCAGCGGATGTATTCGTATTTGCAGATGATCAGCTGACAGATCTGGTAAATGCAGGAGCATTGCAGAGTGTAGATGCTGTTTTTACATATGATCCTAAGACTGCAAATGCAGCGTCTACAGTAGAAGCCGCTTCTGTAGATGGTAAGCTGTATGCTTATCCGCTGACAGCGTCTAATGGTTATTTCCTGTTTTATAATTCGGATTATCTGACAGAAGAAGATGTGTCATCCTGGGATAATCTGCTGGCAGCAGCCCAGAAGCAGGGTAAGACAGTTGGTATGGAAGTATCCGGTGCATGGTATTTATATGGATTCTTCGCGGGTGCCGGACTGGAAATGTACGGACAGGATGATGGAACGAATTACTGTAACTGGAATGCAACAGATACGAAGTATACAGGGGCAGCAGTTGCTGAAGCCATAACAGATATCTGTAAGAACAGCGCTATGGTGAATTGTGTCAATGAAGATGCACAGGCATTTGCTCTGAATGGTCAGATGATAGCAGACGTAAATGGGACATGGGCAACAACTGGTTTTATGGAGGCATATGGTGATGGATATGCTGCAACGAAACTGCCTGCCTTTACTGTCAATGGAGAACAGGTACAGATGGGATCTTTTGCAGGATATAAATTCGTTGGTGTAAATGCATATTCCAGGAATACAGGCTGGGCTATGCTGCTGGCAGAATATATTACAAGTCAGAACAGCCAGGAAGCAATCGGTGTTGCTACAGGTGAAGGACCTTCTAACCTGAATGCAGCAGCTTCTGATAAAATCGCCTCAGCTCCTGCACTTGCTGCACTGGCACAACAGTCTGCCTATGCGGATCTGCAAAGAGTCGGCAATGCATACTGGGACCCGGCTGCAACCTTGGGGCAGGCGCTGGCAGAAGGCAATTATACAGATGTGCAGTCACTTCTGGATGAAGCTGTAGAGGGTATCACACAACCAGTTACAAATTAAGGATGCAATCTCATGAAGAAATTGTTGGAAATATGTAAGAATGGAGATGCCGCAACGCGGCTCTCCATGGTTATTATGGGGGCAGGCTATTGCGCCAGAGGACAATATGTCAAGGGAATCATTATGACAGTGATAGAAGTACTGTTCTTTCTGTTCACATTTCGTTTCTCCTGGCAGTATATCTGTAAACTAAATACGTTGGGTACAGTACAGAGAGAAGAATACCTGGATCTGACTACGTTGCAAAAGACAGTGAATGATTATGATAATTCCCTGTTGATTCTTCTGTGCGGTATTATTGGAATTCTGTTTATCGCTGCCTTTATTGCTTTGTATATCAGCAATCTAAGGGCAGTTTATGAATTACAGAAGCAGGAATCAGAAGGTAAGCATATTAATTCATTCAGGGAAGACTGTAGGGAGCTGATCAATGCTAAATTTCATATTACACTGCTTACTTTGCCAAGTATAGGTGTGCTACTGGTCAATATCATTCCTATCCTGTTCATGATAGCCATTGCATTTACCAATTATGACATGAATCATCAGCCTCCCACATATCTGTTTACCTGGGTTGGACTGGATAATTTCAGGGAATTGTTTACTTCCACATCAACAGTTACTTTTGGTTATGCATTTATCAGGATTCTGGTCTGGACGCTGATCTGGGCATTTCTAGCCACTTTTACGACCTATTTTGGTGGAATCCTGCTTGCCAAACTCATTAATGACAAGACTGTCAGGTGGAAAAAGATGTGGAGAAGCCTGTTTGTCGTGACAATAGCGATTCCACAGTTCGTTACTTTATTATTAGTCGGTAAGATGTTTGGAGATTATGGTATTGTCAACAGTATCTGCAACAAAATCGGATTGACGCAGGTGTTACAGAACCTTGGACTGGTTGGAAAGGGGCTTTCTTATATTCCCTTTTTATCCAAGCCTGGCTGGGCGCATGTCATGATCGTGTTAATCAATATCTGGGTGGGTGTACCGTATCAGATGCTGAGTGCCACGGGAATCCTTCTCAATATTCCAGAGGAACAGTTGGAGAGTGCAAGGATAGACGGCGCCAATGAAGCACAGATTTTCCGTAAGATCACGATGCCATATATGCTGTTCGTGACAGGTCCTTCACTGATTACAGCTTTTATCGGCAATATCAATAATTTTAATGTCATATATCTTCTGACCAGTGACTATGTAACGGGCAATATGCGTTATGCCAATTCCAATGCAAAAGAAGTAGATCTGCTGGTGACGTGGCTCTTTACATTAACGAATGACTATTCCAATTATAAGATGGCATCAGTTATTGGAATATACGTTTTTGTACTGTGTGCGGTATTTACTTTGATTGGATTTACCAGAATGATTGCCGGTAACAGAGAGGAGGAATTCCAGTAAATGAAAAGAAAATGCAAAATAATCGGAAAACATCTTCTGCTGGCTTTTCTCGCCTTTATATGGCTGATTCCAATTATCTGGTTATTTGTGACGTCGCTGAGTGGCTATAAAGGCATCAATACCATGCATTTTTTCCCGACTAAATGGACGTGGGATAATTATGCACAGCTGTTCTTCAGACCGGATACGGTGGCGAATTTTCCAGCGTGGTTTCGCAATTCCATGATAATAGGCTGCTGTACGTGTGTCATTTCTACCTTTTTGGTATTGATGGTGGCATATGCGATGAGTTGTATGCGTTTCCCAATGCGTAAGCCGCTTATGAGTTTCGCAATTATCCTGAATATGTTTCCGGGAGTATTGTCCATGATCGCCATCTTCTTTGTCATGAAGCTGATAGGGCTGACAGACAGTATGCTGGGACTTATCATCATATATTCAGCGGGCTCTGGACTAGGCTATCTGATCTGTAAGGGATTTTTTGATACGATACCGGCGTCGCTTAGAGAGTCTGCAACACTGGAAGGTGCATCGCAGTTATGTATTTTTACCAGAATCGTGATTCCACTGTCCAAACCCATTATTGTATATACGGTTATTAATTCTTTCCTGACACCATGGATGGATTTTGTTATGGCGAAGCTGATGATCCGTTCCAAGAATCCTACAGACTGGACAGTTGCCATGGGGCTTTTTAATCTGGTGCAGAGAACGCTGGTAGGAGACTACTTCTCTGTATTCTGTGCAGGCGGCATTATTGTAGCAATTCCAATCTCCATTCTGTTTCTGCTGATGCAGAAGTTCTATGTTGATGGAATTACAGGTGGAGCGGTGAAAGGATAGGATATGAAGAAGGAAGCGATTTTACATATACCTCTTTCGCAGTATGCATATGCAACTGGGGAAAAAGATATTACAATCAGGCTGCGTGCAGCAAAGGGAGATTTGTGCAGCTGTCAGCTTTATTATGGAGACCGGGTAGACCAAAGTCCTGTAATCAGAATGACAAATATAAAAATGACACTCGTGTCAAGTGATGACTTGTTTGACTATTATGAAACCAGACTTAACAATATTTATCCAAGATTGTGTTATTACTTTGCATTGGAAGATGGCTACCAGAGACAATATTATTATGAAAGAGGATTCTGTACACAGATAGGCTACAACAGAACAGAGTATTTTCAGTTCCCGTATATCCGCAGAGAGGACATTATCAGTCCACCGGCGTGGGCACAGGATCTGATTATGTATCAGATATTTCCAGATAGCTTTGCCACGGAAAAAGGCAGTATTGTTAAAATGGCGAAATCTATTGAAACAGGGGATGGCATGATATCCGCTAACAGACTTGGAGGAACCATACAGGGAATCAGTGAGAATATAGAGTATATCAGAGAGCTTGGAATCAATTGCATCTATCTGAATCCGGTATTTATGGCAAATTCCTATCACAAATACGATACAGCCGATTATTTTATGGTCGATGTCTGTATGGGAACGCTGGAAGAGCTTAAAGAAATGGTTGCTATTTGTCATAGAAATCACATCAGGGTGATTCTGGATGGAGTGTTCAATCATTGTGGACCTGATTTCTTTGCTTTCAGGGATGTATTAACATATGGCAGCAAGTCACGGTATTATGACTGGTTCTATGATATGCCGGAGCCGGTATGTTATAAGGACCCACCGGATTATGCGGCTTTTGCCTATGTAAAAGAGATGCCTAAGCTCAACACTTCCAATCCACAGCTTGAGAAATATCTGATAGATGTAGGAACATACTGGATCAGGGAAGCAGATATTGATGGATGGCGGCTGGATGTGGCAAATGAGGTGAACCATGATTTCTGGAGGCATTTTAAGACAGCTGTAAAAGCCGTAAAACCCCAGTTCTTTCTGATTGGTGAGATATGGGAGGATGCTGGAGTATGGCTTCTTGGAGATCAGTTTGATTCAACGATGAATTATCGTTTTTCTTATCTGTGCAAGGATTTCTTCGCAACGAGGACGATGACGGTATCAGAATTTGATGCACAGATGCATAAGATGATTATGAGATATCCAGAGCAGGTGAGCCTGGTACAGATGAATTTTCTTGATACACATGATGTTCCCAGATTTCTTTCTTATTGTGTGGGTGACAGGAGACGGTTGAGGCTGGCATATTTTTATCTCTTTATGGGGTATGGAGTTCCTTCGGTATTCTATGGAGATGAGTATTATATTGAAGGAGAGACAGAGAATGCATATCGTAGTCCGATGCCCTGGGGCAGTGAGGATAATTGCTATGATATTTTGAGGGAATATGCGCAGATCAGAAGGGAACACAGTGCAATTCGTAACGGAACATATAGAACAGTACTATGTCAGGATGAGAAGGGCTTATATCTGTTCCTGAGAGAAAATGAACAGGAGAAAATACTGATTGCTTTGAACAATTCAGATGAAGAACAGGAGATATCAGATAAAGCATGGAGAATCCCACCGATGCAGGGGGATATCAGAATATTGTAAGGCAGTATGTAAAGGGCACACTTTTTGGTGCGCTTTTTCATATTCTGTTCATATAAGGCAATCTATGTATACAGAAAGGGGAAGGGATATGGATTATGGAGCAAAAGAAGCATCCTGTATTCCACAGGTGACACTTAGAGATCCAAGATTGACAGGACAGGGGGTGTTAATTGCTGTTTTAGACAGTGGGATTGACTATTTCTTAACAGAATTTCAAAATGCGGATGGAACAACCCGTATTCTGACGTTATGGGATCAATCAGCGATTCCGGATGTAGAACACAACCGACTGCCTCCTGAGGGGTATACAGAAGGGGTATTGTATACAAGAGACGAGATTAACGAAGCTTTGGCAGCAGGCAGCAGACAGGCAGGACTTGCCATTGTGCCCCAGCAGGATATATCAGGTCATGGAACAGCAGTAGCTGCCTTGGCAGCCGGTTCCCAGTCAGGTGTGGCAGCGCAGGCACAGCTAGTTGTGGTGAAGCTGGGGAATCCTCTGGCTGAGTCTTTTCCAAGAACCACACAATTGATGAGAGGTATCTCTTATGCAGTGAATCTGGGAGTAGAATTAAATATGCCTGTGGTCGTGAATCTAAGCTTTGGCAATACATATGGAGATCACCGTGGGGAATCTCTGCTTGAAAGATTCATAGACAATGCTTCGGAGATAGGCAGAACAGCTATTATAATAGGAAGTGGGAATGAAGGGGCTTCCAATGGCCACACCGCAGGAATTGCCCTTACGCAGAAGAACATAGAGCTGGCAGTAGCAGCATATGAAACAGGGTTGAGTATTCAGATCTGGAAGCATCCCAATGATGATTTTGGACTGGTGGTACGTTCACCGGGAGGAGAGGAGGTGCAGCTGGAGACAAGGAGAATAGCCACGATAAGGAGTACCCTGGAACAGACACAGCTGCTGTGCTATATTGGCGAACCTCTGCCTTATTCAGTGAATCAGGAGATCTATATTGATATGATTCCTGTGGGCAGATATATCAATGAAGGAGTATGGAATCTGGTATTGACGCCCCGAAATGTGGTGACAGGGGAGTATCGGATGTATCTGCCAAGCTATGCGGCAAGGAATACAGGAACCGGCTTTTTCCTGCCAACCCCGGAGGTAACGCTGACGATTCCATCTACTTCACTCAGGGCAATCACTGTGGGCGCTTATGATACAAGAACTTCAGCGTATGCGGATTTCTCAGGCAGAGGATATGTATATCGCTATGAAGAGGGGCGTGCTGGTGAGGATGGACTGCCTTTTGGAACCGCATTCAGCAAGCCGGATATCGTTGCCCCCGGAGTGAATCTGACAGTGCCAATACCGGATAGTGGTACACAGCAGGTGTCGGGAACTTCCTTTGCAACCCCTATAGTCAGCGGCAGTGCAGCACTCCTGATGGAATGGGGCATAGTCAGAGGCAATGATCCTTACCTGTATGGGCAGAAGCTCAAGGCGTATCTGATCAATGGTGCAAAGAAACTGCCAGGTTTTGGCAGATATCCCAATGACATGGTAGGATGGGGAGCATTGTGCGTAGTGGATAGTTTACCTTGAATCTCATATGAATTGCATGTTATAATTGGTATAAGACATTTAATGTAAAATGCATATAGACATATAGAATAGAAGGGGAATTATAAATATGCTGAACATAGCTTTTTGCGATGATGACCAGGAGATTTTGAATCAATTGCAAAACCTTCTGGATCAGTATCGTAAAGATAAAAATGTGTCAATCCAATGCCTGGCATTTCAGAGTCCGCTGGAGCTGCTTGCCCAGATTGAAGCAGGGGTGCGTTTTGACATTCTGTTTCTGGATGTTATTATGCCCGGTGAGAATGGAATCCATGTGGCAGGAGAAATCAGGCAGTATGATGAGACTATGAAGATAATTTTTCTGACATCCTCAGCAGAATTTGCGGTGCAATCTTACACGGTAGGTGCATATTTTTATCAGCTCAAGCCTATCTGGACAGAGAGCTTCTTCCGCCTGATGGATGCAGTCACTTCAGAATGTGAGAAAGAGCAGGAGAATGCTCTGGTGCTGTGCTGTAAGAGCGGTATCACCAGAATTAATCTGAGCAAGCTGGAGTATTGTGAGGTAATAGGACGTACCTTGACATTTCATCTGGAGAATGGGCAGGTGCTGGAGAGCAGCGGCAGTCTGGATGAGCTGAGCAGTCAGCTTGCGCCATACCACAATTTTCTCCGCCCGCACAGATCATTTCTGATCAATATGGAATACATACAGAACATATCAAACAGGGCAATCACAATGACAAGTCATGTACAGATTCCTGTTCCACACGGAAAATGCTCTGATATCAAGAATGTATATCTGGAGTACGTATTTGACAGAAAGCAGGTTGTTATATCATGACAGATGTTATTTATTTATTGAACAGTGCTTCGGTAGGAATCTTTGGCATGATATTATCTGCATCTTTTTGTGATATTGTCTGGACGAAGCGCAAACGTATCAGTCTTGTGGTTAGTATGTTTATGATTCTGCTGATTCAGGCAATCATCTATCAGCAGACAAGCTCTGATATGGTCAGGTATCTGTATCCGCTTGTTACACATGCGCCATTGGCAGTAGTGCTTTGTATTATGAATCGTGAATGGCTGTGGCCGACCATTTCAGTCCTGACAGCGTATCTGTGCTGTCAGCTAAGAAGATGGATTGCACTGGCAATCGTAGCGGTGATTCCAGAAATCTATGCAGGGCAGGACATGGCTGAATTAATCGTGACTTTTCCTTTATTACTGTTCCTGATATGGTTCGTATCGCCAGCGGTGCGTATACTTGCCCGGGAAACGAAGAGGCTTCAGCTTCAATTTGGAGTGATTCCCCTGTTAGGATATGGATTTGATTACCTGACACGTGTTTATACGGATTCCTTGTCAAAGGGCACGACTCTTGCAGTAGAATTTATGCCCTTTGTATGCAGCGGGGCGTATCTGTTCTTTGTACTGCGTACCTCCAGGGAGAAGAAAATCCGCAATGAGCTGGAACAGACGCAGGGAATATTGAATCTACAGGTCGCACAGGCAGTCAGGGAGATAGATTCCTTGCGGGAATCACAGAAGAGTGCCAGTACCTATCGCCATGATCTGCGTCATCATATGCAATATCTGTCAGCCTGCATGGAAAATGGCAGACTGGATCAGGCCAAGAATTATATTCATGAAGTCTGCTCGGAAATTGATGCTTACAAAGTTCAGAATTATTGTGAGAATGAAACAGCCAATCTGATTTTGTCGGCTTTTGCTGATAAAGCACATAAGAGGGACATATCAATGGAGATAAAGGCGCAGATTCCAACCATGCCCGCTGTATCAGAGAGTGATTTGTGTGTGTTATTGTCCAATGCTCTGGAAAATGCATTACATGCCTGTATGCAGGTGCAGGCAAAAGGGTTGCCGGCAGCCATAGATGTTATGGCATATCAGCAGAAAGATACATTTTTTATCCAGATCAGGAATTCCTGTGAGGAAAATGTGGAATTTGTAAATGAAATTCCAGTGACCAGACGGGCGGGACACGGGATTGGTGTACGTAGTATATGTGCAGTAGTAGAGCGTTATGGGGGTCTTTATTCTTTCAGCGCTGCGAATGGACAGTTTATTTTAAGGGTTTCATTATAAAAACAGGGTAAAACCTGTTTTTTTTTATGCAGTAAACATAATTTGCCTGTCGATTCAATGCATTTTGCGGTCGATTCATGACAGAGTCCACAATTATCTGTCAAAGTGCGTTACAATACACTCATACAAATAAAGAAAACCCGAAAAGGGGAAGGAGAGGTAAAATTATGAAGAAAAAATTAGTTGGTTTGATGTTAAGTGGTATGTTGGTATTGTCATTAGCAGCTTGTGGCGGCGATGATGCAGCGGCAGACAGCACAACTGTATCTACACAGGCAGAGGTAAGCACAACATCAGATACTGTGGCAGAAGAAGTAACGACAGAAGAAGTAACGACAGAAGAAGTAACAGTTGATGATTCAACAGACAGTGAAGAAGCAGACAGTGATGGAATCCTGTACCACCTGACAATGGAGGAGATACCTGACCTGGCAGATACGACCTGGGATTTTGCAGGCGGTATGATTGATGGTACAGAGATGACAGAGGATGAGTTTAACACAGCATTGTCATCTACTTATGGTGGACAGCTTTCCTTTGTATTTGATGGAAATGGAAATGCACAGATGGTACAGGGCGGAGGTTCTCTCAATGGAACCTATGAGGTCAGAGATGACGGACTTGTAGCGGTAGTTTTTGATAATAATGGAAGTGACCTGATATATGCCTGCTTCTTCACAGATATGGATGGATTGACGATGATAGCTCTTTCTGATGAATCAGGGAATAATGGAGTTTATTTCGTACAGCAGTAATTGAAAGGAGCACTGCATGGAAATTCTGATTATTGTTATTCTGCTGATTGCATTGTTTTCTTTTTGGGTGGTTTCAACCCGGCGCAGACTGACAGTAATGAATGAAAATGTTGAAAGTGCCGTAAATCAGATTGGGGTACAGCTTTCTTCACGCTATGATATGTTGGCAGCTGCTTTGAATCAGGCAAAAGACTATGATGTCCGTACGGCATGTAATCTGATTGCCAAGGTGAACTTTCACAGATGCGTCATTACATCAGTATCTACAACAGGTGAAGTCATGGAGCAGGAAAAGATGATTCAATCTGTACTGGAGGAGCTGGAGAAAATGGTCAGACAGCATCCCGAGATAAATGAGAATAAGGACTACAGCAAATTCATGGAAGCTGTAGACAGCTATGGACGGATGCTGCAGACCAGTACTCTCATCTATAATGATTCTGTTACCAAATTCAACAGAGCTGTCTGTATGATGCCTGCAAAACTGATTGCGGGCATCATGGGATTCCAACAGTGCAGTTATCTGGAAAATATCAGATGTAAGTAATTGCGAAACGGGTATAAAGCGTGGCACGAATTGTACAGCTTTTACAATGCAACACAGGCCGCTCTCGCTACGCTGCAGCTCGTAGCAGTACATAAGGCGCTAAAATACAGCGCCTAAGTACTGACGGCTGTACAGTGTCTGCTTATGCATTTGTGAAAGCCATACAATTCTGTATGCATAAAATTGCGTTTCGCAGATACCGGAATGAGATGAATAGAAGGGATAAGGTAAACATGAAAAGAGAAAAATGGTTGACGTTAGGACTTATTGTTGCACTTGTTATGTCACCGGTTACAGATGTATATGCACAGGAAAGTAATGGTACATATGAGACTGTTGGAAGTGGAGATTATGAAGAATCCCAGGTTGATGATAACCGTAATAAAGAAAGTGATGCAAAAGATGGGGCAGCAGAAAATAGAAATATAGCAACAGTCAGTAATGAAGGAATAGTAGGTGAAACAGGGAAAAATACTACAGTTACGGGTGATATAACAACAACATGTGAGACATCCGATGGTGTTACAGCTGATGGTAGTAATACAAAAGTGACAGTGAAGGGCAATGTAACCGTAAGTGGTACAGGAAGTGCCGGAGTCAGTGCCAATAACAATGCCACAGTAGAAGTTACCGGCAATGTGCAGGCAAAAGGTGATAACCAGACACATAAAGGACAAACAGGTGGTACTTATATTGATAAGTGGGCAGATGGAGTACAGGCAGATAATGGTTCCAAAGTAACCGTAGATGGAAATGTTACTTCCCAAAAAGGCTGGGCTATTGATTCCCATGGCTCAGAGGTGACTGTAAATGGTGATGTACATTCTGAGAAAGGATCAGCAATCAATGCAAGAAAAGGCAGTACCATCACAATTGATGGAAGCGTGTCTTCCAATGCTGGAATAACATTAGGTGGCATAATAGAAACGACTGAAAGTACTATTAAAATTACCAAGGACGTTACAGCTAAGAACGCTTGGGGGATATTAGCAGGGTCAGAAGCGGATATAGAAGTAGGCGGTAATATATCATCTGAAAAAGAAGCTGTTTATATTGCAGGCAAGGATGCATTGATTGTAGTAGATGGTAATGTCTATTCCACAAAAGGCTGTGCTATGGATATATTGGAGCAGGCAGAAGCAACTGTAAAGGGTGATGTATCAGGAAATAAACTGGCAATCTGGATGGATAACAGTTCCAAGCTTCAGGCATTAGGAAAAATCAGCTCAAATGATGTAGGTATCCTTCTTAGTCTATATGGTGACCAGGGAACAGGCGAACTTGAACTTGGTACAATAGATGCCCAGACTGCTATTAGTATTAATTATGGAGAATATAAAGATATAGATAAAATCTTGGCGGCGCTACCTGAAATGACAGTTTACAAGATGAATGCAGATACTTTACTGCGTCTGTATACAGAAAGTGAAGGGCTTAGTTTAAAAGAAGCGAGTAATTTAGCTGAAAAGATCTTAATGGAAAAGCTCCAATATGCCATTAGAAAACAGGATACCTCCAATGGTAAGATAAATATTGCAGACGAATTAACCAAAGCAAAGGAAGGTCAGACATTGACATTCAGTGTTGTGGCAAATGATGGCTATGAGGTTGATAGTGTAAGTGCAGGCGGAGAAAATATACCTGTAATCAAAAACGACAATGGTACTTATTCGATAACAGTACCAAAGGGTGGCGGTGTCAATATCTCTGCGATTTTCAAGTCAATTAAGCAGGATCAGACACCAGATTCAACCCCGAATCCGACACCAGATCAGACTCCTGACCCTGCACCAGAACCCGGTACAGTAATACCGCCAGCTGCACAACAAACATCCATACTGTCAGTTGCAGAGGATACAGAGATTGTTGTAATTCCACAGTCCTGGTATTCTAGGAAACAGCAAGAGTTCCAGCAGGTAGTCAATACAATTCCACAGAGCGGTGTCTGTATTTTGGAAGCAGATGACCTGATTAGCTTTAATCGTAAGACTTTTGCAGCATTCAGCAGCAGAACAGATATAACATATGTTATAATATATAAATGGAACGGCAATACATATCAGACAGTGATTCCAGCCGGCTACCCGGTAATGGATCTGTTGAATGAGGATGGATATTGTGGTTGTCTGTATCTGAATTCTGTATTCGGTTCTACTTTAATAGATTAAAGGAGAAGAAGCATTATGGGTTTATTTACGAATAATAAGAAGCTTTGTCCTGTATGTGGAAAGCCTACCCCGCGTCTTCTGGCGACAACAGTAGAAGGCATGCCTATTTGCAAGGAATGTGCAGCCAAGGTTGACCTGCCTTCAGGGTTAGTGGATAAGATGGATGTCAAGAGTTTTGTACAGTACGTGAATTACTATGATGATAATCAGGTATTGAGGGATGTGTTCAAGGAGGATTACCGTTATGATTTCGGATTCCTTAGCGGAGCACTGGTACTGGACACTGCACACAGGCTGTTTCGTTTAAGCGGCATAGATACAGCCTTGGTCATGGAATCCAATAATCTGAAGAATTTCAGGATTCTGGAAGATAACGCGCCTCTGTTTGAGGGAGATGCGAATGGACTGAAATGTCATACGAGCAAAGTGCCTGAGCGTGTAAAAGAGATGGAACCACAGATCGAACAGTTCATGAGAGAGCGACGCGACTATGAGTGGAGAGAAGAAAGACGGGAAGAGATGGAGAGGCAGCAGAACGCCAACAGACCTAACCAGGCACTGCCGCCGGTGCTTAATTCTGATTCAGGCTCTACTGTAAGAATGTCAGAGCCAAGATTTAACACAGCAGGACCATTCCAGAACTTTGAAGTAGAGATTGTGTTAAAACACGCTTACTGGGGTTCTAAAAAGTGGAAGGTCAAGGCTCCATCCTTTGACAAAGAGCATCCAAGTACGGATTCCTATTTGATTGATTACGAGACCAGCGTGGATAAAATGCGTGATCTGGCAGAACATCTGATGAGAATTGCGAACCCGGATGCGAAGGTTACATATGATAAGCAGGAAAAGGCACAGTCTGACGCAGTACCTGATGTTGCAGGACAGATAGCCAAGTACAAGGCATTGCTGGATTCCGGTGCTATTACACAGGAAGAGTTCACTGCATTGAAACAAAAGCTGATTGGATGATCAGGATAGAAAGAGGCACATTAGGATTCCTAACGTGCCTCTCCATGTTCTTTCATAAATTGTACAAATTGTTCAACCGGTAGTGGCTTGGAGAAATAATAGCCCTGAATGTCTGTACAATGTTCTACTTTCAGGAATTCTACCTGTTTGGCTGTCTCGACACCTTCTGCAGTAATGCTCATACCAAGACTTTGTGCCAGATGGGTAATGGAATGTAACAGCTTCTCTCCGTTGGAGTCCCCAATATAATCAATCAGGCTCTTGTCAAGCTTGATCGTATCAAAATGCATGACGTTCAGAGAAGACAGGGAAGAGTAACCACTTCCGAAATCATCCAGTAACAGGGTGAAGCCTGCATTGTGGAACTGATCGATCAGACTGGATATTTCTGAATTGTTGACCGTTGCACTTTCTGTAATCTCCAAGGGCAGATATCTGGCATCCAGATGATAGCTGTCAATGATATCCTTGTATTTCTGTACTATATCTCCAAAATAGAGACTGATACGGGAAATATTTACAGAAATAGGATAGAGCGGAATACCGTCATGCTGCCATTTCTGCTGCTGCTCACATACAGCACGGAATACATATTCATCCAATGCAGCAATATTACCGTTTTTCTCAAAAAGTGGAATGAATTTGCCGGGTGGAAGCAAGCTGCCGTCCTGTTTGATCCAGCGGATTAATGCTTCTGCGCCCAGAAGATTTCCGGTGTACGGATCGACCTTGGGCTGATACCAGACCTGAAACTCTTTATTCTGGATACCACTTTCAAAATCATCTTCAATTTTGTGGTTTTCAGAGATCTGGTCGATATCAAGATCATCATAAAATGCATAATGTCTGGTACGAAGTCCCTTAATCAAGGACTTTGCTTGAATCGCTTTACCGTATATCTGCTCTGGATCCTTATGGTCAGAGGTTTCGTATATACCCATCAATGGGAAGAGCCTTGGGATATTTAACCTGGAAGAGATTGCTTCCAGATCGGAATTCAGCTTATTAAGTCTCACCTCGACACTGGGTTTATCAGGCTCGCAGACCAGGAAGAAGAAACGGTCAGCATTGATTCTCGCACAGAGCTCATTAGAATGCAGATTATTGCAAAGCACCTTCCATATCTCACGAAGAGTTTCATCACCTTTGGTAACACCACAGGTAGTGTTGATAATCTTGAAGTTCTGCATATCAAGGGCTACATAGTAAATCCTGCCATAGTTGTTCCTAGCCAGTTTCTCCTGGAATGCAGCAAAGTTGTCCCCACCTGTCAGGGAATCACTATAAGCCAGTTCCAACAGTTCCTTCTTCTGTTTACGGTAGAAATACAGGAAAAGGATGATGCTGCAGGCTGAAATGGCAAATATGATAAGCATGAGTCTGGTGACATATAAATTAATGGGCTTTGCCATATTCCACAGAACCTGTTCCGGCACAATCGTTAAAAGAAACCATTGCCTGTCTGAACGGAGGTTATGCAGTGGAACCATGCAATAATAATAGCGCTGATCCTGATTGGTATAAGAACCAACATGTTCAGAAGCATCATCCATGTGTTGGCGTATAACAGAAATTGTTGTTTCATGGCCTTCGTTGTACTGACGCAGATAATCCATTAGATTAACTGCATTGCGAAGGTCATCGGGAGCAGTGTCCGAGATGGCGATAAAATCTGCGTCCTGATTGATGATACAGCTTATCCCCAGATTATCAAAGGAAGGGATACTTACAAGCTCGCTGAAATTCTCTGTACAGTATGTGGCATAGAGAACGCCATCAATCTCATTCTGAGCATTATAGATAGGAACACTGAATACATTAATGGATTCATGGACATCTCCGACAGCATCGGTTATATTGTTGGTTATTCCGGATATTCCTTTCATGCCGTCCTGATAGAAATCCCGGAAAGACAAGTCCTGCCTGTATCCGTCTGTAGTAGTTGTAATGCCTTGTCTGTCGATAATCCCGATACGCTTGAAATGGTAGGTATCCGTATAAGCTTTTAAATATTGAATGTATTGTTCGCTGTCTTTGGAGACATCTGTTATTCCATTGCTGAGACTGTTTAGCAGATTGAACTTATCTGTCAGCTCCTGGGTTACGGTCAATGCATTCTGGGCAGTTACATCTTTGAGGTTCTTTTGTACTTCCAGGGTCAGTGTATCACGGATGAGGAAAGAACACCGGAATACCGCCAGTATGACCATAGACAAGGCGAAAATCAGAATGATAAAAGTATGTTTGGATATTTTTTTGTAAGTCATATGTAATCCTCTTGTTGATTAGTAGACAGTATATATATAATTATACACTATTTCAGGAAGTGGGCAATTGTTTTTTGAAAATTACAACTACATGCCAATTGTGCCGGTTGTAATATTGAGAGCCATATGGTATATTTCCAGTAGTGAATATGAAAAAACCATATATGGTAGTTTTTGCACACGGCAACTTTGTGCCTGCGGTCCAAAGTATGCAGGTTACAGAAAGGCATGGTTATTAATATGGAAGAACATAAAAGAAGACCACGATATAAAGGAACACACCCTCGTAAGTTCGAGGAGAAATATAAGGAACTGAACCCGGAGAAATATGCGGATACAGTGGCGAAGGTAATCAGCAAGGGATCAACACCGGCAGGAATGCACATCTCCATTATGGTGAAGGAAATCCTTGATTTCCTGCAGATACAGCCTGGGCAGAAGGGACTGGATGCTACCCTGGGATATGGCGGACATACCAGAAAGATGCTGGAACAGTTGCAGGGACAGGGACACCTATATGGGCTGGATGTAGACCCTATTGAGATCGTGAAGACCACGCAGAGACTGCGGGATGCAGCATTTGGAGAGGATATCTTCACTTCTATACAGGAGAATTTCGCCAATATTGCCAAAGTGGCACAGGAGTATGGACCTTTTGATTTTATGCTGGCAGATTTGGGTGTCTCTTCTATGCAGATTGATAACCCGGAGCGTGGCTTTTCCTATAAGCTGGATGGACCACTGGACTTGAGACTGAATCCCCAGAAAGGTGTAAGTGCAGCCGAGAGACTGACACAGGTGTCAGAAGATGAACTGATTGGTATGTTCATTGAGAATTCGGATGAACCCTATGCGAAACAGATTGCATCTGCCATTATGAAAGAAATGAAGAAAGGGCATAGGATTGATACAACGACGAAGCTTAGGGAAACCATCGAGACAGCACTGGCTTTTTTACCGGAGAATAAAGAAAAGAAGGATATTGTAAAGAAGAGCTGCCAGCGTGTTTTTCAGGCGCTGCGTATTGATGTGAACAGCGAATTTGAGGTGTTGGATCAGTTCTTATACAGTCTCCCGGATGTGCTGGCACCCAATGGCAGAGTTGCAATATTGACTTTTCACTCTGGAGAGGATAGGATGGTAAAGAAAGCATTCAAGCAATATTATAAGGAAGGAATCTTTCGTGAGATTGCAGAGGATGTGATTCGTCCAAGCGCAGAGGAATGCCGTAACAATGGCAGAGCCAGATCTACGAAGATGCGCTGGGCAGTGAAGAGATAGAATTACGTATTTTGATAAGAAGATGGCAATATGTAAGAAGCAGCCTGAAGAGAATCGTGATAAGCTGTAGATAAGTAACAGACTGCTACAGCAGTGATTAGAACGAAACGACAGGAGGCAGCAGATATGACGACAATACAGGGACCGGCAGCACCCAAGGATCCGACCAGAAAGAGACCCTTCTTCTATATTATGCAGGAGAAGGAGATATTCGGTGCAAAACAGACAGATGGCAGAGGCATTCAGTTTATTTATGAGAATGATAACAGGCTCATCAACAGTGCACAGATAGCAGGAAATGTGACAGATGAAGAGATACTGGAGCTTCTAAAGACAACCGAAGGGTTTCGTAAACTGGTGCACAGTATTGGTGTAACAGTTGATATTGTGACACCTGTGTCACAAACACAGAAGGTACGTTTTGCATTTCAGATGTATGGAAAGACAGATCCTTATGTATCGGGAACAACGCTTTATCTGGATACATGGGGAGATGGCGCAGAGCGTATCCTGGAACTGGATGATGCAGTATGGTCAGAGGATGATAAAGAACCTGGACAGATTCGTTTTGAATTTCCACAGAGTGGATTGCAGGCAAGAGTCAGTGTCAGATTCTATCTGCAGGATGGCTATACAGCGCCACCGGTTGTGGAAGATGAAGCAGTAGACACAGACAGCCCTGCATATAGCCAGATGATAGAACGTTCCCTGATGCAGACCGGCAATATGTCCAGGATTGCGGCGGCAATCCATAAGGCGAAGCAGGGAGAGGATGTGACACTTGCCTACATTGGAGGCTCTATTACACAGGGAGCAGGTGCAATCCCCATTGACCACCAGAGCTATGCATATCGGTCATATCAGTCTTTTGCAGAGCATTTTGGTACAGGTAAGAATGTGCATTTTGTAAAAGCCGGGGTCGGTGGCACACCCTCAGAGCTTGGAATGCTGCGTTTTGACAGGGATGTATTGAGAGATGGCACTGTTAAGCCGGATATTGTAGTGGTAGAATTTGCTGTGAATGATGAAGGCGATGAGACAAAAGGCGTATGTTATGAAAGTCTGGTCCGTAAGATTCTTGCATTGCCGTGGCATCCGGCGGTGGTATTGCTTTTTGCAGTGTTTGCATATGACTGGAATCTTCAGGATCGGCTTGCGATTGTGGGTGAGACCTATGAATTGCCCATGGTCAGCATTAAGAATGCGGTTACACCGCAGTTTCGCCTGACCAGAGAAGAAGGCAGAGTATTGTCGAAGAATCAGTTCTTTTATGATATATATCATCCCAGCAATATGGGACATCGTATCATGGCAGACTGCCTCATGAACCTGTGGGACAAGGCAGCAGCATATGAGGGAACGGACCATACAGATGAATGGTTAGACAGTCGTATTGCAATCCGGAACCAATGGGGAAAGGGCAGTGACTTTGAACAGGTGAAGCTTCTTGACAGGAAGCAGATTCCCCAGGGAATCTGCATAAGCTGTGGTGCATATGACAGCATAGATACAGACCTTCAACGAGTGGAGATGGATGACAGACTGGAGCCTGTGGCACAGTTTCCAAATAACTGGTATAAAGAAAGTACAGAAAATGACACGTTTGTCATGAAAATAACCTGCAGGGCATTATTCCTGATCAATAAGGATTCTGCTGCCATTGATGTAGGAAAGGCAGATGTGTATGTGGATGGTAAATATAAGCTGACTGCTGATCCGCATAAGAATGGATGGACGCATTGTAATCCGCTGCTGGTATTCAGTGAAGAACAGGCAGAAGAGCATACGGTAGAAATCCGCATGGCAGCAGGAGACGAAGAGAAGAAATTTACCATACTGGGATTCGGGTATGTGTAACAGCGATTTTGCGAATGGGGTTCTAAATAGTTATTATTACAAGCAAATAAGACAGAAGGGCATGGTAAGCAGATTGGATACGAAGACAGAATTAGGGGCAATCAAAGAATTAAAGGAAGAATATCTGGAGCCGTTCATGCATCTTATGATGCAGTATGAATGTGCGATGCTGGAGGTACAGACGAAGCTGGAGGTACTGAATAAGGAGCTTGCACTGGTGAACAGCCGCAATCCCTTTGAATCCATCAAAGCCAGATTAAAAAGTCCTGAGAGCATTTATGGCAAAATGCAGCGAAAGGGGATACCTTTTTCCATAGAAAATATAGAAAAGAATCTGACTGATATTGCAGGAATCCGCGTAATCTGCTCTTTTCCGGAAGATATCTATAAGCTGGTGGAATGCCTGTTGAAGCAGGATGATATCATATTGATTGAGATGAAGGATTACATTAAGAATCCAAAGCCTAATGGATATAGAAGTCTGCACCTGATACTGGATATTCCCATATTCCTTACCGGTGAGAAGAAGCATATGCGTGTAGAGGTACAGTTCCGTACGATTGCGATGGATTTCTGGGCAAGCCTTGAGCATAAGATGAAATACAAGAAAGACGTTGAGAATGCAGAGAGCATTTCAGAAGAGTTAAAATACTGTGCGGACCTTATCTGCCAGCTGGATAAGCGTATGCAGCAGATCCGCAACAGAATTGACAACAATACAATAAGTGATGTAACAGGAATTATCAAGACAGAAGAGTAGTCATATCCCGGTATTCCTTGGGTGACAGTCCGTATTCTTTTTTAAAAGCACGAAAGAATGCAGAATAGTCACTGAAACCATATAGTTCATATGTAGAGCTGATAGAGGCTCCGCTTGCGATTGCAGACCGACAGGCCTGCAATCTTTTTTTGCTGATATATTGATGGAGAGAGAGTCCAATCTTATCTTTGAAGGTGTGGGAAATATAATATTTACTTACAAAAAACTCTTTTTCCAGGCGCTCCAGGGATAAGTCTTCTTCCAGATGATTGTTAATAAAATCACAGATAGCCAGATGTAATTCTTTCTCAGAAGAAGCTCCAGCCATGTGGCTGCGTTCGTAGATCAGCCGGTTCAGATACAGAAGCAGAGAGTTGACCTGAAGGGCAATTTTGGCATCTCTGCCGAAACGGTTGCTTTTTACCTCTTCGATCAGTTCGAATATCTGGGACTGGATGCGGTTAAAGGTGATGACATCATTGGAAAAGGAATAATTATGTGTCGTGGTGACATTCTGCAAGAGATAACCATAATCTAAGGAAGACTCCATGAGCCGGTTGCAGTAATCGGTACTGATCCACAGAATAAAACGGCGGTATGGTGTTGTATGATCCAAAAATACCGGGTAGTGGGTCACATGTGGGGGAATCAGCAGAAAATCACCATTTTTGATATGGTATGTCTTATCCTCTACATGAATATCTACATTTCCTTCTAAAAAGAAATAGAATTCATAATAATTATGTGTATGTGGACTGACTGCTTTCAGGGGCAGGTCGCTGTAATAATAGACTTCAAAGTCCTCGGAATACATGAATTGCCTTGTACTAAAGGTGGTCTGGAGGTCTTTCTTCTGCATGGGGTATCCTTTCTGGGGATTGAGAGCGTGCCTGTGTTGCATTGTTGAATCTGTTCGATTCTGTATCCGTAATTGCGTGAAAGTGACTCTCCATTCAGAGCGGGGCATGAATGGAGAGAATCTATTTTTAGTTAGATATAGTGTAGCATATTTTGCATAGCGAAGTAACCCTATGCGCAAAAGTAAAGCATCAAAGATGAGACTTTGCGTATAGGTTTTTGAATAGATACTTAAATTTGATACTTAAATTTTAAATAATATGTTGACACTCGACATATGTCGTGCTATGTTATATCTAACACCTGATATATCGTTGTACGACATATCAGGTGACGATACATTAGAGAGAGGCATGGTGTGAAGGAGTTGAAGTTTCACACATGGAATCTGTGTTTGTGCGTACTGGACACGGGTTGCAATGCGCAAGGTGAGTACGCGGAAATGAGGAGTGGTAGTATGGATACGAATAATATGAATGTAGCAGTGCAGCAGGAACAGCAGGCTGTGCAGGTTAAGAAGAAGCCGGTCAAGGGTGTGGTTTTGGCGCTTCTGACATTATTGGCTTTTCTGGCGATTCAGGTGACGGTCAGTGGTGTTGGTGCGGGTGTGTATATGGTGAAGTGCATGGCGCAGACTGGCGGAGATATTGAGATGAGTCAGGAACTTTATATGCAGCAGATTTCAGAGTCCGGATTTATGACGGATCTGCTTATGATTACGACAATAATCTGTGCAGCAGTAGCACTGTTATGGTATCGCTTTGGCATTGTGAAGAAGTATACCCAGCAGCAGAAGCAGGATTTTAAGGAGCTTATCAATGGAAGGAATATTGCTACTGTAGTGGTTACAGCAATTGGATGTTACGGAATTGCTTTATTGCTGTCTCAGATCATCGGTGCGCTGGTTCCGGGTTCCATGGAAACATATCAGGAATTAATGGGATTTTCTCTGAGTGGCAGTGCTTTGATAGCAGCCTTGACAGTAGTGATCATCGCTCCGATTGGAGAGGAATTGATCTTCAGAGGTATTATCTTCAGATTGCTTGAGAAGAATTTACCGGTTGTGGCAGCGATTATCATTCAGGCGGTTCTGTTTGGAATCTATCATATGAATATCATGCAGGGACTGTATGTACTTCCTCTGGCACTTGCACTTGGGTATACAGCATACAGAACGAAATCCGTATATCCATGTATTCTGATGCATATGGTCAATAACTTTATGCCATCATTGCTGGCAGTATTACCGGAAAGTGTACCGACAGTGCCGGTAGCAATTATCATCATAGTAATCAGTGCAGCAGTGTTATATCCTCTCACGAAGGGGATGCGTGCAGGTAAGGTATCAGCGTAAAATCAACCACTGAAAGGTGTGGGAAACAGAATGAAGAAGCAGGAACCGTTAACAGAGAGCTATTTTTATATATTATTATGTCTGTATGACAGACCCAGACATGGTTATGGAATCATGCAGAAGGTGGCTGCGATATCAGATGGCAATGTGAAGATCGGCTCAGGAACGATGTATGGCGCTGTCAGTAATATGTTGAAGAAGGGATGGATTATCGAGATAGAAAGTGATGATCCTGAAGATAAGAGGAAGAGACTTTATCAGTTGACACAGGAAGGCAGGACGGTCCTGAACGAGGAGATCAGCCGGCTTCGCCTGTTGGTAGATTATGCGGATAAAGTCCTTGGAGGAGATTATGAAGACTCGTAGAACAAGTCATAAGGTATATGGCGTATGGGAATATGATTTTATAATGTATCAGGAACAGCAATTTTTGCAAACTACACAACAAATATTACAATGAAATAACTGCAATAATCCGATACAATATACCTATCCGGAGACGGCAAGAATCGTCCCGGATAGGTATTTTTTATTTATGAGAATATGGAGGTTATTCCTATGCAGATGACATTAAGATGGTATGGCAGCAAACATGATTCTGTTACACTGGAGCAGATTCGTCAGATTCCCGGGGTGAAGGGTGTGATTACGACACTGTATGATTCTGTTCCCGGAGAGGCATGGTCTTTGGAAGATATTCGTGCCATGAAGAAAGAAGTAGAGGCAGCAGGGCTCACGATTGCAGGAATTGAAAGTGTGAATATTCATGATGCGATTAAGATTGGTTCTCCTGACAGAGAACAGTATATAGAGAATTATATTACAACACTGGAACGCCTGGGACAGGAAGATATTCATATGGTATGTTATAACTTCATGCCTGTATTTGACTGGACAAGAACAGAACTGGCAAGAAAAAGACCGGATGGTTCTACCGTGCTGGCATACAATCAGGCAGCAGTGGATGCATTGAAGCCGGAAGAGATGTTTGCATCCATTGATTCTGATTCTAATGGTTTCGTTATGCCTGGCTGGGAGCCTGAGCGTATGGCGAGAGTGAAAGAACTCTTTGAGATGTATCAGGATGTTGACAATGAGAAGCTTTTTGCAAATCTGAAATATTTCCTGGAGCGTATCATGCCGACCTGTGATAAATATGATATCAATATGGCAATTCACCCGGATGATCCCGCATGGAGTGTATTTGGCCTGCCGCGGATCATTATCAATAAAGAAAATATACTACGCATGATGCATATGGTAGATAACCCACACAATGGTGTGACCTTCTGCTCAGGCTCCTATGGAACCAATCTGGAGAACAATCTGCCGGATATGATCCGTTCCCTCAAGGGCAGAATTCATTTTGCTCATGTGAGAAATCTGAAATTTAATTCTCCGACAGACTTTGAAGAGTCCGCCCATTTATCCAGTGATGGAAGCTTTGATATGTACGAGATCATGAAAGCACTCTATGAAATCGGCTTTGATGGACCAATCAGACCAGACCACGGACGTATGATCTGGGGTGAAGTGGCTATGCCGGGATATGGTCTGTATGACAGAGCACTTGGTGCGGCATATCTGAACGGCTTATGGGAAGCAATTGATAAAAATGCAAAGCGGGGTTAAAGCAATATGAAATTATCTTATGATGGTGTATTTGAACATAGACAGGAGTGGGAGAAGGCAGGCTTTGTCCTTCCTGCATTTTCAATGGAACAGGTACGTAAAGAGACAGCAGAACATCCTGTCTGGGTGCATTTTGGAGCCGGCAATATTTTCCGTGCTTTTCAGGCAAATGTAGTACAGGAGCTGCTGAATGCAGGAAAAATGAAGACCGGACTGATTGCAGTAGAAGGATATGATTATGAGATCATTGATAAAATGTATCAGCCTCATGATAATCTGGGAATCCTGGCTACTTTAAAAGCCGATGGAAATGTAGATAAGACAGTAGTAGGAAGTATTATGGAAGCGCTGACACTGGACAGTGATAATACACAGAACATGACACGACTGTCACAAATATTCACCAATCCAAGTCTACAGATGGCAAGCTTTACAATTACTGAGAAGGGATACAGTCTGGTGGATGGCAAGGGCAGTATATTACCGGCAGCTGCTCAGGATATGGAGCAGGGAACAGAAAGACCTGTCAGCTATATTGGCAAAGTAGCAGCACTTCTATATGCCCGTTATCAGGCAGGCGCATTGCCCATCGCAATGGTGAGCATGGATAACTGTTCTCACAATGGAGACAAGTTATATCAGGCAATCCATGCTTTTGCACAGGGCTGGGAACAGAGAGGACTGGTAGAGAAAGGCTTCCTGGCTTATGTAGAGGATGCTCATAAGGTCAGCTTCCCCTGGTCCATGATTGATAAGATTACCCCAAGACCGGACGCTTCTGTAGAAGATATGCTGCGGATGGTAGGGGTGGAAGATCTGGAGCCTGTAATTACCGGCAAGAATACTTATGTAGCGCCTTTTGTTAATGCAGAAGAATGCCAGTATCTGGTTATTGAGGATAATTTCCCCAATGGAAGACCTGCACTGGAAGAAGGCGGTGTAATCTTCACTGCAAGAGAAACGGTAGACCGTGTCGAGAAGATGAAAGTCTGCACATGCCTGAACCCGTTACATACTGCGCTTGCTGTATTTGGCTGTCTGCTTGGCTATACCTTGATATCCAAGGAAATGGATAACCCGGTATTGAAGAAGCTGGTAGAGGTAATAGGCTATGAAGAGGGACTTCCTGTAGTAGTAAATCCAGGAGTAATTGACCCCAAGAAATTCATAGATGAAGTGGTAAATATCAGAATCCCGAATCCTTTCATGCCTGATACGCCACAGCGTATCGCTACAGATACTTCTCAGAAGCTGGGAATCCGTTTTGGTGAGACGATTAAGGCATATCAGCGTTCAGGGGAACTGTCTGTAAGCAGCTTAAAGAGAATCCCACTTGTCTTTGCTGGCTGGCTGCGGTATCTGTGTGGCATAGATGATAAGGGAGAGGCTTTTACACTGAGTGCAGATCCTATGCTGGACACCGTATGCCCTTATGTAGCTGACTTGAAGTTTGGAGATACACAGGTTCATGAGAAGGTAGCACCGATTCTGTCAAATGAGAAGATATTTGGCGTGAATCTGTATGAGGCAGGTCTTGGAGAACTGACAGAGCAGTATTTTGTGGAAATGTTGGCTGGTAAAGGTGCTGTAGAAGCTACACTTGCGAAATACGTATAAGAGGAGTCTGTATGAGAAATTCAGTGCTTAATCGGATTATTGCGGCGATTTCAGCCATTTTTATGCCGATTATCAATATCATGACTGCAGCGGGGATTACGAAGGGATTTTTGGCATTGTTTGTAAGTCTTGGATGGATAGCCCAGGATAGTGGCACGTATCTGATCTGTAATGCCATCGCAGATGCATTTTTCTATTTTTTGCCTGTTTTTATTGCCTTTACGGCAGCAGAGCAGTTCAAATGCGATAAATTTACAGCAGTGGTTGTTGCAGGGGTTCTTCTGTATCCGCAATTGACACAGGCTTTTGATGCAGCGCAGAAGATTAACTTTGCAGGGATTCCTGTGACAAAGGCAACGTATCCATCCAGTGTTTTGCCTATACTGATGGCAGTTGGCTTCCTGCATTTTATAGAGAGGTTCTGGAAGCGGGTTATACCTGAGATAATCAGTGGATTTCTTGTTCCATTATTATCAATCATTGTGACCAGTATGGTGACTCTGACTTTATTTGGCCCGATGGGCACCTGGTTTGGAGACATTCTGGCATCTGGATATACCTATGTCTATGACTGGAATCCTTATGTATCAGGCTTCTTCCTTGGAGGACTGATACAGATCATGGTAATATTTGGCTTCCACTGGAGTCTGGTTCCAATCGTTATGTTGAATATTGCATTATATGGAGAAGATACCATACTTCCTTTCATTGGGGCGGCAGCCATGGCACAGGGAGGGGCAGCATTGGCTGTCGCCTTCCGGGTACAGGACTCTGCATGTAAAAGCCGTATCCTGTCCGCTGTGATATCTGCCGTATTTGGTGTGACAGAGCCTGCGATGTTTGGTGTGAATCTTCCACTGAAGAAACCTATGGCTGCAGTCTGCGCAGGGGGCGCTATAGGAGGGGCACTTACGGGATTTACCGGTGCACATGCGATTGCATTTGCTTTCCCGGGGCTTCCTACATTGCCGGTTTATTTCGGGGATGGTTTCTGGGGATTTCTTGGAACCTGCGTGGTGGGATTCGTGCTTGGCTTTGCCTTTACCATGTTTATGAAGCTTGATACAACACCAATAGAGAAATGACATATAAAAACAGTAATACCTGTAATATATCTTTAAATTTATAAAACTATTGATTAAGTTCTGAATATTTTATATAATTACTAAGTGATAATGATGCATTCAGAACAGTTGATAAGGCAGTTAAGGATATAATACAGGTGTTTTTATATCCTTACTTTGGTGATACGAGGAGGCAATACTGTGGGAGAATTCGATACAAAAGACATTACAGTAGAGCAGCTATGCAAGGTAATTAATATGCTTCATCCATGCATGGATGATTATTTGTATGTATATGATCTTATGAATGATTATTACTATATTTCACCAGAGGCAATAAAGCATTTCAGTCTTCCGGCAGTGGAATTCCATGATGTAATATCCAATCATGCCAAATTTGTATATCCGCAGGATGTCGAGATGCTACAGAAGGATCTGCAGGAGATTCTTGATGGAAAGAAAGACTTTCATAATCTTCAGTACAGATGGATGTCGAAGAAAGGAGAGGCTATCTGGATCAATTGCAGAGGATATGTTGTCCGCAGTGAAGATGGTACACCTGAGTATATGCTTGGCTGTATTAACGAAATCGGTGCCAGACAAAAGGCTGATAATGTAAGTGGATTACTTGGAATGTCCAGTCTTCGTTCTTTTCTGGAAGAACATGTATCGAAGAAAATCAACGAAGGATATCTTATGCGCCTTGGGCTGGATGATTTTAAGGAAATCAATGAGAAGCTTGGAAGTGATTATGGAGACATGGTGCTTCGAAAGACAGCAGAATGTATTGATTCCTGCATTTTGCCGGGACAGACATTATATCGGGCAGGCTCAGATGAATTCCTTGTGCTGGATGTCATGGGACGAAGTATTCAACAGGCAGAAGAGCAGTACCAGGAAATAAGACAAGCAATAGATGCTTTTGTAAAAGATAATTATTACGAGGCGGTCTATACTGTGTCAGCAGGTATTCTTGGAGGAGCTGAATTTACAGGGTTTAATTTCTCTGATATTATGCGGTATTCAGAGTTTTCGTTAAATGAAGCCAAAAGAAGAGGCAAGAACAGGGCATATGTTCTGGAAAAACAGGATTATGAGAAGTTTATATACAAAAAATCGTTGATCAAGCTGCTGCGTAATTCTGTCAACCATGGATTTGAAGGCTTTGAAGTATACCTGCAGCCGCTTTTTGATGCCAAAAGCAAGACACTCTACGGTGCAGAAGCTCTGATGCGGTATCATACACAGGAGTATGGGATGATATCACCGGTGGAGTTTATTCCATTACTGGAAAAGACAGGTCTTATCATTCCGGCGGGAAAATGGATGCTGCATCATGCTCTGGAGTTATGTCATGACATACAGATGAAAGTACCGGATTTTCGAATCAGTGTCAATATTTCCTATATTCAGGTATTAAAGAGCAATATTATCAGCGATATATTGCAGGTAATCGAACAGCATCAGGTAGATCCTTCCAAGGTGATCATAGAGTTGACAGAGAGTGGGCTTCTGCTGGCAGACAGCCGTATTGCCAAATTATGGAACCGGTTAAAGGAGAAGGGGATTCAGCTGGCGTTAGATGACTTTGGAACCGGTTATTCTAACTTTCATTATCTCAATGACCTGCATCCTGAGATTATCAAGATAGACCGTTCTTTTACTGTAAAGGCGGTAGAAAATGAGTACGAATACAAGCTGCTTTCGCTTATGAGTGATATGGTACATGGCATGGATGTCAAGGTATGCGTAGAAGGTATTGAGAACCAGAAAGAACTGGAGAAGATGTTGAAGGTTTCCCCAAATTACTGTCAGGGATATTATTTTGGAAAGCCTTGTAATTATCAGGAGTTTAGAAGTTCTTTTATTGATGTATAATAATGTATGAATTAAAAGGGGAATGTAACACTCAGGTCGAGCGCTGCATTCCCCTTTTTATGAAGCGGAGTATCAGAACTTACCGTTCCAGTTTAAAAATGCCAGATAACCTTTCACTGCTTCATAGATATCAGCCTTGCTGCTGACTTCGTAAGGGGCGTGCATATTCAGTACAGCAACACCACTGTCGATTACGTTCATGCCATATTTTGCCATGATATAGGCGATAGTTCCACCGCCGCCTGCATCTACCTTACCAAGCTCTGCAAACTGATAAGATACATTGGCGTCATCCATGACCTTGCGCAGTGCTGCAATATATTCAGCATTAGCATCATTAGAACCGCTCTTACCACGGGAACCGGTATATTTGTTGAATGTAACGCCATGGGCCAGGAAAGCAGAGTTATTCTTCTCGAATACATTCGCATAGAGAGGATCAAAGCCTGCGCTGACATCAGATGAGAGCATAACAGAGTTAGCCAGAGCACGTCGAACAAGTAATTCGGATTCACCTTCTGTCATAGCCAGTAATTCTGCAACTGCATTGGCAAAGAAGCTGGATTGCATACCTGTAGCACCAACACTTCCGATTTCTTCCTTGTCTACCAGCAGACAGCACTGGGTACGGGTACCGCATTTTGCATCCAGCATTGCGAAGAGAGAAGTGAAAGCACAGATTCTGTCATCCTGTCCATAGGAAAGAACCATGCTTCTGTCAAATCCACAGTCTCTTGCCTTGCCTGCGGGAACGATTTCTAATTCAGCAGACTGGAAATCTTCTTCATCGATACTATACTGGTCAGCCAGAAGCTTCAGAACATTTGCCTTAATTGTTTCTTTCTCTTCTTTGCTGGTATCGCTGTCTTTTTCAAGAGGAATATTACCGATCAACAGATCCAGATTCTCACCGGTTACGACTTCTGTTGCCTTTTTACCCATCTGCTCACCGGCAAGGTGGATTAACAGATCCGTGATAACGAATACGGGATCTTCTTCCTTCTCACCAAGGCAGATATCCACCATAGTACCGTCCTTCCTGGCTACTCTTCCATGAAGAGACAGAGGGATAGCTGTCCACTGATATTTCTTGATACCGCCATAGTAGTGGGTATCGAAATATGCAAATCCTTCTTTCTCATATAATGGGTTCTGCTTCACATCAATTCTTGGAGAGTCGATATGTGCACCCAGAATATTCATACCTGAGGAGATCGGTTCTTCACCAATCTGGAAAAGGGCAATGCTCTTATGCATCTGTACAGCATATACCTTGTCACCTTTGCTGACTTTGCCCTTGGCAGCAATGATGTCAGCCAGATTGCGATAGCCTGCTTCCTTTGCCATGCGGATGGTCAGATCAATACATTCACGTTCTGTTTTGCCCTCATCCAGGCAGTTCTTATAGCGCTCGCAGATAGCCTGCAGCTTTTCTTTGTCTTCGTTCTGGTAGGAAAGCCAGAGATTTTCTTTTTTCATATGAATATGTCCATGCCTTTCTTATGACCTGCATAATAGATATGCGGGTGCTGATTTTCTACCTGAATATCATAACACAATCGGGAGAGGATTCGCAACCGGATGGCGTAAGGTATCGAAAATGTATGCTTATGCAGATTTTACATAAATTATACATTATTGTGGTAGTGGCTTTTACATAACCTGAATACAATACAGACATACCTTTTGTTATTCGGCTTGCAAAAGACGAAAATTTATTCAAAATGAGGAGAAAAGAGTAGTGAAAAAGTTTAATCACAAAGTAACGGCAGCAATGATGTCTGCAATCCTGATGGCATCAACATTAGTAGGTTGTGGACAGACGGCAGATAACACATCTGCGAGTGTGGCAGTGCAGAATGAGGTATATGCGGCAGCTACAACCAATGGCGTAGAAACCGTATCCCAGAAGATACCCAAGTATATCTTCTTATTCATCGGTGATGGCATGAGCTATCCCCAAATCCAGTCAGCATCCTATTATCTTGGGGCAAAAGCAAGTGACGGAGGAGATGTCACAGGCGGCGTAGATTTATCCTTTATGAACTTTCCTACAGTCGGTTCAGCGCGCACCTTTGACAGCACATCCTTCTGCCCGGATTCAGCTTCCACAGCAACATCCATTTCGACAGGACATAAGACATACAGCGGCGTTATCAATATGGATACCACCAAGACAATCAAGTACACGACTATTTCCGAGCAGTTAAAGGCACAGCTGGGTTACAAGATCGGTGTATTAACTACTGTAAACTTGAACCATGCAACACCGGCTGCCTTCTATGCGCATCAGTCTTCCAGAAAGAACTACTACGAGATTGGACAGGAGATGATCGCAAGTAACTTTGATTATTTTGCAGGAGGCGGACTCCTGAGCCCGACAGGCAAGAATAAGGATCTGACAAGCCTCTATGATGTAGCAAAAGAGAACGGTTATACAGTGACCACCACACAGAGCGAGATTGAAGCTGTCAATAAGAATACAGGTAAAGTCATTGCAATAGATGAAAATCTGGCTGATGGTGATGCCATGAACTATGATATGGATCTTGCAGACGGTAAGTGGGATCTTGCGGACTATGTGGAAAAAGGCATTGAAGTACTCAATAATGATAAAGGCTTCTTCATGATGGTAGAAGGCGGTAAGATTGACTGGGCATGCCATGCAAACGATGCAGCAGCATCTATCAATGATACTCTTGCACTTGATAAGGCAGTTCAGGCAGCTTATAAGTTCTATGAACAGCATCCAGCAGATACCCTGATCCTTGTAACCGGTGATCATGAGACAGGTGGCCTGACAATCGGTTATGCAGGAACGAACTATGATACCTATTTAAAGAACCTTGAGAATCAGACACTTTCCTATGCAAAGTTTGATTCTGAGTATGTAGCTTCCTATAAGGAGAACAATACACCTTTTTCCCAGGTACTTGTTGACATTAAGAATAACTTCGGTCTGGTAACAGCAGATGATGCAGCGGCGGCAGCAGACCCTACACTGGTACTGACAGACTATGAAGTACAGAAGTTAAAGGCGGCTTATGAGAGAACCATGAAAGTAGGTGCTTCCTCACAGGACAAGATGACACAGGAAGAATATGACCTCTATGGTACATATGAACCTTTATCAGTAACCATTACACATATCCTGAACAATAAGTCAGGTATTGCATTCAGCTCCTATTCCCATACAGGCCTGCCTGTTCCTGTATTTGCAATCGGTAATGGATCAAGCCTCTTTGAAGGATATTATGATAATACCGATATTTACAATAAGCTCGCCACATTAACACAGATTAAATAACAAATGTTACAAAAAAGGAATTGAACGTAGATGAAACAGATATATAACCGATATATAGTCCCTCATCTTCCGTTCCTGATATGTATGCTCTTACTTGGTATCCTCATAGCCTTGCCCACAGGCTATGAGGATGCTGTCATTTATCAGGGAACGGACCGGTGCAGGGCAGAAGTACTGGATACAGACGAATCAACAGTCATCAGCAGCGGGCTGATCCGTTCAGGGGAACAGGACTGCAGAGTGCGTCTTCTGGGTGGCAGGTTCAAAGGACAGGAAGTGCAGGCATATAATCTCTTGACAGGCTCCCTGCAGACCGATAAGATATATGAAACAGGGGATATTGCGGTAGATATCACATCAGCTATTTATGAAGTGGTGGAGAAGAAGCCGGATATCGGATGGAAGGAAGCAACCATGTCTGGAATCCATGTAGGCAGAGCTGCCATGGGAACCATGTCTACGACATTACTGCTGGCTTATTCAGGTGGCTATCTGGCATTGCTTATGGTATTTATGGCACAGGGAACACCCATTTACAACATTTTGAATTATAAGGATGTTGCGTCAGAGATTCTACACACGATTGTGGGAAGCTTTGGGCTGGTTGCAGTTGCGCCCTTTACTGCATTGATGGGCGGACTGCTTCTGGTACATGATAAAGGAAAGGAACATGAATGAATATGGCAGGAAAAATGAAATTAACCAAAATGGAGAGGGCATGGGTATTATATGATGTGGGAAATTCAGCCTTTGTACTGCTGGTAGCCACACTTTTCCCTATATACTTTAATGAAATCGCCGGCATGGCAAAGCTCTCTTCGGTAGATTATCTTGCCTATTGGGGGTACGCTACATCAATTGTTACTATAGTAGTAGCACTGTCAGGACCTATATTGGGAACATTGACAGATAATAAGGGAATGAAGAAACCTATATTTATGATAACGATGTTGATAGGGGCAGCAGGGTGTTCCCTGCTGGGCTTTACCCATTCATGGATTGTGTTTCTTGTTATCTACATCATTGCAAAATGCGGATATACGAGTAGTCTGATCTTCTATGATGCCATGCTTGGTGATGTGACAACGCCGGAGAGGATGGATGATGTATCTTCCAGAGGGTTTGCATGGGGATATATTGGGAGCTGTGTTCCTTTTATTCTGGGGCTGGGACTTGTACTGTGGGGAGACAGGATTGGTATCGGTCAGCTGCAGGCGATGACTATAACATTTGTGATCTCTTCTCTCTGGTGGATAGGAGCTACAGTTCCGCTGCTCCGTGGATATAAGCAGCTGCATTATGTGGAGAGGACACCACATATGTTTTGCAATGCTTTTCATAGATTATTTGAGACATTTCACAATATGAAGAATGAGAAGGGCGTGTTCCTTTTCCTGCTTGCCTTCTTCTGTTATATTGATGGTGTCTATACGATCATTGATATGGCAACCGCTTATGGGACGACATTAGGATTGGATACGACAGGGCTTCTGCTTGCACTTCTGGTAACACAGATTGTTGCATTCCCATCAGCTTTGATATTTGGAAGACTGTCTTCAAGATATTCTTCCAAAGTGCTGATTCCGGTATGCATTATTGCATATACCCTGATTGCCATCTTTGCATTTCAACTGGATTCCCAGGTCAAATTCTGGATACTGGCAGTATGTGTGGGAATGTTCCAGGGCGGCATCCAGGCATTATCCCGTTCACATTTTGCGAAGATTATTCCACCAGAGAAAGCAGGAGAGTACTTTGGGCTGTTTGATATCTGTGGAAAGGGAGCTTCTTTCATTGGTACTATGCTGGTCAGTGTAGCCAGTCAGCTGACAGGCAGTATCAATCTTGGTGTAGGTTCCCTGGTGATACTGTTTGCTGTCGGCTTATTCCTGTTTGTGCACTCCTGTAAATACTGTAAGACAATATAAAATATAATTATCTGGGAGCAGCGCATTTGTGCTGCTTCTTGTTTTATGCTTTCTTGTGTGGTATGGTTATAGGTGTGCGGAAATGATATTAAGATAGGAATAGATAAATGACTGATAAAAAGAAGAGAGAGTTATTGCCGGACGTATTGCGGGGCTTTGCAATATGTCTTGTGGTTCTGGGGCACTGCATCCAGGAGGGCAGTGGCGAGGTATATAAATTACAGGAAGCATATTTTGATGACCGGCTGTATCAGTTGATCTACAGCTTTCATATGCCGCTTTTCATGTTGATAAGTGGCTGGCTTGGCTGGTACAGTATGAAGACAACGGACGATAGAAGGGAACAACTGCAGATTCTGGGCAGAAGGGCGGCATCCCTGCTGATTCCCATATTTGGATGGACTGCGCTGGATTCATCGAGACATTTTCTTATGAATGCCTATTATGGCTATCCACATGCAGGACTGGGACAGGGATTGCTTCAATATATAGTTAATTCCCTGGAAAATCTGTGGTTTTTGTGGGCAGTGTTCTGGTGCTTCCTGATTGTATGGTGCATGCATTACTGGTTTCATGATGCGTTATGGCTTTATATTGTGGGCTTTCTGATGATGTTCTTTATTCCAGATGGATTGGGACTTGGCGCATATAAATATATGCTGCCTTTTTACATCATTGCCTTTTATTTCCATGAAGGAATGGCTGAACGGCATAATAAAGAGGATGCAATCAGCAGACTGTGTAAGATGATCAGCAATGTATATGAACAGGCGCCCATCGTTCTGACTCTGGCGGCCGGTCTTGTATGGATTCTGCTGTTTGCTGCTTTCTTCAATCAGGATGCATTTATTTATCTGACCGGTTACAAATTATTGGGAAAAGACATTACCAGACAGCTTGCAATAGATGGCTACCGCTTCATCATAGGACTTTCAGGCAGTTGTTTTGTGATTCTGCTATGGAAAGATATTCTACAGCAGCGCAAAGGGTATGGATTCCCTGTATTTTCCTGCCTTGGACGAAACAGCATGGGTATCTATATCGTATCCGGGTATGTGATCATACTGGGAATTGCGGAATTTACGCAGGGAATAGAACCTTCTTATGCAGTAAATCTTGCAGAAATGCTGATAGTGCTTTTGGTTTCCACAGGCTTTACAGAGATTATAGGGCAAATTCCTGCAATTGGCAGATTAGTCGGAAAATAGTGTAAAAAAACCATATATGGTAGTTTTTTTACACGGCAAATTTGTGCCTGCGGCCCAAAGTTTGCAGGTTACGGAAAGACGAAAAATAGATAAATATGGAACAGATAAAGAATCATGTACAACATGAATTTGAACCGGTGTATGATGAATATTCGCAGATTCTGATACTGGGTACGTTACCTTCTGTAAAGTCCAGGGAGAACCGCTTCTATTATGGGCATCCACAGAACCGGTTCTGGAAGCTGCTTGCATATCTGACACAGGCGCAGATACCGGAGACAATTGAACAAAAGAAAAGTTTCCTGCTGGAACATCATATTGCAGTCTGGGATGTGATTGCAGAATGTGATATCATAGGTTCCAGTGACAGCAGTATTTCCAATGTAACACCTACAGATCTCTCCAAGGTATTATCCACGGCTCCCATCAGACAGATCTATGCAAATGGTGCGACTGCTGCGAAGCTGTATCATAAATATCAGGAGAAGATAACAGGAAGAGATATTATAACATTGCCGTCTACCAGCCCGGCGAATGCTGCCTTTTCCATGGAACGGCTGGCAGAGAACTGGAATTGTATCTTCGTGCACTTGACACAAACCAGTTAAGATCAGAAGGTGCACAGAAAAGAGGAGTCATATTATGTTTGAACAGGAACAGCAGGATGCAGTCAGAGTTGTAGAAGAATTTCTAAAGCAGGCAAAATTAAAAAAAGGTGATTTGGTGGTAATCGGGTGCTCAACCAGTGAGATCGCATCTCACAGAATCGGTTCTTATTCCAATGCAGATCTTGGAGAAGCTGTATTTCTTGCAATGCAGGGGGCTTTTGCCAAAGAGGAAATCAGCATTGCCACACAGTGCTGTGAGCATCTCAACAGAGCATTAATTATAGAAAGAAAAGATGCAGAACGCTTCGGCTATGAAGAAGTCAATGTGGTACCACAGCCCAAGGCAGGCGGTTCATTCTCCACAGCTGCATGGAAGCATATGCAGGATCCTGTGGCAGTAGAGCATATTCAGGCAAAAGGCGGCATTGATATAGGAGATACCCTGATTGGTATGCATCTTAGGGCAGTAGCAGTACCTGTCAGAATTGAACACCCAACGATAGGCGGCGCACATATTGTTTGTGCAAGAACCAGGGCAAAATTCGTAGGCGGCGAGAGAGCCCACTATAATGAAGCATTATTGTAAACATAAAATTTTGACAAAATCCCTTTTCTAAAGCATAAGGGTTGTGTTATAATTGGCGTAACATACAGAAAGATGGTTAAGAGTCTGATGGCTGAAATGAATAACAAGAGACAGAGGCGTGTACAGCGCCTGAAACGTTTGATTGTGATCATGCTGGTCATGGTGTTTGTCATACCTGTTACGATCAGCATTGTTCTGGCTGTACAGCTTCATGGACTTGGTAAACAGGTGAATGAGCTGCAGGCAGAGATTGCTTCCATGCAGATACAGCTGGAGGAGCAGAAGGTGGATGCGGCTGATTCACAGGAACTTACAGAGGAAGAAGCCTCTGCGGATGTACAGACACTGGAGAATCAGAATGTGTGGAGTGAGTCTTCAGGGACGACCCCGGCGGATTCCGGCATTCATAAGGTATATCTGACATTTGATGATGGACCAAGTGCCAATACAGATCAGATTCTGGATATTCTGGATGAGTATGGAGTGAAGGCTACATTCTTTGTAGTTGGTAAAGAAGGATATAATGACCAGTACCGGCGTATTGTAGAGGAGGGTCATACCCTTGGCATGCATTCCTACAGCCACGTGTATCATGATATTTATGAGTCTGTAGAAGCGTATGGTCAGGATCTTGAGAAACTGCATACATATCTGTATGAATTGACAGGTGTAGACAGCAGGATCGTGAGACTGCCGGGAGGCAGCAGTAATACGGTCAGCAAGGATAAGATACAGGATATCATTGCTTATCTGGGACAACAGGGCATGACATATTATGACTGGAATGTATCCAGTGGAGATGCAGCCAGCGGTTATGTCAGTGCACAGCAGATAGCAGATAATGTATTGAATCACGTGAGTGAACATCATACTTCCATTGTTCTGATGCATGATGCATCGGGCAAGAATACAACAGTGGAAGCTCTTCCTATTATATTAGAGAAGATACTGGAGTCTGATAATATGGTGTTGTTGCCGATTACGGAGGATACAGTGCCAATTCAGCATGTTCAGGCACAATAAGGGTGAAAGCACCTTAGGATAAAATTGGAGGATAGTGAAAATGGGTTTTTTTCAGGATTTGAAACAGGATTTATCTCAGGCAGTGAATGAAATGGTACCTGAGGATGCAGAAACAGAACAGGGAGACGTTACTGCCAGAGCAGAAGCTACTTCTTCTGAAGATCTTTTTGGACAGACAGACGGAGAAGAATTTGCAGACCTTGAAGCAATGCTGGATAATGAAGCAGCAGCTTTAGGGGCTGATACAGCAGCTGTTCAGGAACCTGTACAAGAGACAGTACAGCAGCCTGAAGTTGAGCCGGAACAGGCAAAACAGGCTAATGATGAAGTAGAGGAACTTTTAAACGAAGTGGAATTGAATCTTTCTGATCAGGCTTCTTCCATGGAGAAGAAAACAGAGCCTGATTTTAGAAGTACCAGAGAGCCGAGCTTTTATAATAATACTACAGAGACATCATCAGATACTGCGGTTATTACAGCAGGCATGACCATTACAGGTGATGTGATCAGCAGTGGCAATATGGATCTGATCGGCAGCATCAATGGTAATATAGAAATCAATGGTAAATTAAATATAACAGGCAATATCAACGGTAATTCTTCTGCAGCAGAGATCTACGCAGAATCCGCACAGATCAATGGTGAAGTGAAGAGCAAGGGCAGTGTCAAGATTGGCCAGAGCTCTGTTGTAATCGGTAATATCTTTGCAACAAGCGCAGTTATCGCAGGTGCTGTTAAGGGCGATATTGATGTGCATGGACCGGTTATTCTGGATACCTCTGCAATTGTTATGGGCAACATTAAGTCCAAGTCCGTACAGATCAATAATGGTGCTGTTATCGAAGGTATGTGTTCACAGTGCTATGCAGAAGTCAGCCCGACATCCTTCTTCAGTGATGTGAAGAAAAACAGAAAATAATATAGACTCAGGAAAGGCATGGTTATTAAAATGCAGAGAATTGTATTGAAATTAAGCGGAGAAGCATTAGCTGGTGAGAAGAAGACCGGTTTTGATGAAGCAACTGTTACCGCAGTGGCAAAACAGGTAAAAGAGATTGTAGACAGTGGAATCCAGGTAGGTATCGTAATTGGTGGAGGTAACTTCTGGAGAGGCAGAACAAGTGAGACTATTGACAGAACCAAAGCAGATCAGATAGGTATGCTTGCAACTGTCATGAACTGCATCTATGTATCTGAAATCTTCCGTTTTGTAGGAATGGAGACAGAAGTATTTACTCCTTTTGCATGTTCCTCTTTTACAGAATTGTTCTCCAAGGATAAGGCTGTGAAGGCATTGGAAGCAGGCAAGGTCGTATTCTTTGCAGGCGGTACGGGCCATCCGTATTTCTCTACAGATACAGGTGTTGTATTGAGGGCAATTGAGGTAGAGGCTGAGGTCATTCTGTTAGCGAAAGCAATTGATGGCGTATACAATGATGATCCAAGAGTCAATCCAACAGCAGTAAAATATGATGAAGTATCCATTGATGAAGTAATAGCAAAGAATCTTCAGGTTATGGATATGACAGCATCTATCCTAGCAAGAGATAACAAGATGCCTATGTGGGTATTCGGACTGAACGAAGAGAACAGCATTGTCAATACATTAAAGGGTAAATTTAACGGAACCAAGGTTACCGTATAAACAAATAAGAGAGTATTATAGTAGGAGGCAACCAGAATATGGACGCAAGAGTAAAAACATACGAAGAGAAAATGCAGAAAGCATATGATTTCCTTTTGGCAGATTATCAGACAATCCGTGCAGGTCGTGCTAATCCTCACGTTTTGGATAAGTTAAAGGTAGATTACTACGGAACACCTACACCAATCCAGCAGGTTGGTAACATTACAGTTCCGGAAGCAAGAATGATTCAGATTGCACCATGGGAGAAGAGCCTGATCCGTGAGATTGAGAAGGCAATTATGGCTTCTGATATTGGAATCACACCAAACAATGATGGTACAGTTATCCGTCTGGTATTCCCTGAATTAACAGAGGAAAGAAGAAAAGACCTTGTCAAGGATGTAAAGAAGAAGGGTGAAGAAGCTAAGGTTGCAATCCGTAACATCAGACGTGATGCAAATGATGCTTTCAAGAAGCTTGCAAAGACTGAGATTTCAGAAGACGAGATTAAGGATCTGGAAGATTCTGTACAGAAGATCACAGATAAGTACATCAAGGATGTAGATAAGGCAATCGAGGACAAATCCAAAGAAATTATGACTGTATAGCGAACAGTCTGCAATGACTTTATAGAGAGGGGCATACATGAGGGATGTTATGCCCCCTTTTTAACGTATAGCGTATAGATAGAGGAGGCAACTTCAAATGAGTATACCGAAACATGTAGCAATCATTCTGGATGGCAACGGAAGATGGGCAAAAGCCAAAGGATTGCCACGCAAGGCAGGTCACGTGCAGGGTGCGAAGAATATAGAAACGGTCTGTGAAGCGGCTTACAATATGGGCATTCAGTATCTGACTGTATATGCGTTCTCCACAGAGAACTGGAACAGACCTCAGGATGAAGTAGATGCACTTATGCAGCTTCTGCGTAATTATATGAAGACCTGTCTGAAGACAGCTGCCAGGAATAATATGTGCGTCAGGGTTATCGGAGATAAGACGAGACTGGCAGATGATATCAAAGAAAGCATTGCCGCGCTGGAAGAAGCGACCAAAGATTATACAGGACTGCATTTTCAGATTGCCCTGAATTATGGCAGCCGTGACGAAATTACAAGGGCAGTACGTCTCCTGGCACAGAAGGTAGCGGATGGAGAGCTTACACCGGATCAGATCACAGAAGAGAGTATTGCAGGGCAGCTGGATACCGCAGGAATTCCTGATCCTGATCTGATGATCCGTACTTCAGGAGAGCAGAGAATCTCCAATTATCTGTTATGGCAGCTGGCTTATGCAGAATTCTATTTCACACCTGTTCCATGGCCTGACTTTGGTAAGGAAGAGCTTGAGAAGGCAGTAGAAGCATACCAGAAGAGAGACAGAAGATATGGACTGGTAAAGGAGGAGTAAATATTATGGCAGGCAAAATCAGTAAAGAAAGGACAATCAGCGGTGTTGTTCTGGTTATTCTTGCACTGGCTACTATTTTGCCGGGAGGACCTATCCTGGCAATCACCCTTTATATAATATCCAATATAGCATTTCTGGAGTTGACCAAGGCTTGCGGCATTCATACAGGAGAGAAGCCCAATGCACTGGAGATTACAGGATTTCTGGCAATTGCAGCGTACTATCTGTTGATTTATTTCGCACAGACACCTACGTATTTCATGATTACGGTCATTCTGCTGCTGATGGTACTGATGTCAGTATATGTGTTGACTTTCCCAAAATTCACAGCCAATCAGGTCATGACTACATACTTCTGCCTGATCTATGCACCGGTCATGCTATCCTTTATCTTCCTGACCAGACAGCTTCCTTATGGAATATATCTGGTGTGGATGATCTTTATCAGTTCCTGGATCTCTGATACCTGTGCATATTTGGTAGGTGTAATGATCGGCAAGCATAAGCTTGCACCTGTGTTAAGTCCCAAGAAGTCTATCGAGGGTTCTGTTGGAGGTATTCTTGGCTCTGCTATTGTAGGAGCAGTGTTTGGTTTCTTCCTCATCGATAAGACACTGGGAGGACACCAGTATGGTACAATGTTGTGCATAATCGGTGGAATCGGTTCTGTTATCTCACAGATTGGTGATCTGGCGGCTTCTGCGATTAAGCGTAACCACGATATCAAGGACTATGGTAAATTGATTCCCGGACATGGCGGCATTATGGATCGTTTTGACAGTGTGATCTTCACTGCGCCCATGATCTATTTTCTGATTATTTTATTCCTGTAAAATCAGGAGATTTCTATAGTAAAAAGAAAGAAGGACATATATTGTGAAAAAAATAGCAATATTAGGATCAACCGGTTCTATTGGAACACAGACACTGGAGATCGTAAGAGATAACAGTGATTTGCAAGTAGTTGCTCTGGCAGCAGGCAGCAATGTGGAATTAATGGAGAAGCAGGTAAGAGAGTTCAAACCCAGACTTGTATCCCTTCAAAGTGAAGCTGCATGTAAGGATCTGGCAGACAGATTAAAGGATATGCAGGTTACTATTGTACCGGGCATGGATGGACTGATTCAGATTGCAGAGATGGAAGAATCTGATATTCTGGTTACGGCAATCGTAGGAATGATCGGTATCAGACCTACGATTGCTGCAATTAAGAAGGGGAAGGATATTGCACTTGCCAATAAGGAGACTCTGGTAACAGCAGGACATATTATCATGCCACTGGCAGCACAGATGGGAGTATCCATATTGCCGGTAGACAGCGAACACAGTGCAATCTTCCAGTCTATGCAGGGAGAAAAGAAGGAGCAGGTAAGCAAGCTGTTGATTACTGCATCCGGTGGCCCTTTCAGAGGAAGAACCAGAGAACAGCTGGCAGACATCCGTGTAGAGGATGCATTGAAACACCCTAACTGGTCTATGGGGCACAAGATTACCATTGATTCTGCTACACTGGTAAATAAAGGTCTGGAAGTCATGGAGGCAAAATGGCTTTTTGATGTGGATCTGGACAGAATACAGGTAGTGGTACATCCTCAGAGTATTATTCATTCCATGGTAGAATATGTGGATGGAGGAATTATTGCACAGCTGGGCACTCCTGATATGAAACTTCCGATTCAGTATGCCCTTTTCTATCCTGACAGACGTCCTATGAAGGGTAAGAGAGTGGATTTCTATGAATTGGGAACGATAACCTTTGAGAAGCCGGATATGGAGACTTTCACCGGTCTGAAGCTGGCTCTTCGTGCAGCATCCACAGGCGGCAGTCTGCCTACTGTATTCAATGCAGCCAATGAGAAGGCAGTCAGCCTTTTCCTGAATAGAAAGATCAGGTTCCTGGAGATTCCAGAGTTGATAGAGATGTGTATGGATGCTCATAAGGTAGTTGAGAATCCTTCTGTAGATGAGATTCTGGCTGCTGAAGCAGAGAGTTATGATAGAATCGCATCCAGATATGCGTAAGATTCAGTGCCGGATTCATGATTTATCCGGCATTTCATACAATATTAGTAAGGCACAGGTTATATAAGGAGGTAAATGATGCTGTTGACTTTAATCGTATTTATACTTGTATTTGGCGTCGTTGTCATTGCTCATGAGTTGGGACATTTTCTGATAGCGAAGCTGAACGGCATCAGAGTAGTGGAATTTGCAGTCGGCATGGGACCGGCAATCTGTAAATTCACCAAAGGAGAGACCAGATATGTACTGCGTCTGCTGCCTTTGGGCGGAGCCTGCATGTTTGAGGGCGAAGATGGTATATATACAGAGAAAGCGAAGGAAGAAGGAGCAGAGCCGGTAAAACAGGAGGGGGCATTTAATGAGGCAAATGTCTGGGCGAGAATTGCAACGGTATTTGCAGGGCCTTTCTTCAATATGATCCTGGCATTCCTTCTGGCTTTGATCGTAGTCGGATTTGCCGGCTCTACGAAACCTACCGTAAATGCATTAATGGAAGGCTATCCCGCAGCCGAGGCAGGACTGGAAGTAGGAGATGTTATTACACGTATTGACGGAGAAAAGATTCATTTGCAGGGAGAAGTAATATTGATTTCCTCTCTCAGTCAGGGAGATACTTTGCATCTGGAATATAAAAGAGACGGTCAGAAATACGAGACAGATCTGGCACCAAAATACAGTGAGGAAGATCAGCGTTATTATATGGGCTTCACCATAGGAGAACATGTAGATGCCAAAGGCTTTGGACTGATTCAGTACAGCTGCTATGAAGTAAGATACTGGTTCAAGGCGACCATCAAGAGCCTTTTGATGCTGATTCAGGGCAAGCTGTCCACAGATGATCTGTCAGGACCGGTAGGCATTGCAGCTACAATAGATGAGACTATAGAAGTAACGAAACCATATGGTATTCCTACGATGGTATTGACTATGATCAATTTTGCAATTCTGCTTAGTGTCAATCTGGGGGTTATGAATCTGTTGCCGATACCGGCGCTGGATGGAGGCAGACTGTTATTTCTTCTGGTCGAGGTAGTACGTGGTAAACCGATTCCTCCTGAGAAGGAAGGCGTTGTTCATTTTGTGGGTTTTGTGGTATTAATGATGTTTATGGTATTTGTGATGTACCATGATATTGCAAGACTGATCAGATAAATGAAAGGCATGGTATTAGTATGTTATACAGGGAAAAGACAAAAGTAATAAAAATAGGTAATAAGGTAATTGGCGGTGGGAATCCTATTATGATTCAGTCTATGACGAACACCAAGACCGAGGATGCAGCTGCCACAGTCAATCAGATTCTGAGACTACAGGATGCAGGCTGCGACATTATACGTTGCACAGTACCTAATATAGATGCAGCAAGAGCCATTGCAGAGATTAAGAAAGAGATATCCATTCCACTGGTAGCTGATATTCATTTTGATTATAGAATGGCAATCGCAGCTATGGAGAACGGTGCAGATAAGATTCGTATCAATCCCGGAAATATCGGCAGCAAGGAGCGTGTCGCAGAGGTGGTACGTGTTGCCAGGGAACGTAATATTCCCATCCGTGTGGGTGTAAACAGTGGTTCGCTGGAGAAAGAACTGGTAGAGAAGTATCATGGTGTGACAGCGGAAGGAATCGTGGAAAGCGCACTGGATAAGGTCAGAATGATAGAAGATATGGATTATGACAATTTAGTAATCAGTATCAAATCCTCTGACGTTCTGATGAGCGTAAAAGCCCATGAATTACTGGCTGGTAAGACTCCATACCCACTCCATGTAGGTATTACAGAGTCAGGAACTGTTACAAGCGGTAATATTAAATCATCTATTGGTCTGGGGATTATTCTGCATGAGGGTATCGGTGATACAATTCGTGTCTCATTAACAGGAGATCCCGTAGAAGAAATCAAATCAGCCAAACTCATCCTGAGAACACTTGGACTGCGTAAAGGCGGCATAGAAGTGGTATCCTGTCCGACCTGTGGCAGAACCAATATTGACCTGATCGGACTGGCTGCACAGGTTGAGAACCTGGTACAGAATTATGACCTGGATATCAAAGTAGCTGTTATGGGCTGCGCAGTAAATGGACCTGGAGAAGCGAAAGAAGCAGATATCGGTATCGCAGGAGCTGTTTGCTTCAGATTTTGTTTCATTTGATTAAATTAGATTTATGTTAATAA
>OGLT01000016.1_pt1 | contig 161122 bp, 158 predicted proteins | sample 1572911 | NCBI WGS metagenome assembly OGLT01 (sample SAMEA2582014, study PRJEB24529) | metagenome | biome: Human gut stool | place: China | collected 2011 | reverse complement strand
GGACGGACAACGCGAACCCGAAGGCCTGGTACTACCTCGCCGTTCAGGAAGCGACGAACAGCCACTATTACGAGTTCAAGACGAACTCCCAGTATGAAAAGTGGACCGAGCTGCGCGAGACCCGCGACAGGTCCCAGCTTGAAAAGTAAAAAATGAAAAAGAATGGGAACGCCGAGCGTTCCCATTCTTTTTATCGTTTTTGCAGCAATTACACGTTGCCGATCGTCGCGACCATGACGGCCTTGATCGTGTGCATGCGGTTTTCGGCCTCGTCGAAGACCTTGGAGTTGGGGGAGAGGAAGACCTCGTCCGTGACCTCGCGGATATCGTAGCCGAGCTCCTTCTGGGAAGCGGCCATGGTGGTGTCGAAGTCGTGGAAGGAGGGCAGGCAGTGCAGGAAGATGCAGTCGGGATTCTCCGTGGCCTTGAGCACCTCGCCCGTGACTTTGTAGGGGGTGAGCAGCTTGACGCGCTCGGGGATCTTGTCCTCTTCGCCCATGGAAGCCCAAATATCGGTGTAGAGGGCGTCCGCGCCCTTGAGCAGCTCCTTGTCCTCGCTGTACTCGACGACGGCGCCGGTCTCCTTGCCGACCTCGCGGCAGTATTCGACGACGTCAGCGGCGGGCGCGAGCTCCTTCGGACCCCAGCCGACATAGTGGATGCCGAGCTTGGCACAGATGTACATCAGGCAGTAGGCGACATTGTTGCGCGTGTCGCCGCAGAAGACGAGCTTGCACTTGCTGAGCGGCTTCTTGGTGTTCTCCATGAGGGTGAGAATGTCGGCCAGCGCCTGGGTGGGGTGGTCAACGTCGGTCAGGCCGTTCCACACGGGCACGCCCGCGTTGGCGGCAAGCCCCTCGACGACCTTCTGGTCGTAGCCGCGGTACTCGATGCCGTCGTAGAAGCGGCCGAGGACCTTGGCGGTGTCGACCATCGTTTCCTTCTTGCCCATCTGGGAGGACTTGGAATCGAGGAAGGTGACGTTCGCGCCCTCGTCGTAAGCGGCGACTTCGAACGCGCAGCGGGTGCGGGTAGAGGTCTTTTCGAACAGCAGCACGATGTTCTTGCCGGCGAGCAGGTTGCCGCGGATGCCGGCGCGCTTTTTGGCCTTGAGGTCAGCGGCGAGATTGAGCATGTAGCGGATCTCGTCGGGGGTGAAGTCTTTCAGCGTCAGGAAAGAACGGCCTTTCAGATTAACGGGCATGGGATAGTCCTCCTTTTATCGTTTTACTCTCAAAATCTCTCAAAAGCATCTAAATAATGCTATCGCCATTATATTATTTTTGGTTAAAAAAGCAAGAGAGGCGCGATTTTGCGGCGCTCACTGGCATACGGAGAGAAATGCATACTGGTCTGCGATAAAACGCTGACAGGCGGCACAGTGGCCGTGCAAGACGGGCACGCCGCGCCGTCAAAACGCCTCTGCCGCGCCCAACTGGACACGAAAATATTCTCTTTCTGGACCAGCGATTTTTATCGCGGGAAAGGCCTTGCCGCGCCTGCGTTTAACGGCAAGCGCGCTGCGGCAGATTTCTTACCGGATTCCCTTGTTTTCTGCCATTAAATATAGTATAATTGCAAAAAAGTATCCCCATGGGGCGATTTCGGGCGAATGTGCCGCGCCGTTTGGGTAAAACCGCAAAGGATAGAGGAGAAATTGCTATGAATATGATCCGCAGCGCAAAGAACCAGATCGCCGAGCTGACGGCGGCGGCTTATCGCGCGGCTGTGCAGGAGGGGTTGCTGCCCGAGGGCGTGCAGACCATCCCCGCCGTGGAGATCCCCAAGGATACCGCCAACGGCGACTATACGACGACGTTCTGCCTGGCCGCGTCCAAGGCCATGCGCAAGAATCCCCGCGAGGTCGCGAAAATTCTGACCGAGCACATGGACCTGAGCGACACGTACTTTACGAGCGTCGAGATCGCGGGCCCCGGCTTTCTGAACTTCCGCCTCGGCGACAAGTGGTACGCCGACGTTCTGACCGCCGTTGAGGAGGAGAAGGGCGACTACGGCCGCGACAACTGGCTGGACGGCAAGAAGTATATGGTCGAGTTCGTCTCCGCGAACCCCACGGGCCCCATGCACATGGGCAACGCCCGCGGCGGCGTGCTGGGCGATACGCTCGCCGAGGTGCTCGACTGGTCGGGCGCGGACGTGTGGCGCGAGTTCTACGTCAACGACTTTGGCAACCAGATCGAAAAGTTCGCCAAGAGCATCGAAGCACGCTACATCCAGCTCATCAAGGGCGAGGATGCGATCGAGTTCCCCGAGGACGGCTACCACGGCGACGACATCCGCGAGCTCGCCAAGGCCTTCTACGATGTCCACGGCGACAGCTATTTAGACAAGTCCGTCGAGGAGCGCCACGCCGATATGGCGCGCTTTGGCCTGGAGCGCAACATTCCGAAGATGAAGAGCGACCTCGAGCGCTACGGCATCAAGTTCGACGAGTGGTTCTTCGAGTCCTCGCTGCACAACAGCGGCTATGTCAAAGACACCGTCGAGGAGCTTCATAAGCTCGGCTGGACGTATGAAAAGGAAGGCGCGCTCTGGCTCAAGACCGCCGACATCATGCGCGAGCAGTACCGCAAGCAGGGCAAGAAGGATGAGGACATCGACAAGCTCGGCTTAAAGGACGACGTTCTGCGCCGCGCCAACGGCTTCTACACCTACTTTGCCGGCGACATTGCCTATCACCGCAACAAGTTCGCCGTGCGTCACTTCGACAAGGTCATTAACATCTGGGGCGCTGACCACCACGGTCACGTGGCCCGCATGAAGGGCGCGATGGACGCGCTGGGCCTCGACGGCACCAACCGCCTCGATATCGTGCTGATGCAGCTCGTCAAGCTCGTACGCGACGGCGAGGTCGTGCGTATGTCCAAGCGCACGGGTAAGACCATTTCACTCTCTGACCTGCTCGACGAAATTCCCGTCGACGCCTGCCGTTACTTCTTCAACGCCAAGCCCGACACGCAGATGGAATTCGACCTCGGCCTCGCCGTGCGCGAGGACAGCGAGAACCCCATCTACTACATCCAGTACGCGCACGCGCGAATTTGCAGCCTGCTCAAAGCGCTGGAGGAAGAGGGCCACAGCGTCAAGCCCGGCGCGGTCGACCTGTCCATCCTTTCGAGCGATGCTGAGCACGCGCTCATCAAGGAACTCTCCTCCTTTGCCGAGGAAATCCGCATGGCAGCGCGCGACTACGACCCGAGCTACATCAACCGCTACCTCATGCGTCTTGCCGCGGCGTTCCACAAGTTCTACAACGCCTGCCGCATCAAGGGCGAGGACGAGGCTGTCATCGACGCGCGCCTCAAGCTCGCGAGCGCGACCCGTCAGGTGCTCGCCAACGGCCTCAAGGTCATCGGCTGCTCCGCACCGGAGAAGATGTAAAACAGTATACCGACAACAGAAAGGCGTCCGGCCAATGGCCGGACGCCTGTTTTAAAAGCCTCGCAGAGTTTCACGTCCGCAGACGTGAAAGCTATGAAATCTGTTTTCTGCCGCGACGGTGCAATGTCACAGCCGCCCGAGGGGCGGCAAGGCACAAAGCGAAGTGCAACTTTCTCAAAAAAGTGGCTCAGCCGCTTTTTTGAAGTATTACAGGACCTTTGCGAGGAACGATTGCAGTCTTTCGCTCTGCGGGTGGTCGAAGAGATCGGCGGGGGAGCCCTCTTCGATGATCGCGCCTTCGGACATGAAGACGACGCGGTCGGCGACCTCGCGCGCGAAGCCCATCTCATGCGTGACGACGACCATCGTCATGCCGTCTTTCGCAAGGTCGCGCATCAAATCGAGCACCTCGCCGACCATCTCGGGGTCGAGCGCGGAGGTCGGCTCGTCGAAGAGCATGACCTCGGGCGCCATGGCGAGCGCGCGCACGATGGCGATACGCTGCTTCTGGCCGCCGGAGAGCATCGCGGGATACTCATTCGCTTTGTCGGCAAGGCCGATGCGCTCAAGCAGCGCCATGGCCTGTGCGTCGGCCTCCGCCTGGGACTTGAGGCCCAGCTTGACGGGTGCGAGGGTGATGTTCTTCTTGACCGTCATGTGCGGGAAGAGGTTGAAGTGCTGGAACACCATGCCCATCTCGCGGCGGTGGAGGTCCAAGTTGACCTTCTTGCCGTTGAGGGCGACATCCTTGAAGTAAATGGTGCCGGAGGTCGGCTGCTCGAGGAGGTTCAGGCAGCGCAGCAGCGTCGATTTGCCGCTGCCGGAGGGGCCGATGATGGCCACGACCTCGCCCTTTTTCACGCTTAAATTGCAGTGGGAGAGCGCGTGGACGCTGCCGCCGTTGTACTCCTTGCAGACGTCCGTCACGCGGATGAGAGAATTAGTGCTTGTCGCCACGACGCATCCTCCTTTCGAGCGCTTCAATCGCCTTGCCGGCGGGGTAGGTGATGCAGAAATACATCAGCGCCGCCAGCACGTAAGGCGCGAGGGAAATGTAAGTGGACGTCGCCACGGTCTTCGCGGCGAACATCAGCTCGACCATGCCGAGCGTGGAGCAGATGGACGATTCCTTGACCATGGTGACGACCTCGTTGCCGAGCGCGGGCAGAACATTCTTGATGGCCTGCGGCAGCACGACGAGCTTCATCGCCTGCGTGGCGGAAAGACCCAGCGAGCGCGCAGCCTCAGTCTGGCCCGCGTCGACGGCGAGGATGCCCGCGCGGAAGATCTCGGCAACGTAGGCCGAGCTGTTGAGCGCGAGGGCCACAACGCCGGGGATGAAGCGGGAAATGTCAATAAAGCCGAAGAGGTACAGGCGCGGGATGGAGATCGCGCCAAAGAGACCGAAGTAAATGATCGAGAGCTGCACGAGCAGCGGCGTAGAGCGGAAGATCGCGATGTACGCGCCGGAAATGCCGCGCACAAACTTATTCTTGCTCAGGCGCATGAACGCGAGCAGCAGCGCCGGAATGACCGCCAGCAGGACCGAGATGACGGCCAGCAGCAGCGTGTAGCCGAGCGCCTGCAAAAAGTAGACGCCGTATTTCGGCAAAAAGGAAAAGTTAAAGAACGACGCCGGCGACATGCCGACAAAGAGGTTGCTCCACCGCGTGGCAAGATCCATGGGAGAGATCTCCTTTCAGATGTGTGATTTAGTTGGGATAAGCCTCGCAGAGTTTCGCGCTGCCAGCGCGAAAAAATCTTGCTCGTTTTTTGCCACGACATGCGCGTGGAAAAAAACACTTTGCGCGGAGCGAGTGTCGAAGCACCCGCTTGCGGGGGCGAGGCACAGAGTGGAGTGAGGATTTAATGAAAAGAGGCTCGCCTCTTTTCATTAAGAGACGCCAATGAGCAAAGCCATTTGGGGCTTTGCTCATTGGCTATGAGAGATAGTGAGAAGAGAGCGTAGTTAAAGGGAGAACTTAGGCCGCAGGAGCGTCCGCGGTGACCTCGACGGCCTTGCCGCTCAGCTCATCGGCAGCGGCGATGAACTCTTCCATCTTGTTCTCGGAAGTCATCTTGGCGATGGCCTCGTTGATGCCGGGCAGCAGGCCCTTGGGGTCGCCCTTGGCAACAGCGATGCAGTAGGGCTGAGCTTCACCGAGCTCGGAGGAAGCGGCAGCGACGACCAGATCGGGGTTGGACTCTGCATACTGCTCAGCGACAGCGCCGTCGACGACGATCGCGTCGACCTTGCCGTAGACAAGCTCGTTGACGAGGTCAGTCACAAGGGAGAGGGAGACGAGGTTCGCGCCTTCCATCTGGTCGGTGACGATGGCTTCCTTGGTGGTGGCGGTCTGTGCGCCAACGCTCTTGCCGGCGAAGTCGGCGAGGGTGTTGTACTGATCGGCGGCGTCAGCCTTGACAAGGATCATGGCCGGCAGGTCGGTGTAGTAGGGATCGGAGAAGTCAGCGGACTGGAGACGCTCGGGCGTGACCTCGATGGCCGCCATGACGATATCAAAATCGCCCTTGGCAAGGGAGGTGAGCAGGTAGTCGAAGCTCATGTTCTCGACCTGAAGCTCCTTGCCAAGCTCATCGGCGATGTACTGGCCGGCGGAAATGTCGATACCGGCGTACTGCATCGTGCCGCTGTCATCGGCATACATGAATTCGTACGGGGCGTAGTCAGCGGAGGTGCCGAGCACCAGCGTGCCGCCGGTCTGCTCGGTGTTGTTGTCGGTGTTGGCATCATCGGCGTTGTTGCTGTCGTCGGTCTTATTGCCGCAGGCGACCAGCGAAAGGCTCATCATCAGAGCCAGCATCAGTGCAGTAAACTTTTTCATGGTTGATAGCTCCTTTTTCAATTTCTTTCCATCTTGTATAATGTTTGATCGTTGAACGAATTTTCATACGCTTCAGAAACGATAGCGCTAGTATAAATGTTTACTTATTCATTGTCAACGATTAAAAACTCAAAAAATGCCGGAACTTTCGACGCCTTTCTATGCAAGATGCACAAATATGCATGCGAAAAGCCGAAAATTCACAAAAGTATGCAATTATGCGCGAATATATGCAAAAGAAAAGGGGGAAAGAGCCGTATAAAAGAAGCATCCGCAGAAGCGATCGGAGCTTCTGCGGATGAGGTTTCTTATCGGGTGACATCCGGCACGGCGCTGCGGGATTTTTTCGGCGTTCTGACGTAGGCAAAATAATAGCCGATCGCGCACAGCGGGATGGCTGCGGCGACATCCAGAATGGAGTGCTGCTTCATAAAGACGGTGGAAATGCTGATAAAAAATGCCGCAACGGTCGATGCAATGCGCCAGCCGCGCTTGGAGAAGATGGGCGCATACCAGAAAGCGAAAAATGCCGCCATCGAGCCGATGACATGCAGCGACGGGCAGACGTTCGTGTTCGTGTCGAACACGTAAAAGCCCGCGATAAAGCGTGTGAGCACGTTGTCGCGCGGGAAGACCTCAGGCCGGAGCATCTGACAGGTGGGAAAGAGGAAATAGATAATGAGCGTCACCGAGTAGGTGATCATCACGAAGCGCATCATGCGGCGAAAGCCTGGCACGTCGAAAAAGAACGTGTAGGCCACCGCGCCGATGAGGTAGACGAACCAGAACAGGTAGGGGATCAGAAACCATTCATTAAAAGGAATCAGATCGTCGAGCGCGCAGTGCATGTTGATGTAGTGCGCCACGGGGTAGAAGCGCTCGACATACGAAAAGCCGAGGCCGAAAAGCGGCCAGTAGAGCAGCAGCCACACGTGGGAGAACTCCGGCGTGTTCAGTCTGCTGAAGCGGAACTGGCGGTAGTCAACGCTGGGTTTGATCATGCGAGGTCTTCCTCCTTCTCCTCCTCGGCTTCACTCATCTCGGAGAGGATGTTGGCCGCGGCGTTGTGCGGCACGGCGGCGTCGAGCGCGTCGCCCATCTTTTCGAGCGTATGCTCGTCGCTGAGCAGGCGCAGGCTCGTGCGCGCAATCTCCTTGGGCGTCTGCCCTGTGACCGCGCCGCCCGTGCGCAGGAAGAAATCCTTGTTGTACTCCTCGCAGCCCGCGACCGCGTCGATGAACACCATCGGCAGACGCATCGAGGCCGCCTCCGTCACGCTGATGCCGCCGGGCTTTGTGAGGTAGAGGTCGGCAGAGTCCATCAAAAGTGCCATGTCCTTCACATACGAACGGACGTGGACATTTTTCGAGTCATAGAAGCGGCGCTGGAGTCGGCGGTAGAGCTGCTTGTTCGTGCCGCAGACGATCGTTAAGTCCTGATCGTCCGGCAAATTGCGCCCAATGCGGCGCGCGATGCTCATAATGGGGCCGCAGCCCATGCTGCCGCACATCATTACGAGGTGTTTGTGGTCAGCGGGGATGCCGAACGCGCGCTTGGCGTCCTCCTTGCGCACGCTGGAGCGGAACATCTGGCGCACGGGGATACCGCAGGCGCGCAGGCGTTCGCTCGTCACGCCGCCGCCGAGAAAATCACCCGAGAGCGATGAGGCAGGGATAAAGTAGCGGTCGAGCGAGCTGTCCTTCACGCTGGGCGAACAGGTGTAGTCCGTGGCGATGAAGCAGGTCTTGAGGTTCGGCAGATGCGTCTTCACGACCTCGCTGACCATCAGCGCTGCGAACGTGTGGGTGCAGATGACCGTGTCGTACCCGCTGCCGGCGATGAAGCCGCAGAGCTTTTCCGCGCCCTGCGTCAGGTAGCGGTAGAGCGCGGAGCCCTCGTGAAACTGCGCGGGATGATCCTCTGCCGCGCGGTAGCCCACGCGGAAAAGACCCGGCGCGTGGCGGTAGATGCGCACATGCCAGTTCGAGATAAAGCGCGAGACCTCGGGCGAGATGAAGCGCAGGGCGTCCTCGGTGTCGCAGGGGATGTTCTGGTTGCGGCACTCCTCCTCGAGCGCCGCGGCGCAGGAGTTGTGCCCCTCGCCGGTGTTGCAGCTTAAAATCAAAACTTTCATGAAAAGATCCGATCCTTTACTGTTGTTCTTCTTGGTTGCGTCTGCTCCGGCGCTGCTGCGCGGCGAGAAGCTTTTGCAGCCGCGGCCGGTTGTAGCGCTGGATGATGAGAAACGGCAGGTTGCCGAATAAGATATAGATGGCGGTGACGACCGCGCCGCCCGTTCCGGGCCAGAGGCGCAGTGCGTAAAAGCCGAGCAGGATGAGCACAAAGTGCGTGAACTCAGCGACGCAGGTCTCTTCGATCATGCGCGGAAGCTGCGCGCGAAAGTTCGTGCCCAGCTTTTTGGCGGGGATGAGCTTGGGGACGATCTTGCTCATGTCGGGCACCTTGTCCTGCCACTCGTGCACGCGCAGAAAGCGGAAGAGCTTTGCTTCCCAGCTCGCGCAGCGGTAGGGGAATTTGTCGCTGTGGAACCAGGATTTTGGCAGCAGCCGCCCGATGAAAAACGACACGACGGCTAAAATTCCGTAATAAACGCAGCAGCGCAGAAAGCCCATCGTCACCTCTCCTTATCCCGTGATAAAAGCCCGACGCAGGGACACTGCGCCGGGGAAAAGCCGCCTCTGCGGCTGTTAAGATTTAATATAGCATAGAGTTTCGAACAAATGATGAAGAGAATCTCAATTTTTGTTGAAAAATGGTGGTCATTTTTCCGCCGGAAGGCGCACGGCGAAGCGGCAGCCGCCGTTCACCGGGTCTTCGACCCAGACCTCGCCGCCGTGGATGGCGACGATCTTGCGCACAAGCGCAAGGCCGAGGCCGTTGCCCTCGGATTCGTGCGAGCTGTCCCCCTGATAGAATTTGTTAAAAATGCGGGACTTATCCTCGTCGGGGATGCTTTTGCCCTCGTTGTCGATGGTGAAGAGCACACTGCCGTTTTCCTCAATGAGACGCATGCGGATCAGGCCGCCGCGCGGGCCAAACTTGACGGCGTTGTCGATGAGGTTCATCCACACATGCTGTAAGAGTCCTTCATAGCCCGTGAAGTCGACGGAGTCGAGGTCGACGTCGAAGTCGACGTCCTTTTCCGTCCACTTGCGCTCAAGCGCCAGAATGCACTGCCTCACCTGCTCGTCGAGGCGGAAGCGCGAGCGCTGGGGGTGGATGGACTGGCTGTCGAGCTTAGAAAGCAGCAGAATGTTGCCCGCGAGGGCGGAAAGCCTGCACGTATTGAAGAGAATCTTGTCGATGTACTCCGCCTGCTCCTCGGGGGATTGCTGGTGCTCCTGCAAAAGCGAGGCGTAGCCCTCGATCGCGCTGATGGGCGTTTTGAACTCGTGCGAGACGTTCGAGATGAAGTCGGTCTGCAGGGTCTCGGTCGCGTTCAGCTCGCTGACCATGAGGTTGAAGCTGTCAAAGCTGTCGCGGATATCGTGAAAGACGCTCTTCGTCTCCACATGCACGCGGAAGTTGCCGCCCGCGACCTCCTTCATCGCGCGCGACAGGCGCGAGATGGGCGCGAAGAACGCGATGGAAAAGCCTGCCGCCGTCGCGCTGCCGAGCAGCAGCGTGAAGATGAGCAGCCACACGAACATCGGCACATTGACGCCGAGGTGCTCGAGCCCCCAGGCCGCGAGCGCGGCGAGCAGCGCCACGCCGATAAAGCCCGCCATGCAGATGAAGAAAAACTGCACGCGGATATCGAGAAACTTATTGCGCCGCTTTTTCATGTGCGTACCACCTTATACCCCACGCCGCGCATCGTGACGATCTTGAAGTCGGGATTGTCGCGAAAGCGCTCGCGCAGGCGCGCGATGTGGACATCGACGGTGTGGGTGTCGGTGCTGGAATCATAGCCCCAGATGTCGTCCATGAGCTGCTGGCGCGTGAAGATGCGGCCGGGGAACGACGCCATTTTGTAGAGCAGCATGAATTCCTTCTGCGGCAGCACCATGCTCTCGCCGTCGACGGTGACGCTGAGCGAGTCGCACTCCATCACCGTGCCGCCGATGACCTGACGGCGCTCGCTCGCCATCTGGGCGCGGCGCAGCAGCGCGCTCACGCGCAGCACCATTTCCCCGATGTTGATGGGCTTGACCATATAGTCGTCGCTGCCGGAGAGGAAGCCGAGGCGCATGTCGTCAAAGGCGTCCTTGGCGGTGATCATCATAATGGGGATGGACGAACCGCTCTCGCGAATCGAGCGCACAAGCTCGTAGCCGTCCATCTTCGGCATCATGATGTCGGAGATGATGAGATCGTAATAGCTCTGCTCGAGCGCGGCAAGCGCCTCTTCGCCGTTGGAGACACCGAGGACAGTGTAACCGTTTTTGGTGAGCACGTGGGCGAAGAGCTGGCGCAGCTCGCGGTCATCCTCCGCAATGAGAATTTTGAACATGGCGCTCCTCCAATCGTTTCCCGCCGTGCGGCGGGCACAGCATTTTTGCTTCGTCAGTATATCATATCTTTGCAGAATGTGCAGTACATCAGTGAGAAATTTCACACGGCGGGGAAAGTGCGCAAAAAAAGAGCCGTTCGGTCGAACGACTCTTTTTTAGGTGGGGAGATCAGCCGCCAAGGTAGGCTCTGCGCACCGCGTCGCTCGCCATGAGCTCCTTGCCGGTGCCGGAGAGCGTGATGCGGCCCGTTTCAAGCACGTACGCGCGGTCGGCGACGGAGAGCGCGGCCTGCGCGTTCTGCTCGACGAGCAGGATCGTCGTGCCCGCAGCGTGCAGCTCGCGGATGATGTCAAAGATCTGCTCAACGAGGATCGGAGCGAGGCCCATAGACGGCTCGTCGAGCATCAGAAGCTTCGGCTTCGACATGAGCGCTCTGCCCATGGCGAGCATCTGCTGCTCACCGCCGGAGAGCGTACCGGCGATCTGCTTGCGGCGCTCTTTGAGGCGCGGGAAGCGCTCGTAGACGTCCGCAATGCCCGCTTCAATGGTGGAATTCGGCTGGGTGTAGGCGCCCATTTCAAGGTTATCCTCGACCGTCATCTGCAAAAAGACGTGGCGGCCTTCCGGAACCTGCGCAAGACCGTGCTCGACGATCTTGTGCGCGGGGACGCCCTTTAAGTCCTTGCCTTCAAAAACAACGCTGCCGTGCTTGGGATGCAGAAGGCCGGAGACCGTGTTCAGAACGGTCGACTTACCCGCGCCGTTCGCACCGATCAGCGTGACGACCTCACCCTCGTTGACCTCGAAGGAAACGCCCTTGACGGCGTGGATGCTGCCGTAGTAAACGTGAAGATCATTTACCTGTAAGATCTGTCCCATCGTTAGGCCTCCTTCTGCTTGCCGAGGTAGGCTTCAATGACCTCGGGATTGTTCTGAATGTCTTCGGGTGTGCCCTTGGCGATGACATGGCCGAAGTTCAAAACGGCAATGCCCTCGCAGATGTTCATGACGAGGTTCATGTCGTGCTCGATGAGCAGCACCGCGATCTTGAACGTATCGCGGATGGAGCGGATGTTTTCCATCAGCTCAGCCGTCTCGCTCGGGTTCATGCCGGCGGCGGGTTCGTCAAGAAGCAGCAGACTCGGGTTCGTCGCCAGCGCGCGGAGAATTTCCAGGCGGCGCTGTGCGCCGTAGGGGAGCGAGCTTGCCTTGGCCTTGGCAAGATCCTCCATGTGGAAGATGGACAGAAGCTCCATCGCGCGCTCGTGAACGATGCGCTCTTCCTTCCAGAAGCGGGGCAGGCGGAAAATGCCCTCGGGCATCGTGTAGTGCATCTGCGTGTCCATCGCGACGGTGACGTTTTCTTCCACGCTCAGCTCGCCGAACAGGCGGATGTTCTGGAACGTACGCGCGATGCCAGCGCGGTTGACCTGCGCGGTGTTGAGGTCATGGATGTCTTTGCCGTTTAAGAGGATCGTGCCGTGGGTGGGCTGATAGACCTTGGTGAGCAGGTTGAAGACCGTCGTCTTACCGGCGCCGTTCGGGCCGATGAGGCCGGTGATCTCGGTGCGGCCGATGGTCACATTGAAGTTGTCGACAGCTTTCAGACCGCCGAACGTGATGCCGAGATCGATGCACTCGAGCACGGGGGACTTGTTCGCGTCGCGCTCGGTGAGCAGCGCCGGTTCACGGGAGACGGGAACGAGCTTGGCTTTTTCTTTCTGTGTCATGGTCAATCCTCCTTTTCAGCACTGGCACGGCGATGAGGCAGAAGTCTCTGGAAGAACGCCTTGGCCTGCGGATTGTTGGTCGCGAGCATGACGAAGATCAGCACGATCGCGTAGATGAGCATACGGAAGTCGGCGAACTGACGCAGCGCCTCGGGTAGGATGGTCAGCGCGGCGGCGGCAATAAGCGAGCCCCAGATGTTGCCAAGCCCGCCGAGCACCACGAACACCAGCACGAGGATCGAGAGGTTGAAGTTGAACTTTGTGGCCTGGAGAGAAGAGTAGTTCAGGCCGAAGAGCGCGCCTGCCGCGCCCGCGAGGGCGGCGGAGGTGACGAATGCCAGAAGCTTGTACTTCGTCAGGTTCAGGCCGATGGCCTGCGCGGCGATGCGGTTGTCGCGGATGGCCATGATCGCGCGGCCCGCGCGAGAGCGGGTCAGGTTCAGCACGACGAAGAGCGTGAGCATCACGAGGATAAAGCCAGCGGTGAAGCTTGCGATGGTGGCGGTGCCGGTCGCACCCTGCGCGCCCTTGATGATGGCCGTGCCGTTCGCACTCAGGCCGAGGTCATCGACCGTTTTGTTGCCAGAGAGATTGAAAACGAAGTGCAGGCCCTTTTCATCGCAGCCGATGATGAGGCAGTTGATAAGCTCCTTGATGATCTCGCCGAAGGCGAGCGTCACGATGGCGAGATAGTCGCCCTGCAAGCGGAGCACGGGCGTGCCGATGAGAAGGCCGACGAGCGCGGCGAGAAGCGCGCCGATGAACATCGAGAGCGCGAGGCGCACGGGGCCATTCGGAATGAGTCCCGCAAGGCTCTGCGAAACGACGATACCGGAGAACGCGCCTACGCTCATAAAGCCCGCGTGGCCGAGGCTCAGCTCGCCGAGAATGCCGACCGTGAGGTTCAGCGAAACGGCCATGGACATATAGCAGCAGATCGGCACGAGAAGACCGATGACCGAGCGCTTGAGAGAGCCGTTGCTTTGCAGCACCGTCACGATGACGAAGGCGGCGATCACGCCGAAATAGGTCGCAAAGTCGACCCTGGTGGTTTTCTTGAGGGAGTTGAACTGTTTCATTTTCTTTGTCATTCCGGCCACCTCACACTTTCTCCGGCACGTACTTGCCGAGCAGTCCTGCGGGCTTGACGAGCAGCACGACGATCAGCACGGCAAAGACGATCGAGTTTGCGAGGTTCGTCGAGATATACGCCTGGGCCATGGCCTCGATGATGCCGAGCAGGAGCCCGCCGAGGAATGCGCCGGGGATGGAGCCGATGCCGCCGAACACCGCCGCGGTGAATGCCTTGATGCCGGGCATGGAGCCGGTGGTGGGCATGAGGGAGGTGTTGAACGAGCAGAGCAGCACGCCCGCGATGGCCGCGAGCGCCGAGCCGATGGCAAACGTCGCGGAAATGGTCGCGTTGACGTTGATGCCCATCAGCTGTGCCGCGGCCTTATCCTCCGAGCAGGCACGCATGGCCTTGCCCATCTTGCTCTTGCTGACGAAAAGCGTCAGCGCGATCATGATGACGACGCAGGCGGAGATCGTGAGAAGGGAGATGTAGGAAACGGTCAGCTTGCCGCCGAAGATCTTCACAGAGCCCGTGACCACGGGGGGATAGGAGCGTGCGGCGGCCTTCCAGATGAGCAGCGCGGAGTTCTGGAGGAAATAGCTCACGCCGATGGCGGTGATGAGCACCGCGAGGCTCGGCGCGGAGCGCAGGGGCTTGTAGGCAAGGCGCTCGATGACGATACCGAGGACGGTGCAAACGACAACGGCCATCAGCACCGCGACGATGCTGGGAAGCCCCAGATAAAACATCGCGCAGAAGGAAACGTAGCCGCCGATCATGATGACGTCGCCGTGGGCGAAGTTCAGCATCTTGGCAATGCCGTAGACCATCGTATAGCCGAGGGCGATGATGGCGTACACGCTGCCGAGGCTGATGCCGCTGATGAGATAGGATAAGAATTCCATAGGATGGCACCTCTTTTTCTCGTTCGGGATTGGGAGTTGTCTGTGGCAGAAACAAGGGCAGAGAGGAAGGACGCTGCCTTCGTTTCCGCCATAGAAGCAGGGCGCAGGCCGCCGGGAGTTTTTTCCTCCCGGCGACCCTTCGCTCAGTGAGAGAGACGATAAACGGTCTGTTTGGTATCTTTACGGGGATCAGCCCTCGACGTACTGGCCGTCCTTGACGACGTAAGCGGTCGGAGCCTTGGAGACCTGACCCTCGGCGTTCCAGGACATGTCGGTACCGGTGAGGCCGGTGAACTTGAGGGAAGTGATGGCGGAAACGAGCGCGTCGCAGATCTCTTCATTGCTCATATCGGCGGTGCAGCCGGCCTGTTCGAGCGCGGCCTTGATGATGTAAACACCATCGTAGGCGTCGGCGGCGAACTGGTTGGGCTTGGTGCCGTAGGCGGCGACGTAAGCGTCGACGAAGCTCTTGCTGGATTCAACGGTGGCGCAGAACGGGGTCATCAGCACGAGGCCCTCGGCGAGAGTGGTGTCAAAGCCGGGCATATCGAGGATGCCATCCATGCCGTCCACACCGAAGAAGGTGGGGGCATAGCCCATGGCCTTGGCCTGCGCGAAGATCACGGAAGCGGGCTGATAGTAGATGGGGAGGAAGACGAGGTCGGCGCCGGCGGTCTGCGCGGCGGCGAGCTGAACGGAGAAGTTAGAGGAGGTGTCGAGGGTGAAGGTGCCCTGATAGACGATGGAGAGGCCCTTGTCGCCGGCTTCCTTCACGAAAGCATCGCGGATGCCCTGAGAGTAGGCGTCGTCGTTGCGGTAGATGATGGCGATCTTGGCATCGGCGAAGTTCTCAGCCATGTAGTCGGCAGCGCCAACGCCCTGGTTGGGGTCGGTGAAGCAGACCTGGAAGACATTGTCCTTGCCCGCGGTCACGTCGGTGGAGGAGGCGGAGGGGGTCAGCATGAAGGTGCGGTCGGTGTAGCAGGCATCGGCAACGGCGATGGAAGCGCCGGTGGTCGTGGGGCCGACGAGCACCTGCATGCCGTTGTCCATCATGTTGTTGTAGGCGTTGACGGCCTTTTCACCGTCGGCCTCATCGTCCTGAGAGAGGAACTCAAACTTGATGGTGCTGTCGCTCGCGTTGATTTCATTGACGGCGAGCTCCACGCCCTGCTTGACGGCCATACCGTAGATCGCGTTGTCGCCGGTCAGCGGGCCGGAGGTGCCGACCGTAAAGGTCTGGACACCGTCGGATGCGCCGCCTGCATTGGCGTCGGTGTTCGCATCGTCGCCCTTGGAACCGCAGGCGGCCATCGAGAGCGTCATGGCCGCAGCCATGAGCATGCACATGAGCTTCTTTTTCATCTTAAAAATCTCCTTTGATAAAAAATGACAAATTTTATTATACAAAAAAGCGGGTCCGCCATTCCCGGCGGAACCGCTTTGCTGTATCGCGTTTTTTACTCGCTCAGCAATCGCGTTTCATCCCGGGAACGCCCATCAGGACGACCAGAAGTACCAGTACCAGCAGAGAAATGCCAATAATGGCGATCAGGCGGGAAATAATAATGGACGCCATAATAATGGCGCCCAGAGCGATGCAGTTGAAGAGGGAGGACTGAGAGGTGCAGGAGGAAGCGGCCTCTGCGCACATAGCAGAAGCGGCGGCGTTATTCTGATTTGCATAAGCAAAACGGAACATAGCATTAAATCCTTTCATGTATCTCTCATGTTTGATGGGCTTATTTTAGCCTCTAAAACGCCAGAAGTCAATACTGCATATTATCCAAAGAAAAAAGAGGGGAAATGGGGATAAGTATCCCATATTGACAATTTGGACAACTTTCGCGCCTTGGGCGCGGGAATGTTGCAGCCCGAAAGGGCTGCTCCTTATTCCCGCACTTGCGCGGGAGGGGAGAGCGGCGTGTGCGCCGCGGCACCAGAGGGGGTATTCTCTTTCCGAAGAGAATACCCCCTTTGAATCCCCCAGAGAAAGGCGAGGGGCCTTACCCCTCAACCCCGCACATTGGTAGCTTTAATCTCGAATGACTGCACGCGCTGCGCAGTGTGGGTGCGGTGTACATGGCTTCGCCATGAATCTTCTGCAAATCGTTATGTCTTGCAACCGCGCCTTACTACCGTGAGGCGCGAGTGACGTTTGCTTGGCGGCAGACTGCCTGCCGAATGCGGCATTGCTGCGCTCGCCGCATTGTGGAGTGCCCTGATAGACGAGAATTACTGCGCGCTTCTATAAGATGGGCAGAGCGGCAGCGGATGATAGAAGCAGAGGCAAATCGTTTTGCAGAACCATTGGCGGCGAGTGAAGCAATGCCGCCACGCAGGTAGTCGATTCGGCAAGCGCCGCAGCTCTTCAAGCTACAGACTGGCAATGGCGGGGTCAAGGGGCGGGGCCCCTTGCGTTCTCTTGGGGGTCCAAGGGGGATATTCTCTCACGTGAGAGAATATCCCCCTTTTTTCGCACCCCGCACGGTGCGGGGGACCCCTTTACCCTTTAGGGCAAAACGCAAAAATAAAACCTGCCTTGCGGCAGGTTCTATTTTTAGATCTTACAGTCCCAGTTCGACGGCGCGGCGAAGTCTAACCTTGCCGTCGAGCGCTTCGTCGATCGTGTGGATCAGCGCCTCGCGGTCGCGGTTGAGCGTGCCGCCGAGGGGGAGGTAGTTCGACGCGTGGTTCGAGCGGAAGACGCTGCCGTCGGAGTCGATGTGCTCCAAAAAGAGGCGTGTTTCGCGCATCAGCTCGGGCGGCTCCATCATCTTGAATTCGCCGCTCGCGATCCAGTCGTGCAGCGGCGTTCCCGAGTAGACGCGAAGCGTCAAAAACGCGATATAGTCGGGCTTCATGCGGGAAACGGCTTTCGCCGTGTCGATGGCGTGGGCCTGCCAGTCGCCGTTCGCGCCCGCCATGCCGTTGATGGCCGTGACGGAGGTGGCGATGCCCGCCTGCTTGCAGCGGATGGCGTTTAAGACGATCTCCTCGGCAGTAACGCCCTTGCAGAACTTTTTGAGAAGCTCTTCGTTGCCGCTCTCAAGGCCGATATACACGATGCCAAGCCCGTGCTCGCGCAGTGTGCGAAGTTCCTCGTCGGTCTTGCGCATGATGGCCTTGGTCGTTGCGTAAGCCGCGACGCGCTTGCAGGTAGGGAAATGGTCGCGGATATAGTCGAGAACGGTCAGAAGATAGTCCATCGGCAGGATCAGCGCGTCGCCGTCGGCTAAAAAGATCTTCTCGATGTAGCGCCCGTAGGCGCGCGCCTCGTCGAGGTCGGAGAGCACCTGCTCAATGGGGTTGATGGAGAACTTTTTGTCCTTGTACATCGTGCAGAACGCACATTTGTTGTGGCTGCACCCGAGCGTGCACTGCACGATGAGGCTGCGCGCCTCGCTGGGGGGACGGTAAACGGCTCCCGAATAATGCATCAGGGTTCCTCCTTACAAAATCAGCCGAGCTTGGCCTGGCACTTGTCCATGAAACGGTCCACGGTGATAACGGCGCGCTGGTGCGTGCCCTCGCCGATGAGACCGGCGGTGTCGGTCGCGGTGGCCTTGAAGTCGACCATCTTGCCGTTTGCAGAAATACCCGTGACCTCGACGGTAACGGTGATCTCCATGCCGACGGGCGAGGGGGAGACATGGGAAACCTCGACCTTGGTGCCGACGGTGCTCTTACCCTCGGGCAGCTCCTGCTGGAGATAGGTGAAGGCGGCGTTTTCGACCATCGCGACGAGATACGGCGTGCCAAACACCGGCAGACCGCCGCTGCCGAGCGCGGCAGCGGTCATGTCTTCCGTAACAACTTTCTTGACGGTAAAAGTATCTCCGATTTTCATCTTAAAAAACTCCTTTACAATATTACTTGGCAGCTTTGACCTTGATCCAGAGCTTGCTCAGCTCGCGCATGAGGGTCTGGTTGTCGTGGAACATCTCGTCCTTGTCGTAGCCGCTGCGGGGAAGGTAGGCGGCATTGTCCGCGTAGAGATCCTCAGACGAGGTCATCTCTTCAAACACTTCCGCGTTGGGAGAAGTATAACCTACCGTTTCGGTGTTGTCAAACGCGGCTTCATAGGTGAGCATGTAGTTGATGAACTCGTGGGCGAGCTTGGGATTCTCGGCATTTTGGGGAATGACCATCGCATCGCACCAGATGTTCGTGCCCTGGGAGGGCATATAGAAGCTCATGTCTTCGTTTTCATCAAGCACCACGGCCGCGTCGCCGGAGTAGACAACGGCGATGTCCTTGTAGCCGTTCATCATGCCGTCGATGACCTCGTCGGTCACGTAGACGGGGGACATGGTGTTGTTCATCTGCAGGAGCCACTCATAGGCGTCGTTGATCTCGTTGGGGTCCTCGGTGTTCATCGAGTAGCCCAGCGCCTTGAACGCCATCATGAACGAGTCGCGCTCGGAATCGTAGATGTAGATGTGACCGGCGTAGTCGGTGTTGCGCAGGACCTCCCAACCCTCGCTCTCGATGACGGCAGGGTCGACATTCTCGTGGTTGTAGACGAGACCGACGCTGCCCCAGAAGTAGGGGATGGAGTACGTGTTGTCAGGATCATAGCTCATACCGAGCACGGCATCAGACATGTTCTCCATATTGGGGATCATGCTCTTGTCAAGCGGCTGGAGGAAGTCCTCGTTCATCAGGCGTTCGATCATGTAGTCGGACGGAATGATGACATCGTAGCGGTCGCCGGCCATGAGCTTGGTGTACATCATCTCGTTGGAGTCGAAGTTCTCGACGATGACGCGCACGCCGTACTGCTTTTCAAAGTCGGAGATGACGTTCTCGCCGAGGTACTCGCCGGGGAGATAGAGCTTCAAAACGTTGCTGCCGTACTTCTCGACAGCCGCGGCGCTCTTGTGCTGCTGGGAAAGGCTCGCGCCAACGGTGCCGCCGACAACGGCCAGCACCAGCACGGCGGCAACAGCCGCCATGGCCTTGCGGCTCACGGCGCGGGATGCTTTGCCGTCCTTTTCGCGCTTTTCGCGCACGATCGGCACGATGTTCACGACGCCAAGCACCAGCGTAATGAGAAGAATCACAATGGTAGAAAGGGCGTTGATGGACGGGTTCACGCGCTTGGACATCGTGTAGACCAAAATCGAAATGTTGTTGACGCCGTTGCCCGTCGTGAAGTACGAGATGACGAAGTCGTCAAAGCTCATCGTGAACGCAATGAGCGCGCCGGAGACGATACCCGGCTTGATCTGCGGCACAATGACTTTCGTGAGCGCCTGGAACGGCGTTGCGCCAAGGTCCATCGCCGCGTCGATGAGGTTAGGATCGAGCGAGCGGAGCTTCGGCGTAACGGAGAGCATCACGTAGGGGATACAGAACATGATATGCGCGATGAGCAGCGTGCCGAAGCCTTTTTTGACCGTGAGGACGCTGAAAAACATCAGAAGTGAGATGGCCGTGACGATATCGGGGTTCATCACGGGCAGGTCGTTGATGCGCTCGACCATCTTCTGCACAACCTTGCGGGATTTGGAGAGGCCGATGGCCGTGATCGTGCCGACGACTGTCGCGACGACCGTCGCGATGACGGCGATGATGACCGTGTAGAGCACAGCCTCCATCATCGTCGAATCGGCGAACATCTTTTCATACCAGCGCAGCGAGAAGCCGCTGAACTTCGTCAGTGAGCGGGAATCGTTGAACGAAAAGACGATGATATAGAGGATGGGGAGGTAGAAGAAGAGCATCGTGAGCGTCAGGATGATCTTCGAGCCGACAGAGGTTTTCTTTTTCATGCGCTTCTCACTCCTTTCCCTGCGAGACGACCTGAACGTCCGCCTTGCGCGTCAGCCACATCGAGATCATGATGATGACTGCCATGATGAGCGAGATGGCCGAGCCGAAGTTCCAGTCGCCAGTGGTGAGGAACTGCGTTTCAATGATGTTGCCGACGAGGACGTACTGTCCGCCGCCGAGAAGCTTCGGAATGAAGAAGCTCGACACCGCGGGCAGGAACACGAGCGTGATGCCGGAGATCACGCCGGGAAGCGAGAGCGGCAGCGTCACGCGCAGGAATGCCTGCACCGGCGTTGCACCGAGGTCGTTGGCGGCTTCCAAAAGGCTCTTGTCCATCTTGGCAAGGGACGTGTGGATCTGCAGAATCATAAAGGGAATGAAGTTATAGACCATGCCGAGGATGACGGCAAAGCTCGTGTGGATCATCGACACGGGGCCGATGCCGAACCACGAAAGGATCGTGTTGAAGATGCCCTCGTCCTGCAAAATGCCCATCCAAGCATAGGTGCGCACCAGCATGTTGACCCAGGTCGGCATGGTGATGAGCAGAATTAAGATCGTGTTGCTGCGGCCGCCGCGCTGCGCGATGACGTAGGCGATGGGGTAGCCGAGCGCAACGCAGATGAGCGTTGTGATGAGCGCGATATAGAGCGAGCGCAGCAACACATCCATAAAGACCTTGTCCGTGACGAAGCGGGCAAAGTTCTCAAAGGTGAACTGGAATGTCAGCACCGAGTTGCCGGAGGTCGTGAAGGCATAGAGCACGATCAGAAGCATCGGCACCACGATGATCGCGATGATCCACGCGATATACGGGTAAGTCATGGAACGAAAGCGCTTCACCACTGGCCCTCCTTCTTCATCACGTGGATGTCCTCGGGACGGAAGACAAGGCCGACCTGCTCGCCCTCTTCAAAGGCGTGGGTGGTGGAGACCTTGTACTCATAGCCCTCGGTGGAGAAGGTCACATCGTAAACGCCCGGGGTGATGGTCTCGGGGTCGAAGTCGTACTTGACGTCCGTGATCTCGACCTGCTCGCCGTCTTCGAGGGACCACGCCGACGCGCTGGCCCAGGTCTCAAGGTCGGTGTCGAGCGCGATGCTCTCCTGAATGTCCTCGACCTTTTTGAAGAAGTTCATCGCGTAAATTTCTTCCTGATAGACCTTGCTCTCGACGCGGTTCTGCGCTACGACGAGCACCTTGACGGTGATAGACGTATCGTTCGCGGTGGCAAAGGTCACGGTGTAGTTGCCGGTCTCGGGCTTGATGTCGTATTCGACGGTCTTGATGGAGATGGGCTCCTCGGTCTCGGCGTCCCACGCCTCGGCAGAGGCGAGGGCGACGACCTTGGCGTCGTCGAGCTCTTCGACGTCCTCCACGTCCAGAAGGAAGGCGTTCGCACTGATCTTCTCGCCCTTTTCCTCGTTGTAGACAGGGCGGTCCTGCGAGACCTGCATCTTCACGGTGATGGACGTACCGACGCGCGTTTCGACCACGGTTTCATAGTGCATGCCCTTGAAAAGCTGAGACTTGACCGTGCCCTTGAGCATACCCTCGGCACGCGGGACAATGTCGAGGTGCTCGGGGCGGATGACGACGTCGACCTTTTCGTTCTTATTGTAGCCGCGGGCACGGCAGGCGTACTTCTTGTCCTCGAACATGACGAGGTCGTCCTCAAGCATGACGCCGTCGATGATGTTCGTCTCGCCGATGAACTTGGCGACGAATTCGTTGACGGGGGTGCGGTAGATTTCGGTCGGCGTACCGATCTGCTGAATTTCACCCGCATTCATGACGACGATCTTATCGGACATCGTCAGCGCCTCTTCCTGATCGTGCGTGACGAAGATGAACGTGATGCCGACCTCCTGCTGGATGTATTTGAGCTCCTGCTGCATCTCCTTGCGCAGCTTTAAGTCGAGCGCGCCAAGAGGCTCATCGAGCAGCAGCACGCTCGGCTCGTTGACGAGCGCGCGGGCGATGGCGATGCGCTGCTGCTGGCCACCGGAGAGCTCGGTCACGTTGCGGTGGGCATAGTCCTCAAGGCTAACAAGGCGCAGCATACGCATGACTTTCTGCTCGATGACGTCCTTCGGCTCCTTTTTGAGCGTCAAGCCAAAGGCGATGTTGTCGTACACGTCCATGTGGGGGAAGAGGGCATACTTCTGGAAGACGGTGTTGATCTCGCGCTTGTAGGGCGGGATATTGACGATGTCCTCACCGTCGAAGAGCACCTTGCCCTCGCTCGGCTGCAAAAAGCCGCCGAGGATGCGCAGCAGTGTCGTCTTGCCGCAGCCAGAAGGGCCGAGCAGCGTGACGAACTCATTTTCGTAAATGTCAAGAGAGACGCCCTTGAGGACGACCTGTCCGTCCTCAAAGCTCTTGACGATGTTCTTGAATTGGATAAGCTTCTTCTTTTCTTCAGCCATGTTCCGATATCCTCACTTAAATCATGATGTAGTAATTAGAAAAGCGGGGGCGTGCAGACCCAGAGAACGCGTGCGGTGGTCTTGCGTTCATTTTTGAGGTAGTGGAACGTTCTGCCGTGGAGATAGAACGTTTCGCCGCGGCGCACGACGCTGCGTTCGCCGTCGCACTCTAAAATGACGCTGCCGTCGAGCACATAACCGAATTCCTCGCCGTTGTGCGGCTCGACCTCGAACGATTCGCCGCCGGCGGGAAGTTCCAATAAAATGGGCTCCATCTGGTTTTTCTGCGTGTTGGGAACGATCCAGTTGACGGTGCAGTTCTCGCGCTCGTCGACGAAAAAGTCTTCGGAGCGGAAGACAAACTGGTCGTTTTTATCCTCCTGGAAGAATTCCGAGAGGTTGGTGCCGAGGGCCTCGAGGATATCGCTGAGCGAGTCGATCGAGGGGGAGGTGAGGTCGCGCTCTAACTGGGACAAGAACCCCTTCGTGAGCTCGCTTCGGCTGGCAAGCTCCTCCAGAGTTAGTCCCTGTCGCGTTCGCAGCTGCTTGATCTTATTGCCGATGTCCATGCACATGCCTCCTCGTTTGATATACTAAACTTTTGGTCAGTTTTTGCTAAACCGAAATCATTATACACACAGCGCGCAAAATTGCAAGAGTATATTTAACAAAAAGTTCAATATTTTGAACTTTTTCAAAATGAGAAAGCGGAGAGCCGTGTTATGGCTCTCCGCTTGTGGGATTTAACTAAAATATTTCTTTTGGAACGGCACTTCGTCCACCTGAAATTCCCGTCCGCGCAGATATTCGAGGATGCCCGCATCGGTGGGAAAGTCGAAACACAGGCGGTAGGAGTAGAGCGCCTGCTGCGTTTCGCCATATTTGCGGTTCACGCTGCCGACGCCGTACTTGCCGTCGCCGAGCAGGGGATGGCCGAGGTCGGCCATGCTCGCGCGGATCTGATGCGTGCGGCCCGTGAGCAGCTCAACCTCCAGAAGCGACAGCTCGCCGCGCGTCTGGAGCGTTTGGTATAAGGTGATCGCGCTGCGGCCGTCCGGCACGGGGCGGTGGTAAACGCGGACGGTGTTGCTCTTCTCGTCCTTGCGCAGAAAGCACTCGATGCGGCCCTTCGGCGGCTCGACGCGGCCGAGGGCGATACATAAATAGTATTTGGCGATCTCGCGGTCGCGAATCTTGTCGTTCAGGATACGCAGCGCTTCAGCGTTTTTCGCCGCAATGACGATGCCGCCAGTGTTGCGGTCGATGCGGTTGCAGAGGGCGGGGGTGAAGGCGTTCTCCTCGCGTGGCCGCCACTCGCGCTTTTGATAGAGGTAGGCGAGCATGTGGTTGACGAGCGTATTGACTTTCTCGTGCTCGTCGGCGTGGGCAAGCATGCCCGCGGGCTTGTCGAGCAGCATGATGTTCTCGTCCTCGTAGACGATCTTAAGCCGCGGCGTCGTGATCGTGAGGTAGACGTTTTCCTCGCTCGGCGACTCGAAAAACTCATCGTTGATGTAGCACTGTAAAATATCGCCCGCGACGAGCTTCTGGTCGCGCTGGGCGCGCGCGCCGTTGACCTTGATGCGCTTTAGGCGGATGTACTTCTGCGCGAGCGACGCGGGGAGCAGGGGGATGGCCTTGCCGAGAAAGCGGTCAAGCCGCTGATTTTCGTCATTTTTTCCGATGTGAAACTCCCGCATGGGCGTCACCTCCGCTTGCGCAGCGCGCGATTTTCTGCTATTGTACGATAGCGGGTAAAAAAAGTAAAGAAATCCTGTCAAAATTTTTGCCGCAACCGTGAAAAAAGTATTTGACAATCGAGAAAACGTCCTCTATAATATCACTCGTGTCATTGCGAGGTGTAGCATGGTTTTAGATGTAAAACGTATCATTAACACCCCCGGAGGCAGAATTCCCTTTGACTTTACAGAGGACTTTTCTGATGTGGACTTCGGCGGCGTGTGTCCTGCGGTTCGGCCGGCCTCAGTGGTAGGGCAGGCAGAGAACATTGCGGGGATGCTGCGGTTGCAGTTTGACCTGACTACAACGCTTTCCGCCGTGTGCGATCGCTGCGGAGCGCCGTTTGATCTTCCGTACAAGGTCCCGTTCGAGTGTCTGCTCGCTGAGGAGCTGGAGGAAGACGACAACGACGATATCCTGCTGCTGGACAACGGAACCGTTGATCTCAGCGAGCTGGCGCGGGAGACGTTCATTCTCAATATGCCAAGCAAGACCCTTTGCCGCGAGGATTGCAGGGGCTTGTGTTCCGGCTGCGGCGTCAACCTCAACTATGAGAAGTGCCGCTGCAAAAAGGAAGTCGACCCCAGGTTAGCAGCCCTCGCAAAGCTTTTGGAACAATAAATTCGCTGTTCATTCAGCTTAACTTTAAGGAGGTGTCAACATGGCAGTCCCCAAGGGGAAAGTATCCCGTCAGAGACGTGATAAGAGACGTTCTTCTCACTGGAAGCTCACCGCTCCCGCGCTCGTTGCGTGCCCGAAGTGCGGCGCTCTGCACCAGCCTCACAGAATGTGCCCGGAATGCGGTACCTACAACGGCCGTCAGGTCAAGGTCATCGAGTCCAAGGTCGCAGCCGAATAATTGATTCGGAACGAAAATCGTTAAGAAAAGCTGAGTGGAACTCCACTCAGCTTTTTCTTATGCCGCAAGAGAAGGTTAGCCTTGCGTAACCTCGAAAATTCGGTTATACTGTATTTGTAATATTTTGCTTTGCGATAAAGAGCGGTGCGATCGCGCGCCGCTTTGGAATAAAGGAGGCAGAGAGATGAAACCTTTGGTTGCGATCGTTGGACGGCCGAACGTTGGCAAGTCCATGCTGTTTAATAAGCTCATCGGCCAGCGGCTCTCTATCGTCGAGGATACGCCGGGCGTCACGCGCGACCGCATCTACGGCGAGAGCGAGTGGTGCGGCCGCAAATTCCGTCTGGTGGACACCGGCGGTATCGAACCGCGCACGGACGATCAGATCTTGTCGTTCATGCGCGAGCAGGCGGAGATCGCCATTCAGCACGCGGACGTCATCATTTTCCTGACGGATGTGAAGACCGGCCTGACGGCTTCCGATCAGGAGGTCGCAAATATGCTGCTGCGATCCCGCAAGCCCATCGTGCTGGCGGTCAACAAGATGGACTCGACCGGACGGGTCGACCCCGATTTTTACGAGTTCTACAATTTAGGCCTCGGCGATCCCATCGCCGTTTCCGCCGTGCACGGCCACGGCACGGGCGACCTGCTCGACGCGTGCTTACAGTATTTCCCGCCGGAGGACGACGAGGAAGAGGATGAGGACGTCATCAAGGTCGCCATCATCGGAAAACCCAACGTCGGCAAATCGTCGCTGACGAACCGCATCCTCGGCACCGAGCGCATGATCGTCAGCAACGTTGCGGGCACGACGCGCGACGCCATCGACTCGTACTTTGAAAACGAGCAGGGCAAGTATGTCTTCATCGACACCGCCGGCATGCGCAAAAAGTCGAAGGTCGACGACGTGATCGAGCGCTACAGCGTGCTGCGCGCCACGATGGCCATCGACCGTGCGGACGTGTGCCTTATCATGATCGACGCACAGGAGGGCGTGACCGAGCAGGATACGAAGGTCGCGGGCCTCGCGCACGAGGCGGGCAAGGCCTGCATCATCGTCGTGAACAAATGGGACCTTGTCGAAAAGGACGGCAAGACCATGGACAAGATGCGCGACGACATCCGCCGCGACCTCTCCTACATGACCTATGCGCCGATCCTCTTCATTTCGGCGGCAACGGGCCAGCGCGTGCCGCGCCTTTTTGAGATGATCAACTACGTGCACAACCAGTCCTGCATGCGCATTTCGACCGGCATGCTCAATAACATTCTGGCCGACGCGCAGACGCGCGTGCAGCCGCCGACGGACCGCGGCCGCAGACTGAAGATCTATTACATGACGCAGGTCGGTGTCTGCCCGCCGCACTTTGTCGTGTTCTGCAACGAGCGCAAGCTCTTCCATTTCTCCTACCAGCGCTACCTTGAAAACTGCATCCGCAATGTCTTCGGACTGGAGGGTACGCCGGTCATCATGTCTATTCGCGAGAAGGGGGATAAGGAAGACTGATGGGAATTTATCCTGATGAGGTCACTACGTTCGCAGCAGTAGTGCTGTATGGCGCACCGGTCGCCGTTGCGGTGCTGTCGTATCTTTTGGGTTGCATCAACGGCGCGATCGCAACGTCGCACATTTTCTACCATGACGACGTGCGCCGCCATGGCAGCGGCAACGCGGGGCTGACTAATTTTTACCGCAATTACGGCGCGAAGTGCGCGCCCATGGTCATCGCGTTCGACATGCTCAAGGCCGTCGGCGCGGTGCTGCTGGGCAATTATTTCCTGGGCTATCTTCTCGGCTGGGGCGCCGCGGGCAAGTATTTCGGTGCGCTCTTCTGCGTCATCGGCCACATGTTTCCGGTGTTTTACGGCTTCAAGGGCGGCAAGGGCATTTTGTGCAGCGGCACGCTGCTGCTGCTTCTCGACTGGCGCATCGCGCTCGTCGGCTGGGGCGCGTTTGTCGTGCTGTGGCTCACGACGCGCTATGTGTCGCTCGGCTCGGTCGCCGCGGCGGTCAGCCTGCCGTTTACCACGTATTTCGTGTTCCATAACACGGCCTGCACAGTGCTCGGCACGTGCATTTCTCTTCTTGTGCTGTGGGCGCACCGCAGCAACATCAAAAGACTCTTAAGCGGTACGGAGAGCAAGTTCCATTTCCATGTGAACGCGCCCAAGCCGGGGGAGGACGAATGAACATTGTAGTGCTTGGCTCGGGCGGCTGGGGTACCGCCGCCGCGATGCTGTTATCGGACAACGGCCATACCGTCGCGCTCTGGTCGCACGACCCGAAAAAGGCGGAATTGCTGGATAAGACAAGGGAAAATCCTTTACTCAAAGGCGTGCGCATTCCCGAGCGCATCGCCGTCACGAGCGACTTAGCGGTGCTCCAAAATGCGGAGATGGCCGTCTTCGCGTCGCCGTCGTTTGCACTGCGCTCCGTTGCGCATGAGGCTGCGCCGCACCTGAAAAAAGGCACGCTGCTCGTCTCGCTCACGAAGGGCATTGAGCGCGGAACGCACCTGCGCATGAGCGAGATCATCGCACAGGAATGCGGCGAGGGCTATCGTATCGCAGTGCTCTCCGGCCCCTCGCACGCCGAGGAGGTCGCGCGCCGTCTGCCGACGGGCTGTGTGGCGGCGTCCGCCGATCAGGCGAGCGCCGAGGCCGTGCAGCGCGCGTTCATGAACGAGGTCTTCCGCGTCTACACGCACGACGACGTCGTCGGCGTGGAGCTTGCGGGCGCGCTCAAGAACGTCGCGGCACTGTGCTGCGGCATCAGCGACGGCTGCGGCATGGGCGACAACACCCGTGCGCTGCTCATCACCCGCGCGCTGAGTGAGATCTCGCGCCTGGCCGAGTGCATGGGCGGGCGCAAGGAGACGCTCGCCGGTCTTGCCGGCATGGGCGATCTCATCGTCACGTGTACGTCGATGCACTCACGCAACCATCGCGCGGGCATTCTCATCGGCCAGGGCAAGAGCGCACAGGAGGCCATGGATGAGGTCGGCGCGGTCGTCGAGGGCTATTATGCTGCGCGCAGCGCGCATGAGCTCGCGCAGCGCTATGGCGTGGAAATGCCGATCTCGACGGCGGTGTACGAGGTCCTCTACGAGGGCAAGAGCGCCGCGCCGCTCATCGGCGTTCTGATGAGCCGCACGCCGAAGAAGGAAAGCGATTGCAGCTGGCTATAAGACTTTCAAAAAAGCGGCCCAAGGGCCGCTTTTTTGAGTAAGATACACTCCGCTTCGTGCCTTGCCGCCCGCAGGGCGGCTGCGACACGCGCGGAGCGAGAAGAGTAATTTGTCACGCGCATGTCGTGACAAATTACGATTTAAATTTATTTGCGCCGTGCGCGGCGCAAACTCTGCGAGGCTTTTGCGCCTGCGGGCGCGAAAATATATTGAGGGTAACGATGGATATTTTGACGCAAATTGAGAATTACCGGCCGTGCAATGAGCAGGAGGAGCGGGACAAGGGTTTGATCCTCGACTGCCTGCGCGCGTTTGAGGATGTGTTTACGCGCGACAATGCACTCTGCCACATGACGGCGTCGGCCTGGGTGGTCAACGAGCGCTTCGACCGTGTGCTGATGGCGTATCACAACATCTACGATTCGTGGTCGTGGCTCGGCGGGCACGCCGATGGGGAAGAGAACCTGCTCGCCGTCGCGCTCAAGGAGGTCCGCGAGGAGAGCGGCGTGAAAAACGTCCGTCCCGCGAGCAAGGACATTTTCTCGCTCGAGGTGCTGACCGTCGACGGTCATGTCAAGCGCGGGAAGTACGTCTCCTCGCACCTGCATCTGAATGTAACATACCTTCTCATTGCGGATGACACAGATAATCTCACGGTCAAGCCCGACGAGAACAGCGGCGTGAAATGGTTCACGCCCGAGGGCGCGGTGGAGGCCAGCAGCGAAAAATGGTTTCGCGAGCATATCTACAATAAACTCAACGAGAAGATGAAGCAGTTTCATAGGGAAAACGGACGGAAGGGGAGAGCGCAGGAATGAAGCTTCGAGATGCTACGACCGCAGACGCAGCCTGCTTGGATACGCTTTTGACAAGGCTTATCCATGATGAGGTACAGTATGACTCCAATTTGAACGGCTCGTATGTTGTCACCGATAATTACCGCGACCGGATTGGCTTGGAGGGCCACAAGCTCCTGCTGATCGAAGACGAAGGAGAGATCGTCGCCTTCTTATACGGTTTTCTCTACGAAATTCCCGGCATGCTTGCAAAGCCGATTGCAATCCTCGATGCACTGTATGTTGAGGAGGCATACCGCCGGAAAGGCTGTGCCGCACAGCTCATTTCTGCATTCAAAGCCTTTGCTGCGGAGAGCGGCGCCTGCCGCATCGAGCTCAAGGTTCTATCACGCAATGAAACTGCCCTACGTCTTTACGAAAAGCTCTCTTTCAAAGAAACGAAAAAGTACATGGCGATGGATTTATGGGAGCACTGATTCAGCAGTGCTCCTTTTTATTCAAATGCTTGCACACCATCCACGTTCCTGCTATACTGGGTCAAAAGTTAAAAGCAGATTACGTTTTTAGGGGATAACGATGGAGCAAATCAGAAATGTGCGGCCTGGCGACGAAGATAGTCTTGCCTATGTGCAGACGGAAAGCTGGAAGGCAGCATTCCGGGAGATCGTTCCCGCAGATATCCTTGCAGAATGTACCGCGCTGGAATCGACTGCCGCAATGTATCGTCGGATTTTGGATGAAGGGTTCGGGAACGGTTACCTTATGGAATTGGATGGCAAGCCGCACTGCATCGCTTGGTGGAGCGTTGCACGAGACGCAAACATGGCGGGCTATGCTGAGTTGATCTGCCTTCATTCCCTTCAGGAAAACTGGCGCAAGGGATACGGTCGAGCAATGATGGAACGTGTGCTTGCAGATGTCAAAAAAGCAGGATATGAAAAGCTTGTGCTCTGGGTGTTCGAGAACAATACACGGGCGATTCAATTCTATAAATCGTTCGGCTTTGAGCCGAGTGGAAGGAGGCGTCCCGCCCTGGGCGCGGTCGAGGAAATGTACAGCAAACCGCTGTGATGCGCATCAATAAGGAAAAGCCGCCCGATGGGCGGCTTTTTTCAAGAAATATTCTCTGCATTCTCCGCTTCGGTTGTCCGCTGATAGCAGACAATTTGGCTTTGCACCGCAGCGGCGCGATTGGGCAGCCGTTAACAGCTTTGCTGCTTTATGGATGCCGAGTATCCCTTGCAGATAAAAACTCTGTGAGACTTTTTACAAAAGGCTACGTTTTCTTTTTAGAAAGAACTGTTTTCAGCAGGATGATGACAATCGCCATTACAACGAGCTGAAACAGAGTTACCGAGATCATCAGGCCGCGCGATTCATAATAGGTAAAATTTCTCCAATTGACGAGCAGTTCGACAAGCGCGGTCAACGGGATGCTGAACCAGGCATATTTGCGGCTGATAAGAAAGAATAGAATCGGTACAACAAAAGTCAGGAGAAAGGGGATCGGCATGAACAGGTATTGTACAAATATTCTTATCAAAATAACACCTCCATAGCTTCCTGCTCGGTGAATCGCTACTATAGAATTTATTATATCGGAAGAGAGCGGGAAGCACAAATGGTTTTTGCAGCTATCAGGGCAAAAAAAGAAGCACTGCTTTCGCAGTGCTTCTAATCTGTTTGTCGCTTAGATCGCGCGGGTAACCTTACCGGAACGCAGACAGCGGGTACAAACATAGACATGGCGGGGCGTACCATTGACGATAGCCTTCACGCGCTTGACGTTGGGCTTCCAGGGACGATTGGAACGACGGTGAGAGTGGGAAACTCTGATACCGAACGCAACACCCTTGTCGCAAAACTCGCACTTTGCCATCCGTTGCACCTCCTTGCTGTAATCAAATCAAGGCTTGGTCATTCACAAGCAGTTGATACTATAACAGATTGCATCACAAAATGCAAGTACTATTTTCAAAAAAGATGAAAAAATCTGTAATTTTTCCGCTCGCGGCGCAAATGCGAAAAAAGCGTGGCGCGGCAGGGCGTTTTCGCTTGTAAAAAAGGGGGGCAGCGATTATAATTAAAGTGTATTTTATCACGCGGGCCAAGGCCCGCATGGAGGGAACTATGAATACCAATCGCTCCGTCCGCGTAAAGGACATCGTAGAAAAATTTCAGATGGAGGTCATCAACAAGGGCACGGATTACGACACCGAGATCTTGACCATCACGGACGTCAACCGCCCCGGCCTCCAGTTCATCGGCTTTTTCGATTATTTTGACCCGAGAAGATTGCAGATCATCGGCAAGAGTGAGGTGACGTTCCTGCGCGGCTACTCGGCCGAGGAGCGGCGCAAGCGCTTCGAAGACCTGTTCTGCTATGAGATCCCGGCACTGGTCATCTCGCGCAATTTAGATGTTTTCCCCGAGTGCCTTGAGATGGCACAGAAGCACGGCCGCACGCTGCTTCGCACGAAGTACACGTCCGTCGAGTTCACCGCCATGACGATCGACTACCTGAATCACGCGCTCGCGCCCGTCATCACACGCCACGGCGTGCTCGTCGACGTGTACGGCGAGGGCGTGCTGATCTTCGGCGACAGCGGCATCGGCAAGAGTGAGACGGCCATCGAGCTCATCAAGCGCGGCCACCGCCTCGTCGCCGACGACGCGGTCGAGATCACACGCATCGGCTCAACGCTCTCGGGCACGGCGCCTGAGCTCATCCGCAACTACCTTGAGGTGCGCGGCGTTGGCGTCATCGACGTGGAAAAGCTCTTCGGCGTGGGTGCAGTGCAGGATTCGACGCAGATCGACCTTGTCATCCAGTTTGAAAAGTGGGAGGATGACAAATTCTATGACCGTCTGGGTCTCGACGAAAACGACACGACCATCCTTGATGTGCCCGTGCCGCAGATCACCATTCCCGTCAGTGCGGGCCGTAACCTCGCTGCGATCGTTGAGCTGGCAGCGATGAACAACCGCCAGAAGAAGCACGGCTTCAACTCCGCGCGCGAATTCGCCGCGCAGATCGACGGCCACATTGACCGCGTGACCCGCGAAAATGAGCTGAAAAACCAGAATCCGTGAACGGAGGAGCATCTATGTCTTGGGAAACCGCACTCGACCGCCAGATCCATGACTATCTGCCCGACCTCAAATGGGCCGCAGATGAGCCGATGGCAAAGCATACGTCGTTCCGCATCGGGGGGCCGGCCAAACGCATGGCCTTTCCGAAAACGCGCGAGCAGCTCGTTGTGCTGATGGGCTTTTTGCAGGACGCAGGCGTCAAGCCGCTGCTGATCGGCAACGGCACAAACCTGCTCGTCGCCGACAAGGGCCTTGACACTGTGGTCATCGACACGTCCGCCGAGCTTTCTCATATTGAGCTGACGGACGAGGGCGAGATCACGGCAGACGCGGGCGTGTCGCTATCGAAGCTCGCACTGTTCGCATGGAAAAACGGCCTGACGGGGCTGGAATTCGCCCACGGCATCCCCGGCACGCTCGGCGGCGGCGTCGTGATGAACGCAGGCGCCTACGGCGGCGAGCTCAAGGACGTTGTCACCGAAGTGACGGCGCTGTATCCCGACGGCGTGAAGGTTTTAACACCTGCAGAGCTGGACTTTTCTTATCGCCACAGCGTGTTTTCCGCGGGCGAGGGCATCGTCCTCGGCGCGAAGGTCAAGCTCGAATCGGGTGATCCGGACGCCATCAAGGCAAAGATGGACGATCTGATGGCGCGGCGCAAGGCGAGCCAGCCGCTCGAGCTGCCGAGCGCGGGCAGCACGTTCAAGCGCCCGACGGGCTACTACGCCGGCCCGCTGATCGAGGGCTGCGGCCTCAAAGGCTGCCGCGTCGGCGGGGCAGAGGTATCAAGCAAGCACGCGGGCTTCGTCGTGAACGTCGGCGGCGCGACCTGCGCCGATGTGCTCGCGCTCATCGAAAAGGTGCAGAAGACTGTTTACGACGCGCACGGCGTGATGCTGGAGCCGGAGGTCAAGATCATCCGGTAAATAGAAAGAGAGACAACGATGGAAATTCTGATCATATCCGGCCTGTCTGGTGCGGGCAAGTCCAGCGCCGCCACGTATCTGGAGGACATGGGCTACTATACGGTGGACAACGTGCCGGCGGACATTATTTTGAAATTTGCCGAATTCTGCGCGCAGAGCGACGGCCGCTATGACCGCGTCGCGCTCGTGAGCGACATCCGCTCGGGCAACGGCAACTTTCAGGGGATTTTAGACGCAATGGAGCGGCTCAAGCAGGGCGGCGATATCTGCCGGCTGCTGTTCGTCACGGCGGACCTTGAGACCATCATCAAGCGCTACAAGGAGACGCGCCGCCGCCATCCGCTGATGTCTGACGGCATGACCATCGAGCAGGCGATGCACCGCGAGCAGGAGCTGCTGCGCCCGCTGCGCGAGCACGCCGACTTTATCATCGACACGACGCTCATGCCCGCAGCCAAGCTCAGAAATGAGCTCTACGGTCTCTTTGGCGACAAGAGCGCGCGCGGCAAGCTGAGCGTGAACATCGTCTCATTCGGCTTCAAATACGGCATCCCGCTGGAAGCCGACCTGGTATTCGACGTGCGCTTCCTGCCCAATCCCTTTTACGTGCCGGAGCTCAAGCACAAGACTGGCATGGACAGTGAGGTCTATGACTACGTGTTCTCGTTCCCGCAGACGAAGACGTTTATCGACAAACTCGAGGGAATGCTCTCATTCCTGCTTCCGCTCTACGCAGAGGAAGGGAAGAGCACGCTCGTCATCGCCGTCGGCTGCACGGGCGGGCACCACCGCAGCGTGTCCGTCGCGCGCTGCATCGCGTCCTACCTCACGGCCCTGGGCTATCCCGCGTTTGAAAATCACCGCGACATCACGCGCGGCTGAAGCAAGTTTTTGAAACGAAAGAAGGTGGCGGCATGTCGTTCGCCTATGACGTAAAAGCGGAGCTCTGCAAGGTTCCGATCAACCGGAGCTGCTGCGCCGTGGCCGAGGGCTGCGGCGTGCTGCTGTACGCCAGCGCATTCACCGCAAACGAGGTGCGCATCGTCACGGAAAATGACGAATTCGCCGCGCGTCTCCCAAAGCTCTTCCAAAAGGCATTTTCCCTGCGCTTTGACGAACTCCCTGACAAGTCGAAGGACGGCGGCAAGCTCGTCTTCCGCATCACGCAGGAGGACAAGCTCGACACGATCTGGCGCGCGCTCGGCTACGATCGCCGGGCGCATTTTGCGCTGCACCTGAACTTTGCGCTGCTTGAAGAAGAGTGCTGTCGGGCGTCGTTCCTACGCGGGGCGTTTTTGTCCGGCGGCAGCGTGACCGACCCGCAAAAGCGGTATCACTTAGAGCTTGCGACCTCGCACGTGCAGGCGGGGCGCGAGGTCGAGGCGCTGCTGCGCGACATGGGCTTTGAGCCGAAAAATGTCATGCGGCAGAATAACCTCATTACATATTTTAAGAGCAGCACCCATATCGAAGACCTGCTGACGCTCATCGGCGCGCCGGGGCGCGCGCTTGAGATCATGTCGGCCAAAATCGAAAAGGAAATGCGAAACACCGTGAACCGGCGCGTAAACTGCGACGCGGCCAACCTTGACAAAGCAGTGCTGGCCTCACGTGAACAGGTGGAAGCCTTTACACGCTTGACCGAGTCCGGTGCGATCAACGACCTGCCCGTCATATTGCAGGAGGTCGCTGTCGCGCGGTTACTTCAGCCAGAGCTGACGCTTTCAGAATTGGCGGCGACATTCGACCCGCCGCTGACGAAGTCGTGTTTGAATCACCGCATCCGAAAGCTCATGGAGATCGCAAAAAAAGAAGAGAACGAATAGGAGGGAGCGCGCCATGTCGTTTGCCCATTTACATGTCCATACCGAATACAGCCTGCTCGACGGCGCGTGCCGTATCCGCGACCTCCCCAAGCTCGTCAAGTCGATGGGGCAGACCGCCTGCGCCATCACCGACCACGGCGTGATGTACGGCGCGGTCGACTTTTACCGCACCTGCAAGGCCGAGGGCATCAAGCCCATCATCGGCTGCGAGGTGTACGTCGCCCCGCGCACGCGCTTTGACAAGCAGCACGAATTCGACAGCGAGGCCCGCCATCTTGTGCTGCTGTGCGAGAATGAGGAGGGCTATCGGAATCTTTCCTACCTCGTCTCAATGGCGCACGTCGAGGGCTTTTACATCAAGCCGCGCATCGACCTGGATCTTCTGCGCGAGCACTCCAAGGGCCTCATCGCGCTCTCGGCGTGTCTCGCCGGTGAGATCCCGAGAAGGCTCCGCAATGGCGACTACAACGGTGCCAAGGAATATGCCTTGACACTGTCTGAAATCTTTGGCCCCGAGCACTTTTATCTTGAATTGCAGGACCACGGCATCCGCAATCAGGCCATCGTCAACAAGGGTATCCTTCGCCTGCACGAGGAGACGGGGCTCCCGCTCGTCGTGACAAACGACGCGCACTATCTTCGAAAAGAAGATGCCTACGCGCACGATGTTTTGCTCTGCATCCAGACGGGCAAGACCGTGGACGACGAAAACCGCATGCGCTATGAGCCGCAGCGCTTCTATCTTCGTTCGACTGAGGAGATGGCGGCGCTGTTTCCCGACTATCCCGAGGCGATCGAGAACACCGGCAAGATCGCCGAGCGCTGCAATTTAGAGTTCACCTTCGGCAAGTACCACCTGCCGGAATTCAAGGTGCCGGAGGGCTACACCTCGCTCACATACTTCAAAAAGCTCTGCGCCGACGGCTTCGCCCAGCGCTATGGCGAAGGGACGGACAAGCAGCGCGCGCAGCTTGAATACGAGCAGAACATGATCGAGCGCATGGGCTTTGTCGACTACTTTTTGATCGTCTCCGACTTTGTGCGCTACGCCAAGAGCGTCGGTATCCCCGTCGGTCCGGGCCGCGGCAGCGCGGCGGGCAGTATCGTTTCGTACTGCCTGTCGATCACAGACATCGAGCCGATGAAATACGGCCTCTTTTTCGAGCGCTTTCTGAATCCCGAGCGCGTGTCCATGCCTGATATCGACATGGACTTCGGCGATACGCGCCGCGGCGAGGTCGTGGACTACGTCCGCCGCAAATATGGCGACGATCACGTCGCCCAGATCGTCACGTTCGGCACGATGGCCGCGCGCGGCGTTATCCGCGACGTGGGCCGCGCACTCAATATGAGCTATGCCGACTGCGACGTCATCGCCAAGCTCGTCCCCGCAGGGCCGCACGTCACGCTCGACGACGCGCTGCGCATCTCGCGCGAGCTGCGCGAAAAGTACGAGGGCGACGAGCAGGTGAAAAAGCTCATCGACACGGCACGCGCCCTTGAAGGCATGCCGCGCCACGCCTCGACGCACGCCGCCGGCGTGGTCATCACGAAGCGGCCTGTCGTCGACTATGTGCCGCTGGCGCGAAACGACGATACGATCGTCTGCCAGTACGTGATGACGACGCTCGAAGAGCTGGGCCTTCTCAAAATGGACTTCCTTGGCCTGCGCAACCTCACGATTCTAGATGACGCAGTCAAGACGATTCGTGAAAAGGATAAAAACTTTACTCTTGCCGGTATTCCTGAAAATGACGCCGCAACCTACGAAATGCTGGCCGCGGGGCGGACGTCCGGCGTCTTCCAGCTCGAATCGAGCGGCATGACGGGCGTGTGCGTCAGCTTAAAGCCGCAGAACATCGAAGACATCACGGCTTTGATTGCGCTCTACCGTCCGGGGCCGATGGAGTCCATTCCGAAATTCATTGCCTGCAAACACGACCCGAAAAAGGTCACATACCTCATTCCGCAGCTTGAGCCGATCCTGTCGATCACCTATGGCTGCATCGTGTATCAGGAGCAGGTCATCCAGATCTTCCAGCAGCTCGCTGGCTACTCGCTCGGCCAGGCAGACATGCTGCGCCGCGCGATGAGCAAGAAGAAGGTCAAGGACATCGAGCGCGAGCGCGAGGCGTTTCTGCACGGCGATCCCGCGCGCAATATCTCCGGCTGCGTGGCAAACGGCATCGACGAGAAGGCCGCGCAGGAAATTTACGAGGAAATTTACGCCTTCGCGAACTACGCGTTCAACAAGGCGCACGCCGCGGCCTATGCGGTCGTCGCATATCAAACGGCGTACTTCAAGTGCCACTATACGAAAGAATACATGGCGGCACTGCTCTCGAGCGTGCTCGACTCGTCCGACAAGGTGGGCGAATACTTCAATGAGTGCCGCGAGTGCGGCATCAAGCTCCTGCCGCCGGACGTCAATCACTCCGCCGACCGCTTCACGGTCGAACCTGAAGGCATTCGCTTTGGTCTCGTCGCCATCAAGAATATTGGCCGCGGGCTCATTTTGCGCATGATGCAGGAGCGCGAGCTCAATGGCCCGTTCGTCGACTTTCAGGATTTCTGCCGCCGCATGGACGGCATGGAGATCAATAAGCGTGCGGTCGAGAACCTGATCCGCGCAGGCGCGTTCGATTCGACGGGCGCGAAGCGCTCGCAGCTCATCGCTGTCTACGAAAAGGTGATGGACGGCATCGCCGAGGGCAACCGCACGAACGTGGAGGGGCAGATCGACTTTTTCGGCATGGGCGCGGAGACCGCGCAGCAGGCCGCGCTCGTCCTGCCCGACATTCCCGAGTTCACGCCGCAGGAGCTCATGGCGATGGAAAAGGCCACGACAGGGCTTTACCTCACCGGCCATCCGATGGACGCCTACCGCTCGCTCGTCCGCTCGTCCGGTGCGGCCGCCATCGGCCGCGTGATGGAGGACTTTGCGCAGGAGGCAGGGCCGACGACGTTCTCCGACGGGCAGAAAATTTCACTCGCCGGTGTTGTGACCGCGAGCAAGACGAAGATGACGAAGAAAAATACCCTCATGGCTTACGTGACGCTCGAAGATGGCACGGGAGCCATCGAAATGCTCTGCTTCACGCGCGCGCTCGAGCAGTACGGAAGCTACTTACAGGAGGGACAGGTCATTTATGTCACGGGCACGCTCTCTGTGCGCGACGAAAAGGCGCCGCAGCTCATGTGCGACTTTGCCCGTCCGCTGAACGCCAATTTTTCGACGGGAACGGTTGCGCCTGCGCAGGCGCCGCAGCAGCGGACGGGGCAGACGCTCTATCTGCGCCTGCCGTCGGTTGACGGGCCGGAGATGGCGATTCTCCGCAAAATCCTCTATATGTTCGAGGGAAAAGAGAACAACGTCCGCATCCGCGTGCTTGATACCGGCAAGCTCATCGGCACGACCTGCGACCTGCACACCTCGCTTGTGTGCGACTTGGAAGAGCGCTTCGGCAAGGAAAACGTCGTGGTGAAATAAGAGAAAGGAGCGGCGGCGATGAGATTGCGTTTGACCATGATTTGAACAATATTTCAATCATGGAGGAATTATGAGAATTATTGAATACCAGACCTACCGGGAAGAGGAGATCCTGCCGCTGTACGCATCTGTCGGCTGGACGGCCTATACGGACGCGCCCGATGCGCTGCGTCGCGGCTTTGTAAAGTCGCTGCTCACGCTCGCAGCCTATGAAGAGAAAACGCTTGTTGCCCTTGCCCGCGCCGTGGGTGACGGTGAGACAGTCGTGCTTGTGCAGGATCTGCTTGTTTTCCCCCAGCATCAACGACTCGGTATCGGCACAGCCCTGATGCGCGCGATGATGGATCGTTTTGCAAACGTCCGCCAGTTTCAACTTTTGACAGACGACACGGAAAAAACGCTCGCATTCTACCGCTCGCTCGGTCTGCACAACCTTTCGTCGCTTGGCTGTCAGGGCTTTATGCGCTGATTAGGCGCATCACTGGCAAAACAATTCATAACGAAAAAGAGACAGGCATTTGCCTGTCTCTTTTTGTATGTAAGGACTTTATTTTCCCTCGTCGGGTTCGGAGAAGAGCGTGTTCAAAACACCGGTGTAGAGCTGCTCGGGATTTTTCTGGAAGCGCTCGGCAAGGTCCTTGGCCATGACCTCCTTGGGAACCATCAGCTCCATCTTCAAGATGGGCTGGCTCTCGTCGTCGTTGAACGCGAGCGTGACCGTGTAGGTCCCGTTGCGGCGCGGCGCGATGTCGGACTGGATCTGCGCGCGGCGCTTAAGCTTCTGGTTGAAGATCGTGATGTTCTTGTCGGCGCGCAGGCGCACAGAGTAGGGAAGGCTCGACTCGCAGATTGCGCCGTTGTGCAGGCCCTTTTCCGTGATGGCGTAGAGCCCGTCGTCCGAGAGCGTCAAATGCTGCGACTCGACCAAATTGCTCAGGCATTCGGAAAAGTCAAAAAAGTCGATGCCGTCGTCGCACATCGTCAGCTCTTGCATGGCCTCGAACGGGACCGGCTCGATGAGCCGGGCAGCAACATACAGAATGAGAAATTTGATCTCCAGTTTGTCCTGGATAAAACCGACGCGCCCCATAGCGCACCTCCTCGGGTGAATTTACAGCGATCATAACACAAAATGACTGCCAATACCACAAAAAGTTGTCGGTATCGGTCGGTCAAAAACTATATTTAGTATAGCACACCTTTTTTCGCTTGTATAGGTCTTTTTCAAAAACACTAAGAACGCGGCACACCCATTTTCGCGCGCGGCATAGACTGGGGTGAAAGAAAGGCGCGGTCGCGCCCGACTTTCCAGTACTTAAAATAGGAGGTATTCTTGCTTTATGGCTGATAAAGTAGCAGCAGGCCCCGTCGGCGGCGCGAACGGCGCGCGTGAGGCGGTCTGTATTCATACGAAAAAGATCTATTCATCCTGCCGCGACAAGGATTGCATTGAGGATTTGCGCTTTTACCCCACGGCCACGGCGCAGAGCGTCTTGAGCACGGCGCAGGGGCTGCGCGGCGGCAGCGCCGAGCTGATCTACACGTTTGTCGACGTCGAGCCCGTGAACTTCAACCGCGGGTACTACACCGTCGACATGCACTTTTTCTACCGCATCACCTTACAGGCGCTCAACGGCAGCACGCGCTACACCGAGATTGAAGGTCTTGCGACCTTTGACAAGCGTGTGGTGCTCTTCGGCAGCGAGAGCGGTGCGAAGATCTACTCTTCCATCCCCGAAGCGAACGCCATTGATGCGCCGCTGAACCTGACGGCGAATCTCCCGACCGCGGTGGTCGAGGTCGTCGACCCGATGCTGCTGTGTGCGCACTTTGCCGACAACTGCAACTGCCGCTGCGGCTGTGACCGTGGTACGCTCGGCGGCGTGCCCGCGGGCATTCTGGCGGCGTTTGATGAGCCCATCATCTTCGACGAGTCCGCGATCCGCCGCGTGTGCATCTCGCTCGGCCAGTTTTCGACTGTGCGCTTAGAGCGCGACACGCAGCTTCTCATCCCCGTGTACGACTACTGCATTCCGTCCAACGAGTGCACGCTTGCCGGCGGCGACTGCAGCTGCGAGGACCCGTGCAAGGTCTTCGACGCGGTGGAGTTCCCGATGGACGATTTCTTCCCACCGGCAGTGCCGTCGGGCGGCTGCTGTAACTGCGCCTGCCCCTGCGGAGAGAAGTGACGGACCATCAAGCAAACGCGAAAAAACGGGGAAATTCCCCGTTTTTTCTTTTGCCGGAAACGGGACAAGGCGGCATAAGCCCGTCCGCGCGCACATAGAGTGGACTAACACCAGAGAAGGGAAGTGGGAACGGTGGAACGTCTGGAACGGATCTATCGCTACGAACAATCGTGCGAGTTTTTACCGCACCGGCTCAAAAGTCTCGCCCTGTCGCTGCCGGACAAGCAGAAAGAGCGCGTCGAGGAGCTGCGCCTTCGCGTGATGCATCCGCTGACGGTGCTGACACTGGAGGGCGAGCTGAACGCCGCGCCGGACGGGCGTGCGTCGCTCGTGACGGCGGAAGACCTCGAACAGATGCTCGGCGCGGTGACGGAGTATTCGCGCTATGCCTGCATCGAAACGCTGCGGCAGGGCTTTTTGCCGCTGCGGGGCGGGTTCCGCCTCGGTGTGTGCGGCAGCGCCGTCGTGCGCGACGGCGAGGTGAGCAATCTGAAGGACATTTCGTCGCTCGCGCTGCGCATCGTGTGCGAGCACATCGGGCTCGGGAGCGACATTGCGCCGCAGCTCTTCAGCGCTGACGGGCGGTTTTTGAGCACGCTCATTCTCTCGCCGCCCGGCGGCGGGAAAACGACGCTGCTGCGTGACCTCATCCGCGTGCTCTCGCTCGGGGACAGCGAACACCGCGCGCTGCGCGTGGCGGTCATCGACGAGCGCTGCGAGCTCGCCGTGTGCTGCAAGGGGCGAGCGCAGATGGAGCTCGGCAACCACACGGACGTGCTCTCGCTCTGCCCAAAGGCCGCCGGCATCCCGATGGTGCTGCGCGGCATGAACCCGCAGGTCATCGCGGTCGATGAGATCACGGCGGAGGAGGATATCCGCGCAATGTGCCTGGCCGCGAACTGCGGCGTCGGGCTGCTCGCGAGCATCCACGCCGCGAGCGTTGACGAGCTGCACCAGAAGCCGCTCTGGCGGGAGCTTATGCGCGCGAGGGTGTTTCGCCGCTGCATCGTCATCCGCTCGAACGGCGGCGCACGTTCTTACGAAGTGGGTGACCTGCCATGCTCCGACTGACGGGCAGTGCACTGATCCTCGGTGCGGCGCTGTGGCTGCAAAGGAGTTTCCATTTACGTACTTTACTGCGGCAAAGGACGCTTCGCGCGCTTTCCGGTGCGTTTCTCGCACTCGAGAGCGCCGTCCGATTGACGCTGACGCCGCTGCCCGCGCTGCTGCGGCACTTGAGCTGCGAACCGGAAGCCGCGGGCTTCTTTGAAGGTCTGACCGCCAATCTTGCGCGCGGCGAACCGCTTGCCTCTGCATGGGAGCACGCCGCAAAGACTCTGCCCATCGCCGCGCGGGAGCGGGAGACTGTATCGGCGCTGGGACACGCGCTCGGCGGGGATGAGGAAAGCGTCTGCGCCGCGCTGACGCTCGCGGCAAGCGAGCTCTCGCGCCTTGAAGAGGAGCTGCGGCAAAGGGAGCGCGAAACGGGCCGCATCACGGCGGCACTGTGCCTCGGAGGCGGGGCAATGCTCTGTATTCTGCTGCTATAACGTTATTGAAAAGGATAAACGCTTTACATAAGGAAGACGTCTATGGATATTGACCTCGTGTTCAAGATCGCAGCGGTGGGCATCGTCGTCGCCGTGCTCAATCAGCTGCTCGTGCGCTCCGACCGGCCGGATCAGGCAATGCTCGTAAGCCTGGCCGGTCTCATCACGACGATGATGCTGCTCGTGCGGGAGATCAGCTCGCTCTTTGATCTCATCAAGAGCCTGTTTGGGTTTTAAGATGGAGCTGCTCATCAAGCTTGCGGCGCTGAGCCTGTGCGTGAGCGCCGTGACGGCGCTTCTCAAGAAGAGCGACGAAGCGCTCTCACTTCTTCTGCTGCTCGCGGCGGTGCTCGTCGGCTGCGCGATGCTGCTGCCCGTGCTCTCCGAGTTATTCGACTTCTGCGAGCGGGTGCTGTTGCTCACGGATCTGCCGCTCACGCTGTTCGTACCGGTTGTCAAAGTCACGGCCATCGCGCTCGTGGCGCGCTTTTCCTGTGCGCTGTGCGCGGATGCGGGGCAGAGCGCGCTGTCGAGCCTGCTCGCCGCGGCGGGGACGCTGTGCGCGCTTGTCTGCGCGCTGCCGCTGATGGAAGCCCTGCTCAAGATGGTGGAGGGATTTCTATGAAAAGGCTGCTCTGCCTTCTCTTTGCCGCGCTGCTGCTCTGCGTGAGCGCCTCGGCGCTCGAACTGCCGTCAGAACTCGACGGCACCGTGCCGCGCGAGCTCATCGACAGCGCCGAGGCGGGGGATGATCTGCTCCTGCGCGGCGGACAGTACCTTTTTTCGCACTTTCGCGCGGCATTGCAGGATGCGGTGGCAAATTCCCTGCGCGGCGCGATGGCGCTGATGCTGCTCTCGCTCTTGTGCGGGCTCGTCGAGAGCACGGCGGAGAGCGTGGGGGAGACGCCCGCGCGATACGCGGGCTATCTCGGCGTGCTGGGCGCGGCGGCGCTTTCGGCAGGGGACTTAAGCGCGCTCATCGGCCTTGGCGTCGAGACGATGGACGAGCTTTCGGTGATGGCAAAGCTCCTGCTGCCGACGATCGCCGCAGCGATGGCGGGCGGGGGCTGTGTGGGCTCGGCAAGCGTCTGGCAGGTCGGTGCACTGATGTTGAGCGACATCTTTCTTTCGCTGATGCGCGATGTGCTCGTGCCGGTACTCTACTGCATGATCGGCACGGCGGCCGCGGGAGCGCTTTTGGAACAGAGCCGCTTATCGCTGCTCTCCAAGGGCATCGGCAAGCTGCTCTCGTGGGGCTTGAGCGCGATTCTGATCGTATTTACCGCATTTTTGTCGATCTCGAACCTGCTGGCCGGTTCTGCCGACCGGCTCGCGGTCAAGGTGGGCAAAACCGTCATCTCCGGCGCGGTGCCCGTCGTCGGCGGAATCTTGTCCGACGCGACGGAGGCCATCGCCGCCGCGGCGCTCACGCTGCGCGGGACGCTCGGTGTGTTGGGCGTATTTTCGGTGCTGGCGCTGTGCCTTGTGCCGCTGCTGCGCATGGCGGTGCAGTATCTTTTTTATCAGCTCGCGGCGTTTTTCAGCGGCATGGTGGGGTCACAATCACTCAGCAAGTTTTTAGAGCAGCTCTCCTCCGCGTTTTCACTGATGCTGGCGATGACGGCGGGCGGGGCGTTCTTGCTGCTCGTGTCGCTTTTGATTGCAATGATGATGGTGGTGACGGTATGACGTTTCTTCGCTCGTGGCTTTTAAGCGTGACAGCCTGCGCGGTACTCGTGAGCATCGTCCAGCAGCTCACGGACGGCGGCGCGATGAAAAAGATCGTGCGTTTTGTCGGCGGGATGGTGCTGATGCTTGCAATGCTGCGCCCGCTGCTCTCACTCACGTTTGACCTGCCGGAGCTCGACGGCGGTCATTACCGCGAGGCGGTCGAAGCGCTGAAGGAAACGCTGAACGCCGAGCAGAACAGTGCGCTCGGTGATAGCATAGCTGCGCAGACGCAGGCATATATTGAGGACAAAGCCAGCTCTCTGGGTCTGAGCGTGCGTGCCGAGGTGCAGACCACTTTGCAAGGCAGCGTACCGCTGCCGGATGCCGTCACGCTGTATGGCACAAAAAGCGCGGCGCTCGGCGCATACATCGTACAGGAGCTTGGCATTGCAGAGGAGAATCAGCTATGGATCGAACCGAAGTGAACGCATCGCCCGTGCAGAAGGCGCTGCAAGGCATCAAGAAGTACAAATACGTCCTCCTGACGGCGCTGCTCGGCGTGCTGCTGTTGCTGCTGCCGCAGAACGAGAAAGCGGCAGACTCAGGCTCCGCGACACCGTCCGCCGCGGAAAATTTCGACCGCGAGGCGCTGCAAAACGAGATGGAGGATATTCTTTCCTCGCTCGACGGCGTCGGGAAGCTCTCGCTCATGCTGACGGTCGAGGGCGGCGGCGCTTACGAGCTGGCGCAGGATGAGACCGCGTCGCTCAAAGCCCGAGGGGAGGAGGTCGACGAGCAGACGCGAAAGACGGAGACCGTTGTGCTCGGCAGTGGCACGAGCGCCGAGGTCGTCGTGACCCACAGTCGCTATCCGCGCTTTGTCGGCGCGCTCATCGTGTGCGAGGGCGGAGACCGCGCGGATGTCCAGCTCAAGGTGACGCAGGCCGTCAGCGCGCTGACGGGGCTTTCGTCCGAGCGCATCTCCGTTGTTAAAGGAACGCCATGAAACTACAATATTTTTATTATGCAAAACGCAGGGAGGAAACAGCTATGAAGCAATTATGGAAGCGGAACGCAGTGGTCGGCACAATTCTGGTCTTTGTCTGTGCGGCGATCTTTCTGAACGGAAAGTACGCCGAAAAGGTCGACAAGCCCACGAAGGTCTTGGGTCAGTCCGAGCTTGTGAGCACAGACGGCGACGCCGCCGAGGTCTCGGCAAACGCGGAGGGGAAGGACTACTTTGCCTCGGCCCGCCTGACGCGCCAGCAGGCGCGCGACAGCGCGCTGTCGCTCTTGAAGGAGGCAAGCGAAAACCAGGACGTGGACGCCGAGACCGCGAGCGAGGCGGCAAAGAGCATCGAAACGCTCGCTTCCTATACGCTCAGCGAGGCGCAGATCGAAAACATGGTCACGGCCAAGGGCTATGAGGACTGCGTCGTCTTCATGTCCGAAGACGGTGTGAGCGTGGTCGTCTCGACGGGGGAAGAGGGGCTTCAGACCGAGGACATTGCCCGCATCACGGACATTGTCAAGCAGGAAACGGGACTGAGCGCGGAGAGCATCAAGATCATGGAAGTAAATTAGCTGTTGTAATTTTGGGAAAAAGATGATAAAATACTTTCGATATAAGCATTCACAAACAAGGAGAGGATATCTGAATGGCTGAGAATCGAGAGTATCTGACCCGCGCCGAGGAAAACGGCAGCATCAACATCGCAGAAGACGTGGTCGCCGCGATCGCCGCCGACGCTATCGGCGAGATTGAAGGCGTTGGCTCCATGTGCCAGAATATGACCGAACAGATCACCGAGCAATTCACGGGCAAAAAGGGCCTGCGCGGCGTGCGCGCTGAGGTCAAGGACGGCGAGATCATCGTCGACGTCTACCTGATGGTGCGCTATGGCTACGCCATCCCCGAGACCGCGCGCAAGGTGCAGGACAGCGTGTCCGCCGCCGTGAGCGGCATGACGGGCTACAACGTCCACGCGGTCAATGTCCACGTCGGCGGGATCAGCTTCAACTAAAGAAAGATAAGATCAACAGATAAAGGAACAGACGAGAATGATTCGCAATACAGCGCGAGAGATCGCAGTGCATCTTGCATATGAACTGAGCTTTACGGATAAGACGGTGGAAGAGCTTCTCGACGAGCGGCTGACGAAGGAATACTTCGACACGCTCAAGGACGAGGACGACATCTACGAAAAGGCCCCCGGCGCCGCGCAGGCGGAATACATCCGTTCCATCGTTATGGGCGTTGCCGAGCACGCGCCGGAGTTGGACGGCTACATCGCCAAGTACGCCAAGGGCTGGAGCTTCGACCGCATCCCGCTCGTTGCCTCGGCGATCATGCGCGTTGCGATGTACGAATCGCTCTACCGCAGTGATATTCCGACGCGCGTGGCCGTCAACGAGGCCGTGGAGATCGCCAAGAAATACGAAACACCCGAGACGGTGAAGTTCATCAACGGCATCCTCGGCAGCTTCGTGCGCGGCGAGATCAGCGCGGAATAAAAAATGCTCTTAAAAGCAGAGTACCGACAGGCGCTCTGCTTTTCTTCCGTTTTTCATTTTGTTTTGAGAGAGGGGTGACGCGGCGTGGCGCAGGAGCAGATGATCTTCAGCGTATCCGAGGCCAACAATTTCATCAAGGCGCTGCTCGACGCCGTGCCGCAGCTCCAGACCATTTTCGTGCGCGGCGAAATCTCGAACTACAAGCTCTATCCCTCCGGGCACCATTACTTCACGCTCAAGGACGAGGGGAGCGCGCTCAAATGCGTGATGTTCCGCGGCATGGCGGGGAAGCTCCGCTTCCGCCCGGAAAACGGCATGAAGGTCATCGCCTTTGGCCGCATCGGCGTGTTCCCACGCGACGGCGCGTACCAGCTCTACTGTTCAGAGCTCAGCGTCGAGGGCGTGGGTGACCTGCACGTCGCCTTCGAGCAGCTCAAGGAAAAGCTCTTCAAGGAGGGGCTTTTTGCCCCAGAACATAAAAAGCCCTTGCCAAAATATCCCAAGCGCATTGCCATCATCACCTCGTCCGCGGGCGCGGCAGTGCATGATATGCTGCGCATTTTGAATGCGCGCTGGCCGATGAGCGAAGTCGTGCTCCTGCCTGTGCGCGTGCAGGGAGCAGAAGCGCCGCCGGAAATCGCGGGCGCGCTGCGCTATGCGAACAAATGGAGGATTGCCGACCTCATCATCACCGGGCGCGGCGGCGGGTCGATCGAAGATCTGTGGGCGTTCAACGATGAGCGCGTGGCGCGCGCGATTTATGCCTCCGACATTCCGGTCATCTCCGCCGTCGGGCATGAGCCCGACGTGACGATCGCCGATTTTGTTGCCGATGCACGGGCGTCGACGCCGTCGAACGCGGCGGAGATCGCCGTGCCGGACCAGCGCGAAATTTACCGCCGGCTCGACGCGCTGCAAACGCGCATGGTGCAGAGCGAGCAAAAGCGTGTGAAAGCCCTGCGCGAGCAGTTTGAAAAGACGTCCCGCAGCCGTGCGCTGCAAGACCCCATGGCATTTATCGACGACAAGCGGATGCTGCTCGACTACACGCAGAAAAACCTTGCCGCACTCGCGCAGCATCAGATGGCGCAGCGCACACAGCAGTTTACGGCGCTTGCGGCCAAGCTCGACGCGCTGAGTCCGCTCAAGGTCCTCGGCCGCGGCTACGCCGTGGCGCGAAATGAACAGGGACAAATTCTGCGTGCGGCGCAGGAGGCCGCAGCCGGCGAAAAAATCGAGGTACTGCTCGGGCAGGGAAGTCTCAGCTGCACGGTGAATGCGTGCAATACGGGAGGAAATGACAATGGCAAAAACGTTTGAAGACAATATCGCGCGTCTCGAAGAGATCGTGACGGCGCTTGAAAAAGGCGACGCAAAGCTCGCCGATTCCCTCAAGCTCTTTGAAGAGGGGACGAAGCTCGTGCACGACTGCGGCGCGATGCTCGACAAGGCCGAGCAGAAGGTCGCAAAGCTCTCTAAGGGCGCGGACGGTGCGCCGGTCGAGAGCCCATTCATTTCGGAGGAGTAATCCATGGACGAAAAGCTGTTTTCCGCCCGCATGGCGGAGTATAAGTCGGCGGTGGACAAGTATCTTGACGCCTGCCTTGAGGAAACGCAGTGCGCAAGCTATCACAAGCTGACCGATTCGATGCACTACAGTCTGACCGCGGGCGGCAAGCGTCTGCGTGCGATCTTAGTGCTCGAATTCTGCCGCATCTGCGGGGGAGACGCCGAAAAGGCGCTGCCCGTGGCCTGCGGCGTTGAGATGCTGCACACGTATTCTCTCATCCACGACGATCTGCCCGTGATGGACAACGACGATCTGCGCCGCGGTAAGCCGTCGAACCACAAGGTCTTCGGCGAATGCACGGCAACGCTTGCGGGCGACGCACTGCAGGCGTTGGCGTTTGAAACGATTTTAAAAGTAGACCTGCCCGCGCTGCGCGCGCTCAAATGCGCGCAGATTTTAGCTAATGCTGCGGGACACGAGGGCATCTGCGGCGGCCAGCAGCTCGACCTTGAGTGGGAGGGCAAGATCCTCAGCGCGCCGGAGCTCGAGGAAATTTATCTGCGCAAGACGAGCGCGCTTATCCGCGCGGCGTGCCTGATGGGCGTGGCCGCGGCGGGCGGCACGAAGGAGCAGGAGGAGGCCGCGGCCAGCTACGCCGACAACTTCGGCTTCGCGTTCCAGCTGCGCGACGACATGCTCGATGTCATCGGCGATGAAAAGACGTTCGGCAAGCCCATCGGCTCGGACAGGGAAGAGGGGAAGACGACATTTGTCGACATTTTAGGTCTCAACGGCTGCCAGCGCGTCATCGAGGCGCACAGCGAGAGCGCGGTCGAAGCGCTGGGCGACATGGAGGACACCGATTTTCTCATTCACCTCGTCCGTGTGCTCGAAAAGAGAAAGCAATAAATAAAAATTCCCGTAGAAAACGCCAAAAAAGTGGAAAATCATACAAAAGTGCGCATTTGGTGTTGACAAGCGGAATCGTCGGTGCTACGATACGCACATTGAAACGGAACCCACCCCGTGGGGAATGCTCGAAGGAAAGGATCCATTGGCATGAAGACTTCGTACTCTGCCAACTGCATGATGATGCCGATGATGCGCATGTTCAGCATGTGCATGCTTTGTCATGGAGAAAATGGTCATTTCCTTTCAGAAACTGTCTGAGAAAAACAGCGAAGCGGCAGCGGAAGGTCAATGACCTCCCGCTGTTTTTTACTGCTCGAACAGCATACACTCCCCGCGGTCTGTCCGTTCCAAAAAGAAGCTATTATAAAATAAGTAAGGAGAACAAAACGATGAAAAAGCATTCTATTAAGCTGACCGCCCTTGTCCTTGCACTGGTCCTCACTGCCGCTCTGGCCCTGACCGGCTGCGGCTCCAAGAGCGATGACTCCGACGGTGCCACCACCATCCAGATCGCCGTCCCCAACGACACGACCAACGAAGCCCGCGCGCTGCTGCTGCTCCAGGACAACGGCATCATCAAGCTCGCTGACGGCGCCGGCATCACCGCCACCAAGAACGACATTGTCGAGAATCCGTACAACGTCGAGATCGTGGAGACCGAGGCCGCGCAGATCCCCAACATCCTGCAGGATGTTGACTACGCCGTCATCAACTCCAACTACGCCATCAACGCGGGCCTCAACCCCGTGGCCGACTCCCTCGTGATCGAAGGTTCCTCCTCCGCTTACGCCAACATCCTGGCCGTGAAGGAAGGCAACGAGACCTCTCCCAAGATCCTCGCCCTGATCGCCGCTCTGGAGAGCCAGCAGGTCGTCGATTACATCAACGAGAAGTATGACGGCTCTGTTGTCAGCACTGTGGAGAACCCGACCGACGGCTTTGACGCCACTGTCGACTACGACGCTCTCGCTGGCGAGACCATCTCCATCGCCGCTTCCCCGACCCCGCACGCTGAGATCCTCGAGGTCGTGAAGAGCATCCTCGCCGAGAAGAACATCACCCTCGACATCCAGGTCTACAATGACTATGTCGTGCCCAACACCGTTGTCGAAGACGGCACTGTCGACGCCAACTACTTCCAGCACAAGCCCTACCTCGACGACTTCAACGCCGAGAACAACACCCACATCGTCTCCGTTGCCGCCATCCACGTCGAGCCCATGGGCCTGTACGGCGGCAAGCAGACCACGCTCGATGCGCTGAGTGCCAAGTAAGTAAGAAAGGAGGGAGCATTCTTGATCGAACTGAAGCATCTAAGCAAAACCTTTGAAACGGCCGGCGGACGGGTAGACGCGCTCAAGGACGTCTCCCTGACCATTCCAGACGGCGACGTCTACGGCATCATCGGCATGAGCGGTGCCGGCAAATCCACGCTCGTGCGCTGCATCAATATGCTCGAGTGCCCGACGGAGGGCGAGGTCATCGTGAACGGACAACGTCTCGACACAATGACCCCCGCGCAGCTCCGCGCGGCGCGGCGCGAGATCACGATGATCTTCCAGCGCTTCAACCTGCTGATGCAAAGAAACTGCCTCGATAACGTCTGCTTCCCGATGGAGCTTTCCGGACTGCGGGGAGAGAAGAAGTGGCGCGAACAGCGAGCTCTGGAACTCCTCGATATCGTGGGGCTCAAGGATAAGGCCAAGGCCTATCCCGCGCAGCTCTCCGGCGGACAGCAGCAGCGCGTGGCCATCGCCCGCGCGCTCGCCACGAACCCCAAAGTTCTGCTCTGCGACGAGGCCACGAGCGCGCTCGACCCCAAGACGACGCGCCAGATCCTCGAGCTGATCGGCGACATCAACAAAAAGCTTGGCATCACCGTCGTCATCATCACACACCAGATGAGCGTGGTGAAGGAGGTCTGCAATCACGTTGCGATCCTCGACGACGGCGAAGTCGTGGAAGAGGGCCTTGTTTCTACCGTCTTTTCCGCGCCCAAGTCCGCGGCGGCGCGCCACCTCGTGTTCCCGCGCGGCGCGGACATCGACGTGTCCGACCCCCAGCAGCAGCGCCGCATCCGCCTCATCTTCCGCAGCGCGAAGACGACATCTATTCCGCTCGTCGCGCGCCTTGCGACCGACGAGGGCATCAGCGCAACGGTCATCTCAGCCAACACGCAGAAGCTCTCCGAAGAGGTGTACGGCAGCATGCTGCTCGGTGTGCCGAACGCGCAGTTCGAGCAGGCCATGGACTTTTTAAGAAGCATTGAAAATCTTCAGGTAGAGGAGGCGAGCGTCGATGTACAGTAATCTCTTTTCCCCGGACTCCATCGCGGAGCTCACCGTCGCCATGCAGACGCAGTTCCCCAAGGCGATCTGGGAGACGTTTTATGTGACGCTGCTGTCAACGGCGCTGGCCGTCGTCATCGGCCTTCCGCTGGGCGTGCTGCTCGTAGCGGGGGAGAAGGGCGGCGTTCTGCCGCTTCCCAAGGCATTGATGAGCATTCTGAACGTCATCATCAACCTGCTGCGCTCAATCCCGTTCCTCATCTTAATGATTATGGTCTTCCCGCTCTCGCGCCTTATCATCGGCACGACCGTCGGCACCACCGCGACCATCGTTCCGCTGGTCGTGGCGGCGTTCCCGTTCGTCGCGCGCCTTGTTGAAAGCAGCCTGCGCGAGGTCGACCCCAACATCATTGAGGCCGCGCAGAGCATGGGCGCAACGCCCATGCAGATCATCTGCAAGGTGATGATCCCCGAGAGCGTTCCCTCGCTCCTCCAGAACTTCACCATCGCGCTCACGACCATCCTCGGCTACTCGGCGATGAGCGGCATCATCGGCGGCGGCGGCCTCGGCAAAATCGCCATCGACTACGGCTACTATCGCTACAAGTACCTTGTGATGTTCGCGGCAGTCGTGCTGCTTATCATTCTGGTGCAGATCTTCCAGTCCTTGGGCACGCACCTTGCGACCAAGAGCGACAAGCGCCTCAAGAAATAACCGGATATCCTATTCTGCAAAGCGTCCCAACCATGCGGTTGGGACGCTTTTTGTCATTTTTCGCAATTTGACAGAGAAAAATGCGTCAATTTTTGAAAGCAAAATGCAGCAAAAATTGCAAAATCCCTTGTCATGTGGGAAAAGGGCTGTTATAATAGCAATAGAATGCAATGCAAGTCTTCGCGATTTGCATATTTTTTACGGAGAAATTGCGTGAACAGTTTTCAGGAATTGGTCCAGTCCATCGACTGGGGCTCGCTGACCGACGCGCTTTTGCGCGTGCTCGGCGTCTTTTTATGCTTGACGGTGCACGAGACCTGTCACGGTCTTGCAGCCTATGCCCTCGGCGATCCGACGGCCAAGCGCGAGCACCGCTTGAGCTTAAATCCGCTGCACCATATCGACTGGTTCGGCTTGGCTGCCATGCTGCTCGTCGGCTTCGGCTGGGCAAAGCCCGTGCCGGTCGACATGCGGTATTTCAAAAAGCCGAAGCAGGGTATGGCCATCACAGCGCTGGCAGGGCCGGTGTCGAATCTGCTGCTGGCGATACTGCTCTTGCTCGGCGCGCGCATCACGATCGCGCACTATGTCGATACCGCGTTTTGCAGCGGCCTTTTGAATTTCCTTGCGATGACGGCGTACATGAGCGTCGGTCTGGGGCTTTTCAACCTCATCCCCATCTCGCCGCTCGACGGGTCGAAGGTGCTCTTCGCCTTTCTGCCCGACCGCGCGTACATGACGCTGATGCGGTATGAAAAATACGGCATGCTTGTTCTTTTTGTGCTCGTCTGGCTCGGCGTGGGAGACAATATCCTCAGTGAGGGCATCTACCGCATGTACGAGCTTCTGGTCAACTGGATCGTATATTGATAAAGTGAGAGGAATGTCATGGACAATCCCGTTTTCAAGCTGGAGGGCGTGGTGCACGAGCGCAGCGCGGAGACGCTGCAGGACTTTGAAGGGCCGCTCGACCTCATTCTCTTCCTGCTGTCGAAAAATAAAATAGAGATCCAGGACATTCCCATCGCGCTGATCCTGGACCAGTACCTTGCGTATCTCGAGCAGCGAAAGCAGCTCGATCTCGAGGTCGCGAGCGAATTCATCACGATGGCGGCGCATCTGATGTACATCAAAACGCGCATGCTGCTCTCGCTCGAAGACGAGCAGGCGCAGAGCGAGATGGACGAACTCATCGCCTCGCTCAAGGAGCGCCAGCAAAAGGACACGTACCTTCGCATCAAGACGCTGACCGAAACGCTCGGCCCGATGGGCGAGTTTGGCCGCAGCATCATGACGCGCCAGCCCGAGCCCATGCAGCGCGGCAAAATCTACGAGTACAGTCATGAAAAGGCCGACCTCGTGCTCGCCATGCAGACGATCATGGAGCGCGGAGAGAAGCTGGCCGCGCCGCCGAGCGCGGCGCTGAGCGAGATCGTGCGCCGCGAGCCGTATCCCGTCAAGGGCAAGGCGGAGGAAATTCTGCACCGGCTCAAGGAGTTCGGCATGACGCGTTTTAAGCTGCTGTTCCGCGGCAGCCGCAGCCGCAGCGAGATCGTGGCGACGTTCATCGCCGTTCTGGAGCTCTGCCGCGAAAAGGTCATCCATCTGGCCGGTTCTGACACGGACTGCACCGTGGAGTGCGGGGACGACGCCCCCGACCGTATCAATCTGTAAAAAGCGAGGAACGCTATGTCTTTGGAATCTTTGGATCTGCGTGAGGTCGAGTCGGCCATCGAGGGCATTTTGTTCGCCAGCGGCGAACCGCTCCCGATCGACCGCATCTGCCTTGCGCTCGATTTGGACCGTCCGACCGCGGAACAGGTATTGCAAAAGCTCGGCGATTACTACGCCTTTGAGCGCCGCGGCATCCGGCTCGTCCGCATGGAGGACAGCTATCAGCTCTGCTCGTCGCCGGACTATGCCGACGTCATCCGCAAGGCGTTTGAGATCCGCAAGACCGCCAAGCTCTCTCAGCCCGCGCTGGAGGTGCTGACGATCATCGCCTACTACCAGCCCACGACCCGCGCCTACATCGATCAGGTGCGCGGCGTGGACAGCTCGTACACCGTAGGGCTACTGCTTGAGCGCGGGCTTATCGAAGAGTGCGGACGTTTGCAGGTGCCGGGACGGCCGAGGCTGTACCGCACGACGAAAAAGTTTTTGCGCGACTTCCACTTGGGTTCGCTCGAGGAGCTGCCGGAGATGCCGGGTCTTGAGGCCGACGGTCAGCTCCGCATGACGGAGGACGGCACGATCCTCGACCCCAGCGCCATGACGGAAAAAGAAGGCAGCGTTCCCGAAAACGGGGAACACTGACCGCGTAAAGCATAAAAACCGCGTGAAGCGTAAAAAGAGGGAGGTGGTCGATTGACTGCGCTGAAGGTAATTGGCATCATCCTGCTCATTTTTATTTTGATCGGCTTTCTGCGCGTGGGCGCGTTGATGCAGTTCGGCGACGAGCTGCGCGTGCAGCTTTCGGTCGGCCCGTTCCGCTTCACGCTGCTGCCAGCAAAGGAAAAGAAAGAAACGCCGAAAAAAAAGGCAAAGGAGAAGAAGCTAAAGTCAGAGGGAGAAGAGGCGAAGCAAAAGAAAAAGCCCTCGCTCCCCAAGCCGACAAAAGAGGAGCTCAGGGACCTCATCACGACGGCGCTCTCGGCGCTCAAGGAGACAGCGAAACGCACCTGCAAGCGCCTTCGCATCGACCCGCTGGAAATTCTCGTCGTCTTCGGCGGCACGGACCCCGCGGATATCGCGCAGACCTACGGCTATGCGAGCGCCGCGATGTGGGGTGTGATGCCGCACCTTGAAGACCTCTTCCATATCCCTGATCCCTCACTGCACCTGCGCATGGATTACAGCTCTGAAAAGACGCACGCAGAGGGTGCCGTTGGCCTGTCGCTTCGCATTCGCGACGGGCTGCACATCGCACTTGCACTGCTCATTCCGATGCTCAAATGGTACCTACGCTATAAAAAGGCGCATAAAAACGACGCTCCCGCGGAAAAACCAACGGAGAGCACACCTCAAAACAGTGAACACGGTGAAAAACTGACCGCATAAAAAGAAAGGATGAACCTCATGGAAAACATCGAAAAGAAGACCCCGCTCAACGATCTCATGGACACCACGATGGATAAGATCCGTGATATGGTCGATTCCAACACCATCATCGGAGAGCCGATCCAAACGCCCGACGGCGTGACCGTCATTCCCGTTTCCCGCGTGAGCTTTGGCTTCGGCGCGGGCGGCGGCGACTACGGCAAGACCGACACCGCACACTTCGGCGGCGGCGCGGGTGCGGGCGTCAAGGTCGACCCCGTCGCGTTCCTCGTCGTCAAGGACGGTCTGACGCGCGTGATGCCCGTGGCCATCCCTGCGGCGGCAACGGTCGACCGAGTGCTTGATCTTGTGCCGGAAGTGCTCGACCGCGTACAGAATTTCGTGGACAAGAAGAGAGAAGAGAAAGATATCTACTGATTCCGGGCATAATAGGGGCATTCCGAATGAAGGAGTGATCCCATGCCACGTTTTGCCCGATGCGTATTCGCCGTTTTCCTTGCTGTTTCTTGCCTGACAAGCAGTTTGACCTGTCAGGCTTCCGCGCCGGAGACTGCCGCCGCCGCGTTCGTTTTGATGGAGGCGGGCAGCGGGCGGGTGCTGGCATCGCGAAACGAAACGCAGGAGCGCAGCATCGCGAGTACGACGAAGATCATGACCTGCTTGGTCGCGCTGGAGCACAGCGAACTCACGGAGCAGGTCACGGTCAAACGCGAGCATTTACGCGAGGGCTCGTCGATGTACCTTCTCGAGGGCGAAACGCTCACGATGGAGGAACTTCTCTACGGTCTGATGCTGCCGTCCGGCAACGACGCGGCGGAGTGCATCGCCGCCCACTGCGGCGGAAACGGCGGCAGCGCGCAGTTTGTCCGATGGATGAACGAAAAGGCGAAAGCCTTCGGCATGGAGCACACGTCATTTGCTAACCCGAGCGGGCTCGACGAAGCGGGGCACGGCTCCTGTGCCCTCGATATGGCGCGCCTTGCGGTCTACGCCATGCAGAACCCGACGTTCGCGCGCATCGTCTCGACGCGCACGGCGAGCGTCGGAACGCGCACGATGACGAACCACAATAAGCTGCTTGCGTCGTACTCCGGCTGCGTCGGTCTCAAGACCGGCTACACCGGCGACGCGGGGCGCACGCTCGTCACCTGTGCCGAGCGCGGCGGGATGCGCCTGATCGCCGTCACGCTGCACGACGGCAGCGATTGGGCGGATCATGCTGCACTCTACGATTATGGATTTTCGGCGTATGCGCTCTCAAGCGGCGCGAAAAAGAGCGAGGTCTACGGCAGCGTGAGCGTCGACGGACAGAGCGTGTCCGCCGTCGCAGCGGAGAGCTTCTGTTATCCTGTCTCGGAAAGTGAATCGTTGAGCGTGCGCGCCGAGCTGCCGCAAACCGTCTCCGCCCCCGTGCGGAAGGGACAAACGTTCGGCACGCTCGTCATCTCCTGCGGCGAGACCGAGGTTGGACGAGTTGACCTCGTCAGCGCGCGCAGCGTACAGGCGCAGGAAACAAAGAGCGAAACAAGCAAAAATAAGTCGCTGGCGGAAAAGCTCTGGCAATTTCTGTCGGCAAAGTAAAGGAGGGATCGACCTGGCCGAAGCAAGAATTCAAAAGCTCATCGCCGAATCGGGGCTCTGCTCCCGGCGCACTGCCGAGCAGTGGATCGCCGCTGGGCGCGTGCGCGTAAACGGCGAGACCTCATTCATCGGGCAGAAGGCCGACCCCGAAGTCGACGAAATTACCATCGACGGCAGGCCGCTCGCGCTGGAGGGGCAGAAGCGCTACCTGATGCTCAACAAGCCGCGCGGCTATGTCTGCACGCTCTCTGACGAAAAAGGGCGAAAGACCGTCGCCGAGCTCGTCAAAGACTGCGGCGAGCGCGTCTATCCCGTCGGTCGGCTCGACCTCGACTCCGAGGGACTGCTGCTTTTGACGAACGACGGCGAATGGATGCAGCATCTTCTGCACCCGCGCTACGAGGTCAACAAGGTCTACGAGGTCAGCGTCGCGGGCGAGGTCAGGGGAGCGGCAGAAGCGCTCGCTTCCATGACACAGCTCGACGGCGAGCCCATCCGGCCCGCGCAGGTGCGCGTGCTGCGGCAGGGGAGGGACACCTCCGTTCTCTCCATCACCATCCATGAAGGAAAAAACCGGCAGATCCGGCGCATGTGCGCCGCCGCCGGATTACACGTCAAGCGCTTAAAGCGCGTGCAGGAGCACACGATGAGGCTCGGGGGCCTCCCCGTCGGCGCGTGGCGCGATCTTACGGAGCAGGAGCTCCAAGCAACAAAATCAAAGTAACAGAGGACGATCTTATGACAAAGAATATCTTACATAATATCGAAAAGAACATGAGCAGCTTTTCCAAGGGGCAAAAGCTCATCGCACGCTTCATTCTGGAAAACTACGATAAGGCCGCGTTTATGACGGCCAGCAAGCTCGGCAAGACCGTGCAGGTCAGCGAGTCGACCGTCGTGCGCTTTGCCACCCAGCTCGGCTACGAGGGGTATCCGAGCATGCAGCGTGCATTGCAGGAGATGATTCGCGGCAAGCTCACGAGCATCCAGCGCATTCAGGCGTCGGACGGCGAGCTCGCAGGGTCCGATCTGATGACGAACGTCCTGCAGCGCGACATGGAGAAGATCCGCATGGCCATCGACCAGACCGACGGCGCGGAATTCGAGCGCGTGGTCGACACGATCATCGGCGCGCGCCGCATCTACATCGTGGGCTTCCGTTCGTCCTCGTTTCTGGCAGGGTACTTAAACTTCTACTTCCGCCTGATCTTCGACAACGTCACCCTGGTCAACGGCGGTGCGGCCGGCTCGTTCGACCAGCTCTTCCGCGTCTCCAAAGACGATGTGGTCATTGGTATCTGCTTCCCGCGCTACAGTGAGCTTGCGCTCAAGACCATCCAGTTTGCGCGCGACCGCGGCGCGACGATCGTCGGCGTGACGGACAGCGAGATGTCGCCCATCAACCAGATGTCCAGCAATTCGCTGCTCGTGCGCAGCGAGATGATCTCGTTCGTCGACTCGCTGGCGGCGCCCATGAGCATGCTCAACGCACTCATTCTGGCCGTGGCCAACAAGAAGGGCGCAGACATCTCCGCGACGTTCTCCGAACTCGAGCACATCTGGGAGCGCTTCGACATTTTCGGCAAGATCGAAGATGAATAAGGCGATCGTTGTCATCGGCGGCGGCGCGGGCGGCATGATGGCCGCGATCTGCGCCGCGCGCAAGGGTGCGCACGTGACGCTGCTCGATCCAAACGAGCGCCTCGGCAAAAAGGTGAACATCACCGGCAAGGGCCGCTGCAACGTGACGAACGACAGCACTTGCGAAGAGCTGCTCGCCCACGTGCCGCAGAACCCGCGGTTTTTATACTCCGTGTTTTCCCGCTTCGACGGGCACGACGCCATCGATTTTTTCGAGGGGCTCGGTGTGCCGCTCAAGGTCGAGCGCGGCAAGCGCGTGTTTCCCGTGTCCGACCGGTCATTCGACATCACAGCGGCGCTTGAGCGCGAGCTCAAGCGTCTGCACGTCAAGCTCGTGCGCGACCGCGCGCTCGGTATTTCGGTCGAAGACGGCCATGTCGCCGCCGTCAAGGGCGAAAAAGGGGAGTACACCGCCTCCGCCGTCATTCTGGCGACGGGCGGGCTGTCCTATCCCGCGACGGGCTCGACGGGCGACGGCTTCCGCATGGCGGAAGCGCTCGGACACACGGTCACGCCGCTGCGCGGCTCGCTCGTGCCGCTTGAGGCGCGCGAATGCGCGGTGCTGCAAGGGCTGAGCCTGCGCAACGTCGCGCTGACGGTATATGAAAACAACAAAAAGATCCACTCGGATTTCGGTGAAATGCTGTTCACGCACTTCGGCGTGAGCGGGCCGCTCATCCTGTCGGCCAGCGCGCACATGCGGCATTTCGACAAAAAGCAGTACCGGCTGGAGATCGACCTCAAGCCCGCGCTCGACGAGCAAATGCTCGACAAGCGCCTGCTGTCGGATTTTGAAAAGCACGCAAACAGCGACTACTGCAACGTGCTCGGCGCGCTGCTGCCGCAGAAGATGATCGACGAATTCATTGACCGCTCGGGCATCCCGCCGCACGAAAAGGTGCACGACATCACGCGCGCCCAGCGCGAGACCATCCGCACGCTCTTAAAGCGCTGGACGGTCAATGTCAGCGCGCCGATGCCGGTCGAAAATGCGATCATCACCTCCGGCGGCGTCAAGGTGGGGGAGATCGACCCGAAGACCATGGCGTCGAAAAAGGTTGGCGGCCTTTATTTTGCCGGCGAGATCATCGACGTAGACGCCTACACGGGCGGCTACAATCTGCAAATCGCCTGGGCGACCGGCAAGGCCGCGGGCGAGGCTGCCGCGGACGCACTGCTGACGCAGTAAGCACATATTTATTGTAAGAGGGAAGAATCAAACAGATGAAAAAGCATTTTTCCATTGCCATTGACGGTCCCGGCGGCGCGGGTAAGAGTACGCTCGCCAAGGCCGTCGCCAAGAAATTGAACATTCTGCATGTCGACACGGGCGCGATCTACCGCACCATCGGCTACGCGGCGTTTTCCCGCGGACTGGACGCAAAGGACGAATCTCAAATCGCGCCGCTGCTGAAAGAAATTCAGATCGACATGGCATTTGACGAGAATAGCGGACAGAAAATGCTGCTTGACGGTAAAGATGTCAGCACCGAGATCCGCCTGCCGGAAATTTCGATGTACGCCTCGAACGTCTCGGCGCTGCCGTGCGTGCGCGCATACCTTCTTGAGATGCAGCGCGATATCGCGCGCAGGAGAAGCGTCATCATGGACGGGCGCGACATCGGCACAGTCGTTTTGCCGGACGCCGACCTCAAAATTTATCTGACTGCTTCGGCCGAGGAGCGCGCGCGCCGCCGCTGTCTCGAGCTCTCTGAGCGCGGCACGCCCAAAGCGTATGAAGAGGTACTGCGCGAGATCAACGAGCGCGACTATCAGGACATGCACCGCGATATCGCCCCGCTGCGCGAGGCAGAGGATGCCGTGCGGCTCGACACGTCGAAGCTCAACTTTGAAGAGAGCGAGCGGGCGCTGCTGAATCTCATTCAGGAGAAATTGAAATGATGCACCGTATCTTTTTTGCGTTTATCTGGATCATCGGTCGGGTGCTTTTGTGGATCTACCGCGTGGACGTCAAGGGACTTGAAAATCTGCCCAAGCACAGCGTGCTGCTGTGCCCGAACCATTCAACGGACTTAGACCCCGTGCTCATCGGCCTGTGCCTGCCGCTCGACTACCATCTGCACTTCATGGCCAAGGCCGAGCTCTTCGACAACCGCGCGCTCGCGTGGCTTATCCGCACGCTCGGCGCATTTCCCGTCCAGCGCGACGGCAAGGATATCCAGTCCATCAAGACCGCGATGCAGGTGCTCCACAAGGGTGAGAATCTTCTGATCTTCCCCGAGGGGACGACGATCCGGGGCGGCGTCGGCTATCACGACGGACTCCCCGCGCACGCGCACGCGGGCATCGCGATGATCGGCGTGCGCACGGGTGCGACGCTCGTGCCGGTGTTCTGCGACGGGCAGAAAAAGCCCTTCCATAAAACGCGCATCATCTTCGGCGAGCCGTATGTGCCTGAGGTCACGGGCCGCCGCGGCACGTCCGAAGAATTGCAGGCCATCGCCGACGAAATGCTGCGTCAGGCCTACGCGCTCGGCGGCCAGCAGGTGGGAGGCGCGCCGCTGTGAAGGTCATCTTAGCTGAGACCGCGGGCTTCTGCTATGGCGTGGAGCGCGCGGTCAACCTTGCGCGCGAAACGGCAAAAGCGCGCGGCGGCGCGATGCTCGGCAGCATCGTACACAACGCGGGCGTCGTGCGCGAGATCGAAGACCTTGGTATGCGCCTCATCACGTCGCCCGACCAGGCAAAGGCGGGGGAGACCGTGCTCATCCGCGCCCACGGCGAGCCGAGAGCGACGCTTGATGCGCTGCGAGAGCGCGGGGCAGAGGTCGTGAGCGCCGTGTGCCCGCATGTCGAGCGCATCCGAAAGCTTGCACAGGAGGCAGAGCACGAGGGACGCCGCGTCATCCTGATCGGTGAGCGCCATCATCCCGAGGTGCAGGGCATCGCAGGATGGTGCAGCGACCCGCTGATTTTTGAAAATGTGCAGGAAGCGCAAAAATACTTGCAGGAACACCCCGATTTTGCCCATTTACCCAGTATCATGCTGGCGCAAACGACCTGCATTCGTGCGCTTTGGGAAAGTTGCGTGAAATTTCTAAAAAAACAGTGTACAAATCTGAAAATCAATGATACAATATGCAATGCTACGCAGAAACGTCAAACTGAGGCAGCAGAACTTTCCGCCAAGGTAGACGCGATGGTGGTTGTGGGCGACCGAAGAAGCGCCAACACAAGGCATTTGACCGAGATTTGCAGAGAGAACTGCGGAAAAGTCCTCCAGATCGAATCCGCAGACGAGCTCTCACCGGAATTCTTTTCCGGATGCCGTGTGGCGGGACTGACAGCCGGCGCATCTACTCCTGCGAGTATCATTATGGAGGTATTAACAACAATGACGGAAGAAAACATCAACACCACTGCCCCTGAAACCAGCGAATCCTTTGAAGAACTGCTTGAAAAATCTTTCAAGACTCTAAATACAGGAGATAAGGTGACCGGTATCGTGACCGCCATCGGCACGACCGAGATCCAGGTCGACGTCGGCTGCAAGCAGGCAGGCTATATCCCTGTTTCTGAGCTGAGCAGCGACCCCGACGTCAAGCCCGAGGACGTCGTCAAGGTCGGCGACGAGATCGAGGCTTACGTTGTCCGCGTCAACGACGTGGAAGGCTACGCCACCCTCTCCAAGAAGCGTCTCGACGCTGTCAAGCTCTGGGAAGACATTGAGACCGCCGTTGAGGACAAGACCGTTCTCGAAGGCACCGTGACCGAAGTGAACAAGGGCGGCATCGTCGTTTCTGTCAAGGGCGTGCGCGTGTTCGTGCCCGCTTCTCAGAGCGGCATGCCCAAGGACTCCGACCTTGGCCAGATGGTCAAGCAGAAGGTCAAGCTCCGCGTGACCGAGGTCAATCGTGCCCGCCGCCGCGTCGTCGGCTCCATCAAGTCCGTGCTGAACGAGGAGCGTCAGGCTGCTCAGGCCGCCATCTGGGAAGGCATCGAGGTCGGCAAGCACTACGACGGCGTTGTCAAGTCCATGACCTCTTACGGCGTGTTCGTCGACATCGGCGGCGTGGACGGCATGGTCCACATCTCCGAGCTGAGCTGGAGCCGCATCAAGAACCCCGCCGAGGTCGTCTCCATCGGCGATCACCTCGACGTGTACGTCATCTCCTTCGACCCCGAGAAGCGCAAGATTTCCCTCGGCGTCAAGGATCGCACCCAGAACCCCTGGGATGTGTTCATGAACACCTACAAGGTCGGCGACGTTGCCAACGTCCGCATCGTCAAGCTGATGACCTTCGGCGCTTTCGCTGAGGTCGTTCCCGGCGTGGACGGCCTGATCCATATCTCCCAGATCGCTGACCGCCGCATCGACAAGCCCTCCGACGTCCTGTCCGAAGGCCAGATGGTCGACGCGAAGATCACCGCCATCGACGAGGAGAAGAAGAAGATCTCCCTCAGCATCCGCGCGCTGCTCAGCGGCGAGGAAGAGGCTCCTGTCGAGGAGTAATTTTCCCGAACTGAAAAGAGACAGGCTCCGGCCTGTCTCTTTTTTACGTTCTTTTTTACGCTGACACGTAAGAAAGACTTTGCAAACGGCGATCGGTATGCTATAATTGTTAAAGTTTCGACATAGTTCCGAAATGATAATCAAATTCACATACATACAGGAGGAATTATCCATGGATTACGCAGCGCTTTATCAGAAGAAGCTGACCTCTGCCGCGGAAGCCGTCAAGGTTGTCAAGAGCGGCGACTGGGTCGACTACGGCTGGTGCACCAACCATCCCTACACGCTCGACAAGGCTCTGGCCGCACGCCAGAATGAGCTCAAGGACGTCAAGGTCCGCGGCGGCGTGACGATGTGGATGCCCGAGATCTGCAAGGCCGAGGACGCCGGTGAGCACTTCACCTGGAACTCCTGGCATTGCAGCGGCATCGACCGCAAGATCATCTCCAAGGGCATGGGCTATTTCATTCCCATGCGCTACAGCGAGCTGCCGCGCTTCTACCGCGACGGCAACGCCACGGTTGATGTTGCGATGATCCAGGTCACGCCGATGGATAAGCATGGCAACTTCAGCTACGCGCTCGCGTCCTCTCACCTGGCCGACATGCTCGACACTGCCAAAACCGTTATTGTTGAAGTCAACAAGAACCTGCCGTGGGTTTACGGCCTCACCGGCTGCGAGATCAACATCAAGGACGTCGACATGGTTGTGGAAGGGGAGAATCCTCCTGTTGCGCAGCTCGGCGCGGGCGGCGCCCCCACCGAGGTCGACACTGCGGTCGCCAACCTTGTCGTGCCTGAGATCCCGAATGGCGCGTGCCTCCAGCTCGGCATCGGCGGCATGCCCAACACCATCGGCTCGATGATCGCGCAGTCTGACCTCAAGGACCTGTCCGTTCACACCGAAATGTACGTCGACGGCTTTGTCGACATGGCCCTCGCCGGCAAGATCACCGGCAAGCACAAGCAGCTCGACAAGGGCCGTCAGGTCTTTGCCTTCGCCGCCGGCACGCAGAAGCTCTATGACTACATGGATCGCAATCCCGATGTCATGGGTGCGCCGGTCGACTACACGAACGACGTGTTCGTCATCTCCCAGATTGACAACTTCATCTCCATCAACAACGCCATCGACTGCGACCTGTTTGGTCAGGTGAATGCCGAGTCCGCGGGCATCAAGCACATCTCCGGCACGGGCGGCCAGCTCGACTTTGCGATGGGCGCTTATCTCTCCAAGGGCGGCAAGAGCTTTATCTGCATGTCCTCGACCGTCACGGGCAAGGACGGCACGGTCAAGAGCCGCATCGTCCCCACGCTGACGCCCGGCTCCATCTGCACCGACCCGCGCTCCTGCACGCACTACATCGTCACCGAGTATGGCATGGTCAACCTCAAGGGCCTTTCGACCTGGCAGCGTGCCGAGGCGCTCATCGGCATCGCGCATCCCGACTTCCGCGAGCAGCTCATCGCCGACGCGGAGAAGATGCACATCTGGCGCCGCAGCAATAAGTAAGCAAAAATCGTTCTTCCGTCACGGGGGCTCTCCTGAAAAGGGGAGCCCCTGTTTTTTCGAAAATACGGTGTGTTTCCATTTTTATGCGATATTTCATCAAAAATCGCTTGAAAATGATGGCAAAGTACGTTATACTATGTATGGGGAATTGTTTCCTCTTGTGTGTTTGTGTTATTTTTCTTTTCCATCGCACGGAAAACCGGGGCGAATGCCGGATTGGCATTCTGCCTGAAGGGAGGTGGGCATAGAATGTTTCAAGTGGGAGATAAGGTCGTGCACCCGATGCACGGCGCCGGTGTGATCGACAGCATTGTCCGCGAAAAGATCAGCGGCAAAGCAATGGATTTTTACGTCTTCAAAATGCCCATTTCCGGGCTAACGCTCAAGATCCCGACCGAGAATTCCACGGCCATCGGCATCCGCGCCATCAAGACGAGAAGCGAGATCGAAGAAGTCATCGCGCGCATTCCCAAGCTCGGCGTCGACATGACGGCGAACTGGAACCACCGCTACCGCGAGAATATGGATCGCCTGAAAAGCGGCGATCTCGACGAGGTCAGCGCCGTCATCAAGGCGCTGATGCATCGCGACAGCACGCGCGGACTATCCAACGGCGAGCGCAAGATGCTGCACATTGCCAAGCAGATCCTTGTATCAGAGATCGTCCTGGCAGAAGACGTGGAGTATCCCGAGGCTGAGGGACGCGTCAACACCGCGATGCTGTTAAAGGAGAGCGATTGAGTCCATGAGCCTGCTGCAAAAGATGTTCGGCAAGCGCCAAAAGCGCACTCACCCGTACTGCGCCGCGCTGATTGCGGCCGCCGGAAGCTCCACGCGCTACGGCGGGGAGAACAAGCTGCTGCAAACCCTTGACGGCATCCCCGTCCTTGTGCGCACACTGCTCACGATCAACCGCGTGGAGGGCATCGACGAGATCGTCATCGCCGCGCGGGAGGACGAGCTGCTGCCTTATGCTGAGCTCTGCAAGACCTTTGGCCTCAGAAAACCCGTAAAGGTCATCGTCGGCGGCGCAACGCGGACAGAGTCCGTGCTGCGCGCGGCGCTCGAGGCCTCGCTCGAGACGGAATTTTTCGCCGTGCAGGACGGTGCGCGTCCGCTCGTCACCGTCGAGCTCATCGACGAAGTGCTCGACGCGGCAAGAGTTTATCTCGCCGCCGCGCCCGCCGTTCCGGTGCGCGACACCATCAAGGTCGCGCACGACGGCATCGTCGAGCGCACGCCCGATCGCAGCACGCTCTTCGCCGTGCAGACGCCGCAGGTCTTCGCCGCCGACCTTTTGAAGGCGGCTCTCCAGTCCGCGATTGCGGACGGCGCGACTATTACGGACGATTGCTCCGCTGTGGAGCGGCTGGGCAAGGAAGTTCACTTGACAGAGGGCAGCGAGGAAAACATCAAGATCACCACGCCGGTCGACCTTGCGATCGCAGAAGCAATTTTACAGCGCAGAGGGGAATGAACCTTTCCCCTCTGCCTTTTCTTGAAGAAAGGACCCATACCATGACGAATTTACGCATCGGGCACGGCTACGACGTGCACCGCCTGACCGAGGGCCGCGCACTGATTTTAGGCGGCGTGACGATCCCCCACGAAAAGGGCCTGCTCGGCCATTCGGACGCTGACGTACTGACCCACGCCGTGATGGACGCGCTGCTCGGCGCGGCGGCGCTCGGCGATATCGGCAAGCTCTTTCCCGACTCCGCCGACGAGTTTGCCGGCATCTCGAGCTTAGAGCTTCTGCGGCGGGTGAAGCTGCACCTCGCCGCCGCGGGGTACGATGTCGTCAACATTGACGCAACGATCCTGGCGCAGGCACCCAAGCTCGCGCCGTACCGCGAGCAGATGCGCTCGAATATCGCGCGTGAGCTCCAGATCGATGTCTCGCGCGTGAGTGTGAAAGCCACGACCGAGGAACACCTCGGCTTCACCGGCAGCGGCGAGGGGATGGCCGCCCACGCTATCGCGCTCCTTGAGCGCGCGGACAACTGAATCAAAACCGCTTCGGACGGACGCTTTTTCTGAGCGCCCGTCCCTTTTCGCCCGCACACCGCCGCCGCGCATGCATATCATGCTGTGAGGGGGAATCGGTATGGACTATTATCTCTTTGCCGCGCGCTCAGTCACCCATGCCCAGCGCATGGCGCGGCTTTTGAGCGACGCGGGTATCTCTGCCAAAATCCGCCGCGCGGGCGCTGCGATCACCGAGCGCGGCTGCGGCTATACGCTGGAAATCCCGCGCCGCCACGCGGCGCGCGCCATGCAGGCCTGCCGCGCGGGCGGCGTGCTGCCGGTCAAGGTGCTTTTCGTCTCGGATGACGGCATGCAAGAGGTGGAGCTATGATCTATCTCGACAGCGCCGCCACGACGTTTCAAAAGCCCGCTGCGGTGCAGCGGGCCGTCGTGCAGGCGATGCGCACGATGAGCTCGCCCGGGCGCGGCGGGTATGCCGCGGCGCAGCAGGCCGACGAGCTGCTGTTTCGCTGCCGCAGCGCAGCCGCGGAGCTCTTCTCCGTGCCGTCGAGCGAGCAGGTCGTTTTCACGATGAACGCGACGCATGGACTGAACATCGCCATCAAGAGCCTTGTCCGCCCTGGCGGGCGGGTCGTCATCTCAGGCTATGAGCACAACGCCGTCACGCGGCCGCTGCACGCGCTGGGCGCGGAGGTCATCGTCGCCGCCGCGCCGCTTTTTTCGCCGCAGGAGACGGTCGAAGCCTTCGAGCGCGCGCTTGCGCATGAGCCCGATGCCGTTATCTGCACGCACGTGTCCAATGTCTTCGGCGCTATTTTACCAATTGAGCGCATCGCGCAGCTCTGCCGCGGCGCAAGCGTGCCGCTCATCATCGACGCGTCTCAATCCGCGGGCTCGCTGCCGATCGACTTTTCCGCGCTCGCGCCCGCATTCCTTGCCATGCCGGGGCATAAGGGACTTTACGGCCCGCAGGGGACGGGGCTGCTGCTCTGTGGCAGCGACGCGCTCCCGCTCATTGAGGGCGGCACAGGCAGCGAATCGCTGCGCCAGAGCATGCCGGACTTTCTTCCCGACCGTCTGGAGGCAGGGACGCACAACGTCCCCGGCATCGCGGGGCTTGAAGCGGGCATCGCCTTCGTGCGCGCGCAGCGCCCGGAGCGCATCCTGCACCACAGCCGCGCGCTCATCCGTCGAGCAGGAGAGGGCCTCGGCAAAATTCCAAATGTACACGGATTTCTCTCGCTGGAGGCAAGCTTGCAGGCAGGGGTCTTATCGTTCACGGTGGACGGCCTTTCGCCAGAAAGTGTCGCCGAGGAGATGGCAAAGCGCGGTATCGCGCTGCGCGCGGGGCTGCACTGTGCGCCGTTCGCGCACAAAACGGTGGGGACTTTGCCCGACGGAACGGTGCGGCTGAGCGTTTCCGCCTTTAATCGCGAAAGCGAGATCGACACGTTTCTTTCCTCTCTGCGCGCGATCGCGGCAGGTCAGGCAAAAAACTGAGATTTCATAGAAAATTCATCGCTCTACCGTTGCAATTTGGAGTGTTTCATATTAGAATAAGTAATAACTATTGCTTAAGGGGAGCGTGCCTATGGAATTTGTCATGCCCATCCTGGAAGGCGCGTGGCGCTATGTGCTCACGCTCAGGATCTCGGACTATCTTGATATCGCGCTGATGGCGTATGCGATCTATTGGCTTTTAAAGCTCGTCGGCACGTCGAAGGTCGAGAGCGTCGGCAAGGTGATTTTGCTGTTCCTGCTGGCGCTGATGCTCTCGGATGCGTTCTCGCTCAACGGAATTTACTTCCTTTTGAGCCATATTCTCTCGCTCGGTGCGCTGGCGCTCATCGTGCTCTTCCAGCCCGAGATCCGCCGCCTCATCGATCAGCTCGGCTCGAGCCGCTGGCGCTCGTTCAACCCCTTCGCGCGCACGCAGCAGGTCTCGGCCATTGAAAACGCCATCGCGCAGACGGTGCTCGCCTGCACGGAAATGTCCAAAACGCGCACGGGCGTTCTCATCGTCTTCGAGCGTGAAATGGCGCTGGACGACATCGCCCGCACGGGCACGATCGTCGACGCGCGCGTGAGCAGCGAGCTTCTCAAAAATATTTTCTTCGTTAAGGCGGCCATGCACGATGGCGCGGTCATCATGCGTGACGGGCGGCTGCTCGCGGGCGGTTGCATGCTGCCGCTCTCGAAAAACGTGAACCTGAGCCGCGACCTTGGCATGCGTCACCGTGCGGGCATCGGCATGAGCGAGAATTCCGACGCGGTCGTCGTCATCGTCTCGGAGGAGACGGGCACGATCTCCGTCGCCATCGGCGGCCTCTTAAAGCGCCACCTGATGCCCGAGACGCTCGAAAAGCTGCTCATCAATGAGCTTGTCCCGCAGGAGCCCACCGAACAGGACGACAAGCTCCACATGAAGCTCTTGAAGCTCCTCAGTGCCGGAAAGGGGGACAAGGACGATGAAAAGTAAGCGCCGCAAGATCTTCTACGTTGCATTGTCCATCCTCATCGCGGCAACGATCTGGTTCTACGTGAACAACAAGGAATCCGTGACCGTGTACGTCCATGACGTGCCGATCGAATTTCTCAACGAGGACACGTCGCTTGCCGACAAGGGCCTCATGCGCATCAGTGGGGACGAGGATATCACCGTCGATTTAAAGCTCCAGATGCCGCGCAACGTCGTCTACGACTTTGACACGAGCGAGCTGCGGCTCGTGAGCGACCTTTCGACCATCACCTACGCGGGCAAGCAGTCCGTCAGCTACACAATCCTGTACCCCTCGAAGGTCTCGTCGAACAGCGTGAAGGTCGAATCGCCGACCATCCGCACCGTTCAGGTCGAGATCGGCGAGCTCAACAAGAAGGACATCGAGATCCGCTGCAAGGTCGTCGGCAATGTGGCCGAGGGCTACATCGCCGGTACGGTCGAGATGCTGCCCGAAACGCTCGAGGTGCGCGGCCAGCAGGCTGACATCATGCAGATCAGCTACGCGCAGGTCACGCTCGACATCGAAAATGCATCCTCCACGGTCGTGGAGCTGCTCGACTATGAGCTCTATGACTTCAACGACCAACTCATTGAGAGCAAGAACATCCATCCCATGAGTGAAAACGTGCAGGTGACGATGCCGGTGCTCAAGGTGAAGGACGTTCCGCTGACCGTCAACTTTATCGAATCCGCGGGCTCGCGGCTCGAGAATTACACCTATACGCTCAGCCACAGCAGCATCACCCTTTCCGGTGATGCGACGCAGATGGCAGGCATCAGTGAGATCTCGCTCGGCACGCTCGCGCTTGAGGACGTGCAGGGCTCGGAGACGCTGACCTATGACATTCCCATTCCCGACGGGGTGAACAACTTAAGCGGGATCACAAGCGCTACGCTCACGATCAGCAGCGGCGACATCAGCACGAAAGAGGTCGAGGCGACGCACTTCAGCTACGAGAATTTCTCAGGCGATCACACCGTCACCGTCGTGACCTCGTCACTGCCCGTCACGCTGCGAGGCTCCGCAAGCGACCTTGAGGCCATCTACGGCAGCGAGGTCCACGTCATTGCAGACCTATCCGACATCGCCGCCGACAGCGGCAGCTACACCGTTCCCGCCCGCATCGAGGTGAGCGGCTACGACGTGGGCGCGGTCGGCACTTACGAGGTCACCGTTCATATCAGCTAAGCCAATTCGCAAAAGGAGACAGCATGACTCAGATCGCAACAGTAGAAAAAATCCTTCCCGGCGGCATGGCGGAGATCTCCGTCCCGCGCAAGTCCGCCTGCGGCCACGACTGCGAGGAGTGCGCAGGCTGCGGCGTATCGGGTGCAAGCGTGCGCGCCGTCGCGCGCAACGATGCCCGCGCCGAAGTGGGACAAAAGGTCGTGGTCGAGAGCAGCACGAAGAATCTGCTCGGCGTGATGCTCCTCGTCTATCTTCTGCCGATCGTGCTGTTTCTTGTCGGCTACTTCGCGACCGGCGCGCTTCAAAGCGAGGGGCTGCGCTATACCATCGCCATCGCGGCGTTTTTGATCGGCATCATCCCCGCGATCATCTGCGACCGCCGCACGAAGAAAAACGGCAAGCTGACGTTCACCATCGTGCGTCTTTTCTAAGGCATGTTTGGTTACATCAGGCCGTCCAAGCCGCACCTCAGCGAGCAGGACGAAGCGCGCTTCCAGTCCGTTTACTGCGGGCTGTGCCACGAGCTCGGGCGAAAGTACGGCTTTGCCGCCCGCTTTGTGCTGAATTTCGACTTCACGTTCCTTGCTATCCTGCTCTCCGACGCGCAGGAGCCGGAATGCGAGAGCTGCCGCTGCGCGGCGCATCCGTGCAAGGCACAGTGCGTCATGGCGCACACCGTCGCGCTCGAAACGGCGGCAGACCACAGTCTGGTGCTCGCCTGGTGGCAGCTTCGCGACCATATTGAAGACCACGGCTTTTTCAAAGCCATCCCATACCGGCTCGCGGCGCTTTTGCTGCGCGGCGCTTACCGCAAGGCGAGGACGTTCGTGCCGGAATTTGATGCTTCCGTGCAGCGGCACCTGAATGATCTGCACGAGCGCGAGCGGGAGCACTGCGCCTCGCTCGATCAGGCCGCCGAGCCTTTCGCTGCGCTGATGGCGGACATCGCCGACTGTGTCGATGACGAGATGCGGCGGCGCGTGATGAAGGAAATTTTCTACCACCTCGGCCGCTGGATCTACCTGGTCGACGCGGCAGATGACTTTGAAAAGGACGCTCACTCGAATTGCTACAATCCGCTGCGCTATCGCTATGAGCTTGATGGCGACAAGCTGGACGAGCAGAGCAGGGAAGCCGTCGCCGCCTCGCTCGACCTCTCCGTGCACCGCATGGCGAGCGCTTACGCGCTGCTCTCCTGCGGCGTGTGGACAAGCATTTTAGACAGCATTTTTTACGAAAGCCTTTATGGGATCGGCAATGCCGTTCTCAAGGGCACGTATCATAAGCCCCCGCGCAGAATACACTTCCGCATCAAGGCGGAGAAAAACGAGGAAACCGTATGAATGACCCCTATCAGATCCTAAATATCCCGCCGACGGCGACTGACGAGGAGGTCAAGCGCGCTTACCGCGACCTTGCCCGCAAATACCACCCGGACAATTACCACGATAACCCGCTGGCCGATCTCGCGCAGGAAAAAATGAAAGAGATCAACGAGGCCTATGACCAGATTCAGAAGCAGCGCAAGGCGTCTTCCGCCGCCTCGCAGAGCCACTCCTACGGCTACGGCAGCGGGAATAGCTATGGCAACTCCGCTTACGGCGGCGCCTATGGAGCGGGCTCGCTCGATCAGGTGCGCATGGCGATCAACCGCGGCGATATCTCGCTCGCTGAGCGTCTCTTAAGCGGCGTGAGCGACCACAACGCGGAGTGGAACTTCCTGATGGGCGTGGTCTGCTCGCGGCGCGGCTGGATGGACGAGGCCAAGCGCTATATGGAGACCGCCGTACAGATGGACCCGAACAATCCAGAGTATCAGAACGCGCTCTCTGCGCTGACGGGGGCGGGCTACCGGCCCAACGGCTTCCGCTCGGTCCACACGGCCAATTTTGATGACAGCGCGTGTCTGCGCTGCTGCGCGGCATGGTCGTGCTGCACGCTCTTTAGCGGCGGCGGATGCTATTTGCTGCCCTGCATTTACTACTGATTTTTGTTTAATCCTGTACTTTTCAGTTTTGTGTTTTTACTATATCATGGAGGAGAAGAATCGTGGTCAAAAGTATGACTGGCTATGGAAGAGCCAAAAAAACGCTCTCCAATCGCGATATCACCGTCGAGGTGCGCTCTGTCAACAACCGCTATCTTGACTGCACGGTGAAGCTGCCGCGCGCCTACATCTTCGCAGAGGACGCCATCAAGGGGCGCGTGCAGAAGGCCATCTCGCGCGGCAAGGTCGATGTGTTCGTCACCATCGACTCGACCGGCGCGGATGAAGAGGTCGTCGTGGTCAACGAGGGTCTGGCCCGCAGCTATTTAGAGGCGCTGCGCAAGCTCTATGAGATCGACGGCGGCAACTACCTTCAAAAGAAATCCTACGCGGCGGACTTCGCCCGCATCCCGGACGTGCTGACCGTCACCAAGGCGGAGGAGGACCTGGAGTCCGTCGGCGCGGACATCTGCGAGGTGCTCGACGAAGCGCTCGCGTCCTATAACCAGATGCGCGCGACGGAGGGGAAAAAGCTGGCCGAGGACATCGGCGGCCGCCTCACGACCATCGAAACACTCACCGGCAAGGTCGAGGAGCGCTCGCCCGAAACGGTACGCGAGTACCGCGAGAAGCTGACCGCGCGCATGCAGGAGGTTTTGCAGAGCACGACGATCGACGAATCGCGCATCCTGACCGAGGCCGCCATCTACGCCGACAAGATCGCCGTGGACGAGGAGACCGTGCGTCTGCGCTCGCACGTGTCGCAGCTGCGCGACATGCTGCTCTCCGACGAGCCCATGGGCCGCAAGATGGACTTCCTTATTCAGGAGGTCAACCGCGAGAGCAACACCATCGGCTCGAAGTGCAACGACGTCGCCATCGCGCGCGATGTGGTCGCGCTCAAGGCGGAGGTCGAAAAGATCCGCGAGCAGGTGCAGAACATCGAGTAAGGGGCGAAGCAAATGAAGCTGCTGAACATCGGATTTGGCAACATGGTGTCCGCCGAGCGCCTGATCGCCGTTGTCAGCCCTGACAGCGCGCCGATCAAGCGCCTCATTCAGGAGTCGCGCGAGCGCGGCATGCTGATCGACGCGACCTACGGCCGCAAGACCGCGTCGGTGTTCATCATGGACAGCGACCATGTGGTGCTCTCGGCCATCGCCGCTGACAAGCTGATCGCAAGGCTGGGCGTGGAAACGCTCGCCATGGAGGAGGAAGCATAGAAAATCATGTACAAGGGGAAAACATTCATCATCTCCGGCCCGTCCGGAGTGGGCAAGAGCACAGTGCTCAAGGAGCTATTTCAGGATCGCGACGATCTTTATTTCTCCGTTTCCGCCACGACGCGCCCGCCGCGTCCGGGCGAGATAGACGGCGTCCACTATCACTTTACCGACGTCGACGAGTTTCGCAAAATGATCTCGGAGGACGCCTTTTTGGAGTATGCCGAGTATGTCGGCAACTTCTACGGCACGCCGAAAAAGTTTGTCGACGAGGCCATGGAGCAGGGGAAAGACGTCGTCCTCGATATTGAAGTGCAGGGCGCCTTGCAGGTCGTGCATAAGCGCCCCGATGTCGTGCGCATCTTCATCGCGCCGCCTTCGTGGCAGGCGCTTGAAGAACGCCTGACGAGCCGTGGCACCGACAGTCCCGAAAAGGTGCAAAAACGCCTCGTTCGCGCAAAGGTCGAGCTTCAGACCGCTAATACCTATGATTATTTCGTCATCAACGACACGGTGGAACGCGCCGTGCGCGAGATCAACGCCATCATGCTCGCCGAGCACTGCAAGCCCGCCGAGCGCATGGCTATCTTGTCTGAATAAGTTCAAAAATCAGCCGAAAAGGCAGAAGGAAGTAAATTATTATGATGCTTTATCCCGCAATGAGCCTGCTCAACAAGTACGTTGAAAACCGTTATCTGCTCGTCAACGTGGTCGCGCGCCGCGCCCGCCAGATCGCCGAGCAGGCCGACGAAGAGGGTTATCCCCTCTGCGAAAAGCCGGTCACCACGGCCATCAACGAGGTCGCTGCCGGTAAGCTCACCGCAGAGAATATCGACACGCACATCGCAAAGTAAGTCTTGAATAACGCAAAGGGGGAGACTGTATGACAGAGAAAATGCTTGCTCGCGTCGCAGTCTCTTCCGTTCCTTATGCCGCCGACCGGCTCTACACCTACCTTGTGCCGGACGAGCTCATCGGCAGCGCCGAGGCCGGCAAGCGCGTGACGATCCCCTTTGGGCGCGGAAACAGGCGCGTGGAGGGCTTTTTGCTCGAAGTCGGGCGCGAGGCGGCGACGTCGCCGCTCAAGCCCATCGACGCTCTTCTCGACGATGCGCCGCTGCTGGATGCAAAGGACATCCGCCTTGTGCGGTGGATGAAAGCGCGCTATTTCTGCACGTATTACGACGCGATTAAGACGATTTTGCCCGGCGGCGTGTGGCTCCAGTACCGCGAGCTGTGGCATGTGAGCGGCGAGATCAGCGCGGAGGATGCGCTCTCGTCCGTCGCGCCGGATTCCCTTGAGGAAACGCTGCTGCGCGCGATGCTCAGCGCCAAGGAGATCGAGCGCGCCGCGCTCGATGAGCTCGGCGGCGAGAAGACGGCGAAAGCCCTCCGCTCACTTGAGGCCTGCGGCCTCGCCGTGCGCGAGACGAAGCTGCACCAGCGCTTGCAGGACAAGTCTGTGCGCATGGTGTCGCTCTGTGTCAGCGCGGAGGACGCGCTCGCCGCAGTCGAGCCCAAGCGCCACAGCGCACCCGTGCGCTATGCGGTCGTAGAGCTTCTCAGCCGCGAGGGGTGCCTATCCAGCAGCGAGATCAGCTACTACACCGGCGCGACAATGCAAACGCTGCGCGGCCTCAAAAAGGCCGGTCTTGTCGAATTCTCCGAGCGCGAGGTGCTGCGCGTCAGCCGCTATGATGATGCGCCCGCGCGCGAGGACATTGTGCTCAACTGCGAACAGCAGGCCGCTTTCGACGGTCTTTGCACGCTCTTAGGCCGCGAGGGCGGCAGCGCCGCGCTGCTGCATGGCGTGACCGCCAGCGGCAAGACGCAGGTCTATATCAGGCTCATCGAAGAAGCGCTCACGCGCGGCAAGACCGCCATGCTGCTCGTGCCGGAGATCGCGCTGACGCCGCAAATGCTGCGCCGCTTTACGGCGCAGTTCGGCAGCGATGTCGCGATGCTGCACAGCGCGCTGCCGCTCACCGAGCGCTACGACCAATGGAAGCGCATCCGCCGCGGTGAGGTGCGCGTTGTGCTGGGCACGCGCAGCGCGGTGTTCGCACCGCTGCAAAACCTTGGGCTCATCATTTTGGATGAAGAGCAGGAGACGAGTTATCAGTCCGAAAATCCGCCGCACTACCACGCGCGCGATGTCGCGCAGTTCCGCTGCGCGCAGAATGACGCGCTGCTGCTGCTCGGCTCGGCCACGCCGACGATTGAAACGGCATACGCCGCCAAAAACGGACGCTATCAAGTCTTTTCCCTTCATAAGCGGTTCAACGATCTGCCGCTGCCCAAGGTGCTGATCGCCGACATGAAGGACGAGCTGCGGCAGGGGAATGAGACTTCAATCGGTCGTGCGCTGCGCGCAGAGCTTGAAAAAAATATCGAACGCGGCGAGCAGAGCATTCTGTTTCTCAACCGGCGCGGCAGCGCGCGGATGCTGCTGTGCGGCGAGTGCGGCTATGTGCCGCAGTGCCCGCGGTGCAGCGTGCCGATGACGTACCATTCCGCCAACGAACGGCTGATGTGCCATTACTGCGGGCACTCTGAAGCCGTGGTGGACAGGTGCAGCGAGTGCGGGGGACTGATGAAGCGCGTCGGCTCCGGCACGCAGAAGGTCGAGCAGGAGCTTTTTGACCTGTTCCCAAAGACCAAGGTGCTGCGCATGGACGCCGACACCGTCGGCGCGTCACGCGGACATGAAGCGCTGCTGCGCGAATTTGAAGAAAAGAATATCCCCATCCTTCTTGGCACGCAGATGGTCGCCAAGGGGCTGGATTTTGAAAACGTGACGCTGGTGGGCGTGCTGGACGCGGACCTTTCGCTCTACGCGCAGAACTATCACGCCGCCGAGCGGACGTACAGCCTGCTGGCGCAGGTCGTCGGCAGGGCCGGACGCGGCGAGCGTCCGGGCCGCGCGGTCATCCAGACCTACCACCCCGAAAACGAGGTTATTCAGGCCGCGGCGAAACAGGATTACGAGACGTTTTACCAAAATGAGCTGCGCATGCGCTCGCTGCGGCGCTATCCGCCGTTTGCAGATCTGTTCACGCTGACGGTCTCAGGCCTTGATGAGCTGCGCGTCATCGCCGCTGCCCGCTCACTGTGCGACGCACTGCGCTACGCCTCTTCCCAGCCGCCGCTGAGCGGGCTCGATGTCGAAGTGCTCGGCCCCGCGGGCGCGCCAGTCGTGAAGGTCAACAACCGCTATCGCTATTGCGTCTACCTGTGCGGCAAGGGCGGCAGCGTGCTGCGGCGCACCGTTAGCGAATATCTGCTGGCATTTTACGCAAGAAAAGAAAACCGCGGTCTCGACATTTTTGCCGACTGCAATGCTTTACAATAGAGAAAAGAGGATGAAATTATGGCTATTCGCAAGATCCACGAAGTGGGCGACCCCTGCCTTACAAAGGTCTGCCGCCCCGTGACGGAATTCAACAACCGGCTGCATGAGCTGCTCGACGACATGGCGGACACACTGGAGGAGGCCGGTGGCGTCGGCCTCGCCGCCCCGCAGGTCGGCATCCTGCGCCGCGTCTGCATCGTGGAGGATGAGCAGGGCGAGATCATCGAGCTCATCAACCCCGAGATCATCAAGACCGAGGGCGAGCAGACGGGCCTCGAGGGCTGCCTGAGCGTGCCGGGCAAGTACGGCATCGTCACGCGCCCGATGGTCGTGCGCGTGCGCGCGCAGGACCGTTACGGCACGGAGTTTGAAGTTGAGGACGAAGAGCTGACCGCGCGCTGCTTCTGCCACGAGATCGAGCATCTCGACGGCCACCTCTACACCGAGCACTGCAAAGTCCTCACCGACGAGGAGCTGGAGCAGTATATCCGCGAGCAGGAAAAGGAGCTGGACGAGGAATGAGGATCGTCTTCATGGGCACGCCCGACTTTGCGCGCACGATCTTAGAGCGTCTGGTCGCAGACGGGCACGACGTGTGCGGCGTTTTCACGCAGCCGGACAAGCCGCGCAACCGAAACAAAGTCACGCCAAGCCCTGTAAAGGAATATGCTTTGTCGCAGAATATCCCCGTTTTTCAGCCGGTGACGATGCGCGACGGCACGGCGCTTGAGAATTTCAAGACCCTCGCGCCCGAGCTCGCGGTCGTCGCGGCCTATGGTCGCATCCTACCGGAGGAAATGCTCGCCGTGCCGGTGCATGGCTGCATCAACGCACACGCGTCCATCCTGCCGAAGTATCGCGGCGCAGCGCCGATCAACCGCGCCATCTTAGACGGCGAAAAGGAGACCGGCGTGACCGTGATGCACATGGCGAAAGAGTGCGACGCGGGCGATATGATCTTAGTCAAAAAGCAGGCCATCCGCCCCGACGAGACGGCGGAGGACCTGTTCAAAGAGCTCGCTGTGCTCGGCGCGGATGCGATCGCTGAGGCCATCGTTGAGATTCAAAACGGCACGGCCCAGCGCGTGCCGCAGGACGAGTCGCAGGCGACGTATGCGCCCATGCTCTCGCGCGAGCTTTCGCCCATCGATTGGACGAGAAGCAGCACGCAGATCATCGACCAGATCCGCGCGCTGATCCCGTGGCCCTGCGCCGCGGCGAGCATTCTCGGCGCGAACACGAAAATTTTCCGTGCCGTGCCGCTCGGCGAAACGAAGGACGTACCCGGCACGCTGTGCGCGCGCAAAAAGGGCATCGAAGCCGCCTGCGGCGACGGCAAAAGCATTCTCATCACGGAGCTGCAGCCCGACGGCGGCAAGCGCATGGCAGCGAACGCTTTTCTGAACGGCAAGCGCATCGCCGCGGGGACGGTCCTCGATGCGTAAGGGAAATACCGCGAACGTGCGCGAATGCGCGCTCTCCGTTCTGGTCGCCTGCCGCCGCAACGGTGCGTGGGCGGACGCCGCGCTGAAGGCGCAGCTCGGCAAGTGCGCACTGAGTGCTCAGGACGCGGCGCTTTGCAGCCGCATCGTCTACGGCGTGATGCAGAACGAGCTGCTGCTGAACTGGTATTTGAGCGCCTACTGTACGCAGAAGCTCGACCATTTGCAGCCGCCGCTTGCCGACATTCTGCGCATCGGTGCGTACCAGATCTTGTTTTTGGACAAGGTGCCCGACCACGCCGCCGTCAGCGAGTCCGTGGAGCTCTGCCGCACGAACGGACGGAGCGCCGCGAGCGGGCTCGTCAACGCCGTGCTGCGCAAGGTCGCGCAGAATAAGTCGAATCTCCCGCCGCTGCCGGAGGGGAATATCGCACGATTGAGCGTCGCCTACAGCCACCCGCAGTGGCTCGTGAAAAAGCTCGTGTCTCTCCTCGGCGTCGAGGAAGTGGAAGCGTTTCTTCGCATCGACAACGAGGCTTCGCCCATCAGCGTACAGGTCAACCCGCTCAAAACGAATGAAAAAGCGCTCGTCGACGAGCTTCGCGGCGAGGGCGTCTGCGTCACGCCGCACCCGTGGGTGCCCGGATGCCTGGAGCTTTCCGGCACGGGTGATTTGACGACACTCAGCGCCTTCTACAATGGCCGCTTCACCGTGCAGGACGCGGCGGCGCACCTGATCGTCTGCGCCGCGGACTTTGCGCGCGGACAAAAGGTGCTGGACGTCTGCGCAGCGCCGGGCGGCAAGTCGTTCGCCGCGGCGTTCGCGATGGAAAACGAGGGGAGCATCCTCTCGTGCGATCTACATGAAAACAAATTGAAGCGCATCCGCGAGGGCGCGCAGCGCCTCGGCATCACGTGCATCGAGACCGCCGCCGTCGACGGCCGCGCGTTCCGCGAGGAATGGGCGGGGCGTTTTGACGTCGTCATCTGCGATGTGCCGTGCTCGGGCCTTGGCATCATCCGCAAAAAGCCGGACATCCGCTACAAGGATGCGCAGGAGTTTTCCGCGCTGCCGGAGATCCAGCGCGCGATCTTAGAGAACAGCGCGCGCTATGTGAAAGACGGCGGCCTTCTCGTCTACTCGACCTGCACGATCCTGCCCGAGGAGAACGAGCATGTGACGGACGGCTTTTTGAAGGCGCACGACGAGTTTACTTACGAAGCCTTTTCGCTGCCGAACGGCGTGAGCGCGCTGGGGCATTTGACGCTCTGGCCGCAGCGCGACAATACGGACGGGTTCTATCTCAGCCGCATGAGGAGAAAGACGCATGACTGATTTAAAGTCAATGACATTGGAGGAAATCACCGCGGCGCTGCGCGCGATGGGCGAACCGTCGTTCCGCGGCAAGCAGGTCTTCACCTGGCTGCACCGCGGCATCACCGATTTTGACGAGATGATGAATATTCCCAAATCCCTGCGCGAAAAGCTCAGGGCGGAGTACTACATCACCGTGCCGACGGTCGTGCGCAAGCAGGTGTCGAAGCTCGACGGGACGATCAAATACCTCTGGAAGCTGCAAGATGGCAACTGCATCGAAACGGTGCTGATGTCCTATCACCACGGCAACACGGTCTGCATTTCCTCGCAGGTCGGCTGCCGCATGGGCTGCAAATTCTGCGCGTCCACGCTGGCCGGCAAGGTGAGGGACTTAACACCGTCGGAAATGCTTGATCAGGTGCTTTTCACGCAGCTTGACTCCGGACGCGAAATTTCGAACATCGTCCTGATGGGCATCGGCGAGCCGATGGACAACCGGAAAAACGTGCTGCGCTTTTTGGAGCTCATCAACCATCCCGACGGGATGAACATCGGCATGCGGCACATCTCGCTTTCCACCTGCGGCGTGGTGCCGGGTATCGACGCGCTCGCGGAGGACAATTTGCAGCTCACGCTGTCCGTTTCGCTCCACGCGCCCGACAGCGCGACGCGCAGCCGCATCATGCCCGTGAACAACTCCTACGACGTGGAGGAGCTGTTCGCCGCTTGCCACCGCTATTTTAAGAAAACCGGCCGCCGCATCTCGTTTGAATACGCGATGATCGACGGCGTGAACGACCACGACTGGCAGGCCGACCTGCTGGCCGAAAAGATCCACGGCATGCCGGGGCACGTAAACCTCATCCCGCTCAACGACGTGGTTGAGAGCGAGTTCAAGCCGAGCAAGCGCGTCGCGGCATTCCAGAAGCGCCTTGAGTCCCACGGCCTGACGGCGACGGTCCGCCGCAGCCTGGGCGGCGACATTGACGCCAGCTGCGGACAGCTGCGGCGCAAAGAAATGAAAGCAAGAGAGGGGGCCGCGCAATGAGAGCCTGCGGAAAAACCGACGTCGGTCTGCGGCGGCATGAAAATCAGGATACCTTTGCCGTCGAGCAGGGCGAAAAGCTGCTCATCGCCGTCGTGTGCGACGGCATGGGTGGCGCCGAGGGCGGACAGATCGCAAGCTCTGTTGCGGTGGAGACCTTTATGAAGGAAATGCGCGCGCTCATCCGCGCGGACATGACCGCCGGGCAGCTGCGCGAGCTCGCGTCGTTCTGCGTGGCGAAGGCCAACACGGCGGTCTATCAGCGCGCGCTGCAAGACCCCGCCTATCAGGGCATGGGCACGACGCTCGTCAGCGCAGTGGCAGAGGAGAAGTACGCCATCGTCTGCAACATCGGCGACAGCCGCGCGTATTTGATCCGCGGCGGCGAGATCACACGCATCACGCACGACCACAGCGTCGTGCAGACGCTCGTAGAAAACGGCAACATCACCGCCGAGGAGGCGCGCACGCACCCGAACCGCAACCTCATCACCCGCGCGCTTGGTCCAGACGAAAACACGCTCTGCGACGCGTTCGAGGTCTCGTTCACCAAGGGGGATAAAATTCTCCTCTGCACGGACGGCCTTGTCGTCACCGCGACGGACGACGAAATTTGCCGCGCCGTGTGCGCGGGTAAGAGCGCGGAAGAAAGCCTTGACGATCTCATTGCGCTCGCCAAGGCGCAGGGCGCGCCGGACAACGTGACGGCTGTGCTCATTGAACACGAGTAAAGGAGGTGGCACCGTATGAACAATATGATCGGAAAAATGCTCGATAACCGCTATGAGCTGCTCGAAGTCATCGGCAGCGGCGGCATGGCCGTTGTCTACAAGGCCAAGTGCCACCGCTTGAACCGCCTCGTGGCGGTCAAGGTGCTCAAGAGCGACCTTGCCGAGGACGCCGACTTCCGCCGCCGCTTCCGCGACGAGTCGCAGGCTGTCGCAATGCTCTCGCACCCGAATATCGTCTCGGTCTACGACGTCAGCCGCGGCGAGACGGAGTATATCGTCATGGAGCTCATCGACGGCATCACGCTCAAGCAGTATATGGAAAAGCGCGGCCAGCTCAACTGGCGTGAGGCGCTGCACTTCATCACGCAGATCATGAAGGCGCTCTCGCACGCGCATTCGCGCGGCATCATCCACCGCGACATCAAGCCGCAGAACATCATGGTGCTTCGCGACGGCAGCGTCAAGGTCGCTGACTTCGGCATCGCCTGCCTCGCCAACTCCGCCAACACGCTCACGCAGGAGGCGCTCGGCTCGGTGCACTACATGTCGCCCGAGCAGGCGAGGGGCGACCGCACGGACGCGCGCTCGGACATCTACTCCGCGGGCGTCGTGCTCTACGAAATGCTGACGGGGAGACTCCCGTTCGAGGGCGACAACGCCGTTTCCGTCGCCATCCAGCACCTTTCCTCCGTGCCGCTCTCGCCGCGCGAGATCAATCCCGACGTGCCCGAAGCGCTTGAGCTCATCTGCATGAAGGCGATGGCCTCCGATTTGGAGAAGCGCTACGCCTCGGCGGATGAAATGCTCGCAGACCTTGAGGAGTTCCGCAAGAATCCCGAGGTCGACCTCGACTTCACGATCGAAGACCTGCACCGCGAGACCGTGGATGAGCCCACGCAGTATATCCCCGCCGTGCACACCGTCTCCAAGGCACAGAAGGTGCAGGAGGCGGACGACGAGGAGGAAGAAGAGGCATCCCCGCACAAGCTGGGCACGCGTAAGCTGCTCACGATCATCGGTGCGGCGGTGGCCGCGGTGGCACTCATCGTGCTGCTCTGGCACGCGATCTTCAGCGATCTTCTCGGCGGCGAGCAGACGCCGACGGAGTATGTGGTGCCGCGTCTCATCGGCATGACCATCGACGAGGCAAACGAGGACGAAAACGTGAAGGGCATCTTCACGATCGAACAGATCGGCCAGCGCGCGAGCAGCAAATACGCGGCGGGTCAGATTATCGAGCAGTCGCCCGAGCGCGGCAAGACCGTAAAGGGCAACCGCGTCATCTCGGTTTTCGTCAGCTCCGGCGCCAAGACGGAGAAAATGCCGAATCTCGTCAACAAGGAGTACCGCGACGCAACGCTCCAGCTCACCAACCTTGACTTGAACCTTGTCGTCAACGACCCGGTCGAGGAATACAGCAGCATCACGAAAGGCTATGTCATCCGCACGATCCCCGAGTTTGGTGAAACGCTACAGGAGGGCGACAGCGTCACGCTCGTCGTCAGCAAGGGCGAGCAGCCCAAGCCTGTGACAGTGCTCTCTTTCATCGGCATCGACATTGAGATCGTCCGCCAGCAGGTCACACAGACCGGCCTTGTCGTCGGCGAGGTGACGCAGCGCGCGTCCGACGAGCCCTACGGCACGGTCATCGATCAGAGCATCAACGCCGAAACGAAGGTGGACGCGGGCACGACCATCAACTTCGTTATCAGCGAAGGCCCCGCCATGCCGGACTACGGCGATGACGCCACGACCTCCGGAGGGGAACCGCAGCCGTGAGAGGAAGAATACAGCGCGCACTGAGCGGCTTCTACTATGTCAAATGCGCGGACGGACAGCTCTACACCTGCAAGGCGCGCGGCAAATTCCGCAGGGATGGCATTTCGCCGCTCGTGGGCGACGACGTCGAATTCTGCGAGGTGCCGGGCGGCGAAGGCCGCATCGACGAAATTCTGCCGCGCCGAAACAGCTTTGACCGCCCGAGCGTCGCCAACATCGACCAGATGGTCATCGTCTGCTCACAGGCGATCCCGAAGACCGATCCGTATCTCGTCGACCGCATGACGGCCATCGCCGCGCTCAAGGGCTGCAACGTGCTCATCTGCATCAACAAGTGCGACTTAGACCCCGCGGACGCGCTGCGGGAATACTATGAAAACGCGGGCTTTCGTACCGTCAGCGTCAGCGCGGAGACGGGCGAGGGCATCGAGGCGCTACGCGCCCAGCTCGTCGGGCGGCTCTCCGCCGTCACAGGCAACTCCGGCGTTGGCAAGTCGAGCATTCTGAATGCGCTCGCCCCCAGCATGTCGCTCAAAACGGGCGAAGTGAGTCAGGCGCTCGGCCGCGGACGGCACACGACGCGCCATGTTGAGCTCTACGAGCTACCCTGCGGCGCGGAGATCATCGACACGCCGGGCTTTTCCTCATTCGAGACGACGGGGCTCAATTTGGAGCTCAAAGAAAAGCTACCCGAGTGCTTTTTGGACTTTTCGCCCTACCTTGGCGACTGCCAATTCGTCGGGTGCAGCCACACAAAGGAAAAGGGCTGCTCGGTGCGTCAGGCCGTAAAAGATGGCAGGATCGTCAGAGGGCGGCATGAAAGCTACTGCCGACTCTACGACGAGCTCAAGGACCTGCGCGAATGGAACGCGGGCAGTCAAAAACGACGCTAACCGAAAATAAAATGGACAAAGGCCCGCTTCCGAAAGGAAGCGGGCCTTCGCCATTTAGAGAGATGAGAGAGGGATCAAATATCAATCCTGAAACAGGGGGGTGGAGAGGTAACGGTCGCCGGTGTCGGGCAGCAGGACCACGATGGTCTTGCCCTTGTTCTCGGGACGCTTGGCAAGCTGGATACCGGCCCAAACGGCAGCACCGGAGGAGATACCGACCAGCACACCCTCGCTGTGGCCGACAAGCTTGCCGGTGGCAAAGGCGTCGTCATTTTCAACGGTGATGATCTCGTCATAGATCTTGGTATCAAGAACGTCAGGCACAAAGCCCGCGCCGATGCCCTGGATCTTGTGCGCGCCCGCAACACCCTTGCTCAGAACGGGGGATGAGGCGGGCTCGACGGCGACGACCTTGACGTTGGGGTTCTGCTCCTTGAGGAACTTGCCCGTGCCGGTCAGCGTGCCGCCGGTGCCGACGCCGGCGACAAAGATGTCGACCTGCCCGTCGGTGTCCTCCCAGATCTCGGGGCCGGTGGTCTCATAGTGCGCCTTGGGGTTCGCGGGGTTGACAAACTGGCCGGGGATGAAGCTTCCCGGCGTCTGCGCGGCGATCTCTTCAGCCTTGGCGATGGCACCCTTCATGCCCTTTGCGCCGTCGGAGAGAACGAGCTCTGCGCCGTAGGCCTTCATCAGCTGGCGGCGCTCGACGCTCATGGTCTCGGGCATGACGATGATGATGCGATAGCCGCGTGCGGCGGCCACGGATGCAAGGCCGATACCGGTGTTGCCGGAGGTCGGCTCGATGATGACGGAGTCGGGCTTCAGCTTGCCGCTTGCCTCAGCGTCATCAAGAATGGCCTTGGCGATACGATCCTTGACGGAGCCTGCGGGGTTGAAGTATTCGAGCTTGGCGAGGAGCTTAGCCTCGAGCTTTTCAGCCTTTTCGATGTGGGACAGTTCGAGAAGCGGGGTCTTGCCGATCAGCTGATCCGCAGAAGTGTAAATCTTGCTCATAATGTTTCCTCCTGAACGATGTACGTTCTATATCAAAATTTTATTGTTTGTTTTATAGGTTTCGGTGATCGCTTGCATCTTATGTTCTGCCGCGGCGACATCGGAACGGGTGAAGGAATAAATTCACGTTCATTACCAACCTTTCGAGTAGGTATGTAGGGATTATACGATGTGCGTTTGGATTTGTCAAGAGGAAATTTCGAAAAAATCTATTGAATTCCCATAAACCATGTAATATAATAGGAATATCAAAAGTTGAAGAAGGCCGACTCCCGTATGCCTTTCAACGGATGTGCTTAGAAAGGCGTGAACATACTATGATGATTTCAACCAAGGGCCGCTACGCGCTGCGCGTGCTCATCGACATGGCCGAGCACCAAACCGACGGGTACATCCCGCTCAAGGAGATCGCCAAGCGGCAGGACATTTCAGAAAAATATTTAGAGAGCATCGTCAAATCGCTCGTCAAGGGCGGCGTGGTCGAGGGCATGCGCGGCAAGGGCGGCGGCTACCGCCTGTGCAAGAGCCCGGATCAGTTCACGACTGGCCAGATCCTGCGGCTGATGGAGGGCTCGCTCGCCCCCGTCGCGTGCCTCGAGGCTGGCAGCTCGCCCTGCGACCGCGCAGGGGAGTGCCGCACACTCTCGCTCTGGGCGGGACTGAACGATGTCATCAATAAATATCTTGATCAGTACACACTCGCGGATCTGCTGCGCGAGGATGGGGATTATGATTATGTGATATAATTACAGTTTCCCTGCACCGTGCAGGGGGACGCGGATAAGGGGGCCATTCTCTCACGTGAGAGAATGGCCCCCTTGGACCCCCAAAGAGAACGCAAGGGGCTCTGCCCCTTGACCCCGCCATTGCAAGAGAGCAGCTCGAAGAGCTGCACGCGCTGCGCAATGTAAGTGCGGTGTACATGGCTTCGCCATGAATCCCTGCGATTCGTGACAACTCCCAACCGTGCCTTACTATCGTGAGGCGCGAGTGACGTTTGTCCGGCGGCAGACTTCCTGCCGAATACGGCATTGCTGCGCTCGCCGCATTGATGAGTACCTCGATAGACGATGATTAGGTGTACTTCTACAAGATGGGCAGAGCGGCAGCGGATAGTAGGAGCAAACCAAATCGTATAGCAATGCTAACGCGGCAACGCCGCGCGCAGGAAGTAGCATCGGCAAGCATCGCCCCTCTTCGAGCTGCTTGCTTGCAATGAAAAAGCGCCTTTCTCTGGGGGTTCCAAAGGGGGTGTTCTCTTTCGCGAAAGAGAACACCCCCTTTGACTCGCTCCCCTGCGCGGCGCAGGGAAACCCTTTGCACTTCTTGCAAGAAGAAAATAAAAGACTTCCTTTTCTAAAAAATCTCTGTTACAATACAGTATACAAATACTAAATCGCAAGGAGAACTTTGATGAAAAAGCTGCTTTGCCTTCTTCTGACGCTCGCTATGACGCTTTCGCTCGCCGCCTGCGGCAGCAAGGCGGACGACAAGACGCCGGAAGAGGACGATCCCACACAGGCGGAGACGCCCGTCGACGACAAGCAGGACGAGCCCTCCGCGGATGACGCGGACAAAGACAATGCGTCCGACGCTACAGAGATCGAACCCGACGCAAACAAGGGCGAAAAGCCTGACGAGGCACAAAAGCCCGCGGAACCGACCAAGTCCGACAGCAAGAAGGACGAGACGCCCGCAAGCAAGCCGTCCGAACCTGCTAAACCTGCCGAGCCCTCCAAGCCCGCGGAAACACCGTCGGAAACACCTGCGGCGCAGGACACCGGCGCGCTCTCACTGCTCACGTCTGTCTGGAGCACGTACAGTGAGGATGACAAATTTCCCGCCGCGGGCGGAGACGCAGAGCACAGCGTCGATGGCGCGCCCGGCAGCTTCGATGTGTCGAACGCTGACAACCTGACCTATCAGCTGACGTTCCCGTCCGCCGACGTGTCGCTCATCGACGGCGCGGCATCGCTCGTGCACATGATGAACCTCAACACCTTTACCTGCGGCGCGTTCCACGTCAGTGACGCGGGCAACGTTTCGACCGTCGCCGACGACATCCGCAGCGCCGTGCAGGGCAAGCAGTGGATGTGTGGCTTCCCCGATAAGCTTGTGATTTTCACCTCGGGCCAGTACGTCGTGTCCGTCTACGGCAACGAGAGCCTGGTCAATACGTTCCGCGATAAGTTCGTCGCCGCCCACAGCGGCGCGAGCACCGTCTATGACGAGGCCATCGGCGCGTAACTTCATCAAAAAAGGAAGCGCAAGCATTTTGCTTGCGCTTCCTTTTTACAATTCGATGATCTGGCAGGGGACGGGGATGGGTAATTCCTCATGTGTGGAGAGGATCACGATTTTCGTCTCTGCCGCGCGCAGGATGGCGCGCATCGCGGCCTCGCGGTTTTCCGCGTCGAGGCCGGTGAACGGCTCGTCGAGCGCGAGCGCGTCGGACGGCGCGAGCAGCGCTCGAGCGAGTGCCAGCCGGCGCTGCATGCCGCCGGAATAATCGCGTACTTTCTTTTTCCCCACGTCGCCAAGTCCCAGTTCTTCCAGGAGCGCCTGCGCCGCCGCGGCGTTGTAATTCGCGCCGAGGACGAAGCGAAGATTTCCCTCTGCATCCAGCCCTTCGAGCAGGCGGTTTTCCTGAAAGACCGCCGTCCAGCGAAATTTATCGCCGTTGACCGTGCCGCTGTCCGGCGTTTCCAGCCCGAGCAGCACGCGCAGCAGCGTCGTCTTGCCGATACCGGAGGGACCGAGCAGACGCGTCACGCCGACGCGCGCGGTAAAGGAAATGTCGTCAAGCACAGCATTCTCGCCGTAGCGCTTGCAAAGGTGTTCGACTCGAAGCTCCATCATGCTCCCATCCTTTCTGCGATCTTGTCCACGAGGAGAAGAAACAGCTTTTCAAACGCCGCCGAGATCAGCACGATCGCCGCCGTCCAGGCGAAGAGGTCGGCGGTCTGGAAGTATATCTTCGCGTTGTAGAGCTTCTCACCGATCGAGCCGCTGGAGAGGGCGATGACCTCCGCCGCGGTGCCGGCCTTCCAGCAAAGGCCCAGCGCCGCACTGACGGCAGAGCGGAAGTAGGGAAGCACCTGCGGCAGATACACGCCCCGCAGCGTGCGCGAAAACGGCACGCGGAACACGCGCGCCATCTCCAGAAGAGAGGCGTCCGTGCGCCGGATGCCCTCAAGCACATTTAAGTACACGGGCGGGAAGACCATCAGCGCCGCGATGAACAGCGGCAGCGTTCGGCTGGAGAGCCAGATAAGCGCCAGAATGATGAACGACGCCACCGGCACGGTCTTGACTGCCGCCACGAGCGGTGCAAGCAGCTCTTTGACGCGCGAAAACCGCGCGGAAAACGCCGCCAGCACGACCGCCAGCGCGCAGGAAAGCAAAAAGCCGCCCAAGATGTGCATGCTCGACGTGCCGATGGCGCGCCAGAATACCGCCGTGCTCGCAAGCGTCCAGAGCCGCGCGAGCGAGGATACGGGAGAGGGGAGCAGCAGCGCGCCGTGCGGGTATGCCGCGTGCAGTGCCATCGCGGCAAGCTGCCAGACGATCAGCCAGAAAGTGACTGCCCAGAGACGCACGTTCTGCTTTTTTCCGCGCATGATCATCTCTCCTTTCCTTGAAATGCGGCGGCGGGACAGCGCCCGCCGCCGCAAAGAATTTATGCGAAATAGAAGCTGTTATCCGGCATCTCGCCGCCGACAGCGGCGGGAGACGCATTGTAGAGCACCTCTAAATAACCGGGCAGCGCCTCAAGAAGGTCTGCCCCCGTCAGGCAGACGATGTTGCAGTAGGGCAGTGCCTTTTCCGCGACGGCGGCGTCCACGATGCCGTATTCGCCGATGAGCGCGGCGGCATCCGCGGTGTTGGCATTGACGTAGTCAACGCTTGCGGCGTATTCCTTCAGGAATTCGTTCACGGCCGCAGGATTTGCCTCCACGACCTCGCGGCGGGCGACGATGACGCCAGTGATGAGGCTCGAACCGTTATCAAGCGCGTCCCACTCCTTCGTCAGGTCGAGCGCCATGCGCAGGCCCTCGATCTTGCTCTGCGCCACGGTGACAAACGGCTGGGGCAGCAGCGCAACGCTCGCCTGACCAGAAGCCAGCGCCGCGACACACTCGCTGTGCTCGCTCTTCCAGTCGATCGTCACATCGTGATCGGGATCGATGCCGTTTTCCGTGAGAAGATAGCGCAGGGCGTATTCCGGCGTAGAGCCCTTGCCCGCCGCCACGATGGTCTTGCCCTTCAAGTCGGCCATGGAGTGCACGCTCTCGCCGTTTTCCACGATGTAGAGAACGCCGAGCGTGTTGACCGCCAGCACCTCGATCTCGCCCTCCGTCTTATTGTAGAGCACGGCGGCGAGGTTCGCGGGCACGCAGGCCATGTCGAGCTCGCCCTTGAGGAGCGCGGGCGTCACTTCATCCGCAGAACCGGCAAGGGTAAAGGTATATTCGTTGCCAGTAGTTTCGCCGCTTTCGCTGTCCTTCATCAGCTTCACAAGGCCCATGGCCGTAGGGCCCTTGAGCGCGGCGATGGAGTAGCTCGCAGGGGCGAACTCCTCCTGCTCGGTCTGCTGGTCGTTCTGCGCGTCGTTCGGCGTTTCATCCGCCTTCTGCCCGCAGGCGGCGAGCGAGAAGACGAGCGCAAGCGTCAGGCACAGGGCCAAGAGATGATTGAGGTTCTTTTTCATTGGTTTTCTTCCTTTCCGATGCTGCCCTCGGGCGCGTAGACCGTCTTGGCGGTGATGCCGTCCAGACGGCCGATCTTGCCCGACAGGGCGGAGATGACGTTGCCCGGCGCGTCAAGCGCCACACTGATGATGTTCACGCCCTTTTCGCGGTACGGCACGCCCATGCGCCCGATGATATACTGACCGTACTGGTGCAGCATCTCGTTGAGCGGCTGGACGGAGCTTCCCTCGCGGACGATGATAGCCAGCACGGCGACTCTCGTTTCCATTAACGCATTCTCCTTTGTCAAAATAAAATCATCCCTTCCGCCGTTCAGCAGAAGGGATGGAAACAGCAAATGACGACGCAGCAGGGCTGTGCCTTTGTTTTCCCTCTTCTTGTGGCTCGGAACGCATCCTCGCTGTCAGAACGGTAGAATGAATCTGGTTCGCCGCCGGTCAGAGTAGTCTTCCCGAAAGGCAAAGCGATGATACCACACTTTCGCCGCAGCGTCAAGATGGAGGGACAATGGTATCGGATAAGCTGGAAAAAAGGCCAAAAGAAAACGTCCGTGAATAGTGCAAGGCATATAAATTTCATTGACTTTTTCGGCGTTATCTTATACGATATGATTAACGCACAAGTTTTATACGCAGGGCTGAATCCCGGCCCCGGACAGTCAGCTCTGTGATCCACAGGGCTGATTTTTGCTATTGGGGAGAAATGGGGGGACGCGCATGCCATACTACGCACACATCCGGCAGGACGAAAACGGCGAGACCGTCTATCAGACCGTCGCGGAGCACCTGACAGGTACAGCCGCGCTGTGCCGAGAGTTTGCCGCCGACTTCGGCGCAGAGGCGGACGGAGATCTGATGGGGCTCGCGCACGATCTCGGCAAATGCACTGACGCATTCCAGAAGCGCCTGCTTGAAGGTGGTCCCGTTGTCGACCACACCATGGCGGGGATGCTCACCTGTATAAAGATGAAGCGGCCCAGCGCCGCCGCGTGCGCCGCCGGTCACCACGGCGGACTTTTGGATGTCGGAAATCTGAGGACCGACCGCGCGGGCGAGGCCACGCTCTCCGGCCGGTTCAAAAAGGGCGTGGAGGGACACTATCTTGAGCGCTGCGGCGAGAGCGGCGTGACACTGCCAACTCTTCCGCCTGAGACGCCGGAACGGGATCCATTGAAAGCGTCGTTTCGGACAAGGATGCTCTATTCCTGTCTGGTGGACGCGGATTTTCTCGATACGGAGCGGTTCATGGACGGCGAACGCGGGCGCGGCGGATATGACGATCTTCCGACGCTGCTAAGGCGGCTGAAAGAATACATCGCGCCGTGGCAGGAGCCGAAAACAGCGCTCAACAAGCTGCGCTGCAAAATTCTAAACAGCTGTCTGGATACAGGCAGTAAACCAAAAGGCATTTACACTCTCACCGTGCCGACCGGCAGCGGAAAGACGGTCGCGTCGCTCGCCTTTGCGCTGCGGCACGCAGTGGCGCACGGGATGAAGCGGGTGATCTACGTCGTGCCGTACACGTCGATCATCGAGCAGAATGCCGAAGTATTCCGCGAGATCCTCGGCGACGGCAATGTGCTCGAGCATCACTCAGGTGTGCAGTTCGAGCTTTCCGACGGCGCGTCGCCGGAGGAGGTGCGCCGCGCGCTGGCGGCGGAAAACTGGGACATGCCGGTCATCGTCACAACGGCGGTGCAGTTTTTTGAGTCCATTTACGCAAACCGTTCGTCAAAATGCCGCAAGCTCCATAATCTTGCCGACAGCGTCATCATTTTTGACGAGGCGCAAATGCTGCCGCTTTGCCATCTGCGGCCCTGCGTGGCGGCGATGGCATCGCTTGCCGAGCAATTCCGTTCAACGCTCGTGCTGTGCACAGCCACGCAGCCGTCGCTCGGTGACCTGCTGCACACCTATGCGCCAAGCTGCCCTATCACAGAGCTGTGCCCGCAGACGGCGGAGGAATACGACCGCTTCCGCCGCGTGACGTTTCGGCAGGAGGGCATCTTGGAGGACGACGCGCTTGCGGAAAGGCTCAGCGAGCACCGGCAGGTGCTTTGCATCGTGAACAGCCGCAAGGCGGCGCAGAGCATCTTTGCGCGCTTGCCGCAGGAGGCGAGCTTTCACCTCTCGACGCTGATGGTGCCCGCACAGCGGCAGACGCTTCTCGATGAGATCCGGCGGCGCCTAAAGGCGGGGGAACCGTGCCGCGTGGTGTCGACCTCGCTGATCGAGGCGGGCGTGGACGTGGACTTTCCCGCGGTGTACCGCGAGCTGGCTGGACTGGATTCCGTCTTGCAGGCGGCGGGGCGCTGCAACCGCGAGGGGAAACGAGCACCGGAGGAAAGCATCGTCACCGTCTTCGAGCGGGCAGAACTGCCGCCAATGTTGTTCCGCACAGCAATCGGCGCTACGCGCGAAGCATTGATGAACAGCTGCGATATCGGCGCGCGGGAGACGATGCAGAACTATTTCGACGCGCTGCGCAGCTTGAGCGGAGAAACACTCGACAAGTCGGGTGTTATCAAGGCGTTTGAAAAGGGCATCAACGGCTGCGAACTGCCGTTTCGCACCGTGGCGGAGAATTTTCATCTGATCGATCAGAACACGCGCACGGTCTATGTCCCGTTTGGCGGCGGTGCGGCGCTCATCGAACGGCTGAAAGCGGGCGAGTGCTCCAAAGAGCTCTACCGCAAGCTGGGGCGCTACGCAGTCTCGGTCTACGAACCGCATTTTCAAAAGCTCTATGCCGCGGGCGCACTGCTGACGGCGCGAGAGGTCCCTGCGCTGGATGAAGACAGTGCGATCTTAAACGATATGAGTCTGTACAGCGAAATGACCGGCCTGACGCTGGAACCGGAGACGGGGAAAGTGGAGTTCATCTGAAATGGTATAAGGATCGGTCCGCTTGTTTTTTCACGGCAACATCATTCTAATTTTGAAATAAGAAAATGACGAAAGGAGCGGTTCCATGGCAATTCAAGTAGAAGTCTGGGGCGATTACGCATGCTTCACCAGACCTGAAATGAAAACGGAACGCGTCAGCTATGACGTGATGACGCCGTCAGCGGCGCGCGGGCTGCTGGATAGCCTCTATTGGCACCCGGGGCTCCGTTGGGTGATCGACCGCATCCATGTGTGCGCACCCATCCGCTTCACCAACATCCGCCGCAACGAGGTCAAGGATGTCATCAGCGCCCGCAGGGCGAAGACCGTGATGGAAACAGGGCAGGGGGAACTGTACCTCGCCGCGTCGGAGAGCATTCAGCAGCGCGCGGCTATGGTGCTGCGGGATGTACACTATGTCATCGACGCGCACTTCGACATGACGGACGCCGCTGCGCCCGGCGACAATCCCGGCAAGTTTCAGGACATTATCAAGCGACGGCTGGAAAAGGGGCAGTGTTACAGCATGCCGTATTTCGGCACGCGGGAATTTCCCGCGCAGTTCCGGCGCTGCACGGAATTGCCGCTGTGCCCTGACGAGCTCAAAGGCACGCGCGACCTCGGCTGGATGCTGTGGGATCTCGATTACAGCGATCCCGCGAACATCACGCCGAAGTTTTTCCGCGCGAGCCTTGTCGACGGCGTGATGACTGTTCCGCCGCCAAACAGCGGGGAGGTGAGAGGATGATCCTGCAAGCGCTGACACGGTACTATGAAGACCTCCTCTCGCGCGGCGAGATCGCCGCGCCCGGCTGGGCCCCTGCCAAAATCAGCTTCGCACTCTGTTTGAATGAAAACGGAGAGCTGACGCAGATCGTTCCAACGATGGATGAGGTGTCAAAAGGCAAGAAAACCGTTTTTCAGCCACAGTTGATAACGCTGCCGGCGGCGGTGAAGCGAACGGTCAGCATTGCTGCAAACTTTCTGTGGGACAACTCCGCTTATTTGCTCGGCATCGACCAGAAAGGGAAGCCCGAACGCAGCCGCGAGTGCTTTGCCACTGCGGCAAAGCTGCACCATGCGGTGCTGGATAGCGTCGATTCGCCCAATGCCCGCGCAATACTGGCTTTCTTCGACACTTGGAAACCGGAGCACGCGGCAGAGCATCCAGCGCTTATCAGGCAGCTCGACGATGTGACCGCGGGCGGTAACCTCGTCTTTCGCGTGGATGGCCGCAAGGTCGAAAAGGATACTGCCATCTGTGAGGCATGGCAGCGATATCGGGACGGCGGCGAGAGCGGCGTCAAGATGCAGTGTCTCGTGACCGGAAAAGAGGATGAGATCGCCGCTGTGCACCCATCGGTCAAGGGTGTGCGGGACGCGCAGTCCAGCGGCGCGGCGCTGGTGTCGTTCAACGCGCCGGCGTTCTGCTCCTACGGACGGGAGCAGAACTACAATGCTCCGGTCGGAAAATATGCGGCCTTTGCCTACACCGCCGCACTGAACCATCTGCTTGCGGACAGCGACCACGTCCAGCACATCGGCGATACGACAGTCGTCTGCTGGGCAGAAGGCGCAGAGGACATTTATCAATCCTTCGGCATGGCGGCACTGTTCGGCGGCGAAGTGCCCGGTCTATCGGACAACGACCTGCGCGCAGCGCTCAAGCGGCTGGCAAACGGGCTGCCGTGTGACGACCTCGGCGTCGACCCGAATCGACCGTTTTACATTCTCGGTCTCGCGCCCAACGCGGCGCGCCTTTCCGTCCGCTTCTTTCTGCGCGACAGCTTCGGAAAGCTGATGGAGAATGTAAACGCGCACTATGAGCGCATGGAGATCGTGCGCCCCGCCTATGAAAAATTTAACTACCTGCCATTGTGGTCGCTGCTGAGGGAAACGGTGAACCTAAATTCCCGTGATAAAGCGCCTTCGCCCGCGATGGCCGGCGCGACGGCGCGCGCCATATTTTCCGGTGCGCGTTATCCCGCATCGCTGCTTGAAGCGGTAATGCTCCGCATCCGCGCAGAGCGGGACATCACTTGGGGCAAGGCCGCCATCATCAAGGCATATTATCTCAAAAATCCGCATGAGGACTGTCCAAAGGAGGTTTTGACCGTGAGTCTCAATGAAGCGAGCACCAACCCCGCCTATACGCTTGGACGGCTGTTCTCCGTCTACGAGGCGGTGCAGCAGGCCGCGAACCCTGGCATCAACGCAACGATCAAGGATAAATATTTCAACTCTGCCGCGGCGATGCCCGCAAGCATTTTTCCGGTGCTGAACAATCTTTGTCAAAAGCATCTGCGCAAGCTCGACGCAAGACAGCGCGTCTACTATGACAAGCAGATCATGAAGCTCAAAGGCGTGCTCAACGAAAACTATCCCGCGCGCATGATGCTCGCTCAGCAGGGCTCGTTCGACCTTGGCTACTATCATCAGACGCAGAAGCGCTATACGAAAAAGGAGGAGAAAGAAAATGTCTGATCCCATCAAGAACCGTTATGAATTTGTGGTGCTGTTCGACGTGGAAAACGGCAATCCGAACGGTGATCCCGATGCGGGCAATATGCCGCGCGTCGACCCCGAGACCGGCTATGGCCTTGTGACGGACGTTTGCCTCAAGCGCAAGATCCGAAATTATGTTGAAATGGCAAAAGAGGGTGAAAAAGGCTACCGCATCTACATCAAAGACGGCGTACCGCTGAACTCGAGCGATAAAGAGGCCTGTGCCTACGTCGGCGCAGACCCCGATAAGCTGAAGGAAGCCAAGAAAAAGGACGAGCATCTGGATGAAAAAATTCGCGACTTCATGTGTTCCAATTTCTACGATATCCGCACGTTTGGCGCGGTGATGACGACCTTTACCAAGGGTGCGCTCAACTGCGGTCAGGTGCGCGGGCCGGTGCAGCTCGGCTTTGCCAGAAGCATCGACCCTATTCTGCCGCAGGAGGTGACCATCACGCGCGTCGCCATCACGACCGAGGTGGACGCGGAAAAGAAGAACACCGAGATGGGCCGCAAGTACATCGTGCCTTACGGCCTCTACCGCGCGGAGGGCTATGTGTCGGCGAATCTCGCGCGCAAGACGACCGGCTTTTCGGAAGAGGACCTCGAACTCCTGTGGACGGCTATTTTGAACATGTTTGAAAACGACCATTCCGCCGCGCGCGGCAAGATGGCCGTGCGCGAGCTCATCGTCTTCAAGCACAACTGCGAGCTCGGCTGCGCTCCGGCGCACAAGCTCTTTGACCTTGTCAAGGTCGAACACAAGGACGGCGTGACCGCGCCGAGAAGCTACGGCGACTACACTGTCAGCGTGGATGAAACGCACCTTCCCTCCGGCGTGACTTGCACGCGGATGGGGTGATCTATCAGGACGAGGACTTCCTCCAGTTTTCCGGCTTACAGCATTTCAAATTCTGCCGCCGCCAGTGGGCACTCATCCATGTAGAAAAGCAATGGGCAGAGAACTACCGCACAATGGACGGCGCGATCATGCACGAAAACGCGCACGACGGCTCATTCACCGAAAGCAGGGGCGACCTCGTCATCACGCGCGATATGCGCGTCTTTTCCCGCACGCTCGGCGTATCAGGCGCGTGCGACGTGCTGGAATTCCGCCGCGGCGAGACGGGCATTCCGCTCAAAGGCCGCGAGGGCCTGTGGCAGCCCTATCCCGTGGAGTATAAGCGCGGAAAGCCGAAAGAGGGCACGGAAGACACGCTCCAGCTCTGTGGACAGGCGATGTGCCTTGAAGAAATGCTCTGCTGCGAGATCCCGCGCGGCGCGCTCTATTACCGCGAGCCGCGGCGGCGCACGGAAGTCGACTTCACCCCCGCGCTGCGGCAGGAGGTGCGTGCCCTCCTTGAAGAGATGCACGCGCTCTACGCGCGCGGCAGCACGCCGAAGGTAAAGCCGACAAAGGGCTGCAACGCCTGCTCGCTGAAAGGATTGTGTCTGCCAAAGCTGATGAGAAGCAAGTCCGTTTCCGCGTATCTGCGCGGCGCAATGGAGGGAGAGCAATGAGACAGCTTTTGAACACGCTTTTTGTCACATCGGAGGACATTTACCTCTCGCTGGACGGGGAAAACGTTGTGGCGAACCGCGGCGGGGAAGCGGTCGCCCGCTATCCGCTGCACACGCTGCAAAGCATCGTCACCTTCTCCTACGCAGGGGCTTCGCCTGCATTGATGGGAAAATGCGCGCAGCGGGAGATCGGGCTTGCGTTCTGCTCGCCGCGCGGGAAATTTCTCGCCCGTGTAGCAGGTCAGGCGCAGGGGAACGTCTTGCTGCGGCGGATGCAGTACCGCGTGGCGGACGACCCGTCGCAGAGCTGTCGCGTCGCCGGAATGATGATCTTCGGCAAGGTCTACAACGCAAAATGGAGCGTGGAGCGCACGCGCCGCGACCACGCCATGCGCATTGACGAATCGCGCTTTTCAGCCGTGTCCGACCAGTTACAGGGGCTTCTGCCGCAGATCGCAGCGGAGACGTCGCTCGACAGTCTGCGCGGCCTCGAGGGTGTCGGTGCGGCGGCATATTTCAGCGTGCTGGACGACATGATCTTGCAGGGGAAAGAGACGTTTTTCTTCCGCGAGCGCAGCCGCCGTCCGCCGCTCGATGCGTTCAACGCGCTGCTGTCGTTTGCTTACAGTCTGCTCGCGCACGACTGCGCCTCGGCGCTTGAAAGCGTAGGGCTGGACGCCTACGTCGGATATCTCCACCGCGACCGGCCAGGGCGGGAGTCGCTGGCGCTCGATTTGATGGAGGAGCTGCGCCCGTGCTTTGCCGACCGCTTTGTGCTCACGCTCATCAACAACCGTGTGCTCAAAGCGATCGATTTTGACTTCCGCGAGAGCGGCGCGGTGCTGCTGGCGGACACAGGGCGCAGGACGTTCCTGCAGAAGTGGCAGGAGCGAAAAAAGGAGACCATCACGCATCCGTTTCTCGAGGAAAAGATACCGTGGGGTCTGGTACCGTATGTACAAAGCCTGCTGCTCGCGCGGTACCTGCGCGGCGACTTGGACGACTATCCGCCGTTTTTATGGAAGTGAGGCGCCAATGCTGGTTCTGATCACCTACGATGTGAACACGAGCGACGCCGCCGGACGCGGGCGGCTGCGCAGAATCGCAAAGGAATGTGTCAATTACGGTCAGCGCGTGCAGAATTCGGTGTTCGAATGCCTGCTGGACACGGCGCAGTGCCGGAAGCTGCAAAATGAACTCTGTAAGATCATTGACCCAGAAAAGGACAGCCTTCGATTTTACTACTTGGGCAAGAAGTACGAGAATAAAATCGAACACTTCGGCTGCAAGCAGACGTATCTGCCCGAGGAACCGATGATCTTATAGTGCGAAGCACAAGCGCGCAGAAATTGTCCGGGCGGTTCGCACTAAAATTTGCACGTTTTTCTCGCACAAAAAAGAAACAGAATGCCCTGACAGTCGGCATTTTGCGCAAAAACATCTGAAATTTGTCTGTTATCGCAAAAATGTGCATAGTGATTTGTACACTTTTGCTGTCGCGCCCCGCAAGGGGCGCGTGGGTTGAAATTGTTGGTTCTCCTGCTCCGTCCGTGACAGGGTCGCGCCCCGCAAGGGGCGCGTGGGTTGAAATTCCTAATTATCTTTCGTTAAGTTCTTCTTATTTTCGTCGCGCCCCGCAAGGGGCGCGTGGGTTGAAATCTCGTTGGCCTCGGTATTTATAAGTTCGTAAAGGAGTCGCGCCCCGCAAGGGGCGCGTGGGTTGAAATTCTCAGTGTTTAACTGCGACCAGGAATCCAGCGGCGGTCGCGCCCCGCAAGGGGCGCGTGGGTTGAAATTGCTGCGAATCAAGCTCGTCGACAGCCTCAGCAGAGTCGCGCCCCGCAAGGGGCGCGTGGGTTGAAATTCTTACTCAGTGTTGGGGTCTCGGCTATGTTGTGTCGCGCCCCGCAAGGGGCGCGTGGGTTGAAATGCCAATATCGGTGAGCAGGCTGTGCTTAATAAGGAGTCGCGCCCCGCAAGGGGCGCGTGGGTTGAAATACGAATCCAACTATCAGACAGTGACGGAAGACTCGTCGCGCCCCGCAAGGGGCGCGTGGGTTGAAATCTCACTACGCCGGTCGCCGCGCGGCCGATGGGCGTGTCGCGCCCCGCAAGGGGCGCGTGGGTTGAAATCCCGTCAAGAAGGTCGGAAGACGGTACATCATCCCGTCGCGCCCCGCAAGGGGCGCGTGGGTTGAAATGGAAAAGTCCGATTGCGGTATTGACAATCGGAAAAGTCGCGCCCCGCAAGGGGCGCGTGGGTTGAAACGCTCCCGGGTTTTCGTTACCGTATCCCTCCACAAAAAGGAAGTCTCTGCCGGTTGGCAGAGACTTCCTTTCATTTTTCTATTTTACTGATCAAAGCTCGGGTTTACGTAGTAGACGTTTTTCTCGTCCAGGCGGTCCTTGGCGAGGCGCAGGCCTTCGCCGAAGCGCTGGAAGTGTACGATCTCGCGCGCACGCAGGAACTTGATGACGTCGCTCACGTCCGGATCGTCGGAAAGGCGCAGGATATTGTCGTACGTCACGCGCGCTTTCTGCTCCGCCGCCAGGTCCTCCGTCAGGTCCGCGATGGTGTCGCCCGTGACCTGCATGGTGCTCGCCGACCACGGGTAGCCCGAGGCGAACTGCGGGAAAACGCCTGTCGTGTGGTCGACAAAATAGGCCTCGAATCCAGCCTCCTTGATCTGTTCCTCCGTGAGATTTCGCGTGAGCTGGTGGACGATCGTGCCAACCATCTCCAAATGCCCCAGCTCCTCTGTGCCGATGTCGGTCAGCAGGCCCTTGAGCTCGGGGTAGGGCATGGAGTAGCGCTGGGAGAGGTAGCGCAGCGACGCGCCGAGCTCGCCGTCCGGGCCGCCGTACTGCGAGATGATCGCCGCGGCAAGCCGTGGATTCGGGTTCTTGATCTTGACGGGGTACTGTAATTTCTTTTCATATACAAACATTACTTTTCTCCCTCCAGATCCCACGGCCACGGATCATTCAGCCACTTGAAGCTGCCGGGCGTCACGTCCGTCTGCAAAATCGGGCCGTACTGCTTTTCATAGGCCTCGCGCCCCTCGCGGCCGAGCTTGATATATGACCAGTAGAGGTTCAGAACCTCGGTGTCCTCCGGGTGTGTGGTGAGATAAAGCCCCAGCTCATCGATGGCAAAATCGAGCGCCATCAGCTCTGAGAGCGCCGTGTTGACGGCGGGGAACTTCGTCTTCATCTGCGCGTGAAAGGGTAGGTTCAGCCCCGGAAACAGCGTACCGGCCTTGAGCGCGTCCTGTTGGGAATAGCGCTCGGGGTCGTTTTTCTGCACGGGGACATAGGGAAAAGCCAGCGGCGCGCAGCAGCCGTTCGGCAGCGTGCCCACGCCGGACTCGGCGCGCATGGCTCTGTTGTCGTCCAAAGAAGTCTCCTCCTTGCAAAGAAATCGGGCATCCGCCCACACCATCCTATGCAGCGGGAGGAAAAAGGGAAGCGGGGCTTTTCTTTTTGTTCAAAGTCCTGTATAATGAAAAGCACATAAGGCCGCGCCGCGGGGCATACATTTGTTCCGGGGTGAGGTGTATTTTGTTTATCGTTTTCGGAAAAAAGGCGTTTTACGCCATATTCGCGCTGCTGCTCGTGCTGACGGCGGCGACCGTCAGCATGCTTCTGCCGCCGGAGGCGGTGGAGACGAGCGTGTCGGCGCCGACAGGGAAGACCGTCTGGGTCATCGACGCGGGGCACGGCGGGGAGGACGGCGGGGCCGTCGCCGCCGACGGCAGCAAGGAAAGCGACATGAACCTCGCCATCGCGTGGCGGCTCGACGCGCTGCTCGTTTTTCTCGGCGAGGAGACGCGCATGACGCGCACAGAGGATATCTCCATCCACAATGCCAGTGCGTCCACGCTGCGGGAAAAGAAGCGCTCCGACCTCGAAAACCGCGTGGGACTGGTCAACAGCACGCAAGGCGCTATCCTTGTCAGCATCCACCAGAACAGTCTTCCGTCATCCAAGCAGACGCACGGCGCGCAGGTGTTTTACGGCAAAAAAGAGGGGAGTGCTGAGGTCGCGAATGCGGTGCAGCTCGCGCTGAATCAGACTGTCAATGCGGGCAATGAGAAGACAGAGAAGGCCATCGACGCGTCGATCTTCCTGATGAAAAACGTCACCGCGCCCTCGATCCTGATCGAGTGCGGATTTTTGAGCAATGAAAACGAAACGGCGCTTTTGAAAAGTGGCGAATATCAGCAAAGACTGGCCGTTGTGATCGCGTCCGGCCTTTTACAGCAGCAGTAAAGCAAAAGAGGTTTACAATATGGCAAAGGCAAAAAGTGTATTTTTCTGCACGGAGTGCGGCAACGAAACGCCCAAATGGGCGGGCCGCTGCCCGAGCTGCGGCGCATGGAACACGCTCGTGGAGCAGACCGTCGGCGACAGTGCAAAGGCGAAAGCGGGCGGCCGCAGCCGCGCGCTGCGCGCCAAGGCGCACCCGATCGCAGAGCTCGACACGGCGCAGGAGATCCGTTTTCCCACCGGCATGGGCGAACTCGACCGCGTGCTCGGCGGGGGCGCTGTGCAGGGTTCGCTCGTCCTCGTCGGCGGTGCACCGGGCATCGGCAAATCGACACTGATGCTGCAAATCTGCGGAAAATTGAGTGAAAACGCCAAAATTCTGTACGTTTCCGGCGAGGAATCGCCGCGCCAGCTCAAGCTGCGCGCCGACCGCCTCGGCGTGCAGTCGGACAACCTGTACGTGCTGTCTGAGACCTGCCTTGGCGACGTGCTGGAATCCGTCGAAGAGGAAAAGCCCGATGTGCTGATTGTCGACTCCATCCAGACGCTCTATCAGGACTCGCTCGAATCGCCCGCGGGCAGCGTGGCGCAGGTGCGCGCCTGCACGCTGGAGCTGATGCAGCTCGCCAAAGGGGAGGGCATCACCGTCTTCGTCATCGGACACGTCAACAAAGAGGGTTCTATCGCAGGCCCGAAGGTGTTGGAGCACATGGTCGACTGCGTTTTATATTTCGAGGGTGAGGCGCACATGAGCTATCGCATCCTGCGCGCGGCAAAAAACCGCTTCGGCGCGACGAACGAGATCGGCGTATTCGAGATGCGCAGTGAGGGCCTTGTCGAGGTGCCGAACCCGTCGGAAATGCTGCTTTCGGGACGACCTGACGATGCGCCCGGCACCTGCGTGACCTGCGTGATGGAAGGCCAGCGCCCGGTGCTGGCCGAGGTGCAGGCGCTGCTCGCGCCCGCGGCGCAGTCGGTCTCGCGGCGGACAAGCAACGGCTTTGACTACAACCGCGCCGCCATGTTGATGGCGGTGCTCGAAAAGCGCGGCGCGCTCAAGGTGTCCGGCTGCGACGCGTTTTTGAACGTCATTGGCGGACTGAACGTGGACGAGCCCGCGGCGGACCTTGCCGCCGTGCTGGCGCTCGCGTCGAGCTATCTCGACAAGCCCATCGGCAACCACGTCGCCGCCATCGGCGAGGTCGGCCTGACCGGCGAGCTTCGCAGCGTGAACCATTTGAGCGAGCGGCTCAGCGAGGTGCACCGTCTGGGCTTTGAAACATGCATCATCCCGAAGCAGCGCAAGAATCAGATCCGCGCGCCGCAGGGGCTCGCGCTGATCGAAGCGTGCAACATCGCCGAAGCGCTGCGCGCCATCGTGCAGGCGTAAAGCAATGCGTTGACTGCAACGCACACATAAATAATATTTATTGTATCAGCAAAACCGGCAGCGTTTTCGCGCTGCCGGACCCATAGAATCCTACGATCCTGACAAAGGAGGTTTTTGCCACCAGCCACGCCAAAACGCTCATTTCCGCAAAAATACGTTTTTCTCCTCCCCTCAATTAAACAAAATTTTTATTTTGTTCAATAAAGTATGGACTTCAAAATGCCCCCTCTCCATCGGCCTCTTTATTGAAAGCCGTCATACCGTCGATTAACGGCATGTGCGCTGTGCATCCGTTCGAACGATCAATCGCTGCGCAGATTTGCTCTGCGTCGTGTTTGAACTGCCGACAACGCTCACAGATCAGAGCTACCGAATTTTTTCCGGTATTTTGAAATCCAACACTTCGTAACTTCTCCGTATTTTTTCTTTCTGATTTAGATGAGCTGTTTCTGTGCCTGCACTGGCGCTCATTTACTATGAACGACTACCGCTTGGAATCGCCGCCGATCCTGCGCGATTTTCTATCGTATCACGAGACCATCAAAGCCCACTCGCAGAAAACAGTCGACGAATACTTTCTCGACCTGCGCAACTTTTTTCGCTATCTGAAGCAGTCGCACGACCCGTCGCTGCGCGACCTCCCTTTGAGTGAAATTTCCATCATGGATGTCGATCTCGACTTTGTGAAAAAAGTAACATTAACCGATATCTACGCCTACATGACCTATCTGAGCCGTGACCGCGTGCAGCATCAAAACAGCGACGTGTCCGACTACGGCCTGAATGCCGCGTCCAGAGCGCGAAAAATCGCGACGATTCGGTCTTTTTACAACTATTTGGTCAATAAAGCGCACCTTTTGGACACAAATCCCTGCAAGGACCTCGACTCCCCCAAGATCAAAAAGTCGCTGCCGAAGTACCTGACGCTCGACGAGAGCGTGCAGCTTTTGCAGTCCGTCGACGGGCAGAACCGCGAGCGCGACTACTGCATTCTGACGATCTTTCTGAACTGCGGGCTGCGAATCTCCGAGCTTTGCGGCCTTGATCTGCAGGACATTCAGGACGACGCGCTGCGCGTGCTCGGCAAAGGCAACAAGGTGCGCATCGTCTACTTAAACGACGCCTGCAAGGACGCGCTCAAGCGTTATCTCGCCGTCCGCCGCCCCATCTCCGGCCGCGACCACAATGCCCTCTTTCTCTCGTCGCGCAACGAGCGCATCAGCCGCTCGAGCGTCCACGCGCTCGTCAAAAAGCACCTGAGCGCCGCGGGACTCGATGCCTCGGAATACTCCTCGCACAAGCTGCGCCACACGGCGGCAACGCTCATGCTGCAAAATGGCGTGGACGTCAAAGCCGTGCAGGAGGTGCTCGGGCATGAGCATCTGAACACGACGGAGATCTACACACACATTGATAACGACGCGCTGCGCGTGGCTGCAAAGGCAAATCCCTTGTCGCGTGTAAAGATGAAAAAGAACGAGGATTAAAATTGACTTTCCCGGCTTCATCCGATATACTTAACAGTTGATGAAATGTATTTTTCAAGGAGGGTTTCCATGAATACAAAAGAGCTTTCCCCCATCTGCCGGCAGGTACGGCGTGACATCATCACGATGACCGCCAACGCCGGCAGCGGCCACCCCGGCGGTTCGCTGTCTGCGGTGGAACTGATGACCAGTGTTTTCTTCAACCACATGCGCGTTGACCCGCAGAACCCGCACGATCCTGACCGCGACCGCTTCGTGCTCTCCAAGGGTCACGCGGCTCCCTGCTACTACGCGGTCCTCGCCGCCAAGGGCTTCATCTCCCGCGACGAGTACGCGAACTTCCGCCAGCTGCACTCCATTCTGCAAGGTCATCCCGACGCGAAGAAGGTCCCCGGCGTGGACGCTTCCACCGGCTCTCTCGGTCAGGGCGTGTCCATCGCCGTCGGTATGGCGCTGGGCGCCAAGCATCTCGGCAAGGATACGAAGGTCTTCGCCCTCGTCGGCGACGGCGAGAGCCAGGAGGGTCAGATCTGGGAGGCTTACATGGCCGCTGCACACTATAAACTCGACAATCTGACCGTCATCATCGACAACAATGGGCTCCAGATCGACGGCACGAACGACCAGGTCATGAGCCTTGGCGATCTGCCCGCCAAGCTGCGCGCCTTCGGCTTCGATCTCATCGAGCTGCCCGACGGCAACGATCTCGACGCCGTCGAGTCCGCGCTCTCCAAGCCTACCATGCCCGGCAAGCCCAAGGCCATCCTTGCACACACCGTCAAGGGCAAGGGTGTTTCGTTCATGGAAAACCAGGTCGGCTGGCACGGCAAGGCCCCAAATGCCGAGCAGCGTGAGCAGGCACTGAAGGAATTGGAGGACTAAGAACATGGCTGATAAAATTGCAACCCGTCAGGCTTACGGCGAAGCGCTGATCGAACTGGTCGAAAAGAACAATAAGGTCGTCGTGCTCGACGCCGACCTCGCCAACGCCACGCAGACCTGCAAGGTCGCCAAGGCGCACCCCGAAAAATTCTACAACTGCGGCATTGCCGAGGCCAACATGGTCGACATCGCCGCCGGTATGTCCACGATGGGCCTCATCCCCTACTGCTCTTCGTTTGCGATGTTTGCGGCCGGCCGCGCCTATGAGCAGATCCGCAACTCCATCGCCTATCCCCACTTCAATGTCAAAATCTGCGCGACCCATGCGGGCGTCAGCGTCGGCGAGGACGGCGGCAGCCACCAGTGCATCGAGGATCTCGCGCTCATGCGCGCCATCCCCGGCATGACGGTCATCTGCCCCGCGGACGCCAACGAGGCCAAGGCCGCCACCATGGCGATTGCTGATTTCGAAGGCCCCGTCTACATGCGCCTTGCGCGCCTCGCCACGCCCGTTTTTGAGGGCGACATGGTCAAGCCCTTTGAGATCGGCAAGGCCAACGTCCTGCGCGAGGGCAAGGACGTCGCGATCTTCGCAACGGGTCTGATGGTCAATGAATCCCTGATGGCTGCGGAAGCGCTCGCAAGCGATGGCATCGACGCCGCCGTCATCAACATCCACACCATCAAGCCCATCGACGCTGCGTGCGTCACCGAATGGGCTGAAAAGTGCGGCAAGGTCATCACCGTCGAGGAGCACAGCGTCATCGGCGGTCTGGGCGACGCCGTGGCCGACGTCCTGATTGGTAAGGTCAACTGCAAGTTCCATAAGATCGGCGTGAACGACCGCTTCGGCCAGTCCGGCAAGGCGACGGACGTGCTGCGCGAATACGGCCTGACAGCGGACCAGATTACTGAGACGGTCAAAGTGAACATCTGAACAAAGAAAGGAGACAAAGCGAATCGGTTTTGTCTCCTTTTTTTCAAAAATATCACAAATCCTCTTGCAAAATCAAATTTCTGTGTTACAATACAATTAGTTCCAAACGTACCAAACATTTGAAATAACTTTTTATCAAAGGAGAAGATATTATGCCGCTCGTAACATCTACTGAAATGTTCAAAAAGGCCTATGACGGCGGATACGCCATCGGCGCGTTCAACGTCAACAACATGGAGATCGTGCAGGGTATCACCGAGGCCTGCCAGGAAGAGCACGCGCCCGTGATCCTGCAGGTCAGCAAGGGCGCCCGCGCCTACGCGAACCACACCTACCTCGTCAAGCTCGTCGAAGCGGCGGTCGAGTGCTGCCCCGATATCCCCATCGTGCTGCACCTGGACCACGGCCCGGATTTTGAGACCTGCAAGTCCTGCATCGACGGCGGCTTCACCTCCGTCATGATCGACGCCTCCTCCAAGCCCTTTGCCGAAAATATCGAGATCACGAAGAAGGTCGTCGAGTACGCACATGACCACGGCGTCGTGGTCGAGGCCGAGCTCGGCACCCTCGCCGGTATCGAGGACGAGGTCAAGGTCGCCGCGCACGAGGCGTCCTACACCCATCCCGAAGAAGTCGAGGAATTCGTCTCCAAGACCGGCTGCGACTCCCTTGCCATCGCCATTGGTACCTCTCACGGCGCTTACAAGTTCAAGCCCGAGCAGTGCACCGTCAATGAGCAGGGCATCCTCGTCCCGCCCCCGCTGCGCTTTGATGTGCTGAAGGAAGTCTCCAAGCGTCTGCCCGGCTTCCCCATCGTGCTGCACGGCTCCTCCTCCGTCCCGCAGGAGTATGTCAAGATGATCAACGAGCACGGCGGCAAGATGCCCAACGCTATCGGCGTGCCCGAGGATCAGCTGCGTGAGGCCGCAAAGCTCTCCGTCTGCAAGATCAACATCGATTCCGACCTGCGCCTTGCCATGACCGGCACCGTGCGTGCTTTCCTCGATGAGCACCCCGACAAGTTCGACCCGCGTGAATACCTCAAGCCCGCCCGTGCCAACATCAAGGAGCTCGTCCGCCACAAGCTCGTCGACGTGCTCGGCTGCGCCGGCAAGGCATAAGCGATAAGGAGAACTGCTATGAGTGAACTGAAAGGCGCGTGCATCATCGGCCAGTCCGGCGGCCCGACCTCCGTCATCAACGCGAGCGCTTACGGCGTCATCCGCACGGCGCTCGATTCCGGCTGCATCACGAATGTCTACGGCGCGGAGCACGGCATCAAGGGCGTGCTCGAAGACCGCCTGTTCGACATGAGTCAGGAAGACCCGAAGGAGCTGGAGCTTTTAAAGTACACCCCCTCCTCTGCCCTCGGCTCCTGCCGCTACAAGATGAAGGACCCCGATGAGGACGACACCGATTACAAGCGCATCCTTGAGGTATTCAAAAAGCACGACGTCCGCTATTTCTTCTACAACGGCGGAAATGACTCAATGGATACCTGCAATAAGATCAGCAAGTACATGCAGAAGGTCGGCTACGAGTGCCGCGTCATGGGCGTGCCCAAGACGATCGACAACGACCTTTATGGCACCGACCATTGCCCCGGCTACGCCAGCGCCGCCAAGTACATCGCGACGAGCCTGATGGAGGTCTATCAGGACGCGCACGTCTACGACACGGGCATGATCTGCATCGTGGAGATCATGGGCCGCCACGCCGGTTGGCTGACTGCCGCCGCCGCGCTCGCGACGAAGTACGGCGCGGGTCCCGACCTCATCTACCTGCCCGAGACTGATTTCGACATGGATACCTTCCTTGCCGACGTCCAGCGCGTTTATAAGGAGACCGGCAGCTGCATGGTCGCCGTATCCGAGGGCATCCACTATGCCGATGGCAGCTTCGTGTCCGAGGCCAAGACCAGCGCGACGGACGGCTTTGGCCACGCGCAGCTTGGCGGCCTCGCGGCGCTGCTGGCGAGCATCGTGAAGGAAAAGACCGGCGCGAAGGTGCGCGGCATCGAGCTGTCGCTGCTCCAGCGCTGCGGCGCACACCTGGCCTCCGAGACCGATATCGAAGAGGCCGTCATGGCCGGTCGTGCCGCGGTGGAGAACGCCGTCGCCGGCATCACCGACAAGATGGTCGCCTTTGAGCGTGAGACTGTGGACGGCCACTACGTTTGCAAGACGAAGCTGCTGCCGCTCACCGAGGTCGCAAACTTCGAGAAGAAGATCCCGCTCGAGTGGATCAACGACTCTCACAACGGCGTCAAGCAGGAGCTCATCGACTATGTCCTCCCCCTCATCCAGGGCGAGCCCAAGCTCCCGAAGGAGGACTCCCTCCCCCGTTTCGCCAAACTCAAAAAAGTGCTGGCCAAGTAAATTTTTCAGTAAAAAAGGAACCGATTCTTTCGAATCGGTTCCTTTTTATATCATTCCGGTCAGTCATCTGCAAACCACTCGCCGAGAATATCTGTGGTAAGCGGCAGCGTCGTTTCCTTCATACCGCTTTCCGTGTAGAGCGTCAGCGTAACGGTATTGTCCTGTGCGTGATAGGTCTCCGCCCGCGCGGTCACGCCGAGGGGCGCACTCAGGCGCGCAAGCTGCGCGTCCGCCTTATCCCAGTCGATACTGCTTCTCTGCGAAACGCCCTCCGCACTGTTCCAGCGGTAGACAAAAACGCACGACATGCCGTCGCCAAAGGTGCTGCGCGTAATGAGTTCGCTGCGCCCATCTCCCGTGAGATCAAGCGGCCACGCGCCGTCGCCCTCCGCCGCATCATCAAAGTCATAGCCAAAGGCCCTGCCCACATAGACAAAGCCCTGCTCCGTCAGCGCATAGAAGTCACAAACTGTCATAACTATGCCTTGGATCGTTTCAAGCTCGAAGCCCGGAAATCCGAGCACATCGTCCCGTGCGGTGAGGGAGACTTTTTCGTCAGCGTTGCCATTCCCGATCCAAGTGCCGCAATTTACGCCGAACGGTATGTCGATCTCCGCACCGTCCTCATGGAAGAGCGCATAGCGCGCATAGCCCGCCTCATCCAGATCGTAGACTCTCAGCGTGACGGTCTAACCGCCGACATCCTCGGTCTGCGTGAGCAGCACGGTGGGCGCGTCCGCCTCCTCCGGTGGCAATTCCTCTATGATGGGCTGCGGGGTGCGGCTTGCTAAGATGATGCTGGCAAGCGCCGCTGCCACCAGCAGCGGCAGCGCGATCTTTCGGCTCATATCCTCTTCCTCCTGTTATCCTTCTTATAGAACAGCATAACAGCGGGCAGCGGAAATGACAAGTTACAAAGTGATGACATTCCAGTTACAGGAATGTAACAAAGCGAGAGGAACCTCCTCTCGCTTTGTTTCTTTACAGGATGATACAGATGAGACCGCCCGTGCCCTCGTTGATGATGCGCTCAAGCGTCTGGCGGAGCTTGAGGCGCGCGTCGTCCGGCATGTGCTTGAGCTTTGCCTGCAAGTCTTCGTTCACGATCTCGTGGAAGCTGCGGCCGAAGATGTTGGACTGCCAGATCTTCGTCGTGTCGCCCTCGAACTCCTGCAAGAGGTAGTTGACCATGTCTTCGCTCTGCTTTTCGTTGCCGACGATGGGCGAAACGGTCGTTTCGATGTCGGCGCGGATGATATGCAGGCTCGGCGCGCTCGCCTTGAGCCTCACACCGTAGCGCCCGCCCTGCTTCATGATCTCCGGCTCCTCCAAGTTCAGCTCGTCGACCGTCGGCACAACAATGCCGTAGCCGCTTTCGCGTGCATCGGACACCGCCTGCGCCACCTTGTCGTACTCCGCCTTGACCGACGAGAGCTCGGTGAGAAGGCTCAGCAGATCGCCGTCATCCTTCACATCGAAGCCCGACTGCTCGCTCAGCGTCCGGTAGAACAGTGCGCGCGGGAGCTGCAATTCCGCCGCGGCGACGCCCGTGCCGAGCTGAATGGACGTGATGCGCGCGCTGCTGACACTTTCGCAGCCGCCGATGGCACTGATCGCGCCCTGCACCTCTCGGATACAGTGGAGGCTGCCTGTGTTCTCGCGGATGGCCTGATAGAGGCCGCTTTTGATCGGGTGATCGTCGGCAAGCGCCTCGACCCACGGCGGGATGAAGAGGTCCAGCTCGCAGAGCGGGAACTCGTAAAGGATGGCCTTGAGAATCATTCCCACCGCGTTGTCGTCGAGCGTCAGGCAGTTGACCGGCAGGCACGTCACGCCATAGCGTGAAGCGATATCCCTTGCCATTGCCTGCACGCGATCGCTTTCCGGCTCTGTCGCGTTGAGCAGGACGAGAAATGGCTTGCCGATCTCCTGCAATTCGCGGATGACGCGGCCCTCGGCCTCTATGTAGTCCTCGCGCGGGATATCGGTGATACTGCCGTCGGTCGTCACAACGACGCCGATGGTCGAATGCTCGCGGATGACGCGCGTTGTGCCGAGCTCCGCCGCCTCGCTCATCGTCACCTCGTGGTCGAGCCACGGCGTCGAGACCATGCGCGGGCTCTCGCCCTCCATCTGCCCCGTCGCGCCCGGGATCATATAGCCCACGCAGTCGATGAGCCGGACCGAGCAGCTGCTTCCCTCGTCGAGCGCGATGTCCACCGCCTCTTCCGGCACGAACTTCGGCTCCGCCGTCATCACCATGCGGCCGCTGCCGCTCTGCGGCAGCTCATCCTTCGCCCGCTCGCGGCGGTAGACATTATCGATATTCGGGATGACCTGCGTTTCCATAAAGCGCTTGATGAACGTCGACTTGCCCGCGCGCACGGGGCCGACGACGCCGATGTAGATGTCCCCCGCCGTGCGGGTCGAAATATCCTGATAGATCTCCGTATTCATGCTCATACCTTCTTCCTCCGTTCCTCATCGCCTGCGTGGGATCAGCAGCAGCTTTCCGATCACCGCGGCGGATTCCTCCTTGAGCTCGTTGGCCGCAAGGATGGCCTCGACCGTCGTGCGGTACAGCTTGGCAATATCCCACAGCCGCTCGCCCTGCTTCATCGCGCGCAGCACGAGCGAGGGGACGTTCTCGTCCTTTTTCCCGCACTCCTCGGCCTCAAGCGACTGAAGACAAGGATAACACGGCGTTTCCGCCACGCTGACGGCAAACGTTACGGGGAAGCGCAACTCCACGCCGTCCGCGCCGACGGACGCGGCGATCTCGCCCGCGTACATGTCCTGCACCCGCGCCTGTCCGCTGCCCGGAAGGTCGGTCTCGAGCAGCACCTCGCTCCGCCGCTCGGAGAGCAGCGGCACGGCGTTTTCGTCGAGATACAACACGCGCAGATTCGCTGTCGCGCGCAGCGACGCGCTCTCTCCCCCGCCGCTCACGCCCGCGCTGCTGAAGATCACGTCCGTCGCCAGCACCGTCTGCACCTCGGCCCCGGTCTCGATCTTTTCGCGCACGAGCTGCTCGCGCAGCACCAGCGCCGCGCTGTCGCACAGCTCGACCGTCTCCGTCTTCGCGGTCAGGTCGTAGGCCGTGCTGTAAAGGTCCGCCACACAGCAAACGCTTTTCACCTCGCGCACCGCTGTGAACGCGCTGATGTAGAGCCGCAGCGAGATGGCGCGGTTGTTGTCCGGCTCGCTCTCGCTGCCGACATGGATCTCCGCGCCTGTCAGGCGCAGCGACGCGCGCACCGTCGTCTCGCCCTCCTCTTCGGCAAGGCCGTCGAGGATCTGCGAAAACGGCAGCTCGCTGCTCATGGACGCAAGGTTCCCGCTCTCATCCAAGTAGATGGCATCCAGCCGCGCGACGCCCTTGAGCACGATCTTGTTGCCGATTGACTTGCAGTCGGTCACGCGCAGCGCGCACTTTGTGCGTAAAAGCTCCTGAATGGGCTCCTTCGTGCCCGAAAGCAGCACTTCATCGGAAAACGTGAAGTCCTTTTCCCGAATGGCGCGGATAATACCGATGTCCTTTTTCTCGCACAGCGTTTCGATCTTGTAGGCTTCCTGCTCCTTCACGCCGCTGCACACGCTCAGCGACGCGGGCACGTAGGGCGTAAGCGTCAGCTCCACGTTCACGCGCGTGAACACCTTACGCGGATTGAGCATGCGCACTTCGCACGAGCAGAGCCGGCCGTCGAGGCAGCTGTCCGCGCTGCCGCTCAGCGCGCGCCCCTCGATCGTCTCGTCGAGCGGCAGCGTGTATTCAAACGACTTCATCCCCTGCGCGTCCTCGGCCACGTACAAAAGCGTCATGCGGATCGTGCCCGACACCTGCGCTTTTCCGTCTGCGATCTCACGGCTGCGCAGGAAAAGGCACCCGCTCGCATCCACGATGCGGGCAATATCCGGCAGATAGTCCGGCACGATGGTCTCCGTTGTCTCCTCGCGGTTCTCGCTGAGCTGCGGTAACGCCTGATAACAGGCAAACTGCTCCTTTTTCAATTCCAGTTCCATTGCAGTCCCTCTCCTTCGGCTAAGTGGTTACTGCACTCTATGCACTGTGGACGCGCGTTATGCTTCCTCCCTGACGCCAAATACGCGCCGCAGCAGCGACGAGAGGACCTTGGGTGACTTCCAAACGACAATTTTCATGCTTTTCCCCCTCCCAATATTCATGCCCTTTTCAACCAATGTTAAAATCTGCGCAGGCAGCCGATGCCGCAGAAGATGAGAAGAAACGCGACCAGAAACATCAGCGCCCCCACCGGAAAAACAGCCGCAATGAAAATACCAAGCCCCAGCGCCAGCGCGCAAACACCCACGCAGCGCCACGGGCCGAACAGCGGCGGTCCCGGCGGGCGCGGCGGCGGATTCGAATACATGCTTTTCCCCTCCTCTCCCGGCGTTCGCCTGCTCCATTCTATACAAAAGCGGCCGCCGCGTTCCTGCTTTATCGTGACAAAGCGTCGAACTTCGTCATGTTGGCCTTTGTAATACTTGACATTCTCTCATCTTTATGTAATATTAAGAACAACTTCACTTGATCGCGGCTCTGCGAGCGTGTTCCGCACTGACCGCAACGGAAAGGACGGCACACCCATGCAGGAAATGAGCAGAAGAAATCAGCACTTTACCGACTCCGTCATTCGCAGAATGACGCGTATCTCCAACGAATGCGGCGCGATCAACTTAGCGCAGGGCTTCCCCGATTTTGACCCGCCCAAGGAGATGATGGACCGCCTCGAGGTCGTGAGCCACGAAGGTCCCCATCAGTACCCCATCACGATGGGTGCGCCGAATTTCCGCCAGGCCATCGCGCACAAATGCGGTCACTTCATGGGCCGCACCATCGACCCCGAGACCGAGATCGTCGCGACCATCGGCTCGACCGAAGCGATGGTCGACACGCTCTTCGCCCTGACGAATCCGGGCGACCGCGTCGTGATGTTCTCCCCGTTCTTCGAAAACTACCGCGCACAGGTCATCATGGCCGACTGCGAGCCGGTCTTTGTCCCTCTGAATCCGCCGACGTTCTCCTTTGACCCGAACGTGCTCGAAGATGCGTTCCGCGGCGGCGCGAAGGCCATCATCATCTGCAATCCCTCGAACCCGAGCGGCAAGGTCTTCACCGAGGAAGAGCTCAAGACCATCGCCGACCTCTGCATCCGCTACGACGTTTACGCCATCATGGACGAGGTGTATGAGCACATCATCTACGACGGCCGCAAGCACGTCTACATGAACAGCATCCCCGGCATGTGGGAGCGCACGGTCTCCTGCTCGTCGCTCTCCAAGACCTACTCCGTCACCGGCTGGAGACTCGGCTATGCCATCGCGCCGGAGAACATCATGGCGCGCATCCGCCAGTACCACGACTTCAACGCCGTCGGCTGCCCGTCGCCTCTGATGGAGGCCGCCGTCGTCGGCCTCAACATGCCGCTGAGCTACTACGACGAGTTCGGCGCGCACTACGCGCACATGAAGAAGATCTTCACCGAGGGCATGCGCGACATCGGCATCCCCTTCACCGATCCTGAGGGCACGTACTTCGTGCTGGCCGACATCTCCCCGTACCTCAAGAAGGGCCAAAGCGACGTCGACTTCTGCGAGCAGCTGGCGAGAAAAGCCGGCGTCGGCGCCGTGCCGGGCAGCTCGTTCTTCAATGAACCGATCAACAATATTGTGCGTCTGCACTTCGCGAAGAAGGATGAGACGCTGTACGCTGCGCTGGATCGGCTGAATCATATCAAGGATATGATGTGAGTTTTCCGCACTCCATGCGGAAGGAATGTTCCCCACACTGTGTGGGGACGCGACAAAGGGGGGCTATTCTCTTTCCGAGGAAAGAGAATAGCCCCCCTTACACCCCCCAAGAGAAAGGGTTTTGATTGGCAATCTCGGGCTTGCACAAGTCTTTTGCCTCCGGAATGTAATGCCTGCGCGCGGCAGAGCCGCGTTGATTCCTGCTATACGACTTAGTGTGCTCCTATCATCCGCTGCCGCTCTCGAATCTTGCTCCGGTGCAGTGTAATCGCCGTCTACCGATGGTGCAAATATCGCGGCGAGCGAAGCAATGCTGCCTTGGCAGGCAAAAACAAAACAGCGAAAATCCGAAGTAGGCGGAAATTGCGTAAGGGTAGCGAATCGCAGGCAAAGCGACAGCGAAGATAGAAGATAGTCAAGTCGTTTAGATACACTGCTTGGCAGGCACTCCCACTCCGGAGGCATAAAGGTCATTCAAGCTCTGGACTGCCAATCAAAAGCCTTTCTCTTGGGGTTCCAAAGGGGCCATTCTCTTTTGCGAAAGAGAATGGCCCCTTTGCCCCTGCCGTCCACAGGCGGCATATCCCTTCGCACCTGTGCGAAAAGCAGAAAACCGCTATATGTTTTCTGTAAAAATGCAAAACTTTTGCTTGCAAACTCACTTTTCCGTGTTATGATGATGACCGAAAAAAAGAACGTGCAGTGCACATGGCAAGAAAGAGTGATCGATTTGTTGGATTTTTTGAAACAGGAGGGGCTGAGTCCCGACCTTTTGGATGGCATTCGTGAATTTAACGCGCAGTATCCGACGCCGTCGGAGCTGCAAAACCGCATCCCGCAGCCGCGGTATCATTATTATGGCAAGGACGTGTGGGAGGCGGCGGTCGCCGCCATTTTGTGCGGGGAGAACCTGCTGCTCGCGGGCAGCAAGGCCACGGGCAAAAACGTACTGGCGGAAAACCTCGCCCAGGTCTTCGCCCGTCCCGCATGGGACGTGTCGTTCCACGTGAACATGGACGCCGCGAGCCTCATCGGCATGGACACGTTCGAGGGCGGCGAAGTCCGCTTCCGCCCCGGCCCCGTGTACCTTTGCGCAAAGCATGGTGGCTTCGGCGTGCTCGACGAGATCAACATGGCAAAAAATGAGGCGCTTGCTGTACTGCACGCGACGCTCGACTTCCGCCGCACCATCGACGTTCCCGGCTACGAGCGCGTGGAGGTCGATCCCGCCGCGCGCTTCATCGGCACGATGAACTACGGCTATGCCGGCACACGCGAGCTGAACGAAGCGCTCACGTCGCGCTTTGTCGTCATCCAGATGCCGTCCATCGACCAGGACGGTCTTGTGCGGTTGCTTAGCGATGAGTTCCCGACGCTTGAAAAGAAGTACAAAGAGCAGTTCGCGCAGCTGTTCCTCGACCTGCAGAAAAAGTGCGAAAACGCGGAGATCTCCGAAAAGGCGCTCGACCTGCGCGGTCTTCTCGACGCGCTGCGCCTCATTCGGCGCGGTGTCGGCGCAGGCCGCGCGCTCGATATGGGCATCACAAATAAGGCGTTTGACGCCTACGAGCAAAGCCTGATCCGCGACGTCATCGCCGCGCGCATCCCCGCAAAGCTTGACCGCAGCCGCCTGTTCACCGACTGACATGGAGACGTCAAGCTATTCCGCCCAGCAGCGCCGCGCCATCAACCTCGTCTGGACGGCGAGCGGGGATTATCAGTTCGAGCCGCAGTTTTTGGCGCTCAAATCAAACGGCGAGCCGGACTTTTACATGAACTGCGTCATCGGCCTTGTGCACAAGTGGTTCGGCGACAAGATGCCAAAGCGTCTCTTTGCCTACTGGGCGGGCGACGCGCGGCAGAACGTTTTCGACGAGCTGTGCTGGCTGGCGCTCGAGAACGCGGCGTATGAAAAGGAACTGCCCGAGCGCCCTGTGCTCGCCGATCTCCGCCGCAAGCACGCGGAGGAGTTTTTCGCGTCGGAATACCAACTCTCGCGGCAGGAGTGGATGGAGAAAAATCAGCTCGTCTACGCCGTGCAGTCCGACCGCTGGAAGACGATCCTCGGGCAAAAGCCGCCCATTCTAGCCCCGTGGGAAAAGGGGCTCGCGCAAGCGCTCGCCTGCCCCGGCACGATGAACGCCGCGGAGCTTGAGATCGCCGTGCGCGCGGCATTTGAAAAATACCTGCAATTCGACGGTACAGTGCATAGAAAAGGCGGCTTCCAGCTGCACTTTGACGACAAGTGGGCACCGCTTCTCACCAAGCTCCTGCCGACGGAGATCGTCCGCACGGACGATCTGACCATCGGCCGCTCCGCCATGCCCGGGGAAAACGGCATGGTCAAGGTCTCGAACGCGCTGCGCTCGCGTCTGCGCTCCAATGAGCACGAAACGGAGGACCGCGGCTACATCGAGCGCTGCTTCGGCCGCAGCATCTATTCGCCCGACAAGCTCGCGCGCATCGAGCAGCAGCTCTGCACCGGCAACCACTTAGGCTGCCACCTGTGGTTCACAAGGGGCGCGAGCGCGTCGGACCAGCTCATCAGCGCGGACACGCAGCGTCTTTACGAGCAGGCCGAGGAACAGGCCAGGCTGAACCGCGCCGCCTTCGCACACGACCTCGACTTGCATCAGAGCGCGCTCGCGCGCCTGAGCGAACAAATTCGAAACTGCCTGCTCGTCCACCAGCAGCCCGAGCGCATCCCCGCCCGTCAGGGCTGGCTGGACGGGACCAAGGTCTGGCGCGAACCGGTGCTGCACGACGACCGCGTATTTTTACGCAGCGACGAGGAGAGCCGTCCCGGCTTTGCCGTCGATCTGATGCTCGACGCCTCGGCCTCGCGCCTGCACTGTCAAGAGGCCATCGCCATTCAAGGCTACATTCTGGCCAAGAGTCTTGCCTCCTGCGGCATCCCCGTGCGCGTGACGAGCTTTTGCAGCCTGCGCGGCTACACGGTACTGCGCATTTTGAAGGATTTTAGCGACAAGAACGGCGAGCGCAATGTCTTCAATTACTTCGCCGCGGGCTGGAACCGCGACGGCCTCGCGCTGCGCGGCGCGGGCGAGCTCATCAAGTCCGCACCCGCAGAAAAGCATCTGCTCATTCTGCTGACCGACGCCTCGCCCGACGACAGCCACAAAATTCTGCCGAGCGGCAAAGTTCCGCTCAGCCGTGACTACGACGGGCAGATCGGCGTCGACGACACAGCGGAGGAGGTGCGCGCCCTGCGCGCGCAGGGCATCCGCGTCGCGGCCGTCTTCATGGGTGAAAACGCGAGTGTTCCCGCCGCAAACGCCATCTATGGCCGCGATCTTGCGCGCATCCGCCGCATCGACCAGCTCGCCGCCACGGCGGGTCGGCTCATTCAGGACGAAATTCGCGAACTCAGCAGTTGACAAAAAGAATCCCGAAAGTTGAACTTTCGGGATCCTTTCTTTTATGTCAGGATGTGCGAGAGCGTCTCCATTGAGCGGCCTGCGTTTTTATTTCCGCACGGTAAAGCAAACGATTTGCAAAATTGCGCAAAAAGAAAGGTATCCTGTCTTAAACCCTTTTTAAGACTCCGGTAGTATTGACATTGTGATAAGACTGGAGTATTATGTGCTTGTAGCTACTACTGAAGTCTTATGAAGGAGGCCTTCTCATGGATATCAAACTGTTCGACTCGGAATTAAAGGTGATGGACGTTTTGTGGAAGCGCGGCGATACGCCCGCCAAGGAGATCGCGCGCACGCTCACAATTGATCTCGGCTGGAACGTGAACACGACCTACACGCTCATCAAGCGCTGCATGAAAAAGGGCGCGATCGAGCGCAGCGAGCCGGGCTTCCTCTGCCATGCGCTGATTCCCAAGTCCGCCGTGCAGGAGGCGGAGACCGACGAACTCATCAACAAGATCTACGACGGCTCGGCCGACAAGCTCTTCGCCGCGCTGCTGGGGCGCAAAAAGCTCTCCGCCGAGCAGATCGCGCAGCTCAAGAAGATCGTCGGCGAGCTGGAATGAGGGTGAAGGGATGAGCTTTTTGCAGATGAGCCTGCACGGCGCGGTGATGATCGCGGTCATCACCATTCTCCGCGCGCTGACGCTCAACCAAGTGCCGAAAAAGACGTTTCTGGTGCTCTGGGCGCTCGCGCTCGTGCGGCTGCTTGTGCCGTTCTCGCTCCCCTCGCGCCTGAGCGTCTACACGCTGCTTGCGCGTCAGGCACCTGCGGTATCGGATGCCACCGCCGTCTCTCCTCCGCCGGTCCTGCCGGCGGCACCCGTCACCATCACGCCGCAGGTCACTGCGCCTTCCGCGTCGACGGTCTTGCCGTGGGCAGTCGTCTGGCTTGTGGGCATTGAGGTCTGTGCGCTGACATTTGCGGTGCTCTACGTCAGGTGCTATCGCGAATTCCAAACCTCGCTGCCGGTCGAACACGACTATGCCCGCCGCTGGCTTGCAGCGCATCCTCTGCGCCGCAAGCTCGTCATCCGCCAGTCGGACCGCGTCTCGTCCCCGCTGACGTTCGGCGTCCTGCGCCCCGTCATTCTGATGCCGAAGTCGACCGACTGGTCGGACGAGGGCACTCTGCGCTTCGTTCTGGAGCACGAGTTTGTCCACGTCCAGCGCTTCGACGCGCTCTCCAAGCTCGCGCTCATCGCCGCCGTCTGCGTCCACTGGTTCGATCCGCTCGTGTGGGTCATGTACGTGCTCGCGAACCGTGACCTCGAGCTCTCGTGCGACGAAACAGTCGTGCACCGTTTCGGCAGCGCGCGGGCGGACTATGCGCGCACCCTCATCCGCATGATGGAAACGCGCAGCGGCGTCGCGCCCCTTTGCAACGGCTTCAGTAAAAATGCCATTGAAGAAAGGATCACAGCAATTATGAAAACGAAGAAAACAACCATCATCTCGTTCGTTCTGGCGGCTGTCCTGATCACCGGAACGGCAGCCGCCTTTGCGACCTCCGCCCAAGCGGAGGCAGACAACGGCGACAGAGCAACCGCCGCCTATGGCACAAATATCCAGCCGGACGCGGAGCTCCTCGCCACAGGGCTCACGTATCAGGACTCCACCTGGTTCTATCAGGGCAAGGCCGTTGCCGGCATGTACGACGACAACGGCGGCACCTATACCAACGACGCCGCGGCAGACGACATCTACCTCGCCATCAAGCGCGGCAGCGACGGCAAGGTCACCGAGCTCGCTCCGATCACTAAAAAGCAGTTTACTGAGCTCGTCGACCGTCACCTGAACGACGTCGAGACCGAGGTGGGCGAAAGCTCTCTGATGTCTTACGTCGACCCGACGGACGGCAAAACGTATTACAGCTTCGACGACGGCAAGACCTTCGAGCCGATGACGGACGAGGAGTTTGAGGCCCGCTTCCCCACGCCGAACGTCGAGTGGTGGACGTATGACGAGTACAAGGCGTGGCTCGACAACGAAAAGGTGCAGCTCCAGAGTCTTCTTGGCGAGACCGACACGATCGGCGGTCAGAAATTCACCTGGACGCAGGAGGAGATCGACAAGACCATCGCCATGTACGAGGAGACTCTATCGGACATCAAAAACGGCATCATGTACTCCAAATCCGTCGACGGAGACGATCAGCTGATAATGAGCTACAACCCCGCCGACATCAGCACGTCGACGGATGAAAAGGGGCTGTACATCAAGTTAGACAACGGCAAAGAATACACGTTCGGCCCGTATGAGACGGATGAAGCGCTCCTCGCCGCCGTCAAGCCGTTCTGTGAAAAGCAGGTCCGGCTCGGCAACATGACGCAGAGCGAGGCCGACGAGATCATCGCTCGCCACAGCGGGAAATAAACACAACCATTTGGGAAAAGGCGGAGGCCTGCTGGATAGCAGGCCTCCGCCTTTGATTTTAAATCCTTTTCGTGTCATGCATATACATAAGATTCTCATTTCGTACGAGCAGCGGCGGCAGAACGGCCCTGCCATTCTGCCGCCGCTTTCAATTTCAAGTGTCCGTATCGACTCCCAAAAAATATTCAATGGAAAATAGGTGAAATTCGGGCACAGTGGAAAGATGTGGCAATCTCAATATTTTTCATCAGAGCGGAAGCCCCGTGATCACTGCATCAATCCGGCGGCCAGCTCTGCCAGCTGGCGCTTATTCTCTTCCTTGAGTGCGCCCCTGATCGTGACGGTGCCTGCCAATTCAATATTCTTGCTGCCTTCCAGCGCTTTTGCCATCACCTTGGCTGCAACGGGCGCCCAGGAGCCGTTCTCTACCAATGCGATCTTTCTGTTCTGGAAGTTTCGCTCCGTGAGGTGATCGATGAACGTGCGCATGAATGGGAAGATGTCGCCGTTATAGGTCGTGGTCGCCAACACGAGCTTGCCATAGCGGAACGCGTCCTCCACAGCCTCCGCCATATCCTCACGCGGCAGGTCGCACACAACGACCTTCGGACAGCCCTTGGCCTTCAGCTCCTCCGCGAGATACTCCACCGCTTTCTTCGTGTTGCCGTACACAGAGGTATATGCGATCATTACACCTTCGCTCTCCACAGCGTAGCTGGACCAGATATTGTACAGGTTGATATAGTATCCCAGATTTTCCGTAAGGACCGGTCCGTGAAGGGGACAGATCGTCTGAATATCCAGGGCCGCCGCCTTCTTGAGGACCGTCTGCACCTGTGCGCCGAACTTGCCCACGATCCCGATGTAGTAGCGGCGGGCTTCACAGGCCCAGTCCTCCTCCACGTCCAGCGCGCCGAACTTTCCAAAGGCGTCCGCGGTAAAAAGCACCTTCTCCGTGCTCTCATAGCTCATCAGCACCTCCGGCCAATGAACCATGGCCGCCCCGATAAAAGTCAGGGTATGCTTTCCCAACTCCAGCGTGCTGCCTTCCTTGACCACCATCTTCTGCGCGGGAAAATCGGTCTCGTAGTAATTCTTCATCATGTTGAAGGCGGGCAGAGACGCGACGATCTTCGCATTCGGATACTTCGCTGCAAAGCTCCCGATATTCGCGGAATGGTCCGGCTCCATGTGATGGACCACGAGATAGTCCGGCTGGCGGCCATCTAATTCTTTCTCAAGATTTGCGAACCAATCCGCGCCAAAATGCTGGTCAACGGTGTCCAGGACCGCAATTTTCTCATCCATGATCACATACGAGTTGTATGCCATTCCGTTTGGAACAATATACTGTCCTTCAAACAGATCGATCTGATGATCGTTTACGCCAATATAGCGAATATCATTCGAAATATGCATCTGCTTTTTCCTCCGTAGCTATTATCGATTTTATTATACTATTTTCCTGCGCAGGGCTCAAGATAATTTATTACTGAAGATGACCTAAACAGCTCTCTCCGCATAGATAGCTTTACACATTTCTTATAACGCGTTATGATGAAGCAAACCAGCCGGAATCTGCGATGCTGAGGAGCATAAATTTATGATCGATAAAAGATATTATGAAAAGCTTGGCGGCTTCGCTTATCTCTTAGGTGAGCTGAGAAAGAAACTTGGCAGGGAGCAGACGGATGTTCTGGTCAATGACGCGGTAACACTCTGCAAGGGCACAGACTTTGAATTGCCTTTCCTTCTGGCTGTCTGGCTCGGCCCCCGTACATCGGTGATCAGAGGTCTGACATGGGATTGTCTTGACGGTGATATCCTGACAATCAAGCAGGCAATGGTAGACAGTGAGGACGGTCCGCAGCTCAAGCAGCCTAAAACGTACAGCGGAAACAGAAAACTGAAAGTGCCGCCGTATATTATGGGGCTGCTTGACGAAACACCGCATACAGATGAGTATATTGTCCATGCAACCAGAAATGTCCTGTATAAGCATCTGCAACGCGCGTGCGCCCGCTGCGGAGTTCAGCCGTTCCGCTTCCACGACCTCCGCCATGTAAACGCATCGGTCATGCTCAGGCTCAATGTCCCCGATAAATACGCAATGGAGCGCATGGGGCACTCCACAAACAACATGCTAAAAAACGTATATCAGCACACCATGGATGATAAAGCCGTAGCAGTGGCAGATGCCGTCGACGGCTTTTTTGAATCCGAATTTCATCTGTAATTTCATCTGCAATCCATCTGCAAAAACACTGTTTTAACGAAAGATTACTTGCAAATATTGCAAGTAATGCGCAAACAGGTAAGCCAGAAAACCCTTGCAAATACAAGAAAAACCCCGCAGCCGTTGAGACTGCGAGGTTTTTTTATTGTCAGGTGGCTTCAATTCGGATATTTGGGAAAGTCATCTTTCTTTTAGACTTGCAAGTGACGACAGCAGAATCGGAATTACGACTACCGTAGAAAATAACTCAAAAAATCTTGCACACGAATCTTCGCTACCAAGATACACAAATAGAACCATGTCCAACAAGAGGAGCTCTATTACCGTTGTAACTTCAAGAAACCGAATCTTACTTATTCTTATTCTCTCTGGTTTTATCAAATTATCAAGGCTGGATACCACCTTCATCCAGGCCACTCTCAAGAGGTATAATACCGAATACCATTTCTGTCTACAGTATAGTTTCACACTTAAAAAGGAAATTCTCACGTACTGCTTACACGTGCCAACAAATCCAAATTTGCTTTCTTCCAGTTCATTTTCTATACTTTCTAATACTTCTATCATGCATTTATTATTTTCGATTTTTCGCGTCTGCACCATGTCAACTCTCCGCTGAAGCACAGATATGTCTTTTCTCTCATACTTAATCCCAACGAAATAGTAAGCATTTAAAAAGCCACAATATAGCATGATCAATATGTAAAAGATGCACACTACCAATGCTATGATTCTAACCATATCGCTCCCTGGTGAAAACAGATCTCGATATATTAGCTCTCCCACCTTTTGTCGTGCTATCATCGATAACACTAAAAAAGCGATTTCTGAAAACATAATATCTCCAAGCATTCTTAGTGTGTCCAGGTCATCTGTTATGTTTTTCCTGTAATGATATGACGCAAAAGCATCCGCAAAAATACCCGCGATTATGACAACAGAGATGGTTTGACTTAAGATAAAGAGAAATTGTATCTTCGTAAGTACATAACCCCACCATATAAGCATTGCTACATTCGTCAATGTTAAATTAGCAAGTGCACTGTTCCATGTGGTCGAACCTTTCTCTTTATCCTTGGGTCTGCGAAAATCATCCAATATATCTATCTTCTCTCCTGAAATTCGATAGGCCAATAAATCAAAAACATAATAAGAAAATATAGCTCCTACTATAGCCACTAATGATATTGAATTCGTCCAGATTCGAATAGACTGACTTACCCCATTTTCACCGCTGACTACATTTCTAAATAATGATATTCCGCTTATAACTAATAATAAAATAAGAGGAATATATTTTATTGCAATCCCTATCTTTTCTTTCATATCGTTATCGTAAATATCGTATTTGGTTCTCTAACATCTCAATTTTTGATCCGCTTCTGAATATCCTCCACAGACGGTAGCTGGCGCTCCAGTTCTTCCGGTAGGTTGCTGGTGATCTGATAGGCACTGACGCCGATGGGCTTGCTCATGTCCTTGAGCGAATACTCCGCCACGAGGTCATTCTTGCTCTTGCAGAGCAGCAGGCCGATCGACGGATTGTCCTGCTCTTTTTTCAGGATACCATCCACGGCAGAAAGGTAGAAGTTAAGTTGCCCGGCGTATTCCGGTTTGAACTCGCCGGTCTTTAGCTCGATCACCACATAGCAGCGGAGGTTCAGGTTATAGAACAGCAGGTCGATGTAGAAGTCATCACCGCCCACATTGAGGTGATACTGATTGCCGAGGAACGCAAAGCCGGTCCCCAACTCCAGCAGGAGCTTTGTCACATCCTTGACCAGAGCCTGCTCGATGTCACGCTCTATCATATCCTCTTTGAATGGGATAAAATCAAAGATATACGGGTCTTTCATTGTCTGGGCCGCGAGTTCACTCTGCGGAGACGGTAGACGTCTTTCAAAGTTAGATACCTTCTCCGCCAGCACCTGCCGCTGATACAGCCCGCTTTCGATCTGGTGGACCAGCACGTTGCGGGACCAGCCGTTTTTAGCAACTTGTTCGGCATACCAAATATGCTCATCTGCATTCTTCACCTTGTCCATCAGGGCAATATGGTGATACCAAGTAATTTGTGCAAGCGCCGCTTGCACAATTTCCTTTTCTGGAAAACGCAGTGCGAACTTCGCCATATATTTCAGGTTTCTCACCGAGTAGCCGGTGGCGTCCGGAAAAGACATTTTAATGTCGGCGGCAAGATTTTCAACAAATTTGTTGCCCCATGTCTTGTGCTCGTTGATGACCTCGCCGATGGAGTGGTAGAGAACCAGCAGCTCACGATTGACGCTGACCGTTGCACGGTACTGTGCTGTGCGGATCTCCTGCTTGATCGACTCGACGATATTGAGGTATTCGTTGGAATTCATCAGCATTTTTCGTTTTCCTCCATGAGTTCATGCAGCAGTCCTTGACACCCCTCCAGTACATCCTGCCACGTTGCCTCAAAATCGTCGGTGTACCACGGGTCGGCTACATCGCGGGGCTGCTTGGTGTAGTCCATCAGGAGATGCAGTTTTCCGGTAAAATCGCCGCCGCAGATACGGCACATATCCCGGAGGTTGGCTCTGTCCATGCCTATCAGCAGGTCGTACTTCTCGTAATCGGCATTGGTGAGCTGCCGCGCCGCGTGACCGTCGCAGGATATCCCATGTTCCGCCAGCTTGCGCCGTGCCGGAGGATAGACTGGGTTGCCGATCTCCTCTCGGCTGGTTGCTGCAGACTCGATATGGAATTGTGACGCCAGCCCCGCCTTCCTGACCAAGTCCTTCATCACGAACTCCGCCATCGGACTGCGGCAGATGTTGCCGTGGCACACAAAAAGTATCTTCGTCATCGCACACACTCTCCCGAGATATTTCTTTTTCCTCAGTATAGCAGGAAAGCGCCTGTTCGTCGAGAGAAGAATGCAGCCATGCCTGAGATTCTATGGCTTCCAGCAATTTCGCTTTCTTCCAGCCGAAGCGCAGCGCGGCTCGGATGTACCATGCCCGCTCCTCGTTGTTGCCACATCTCTCTAAAATCGCTACATTCTGCGTCCAGCCGAGCTCCATCGCCAGCCTCATGATTTCAGGGGAGTTCTTGTAGGCTGCGTAAAACGCCCGCATACGGCGCACATTGCGGGGAGAAAAGCCATCGGCTGTGGGATAGGCGGCTTGCAAGTATTCCGACGCCGCGACAGCCGCGCCTTTCTCCGCTCTGCCACTGACCAGCCGGCCAATTTCCCAGTATAGCTCCATCCGTGGAAGCTGCGCTGCAACAGCGGCGTCCAGCGTGGCAAACATGGCGGTGTAGTTCGTTTCTTTTCGAATATTTATGATTTATTCCTCCTTAGGAAAAAGACTCGCTGGGCAACACACAGCGAGTCTTACTTTATTTATTAAACACCTTTGTTCTCTCGATGCAGTAAGCAACTACGGAGTCGATATCGTCTTCGTAGCCCCTTTTCTTAAGCGTAGCAGCAATTCTTTCCGTATATTGCTTTTCCACATATTTAATGGCTCGTGGGTATAGTTTAAACCGGGCACCAGCATCATCGGCTGTCTTATCGATTACATATAGAATTACTTGCAACACAACCGGTAGAAGAGAGATTCCCACTAAACGAGGGGCACTGTTTATTTGCGCAGTAATCAAATATAAAGCTGCGGTTGCTATTATCCACCAGTATTTTGAAACAAGTAATAATAATCTGTTGCCTATGCCTAATCTGTTTATATAACCTTCTGCCAACAATTCAATTACTTGCTGATCCCTTGAAATTGCGTGATCCGTTAGGCTCTTATTTTCTTCAAGTAACTCTAACTTTTCCATGCAAACATATTCCTCAAGGGATGTTGCAACCGCCTCATCAGTCACTGCATCGATATTTCCATCGGTTTCTCGAAGCAAAATATCTTCTATTTTTCTCCTCGCTACTTCTGTTGTGCTAATCAAGTCTATATTTCGAGTTTGCTCTAATCCTGAAGCAACTTCACGCATTTTTTCGAAAAACACAACGCCCTCGCTTTGGGCAGCATAGGCAAATCGCGAAAGAGTGAGAGATGGAAGCTTAGCAAACTCAGCGGCAAAGGGAAGCCAAATGCGGTAGAGCAACATATTATCAGATATGACAGGTAGAGCGTGTGAACTCCATCGGTGGTCCTTGTTTGCATCTGAGAAAATATAATCTCTAAAGGTATACGCTAATTTGCTATTCGATGTTACAAAGACTGGCAACTTTGCCTTTCCGCCGTATGGCTGAGAATAATCTCCTTTTCTCAGAATATTGATTTGGTTGATAATTTCTGCGTCATAATATATCGCATTGCGACGCCAGCCACATTTGTTTTCGATGTAGTCAGTAATACCTACTACATCAATGTTGTAGTTTCTCGCGTTTTCAGTGTTTCTATCAATGGTTGTTATACTATCTATTCCGAGCTCCCGCTTTAGAAGGGCTTCAATGTTTTCGGCGTATCCCTCCATCTGCTTAGCTTCATCAGGATACAATTCGCTATACAGCTTCAATTCTATATCGCATACACTTTTGTCGTGCTTAATTGCATATCCAGCAGTAGCTAATGCGTTCCGAACCTCAAGAAGCGTCTGCTGGAAAATTCCAATCTCAGCATCATATTTTTCACGCAGCAATCGTACCATTTCCCGCGCAGAGTCTACTTGAGCCTTCCAAGAAAATCCTAAAGCACGAAGCACTAATTTTGTATCGAAATAGAAAACGGTTCCTCGAAATTTCTGTTCATAATTCTGTTGGTAGTCTCCGGTTTGACGTATTCCCTGCAGAACCATCATCCCATAAACGACCTCATTTAAATATGTACTCTCGATGCTGTCATCTTGGCGTTGAAGATAGCTTATGTACCGGCCAATATATAGAGATGAGGATGCATGGCTTTGATCGAGTTCAAGTTTCTTTTTCAAGAATAACTCGGCACCATATCCTTCTTTGTCCAAAAATGTTGATAGATATTCTTTAGCTTCTGCATTGCTCCATATTTTCTTATAGTGCGCACCAACATACTCGATTAGTGACTGGAGCAGTTTCTCCTCATGTTCGTGAAGTTCAAGGCGAGTCTTTTCGAATTTGTCTATGTCAAAAGAAGTTTTTTCAATCTTATAACCAGCCCCATGCGGAAGTTTTGCAACCTCGCCGCGCTTCTCCATAAGCCGGACGCAATTATTGATAATTTGCTGTGGCATGGAAATGCCAAATTCATCTTGCAAGCAGTCTTTAAGTATATCTGCACGGAGAGTTTGCTCAGGTGCTTTTAAAAGCAGGTAAAGAATAAAGTTACAAAAAACCTGAAGTGGATTATCGCTTGTTTCAATATAAGCAAGCGAAATAAGTGCATTTCGATTATTCATATCAATAATCACCCTATTCAAAGATACCACATCCTTTCACTCTTTTCAATTATCATATCCAGAATAGGCGAAATTGCTCAAAGCATGGCAACATGGCAATTAAAATTGATTAGTGATGCGTGACAGTATTACAATTCTTGCAACGATATCCGCAGAAGAACGGAATGCAGTACCATGTATGACGCATTGAATACAAGGTGTGGAATTTCAAATAATGATGCATTCCCAAAAGATTAACAGGAAGATGTTGGGCTTTCTCCTTTCCGGCGCGGTGCGCCTAATCAACGCTCAAAGCAGAGAAAAGCACGGCGGTGTCACCGTGTTTTTCTCTGCTTTGACCTGTTTCAGATGACTTGCACGATCTGCTCCCACAGCAGGATGTGCTTTTCGTCAATGGCTCGGTTGTCGTGATAATGGCCGAACAGCCAGTAGTGGTATTTTGCCATTTCCCGAACCTCTTGCAGGAAGTCCGAGAGCCGGTCCGCCTCGTTGTGGCGGCTCCCCATGAGGGCGATGCTGGTGGGAGCGCAGTGGGTGATGATGTAGTCCACCGCCCAGCCGACCGCGTCGAGGTTTCGCCGTGCCTCGGTGTATTCTTCATCGGAGGGAAGCTCCTGCGCCCACCATGAGATGTGGTTGATGCGGTATCTCGCTCTTGGTTTGCGCTGGAGCATCGTGAGCCTTCGCTCAAAATCCGAGGTATCCGGCTCCAAAATTCCATCCTCGATGTCATGGCTTTTTGCGCCGCCCATAGTGAAGAAGCGGCAGCCCTCCAGCTCGAAGATTTGACCGCGCATCAGGTGCAGAACATGGGGACGAATACGGTGTACCTTACCGCCGTGCCACTCCACCACTGGATATCGTTCCAGCGCGTCATAGTTTTCATGGTTGCCGCAGACGAATACCAGCGTGAAGGGCAGGCGTTCCAGCCAGTCCAGCGTTTCATCGTCGCGGCTGTCGCCGAACCAAACGCCCCCGAAGTCTCCGGTGATGATGACCGTGTCATCCTTCGTCATGTTAGCTTGTTCCGGGAAGTATTCCGATTGGAAACGCTGGAAGTTTCCGTGACAGTCGCCAGTCACATAAATCATGCGAATTTCCTCCTCTTAGGTTGGTCTACGGTCTGTTCGATTTCTACGCCGTTGCGGAAGGTGACCTTGATGCGGTTGCCCGCCAGAACCGTGACCTTTTCCAGCATCTGATAGATCACACCGTCGTCCCACTCTGTGATTCCCACAGTCGCCGTGGTCATTGCCGAGGCTGCCGCATGGATACGGCGGCTGATCTGCTCCTGCTCCTGCCGAATACTGAGGATAGCCGCCTTTCGGCGCTTCAGTTCCTCCATCGTGGTGGGGATGGCACGGAAGCGCTCGGCATATTCATCCGCGTCGCCATTTGCCGCCTCTGCCAGAAGCATATCGAACTGTTTGCCCAACTCCGTGACCGCCCGGTCGATATCCCCAAGGCTCATGCTCTCACCGGGAACCGGAGCCAATTCCTGCTCCATCGCATCCACCAGTTGATCCGCCAGAACCTTGCGCCCCGACATAGACGCATTGATGGCTGCCAGCACCGCCTGCTGAAGCGGTGTTTCATCCAGCGTCGGAGATTCTTTGCAGTATTTCTTGCCATAATCCAAGCGGCTGCTGCAGCGCCACACGGCGCGTTTCTCACCGTGCTGTGTCCACACCACTCTGCGGTACGCTGTTCCGCACTCACCGCAGAACAGCAGACCGCTGAGCGCGTACTTGCCGCTGTAGCGGCTCATACCTGTGGGGGCGCTCTTTTTCGTGCCGGCGGTCTGGGCCCGGCGACGCGCCAGCTCCATCTGCACGGCATCGAACCGTTCTCGCGGGATGATGGCCTCATGGTGGTTCTGAATCAGATACATGGGAAGCTGTCCAGTATTACGGATGACCTGCTTGCTGATGCAGTCTCGAATGAAGGTCTTCTGGAGCAGGACATCACCGCAGTATTTTTCATCAGAGAGGATCGTCCGCAAATTGGAGGTTGTCCATTCCGTCGTTCCTGCCGTATTCTTAAAGCCTCCTGTTTCCAAGGTTTCCTTGATATTGCGCAGCGTCTGACCGGATAGGTACAGCTCGTAAATCTTTCGAACAGTCTCCGCCTGCTCTGCGTTGACCACCATCTCTCCGTCAGGCCCTTTTTCGTACCCCAGCAGGGTCTTATACTGGATGTTTGCCTTTCCCGTCCGCATCGCCTGATGCTTGCCCCATTTGACGCGGGAGGATATCCCTTCGCTTTCGGACTGTGCGAAGGCACCGTGGATGGTGATGAGGAATTCGCTTTCCGGGTAGATAGAATTGATGTTCTGCTCCTCGAAGATGACCGGGATGCCCATGCTGCGCAGCTCGCGGGTATAGCTCAGAGTGTCCACGGTGTTGCGGGCGAAGCGGGATACCGATTTGGCGAGGATCATGTCGATCTTGCCCTTCCTGCACTGGCGGATCATTCGGAGAAAATCCTTGCGCTTGCAGGCGGAGGTACCGGTGATACCCTCATCCGCGAAGATATCCGCCATCGTCCAGTTGGGATTTGCCATGATTTTTTCCGTGTAGTATGCTTTCTGGTTTTCATAGCTGCCAAGCTGTTCATCTTTTTTGGTGGACACACGGCAGTATGCAGCTACCCGGAGACTTTTCTTCTTTTCCTGATCCTGCGGCGATTCCTCCTTTGCGGGGATGATAATGACCTTCGGTTCAGGGCGTGTCTGCGTCATACATTATCACACTCCTCTAAAACTTGATTGTTTTTCAGCAGGACTTTGACCGTCTTACTGCCATACGTGATTTTCCGGACACTCTGCCGCAGAAGGTTCGCATCCAGTTCCCGCATCTTTGCCTGCTTCCCGAAGATGCTGCGGAGCCGGTGGGCTTCGTATTCCTCCATCTCTACGCTCACAAGGGTCAGTACCGCCAACTCCATTGCCTTTTGGCGTGCGATTTCTTCATCCACAGGAGGTGTCTGCAGCAACTTGTCCAGTTCCAGCCGGCGTTGCCTGATGTCTTCCGTGGTGGGAACACCGGATGATTCTATCTTAATGAGCTGCGGATCATCGACCACCTGATTCAGTATCTTGAGGACTTTTCGTGCTACGCTGTCGGGTACGATGCCGCCGCACAGCTTGCGCAACTCCTTTTGCGCAGGTGTCTGCTTATACTCAGGGCGCAGCTCTTTTCTGCGTTCCTGGGCAGCGTGGAACTGCTCCGTCGGGATGAGCGCGGGGAAATGCTTTTCACCGATGTATCGGTCATCCTCCAGAATTCGTGCTACCATATTTTTGTTCCACGGCTTGTCCCCGTCATATGGAACATCCTCCGTCTGAAGCCGTTCGGCAAGCTGTTTGAAGGAGGCTCCGGCGAGGTATTGCAGGTAGATGCTCCGTACCGTTTCCGCCTCCTGCGGCTGCGGCACGATCTCACCAAACTCCATCTTGTAGCCGAATGGCTGTTTTCGATTTCCCATTATCTTTGCGTCCTTTCTATTTTTTCTGTGACCTCCAGTCCGTTGAGAAGCCGGAAGCACAGTTTTTCATTGTCCACGACCTCGATTTTCTCGACCAGGTCGCTGAATAGTTGCTCATCGAAGGTGTCCGGCCAGTCCGGCCCGCTTTCAAGAACATCCAGCATATCCTGTGTTTGCTGAATGGTGTGGTCCTCCTCAGATCGCAGGATGCGTTCCTTTTGGAGTTTCAGTTCCCGGCGGCGTTCCGCAAGCAGATTGCTGCGGGATATAAAAATGTCAGGATCGACGCTGCCCTGCTGCTTGAGCTGGGTCAGAAGTCGTTCCTGACTGGCAATATCCGATATTTGTTTGTTGATCTCCACGATGTTTTCACTCCAGAGGAGACTGCCGGTTCTGGCAGCATGGAGGTCAGAGATGAGCTGTTCGAGAATATCTGTTCCATAGTGCTTGAGTTTGTAATACAGACGAAGGAACGCACTTTTTAGCTGTTCCTCCGGAACTTGCGTATTAGGACAGGCCGCCGCTGACTCATCATGTTTGCGGCATACCCAATATGATATACTTTTGCAGTTTTTCAGTTTGCAGAGGGAACCACAATTCCCGCAGGTCACTTTGCGAGTGAATGCTTTCGCAATTTGTGCATCAGACTGCACAACAGTATTTCTTCGCTTCAGCAGTTCCTGCGCTTTGCCGAATACTTCTCGACTGATGATGGGAGGATGTGAATCTTTTACAAGTACCTGATCATATTTCCCATGGTTGAGTTTCTGCTGCCACGGTATATATTGTGTGGTGTATTTTTTCCGTGAAAGTGAATCGCCAACATACTTTTCATTTCGCAGGACATACAGGACGGTCGACGATTGCCAATATGGGGTTTTATCACGCGTTGAATGCCCCATAGCGGTAATTTCTTTTGCAATATCATCTGCACTGATTCCTGCAAGGTACCGTTCAAAAATATAGCGAATAACCGTTGCCTCGTCTTCTCGTACTTCCAAATGATCCTTGATCAACCGGTAACCGTATGGAGCCTTGCATGTAGAAAATCTTCCCTGTCGAATTCGGAACTGATAGCTCCACCGCATTCGTTCGGAGATAGCTTCACTCTCCCGCTGGGCCAGCGCCGCGAACATGGCGATGAGAACTTCGCCGGATACCTGCGCGGTGTCGATGTTCTGTTCCTCGAAGTAGACGCTGACGCCCAGCGCAGCCAATTCCCGCACCGCTTCCAGACTCTCTTTGGTATTGCGAGCAAAACGTGAGGAGGACTTCACAAGGATACGGTCAATACGCCCTTTCCGGCAGTCCTCCATCATCCGCAGGAAGTCATCCCGCTTGTCTATGGACGTGCCGGTGATGCCTTGGTCGGCGTATATGTCCGCCAGCTCCCAATCGGGGTTATCTGTGATGAGCTTGGAGTAGTAGGCATTCTGCGCGGCGAAGGAGTGTTTCTGCTCCTCGGAGTTGGAACTGACGCGGGCGTATGCCGCCACGCGGAGTTTTCGTGCGGCTTCTTGATTGGCTGCCGGGATCGTAATGACCCGCGGAGCCATGGCCAGAGAACCGTTGGTTTTCTCCTTACCGCTCATTTGCTGCCACCTCCCTTGTCAGCAACACACAATACCATGAAGCATCCGCAATAGCTATACCCAAAAGCGAAGAATCAAAGAGAAATAATGATGTCCGCGCCAAGCTGTACCATCAGACGCGCGGCGATCTTTTTTGCCTCGCTGCCGCTGACCAGTCCCTGCTCCCGCAGACCGCGGAGCAGGGTGACGATGCCGAGGTAATCTGCGTTTGGATTCATTCGAAACCCTCCTTTTTGATTTTGGTAATGAAAACACCCAGGCCCGTTTGTCAAATGGGCTTGGGTGTTCTCACTACACGCTATTCTTCTATCCGGTAATCGCGCCTTACATAATAATTGTCAATCTCGAAAAGAGAGTGCCATCTCAGTTGAGTTAAGACTTTCCGCTTGCATTGTTCTCCAGCGATGCTATCTTGCTGTACCCCTGTTTAATGATCCGTTCCATCGCCTCTGAAAAAATAGCATTGCGCTTACTATCTTCCACGCTGCTATAACGTCCTGTTTTTGCGCAATACTCACTCAGCTCACTTTTCAGGTTCTCTGCCGAATTCCGATAAGCACCTTTCTTATCCGCGCACTTAAAAAGGGCAAGCGTACCTGAAGCCACCGTTGTCAATGCAGTAATGAAAGCGATAAGCTTGGCATTCACCTCTGCCTTGCAGGTAAAGTAAGTGGCCGCAGCAGGCAGAATGATGCCCAGAAAGGAAAGGACACTCCACGCGAATTTATAGAAAGCAGCCTTGTTGATATAGTACGCAAGGCTTGAATACGCACGCAATCTAAGGGTTCGGTCTTCAATAGCGTCAAAAAGAAAACTGTAGCTTTCCAACTCTTTGCGGCCAAATGAAATCTTTACGCCATTGTCCGGCGTGGCCGACTCAGTCTTTTCTTCCACTTCAGCACACCTCTTTCTATATTTGATGGCTACATCTTTTGAATTTCGCTTTCTGCGGCCCCTTGCTGCCTCGCAGCAGAGTCATCTGCGCACATCGTGCAGACATCACCTCGTCAAAAATATAGGATATTGTATCACATTTGACAGGAAAAGGAAACTTCAAGGCCTGTCATTAAAATCGAAAAGTTATGGTAATGAATGATATCGCTTCTTTCGTTTTGGTGATGCGATGTTTACTTTTTATGGCACGATTTCAACGCTGAAAACATCCTCGATCGGTATCTCTCTCCGGTCCGTCATTTGGATCATCCCAGCGACCGCGTCGATGCGCTTGACCTCGCCGGTGACGGTCTGGTAGCTCCCGCCATTTTTCCTCTCATCCGGTACGAAGTAGGTGATGGACACTGTTGGCCTGCCGGGGAGCAGTTCTTGAAGATGCTGCAGCTCCGCGTCGACGCGCGCGATCTCGCTCTCATCAAGCTCGATGCGCCGGTCCGTCAGCCGACCTGTTTCCGTGATGGCGGCGTGGTGGCCGGTGATGGCTGCAAAGGGGGAGAACTGCGCCGCACGGTCGTGCAGCGACATGCGTGGGTGGTTCTGCGAGGTCGGATGCGGGAGCTCAATGATATCGTCGTATTTGCTGCTCATGCCTTGTGCCCTCCGATCTGGCCGTTGCGCTCTCGGGCGGTCGCGCCGTCTAAATAGCTCCCACCGTTCAAAATGGCGTTCTTGCCGAACTTCTTCTTGATGCCCAGCATCGCTTCCTGTATTTTGCGCTCGCGTTCCAATCTGATTTCCTCGTCCTTGTGCTGCTGTTCCTGCGCCGCGATATCGTCGAACAGGTTGAACTGTAGCGGCATTCCGGCTTCCTGCGGAACATCATCCTCGCTCACGATCTTGTTCGCTGCGATGGTGATCCTGCGGACGGACAGCTTGGGGTTGACCTTTTCGTCGTAAATGCTGAGAACGGCATCCATGATGCTGCGCGCAGAGGACGTCTTGCGTGGTAAATTCGCTGTACCGTGTGCATGCTTGGGGATTTTCCTGCCGTAGCGGTCCGTCACGATCTCGCCGCGGAAATTGCCGCCTGCGGTGTTTTCAATGTCGTAGCCGACCGTCAGGGTCAGCTGATCCGTCACCAGCTTTTTCTCCAACAGATCCAGCGCGACCGCTTCTGCCATTTCCCGCGCCACCAGCCGTGCTTTCTCAAAGGAATAGGGGCATTGCAAGACCTGTCCGGAGCAGATACTGTTCGTTTCCGGCCGGTATGCCTTGATATCCTGCATCCGGCACGGCTCCCAGCCCCATGCGTGGTCGATGAGGAGTTCAGCGTTGATGCCGAACATCCGATAGAGCAGTTCTACATTATAATATTCGTTCGGCTTGCCGATAGAGCACCTTGCAACATCCCCCATGGTGTAGATGCCGATGGCTTCCAGCTTTTTTGCATAACCGCGTCCAACACGCCAGAAATCCGTCAGCGGGCGGTGATCCCAAAGCTGCTCACGGTAGCTCATTTCGTCAAGCGCCGCAATGCGGACGCCGTCTTTGTCCGGCTGGACGTGCTTCGCCATAATGTCCATAGCGACCTTGCAGAGGTAGAGATTCGTTCCGACGCCCGCCGTGGCCGTGATGCCCGTGGTGTGCAGCACATCGAGGATCATGGTCTTTGCCAACTCGCGGGCGGTCATGTGATACGTCTCGAGGTAGCTGGTCACATCCATCATCACTTCATCGATGGAGTAGACGTGGATGTCCTCGGGCGCGACGTATTTGAGATAGACATTGTAGATCTGCGTGCTGATCTGAATGTATTTCGCCATCTGCGGCGGCGCGACAAGGTAGCCCACCGCGCGCGACGGGTCAGCTGCCAGCTCACGGGCATCGCAGCTCTTTTCAAAAAGATTGCCGCCTGCTTTGCGCCGTCGTTCGGCGTTGACCTCCTTGACGCGCTCAACCACTTCGAAAAGCCGCGCTCTGCTGGGGATGCCGTAGGCCTTCAGAGAAGGCGATACCGCGAGACAAATGGTTTTCTCCGTGCGGCTAAGATCTGCTACGACCAGATTGGTCGTCATCGGGTCAAGACCGCGCTCCATGCATTCAACGGACGCATAATACGATTTTAAATCAATGGCAATATATGTCCGCCGCATGGTGTACCTCCTCGCTCTTAGTGTCTACCAGTATAGCATAACGCTATAAATCGAACAACTGTTTGTATAAAACTTTTGCGAGGAATCTTGTGGAAACAGTCAGTTTCAAAAGTGCGTACGTCATGCTACAATGGAACGCGTTTGTGATTGGAGGAGGAAGAATGTTTTATACGACAGAGGAGGCCGCGATCGTGTGCGGCTTTTTGGATTTGTACCTAAACCGCGACAGCGTTGATCGCGCCGTGCGGGAGCAGAACCGAGAATTCCAGCGCAGCGCCGCGAGGGGTGACCTTCGACGCGAGGATTACCGGTGGGCGGAAAAGGCGCTGGACTTTCTCCAGCCCTGCTGGTGGCAGTCGCATGAGGATCATAGAGCGCTGCAAAACGCGCTGCTGAAAACACATTTGCTGGCTCAGAGATAAAACGATAGATTTTACCTTTGCTGAAAGTGTATCACACTTCTTTTGTGACCCAACTTAAGTTATAGCAAGAACTCCCAAGCTCACTTTACAAGCGAGTTTGGGAGTTCTCGTTATGTGTCTTTTAGTTATAATTCGCACCAGGGAAAAGCATTGCTGTGATGCCCTCGACATATGATCTTGTTCTGTCTGTAAATCGCATCATTCCTATATACTTTGTTCGATCTCCAAAGACATCTTTTCTTCCGAATATTGCCTGATAGATTTCCTCCAGTCTATCTGCAACTTTCACAAGGTTTACGCCCGATTCATCGCGTATCTCGATATCTTCACCATTATGGATGAGAGATTCTTCCCTGGCTAAGAACGGAGTACATTCAAGTATGCCTATTCCCATAAGGATTTTTTTCATTGGGGTGGAGTCGTTTCCTGTTACGAATCGGTGGTACATATCCAAATCATACATCTGAAGTCCTATGATGATTGGAATAATATAACTTGCCGTAAAGGCTCTATCAAGGTCAAAACTTGTGCTCCTACGCAGCCAATCAAATTGTGGTTCAGCAATTTTTATCAGCCGTGCATATCGCTCAGCTTGCCGAAGCGAAAAGTTAAACTGCCGTACAACCTCATGGCAAACAATGCCTGCGGTTTCATCCGAGCCAATCTCCAGTCGATCTCGAAGGAATCTTTCGTAGTCGGCATTTGGAATTGAAACACGAAGGTCAAAAAACTTGTCCAAATATTTTGTAGCATCAAATCCATTGCCATAATAATTCCGTATCGTCCATTGCAGTTGCGTAAGGCTTACTGAAAATACAAAGGTGATACGCTCATCGTCGAAATAATGCTTAATACGCTCCAAAAAGCGTATCGCATAGTCGGGTTTGCATCGGTCCAGCTCATCAATAAAAAACACTAACTGGTTTGCCTTTTCTGCGGTGAGCGTGTCGATAAACTCGTGTATCTTGCTTTTCAGTTCTTCTGTATCCCTGATCTCTGAAAGGCGATCCTTGATTTCCACCTTTCCAAGGCCTTTGACCAGGGAGGTTAAATTCTTCCCTGTAAACGCATCAAAAACGGCGGCAGCTGCTTCGAGTACATGAGATGGACTATCGCTTAAATCAGCTTTCTGCCCACTTTGACTGGCAGCATAAACCAGCGACAAAATCGGATCGTCATGGTTGTCATAGGTCCATGCATCATAATATACGGTAGCATAGGAGTTTGGTTTTTCGTCTGCTTTATACAATGTCTGAATTTCTCTGCGAGTTTCATCTTTCATATGAAACTGCGGATTGTGCGCATCCAAAATCAACTTGACCTGTTTCACAAAAAAGGTCTTACCGCTGCCCCAATCCCCATTCAGCGCAACGGAATAGCAATTATCCTCCATATGTGTCAACAGCCGGACAAATTGGAACACATATTCATTTCGTTGTATAGGATTTTCCCGCAGTAGTTTATACGCGTTTTCCTCCGTAGGGTTTAAACTGTAGTTTCTCACGGAATAACCTCCCCCTCGCAAAATAAAATCTATTTAAAAAAATTATAGCACATTAAGGGAGGAAAGAACAGAGGGTCGCTCTGCTGTCTGTTGGCAGCATCTTACATTGCCCTGAATGGCAGAGCGGCCCTCGCCGTTTCTGAAATTTGTCGTTGCTCAGTCCTATTCGACACTACTTCCCGGACTGTCGGGCGGTTGAACGAACCGGCGCCTGGCAGCGCCCATCGGGAATCTCACCCCTCCGAGGATCTCTCCGAGCTGCCCCCATTGCTTGTGGCTGTGGCTGGACAGGATGTACCATTATAGACTGACGGGATCATTGCAAGACAGGCTGCCACACCTGCTTTTGGCTGGGTGAGTTTCGCTTGGCACCTTAAAAGGCCGTTCATTGACATCGGAGACTTGTCCGATGCAGGTGGTCTTCGCGCACCCGCCGCATCGCTGCTCCCCTTCGTCAGGGGACCGTCAGCTGACGTTATTCGTCACCGGATATAGCCGCTGTTGTATCGGCATTTTTCAAAGAGCAAAACCTGCCGCTTTGACCGGCAGGGAGAAGAGTATTTGATCCCTTCACTTAAGTACCCGCCACAGACGCATTTCTACAAAAAGAATTTTCAATTTTTCAGAAGTTTTTTTAATTTCCTCAGAATACACCGCTCCTGATAGCTGACGCTCTGCTGCGTTACGCCAAGGTGTCGGGCGATTTCCGCCTGGCTGAAATCGCACCAGTACCGCAAATGAAGGAGAAGCCTCTCATCGTTTGGCAGTCGTTCTACCGCGCAGCGCAGATTTTCCAACTCGATTTCATGAAGCAAGGTCTCCTCCGGAGAAGGCTCCTGTTGAGCAAATTGGTGCTCCTCTAAGAGGTGTTCGTAGGAAAGCTCTCTCTGCGGCCAGATCACGGTTTCCATTGTCCTTTTGTTCGTTCGAGCGCGATTTACCTTCAAATCGTACTCCAGATACTCCTGCTTTCGGTCGCATTGTTTCAGAAACTTCAAAATGTCCGGGCGCTCCTTCAGGCAGGGATACATGGTCAAGTAGTCGGGATGGTATGCATCTCGCTTCTTCATATTTGAACCCTCCATATTCTGAAAATTTTGAAAATTGGCAAAATTTCAGAAACGGTGGTCCACGGCAGCGACGGTTGCCTTGCAACCGTTGCCAAATAAGAAAAAGGCAAGTGTACAGCTGCGGCTGTACGCTTGCCTTTTTATCAATAAAATGATGAATCGCCGTGTAGACGAAATATACTTCGCAAGAATAGAACTTTGCTTCTAATTCTTCTTCGTATTTGTCCCCTTTACCCGGCGCATCCTTCCAGACTGAAAAGCCATATAGGACTCCAAACGCCGGGTCCTTTTTTTACGGAACCTCCCGAGGTTTCCCTTTGTCCATAATAATACCTCGCTATTTCTACGAGTGATTAGAACCACAGTTCTAATATCTTGAAGCTAAACAGCATTCATCAGAAGTGTGGTTCCAATTAGAATGAAAACAATAGGAAGGGTGAAGGTATGCACGATATTTGCAATCTTTTTGGAGTTGCCCTGAACAGGGCACGGCATGAGCTTGGCCTGACACAAGTTGAACTGGCCGAAAAGCTCGGGACGACGGATCGCAGCATTTCTGACTTGGAGCGTGGGAAAACCAATCCGAAGCTGGACACGGTTGCGCATTTTGCACGCTCTTTGGAGATCAGTGTAGATGCTTTGATCGGAGTAGTGCCAAAGGGCGATGTTCCATCCTGCGTCAAGACGTTCTTTGCAGGGATGAGCGCCGAGGAAGCGGCTAAATACATACGGCTCTGTAAGGATGCCGACGAGCTCACAAAGAAATAATAGCGGCATAAATCAGGCGGCGGTAAGCAGATCATGCTTATCGCCGCCTTTGATACTACAGAGACGGCAAATGGTCGTTACTTGTGGTATCTGCATTGAAAGATATCCCATGATTCGCTTACTCGTTCGGCGGGATTACGGTCTGACCAGTTGCATAGATATGGGAGATAATGAAGTCTTGCTGTGCAATAAGAGACTGATAGGCTTCTGCCAGCATGGGATCTGATTCGCTATATTCAACATCACTCGGTGTTCTGAGCAGATAGGTATAGTTTTCCGTTTGCGCGACGACAACGCTGTGCCCTGCAATGACCGGCGGGTTGTCCTCGCTCCATTCGCCGGGGTAGCAGTCAATAAAGAAAAGAATGCCGCCCTCGCCGTTATCATGGGTTGGCTTGTGATAAAAGGTGATACAATTTCCCCCGTTTTGGTGGTGAAGGCCATATTCTTCTTCAACTTCAACTTGCCCCATCCAATTCAGCGGCATCTCCATAGAAAAACCCAGCTGATTATTCACATAGAGAATTGAGGATGGTTCCTCTGCCGATGCAGACTGATTTGGGATGGTATCCACTTTATTCGGTTGGTCTTGTACTTCGTTTTTTCCCGAGCATCCGCTCAAATAGAATGTGAGCACCAGAAGCATGACGAGCCCTACAGAAAAGGGCAGAGACTTCTTTTGCTTCAATGCTTTTAGGTAATGCTGCATTTGTATTCTCCTCCATATAATCGCTGTTTTTAAGATAGCCTAATGTGTGTATTCTGTTATGTGCAAAAGACCAGATACATAATCTGGATGAAAGGGAAATGCACGTAAGATTGTGCTGGCCAAACAGAAAAAAGAGGCCTCTATAGTTCATTTATTCCCTATTCCACAGTGAAAATGTTGAGGTTCTGTTTTGTACGCTCTGTGAGGTACGGATTGACAAGCCGATTCACAATATCAACGGTATCGTCGACATACAGTTGATAGCAGTATTTGACGTTTTTACAAGTAACTTCGCCGTTGCCGGGGAGGGTTTCGGATTGAATTTTATCTGTGTCGAGATTCTTGGCGGAGTTTGCGAGCCACAGGAGATTACCCAGGCTCAAATCGGTGCTGCAATAGCTGCTGAAAATGCTGAGGTACTCCTTGAACTTCCACGGCTGGGAAAGCGCCTTCTTGATGGCTGCCTTGATGATCCCCTGCTGCGTCCGTGTCCGTCCGATATCGTAGTCGGGGTAAGCTAGAGTTCCGTCATCGTTATATCTCAGGCGACAGACGCGGAGCGCATCCCTGCCGTCCAGATGCTGGAGACCGGGCTCAAAATGGATTGAGAGGTCCTGCGTGGGATCGTCATAGGACATGTGTACAGGAACGTCAAAGTCGATCCCACCGATGGTGTCGATGAGCTCGACAAAACCGGACGTGTCGAAAGTCATGTAATAATCGAGCGGGATTCCCAGCATATCCTCGACGGTCGATTGCAGTGATTCGACGCCGTGCAGATAGGTCGAGTTGATCTTTGGAAATCGGGACGACACGGAAGAAGGATCGACGAGCGTATCTCGCGGGATCGAAACAATGCCGACGTTTTGATTTTCTGCATCATACATGACGACCATGATGACGTCGGCATTTCCGCTGCTCTGATCACTGGCGGCAACCAGAAAAGTATAACAGTTTTCTTTTCGCTCCCTGCGGCTCAAGGCGTTCGCGCTCAATGGGGCGCCCTCGCTGTGCGACTCCTGATCGAAAATGTTGGTGCTCTCGCCGTCATCGGGGGATTCGGTTGCAGTGGGACGAAAGGATTCCTTGACGATGTGCAGGGTGGCAGCGGTAGCAGCGATCGCCATGACGATAATCAACAGGGTTCGGACAATCGTGAATGAGGTTTTCTGTCTCTTTGCCTCTCTTTTCATTGTCGGTATCTCCTTTTGGTACTAATCTGCGTAATTTGTTTATGTGATTTTGACCTGTTTCGCGACGGAGACAGGTTCGTCCGACGAGAGGCTGAAGCTCAGGAAGTAAATGATCCAACCGTTTTCTTTGTTGGCCTGAAGAATGGCAGCTTTTGTACCGGTTTCTACCGCATAATCCCGAGCTTCACCCCAGTAGAGCGTAGCGTCCTTGCAGAAAAGCGTGATGGGCTTTGACTCGGTATCGTCAGCGATGCCACAGTTTCCTACTCCGCATTTAGAAGGTCTTCAATCAATTTTGGAAAATCTACAGCTGTAGAACTTATTATTTTTGCTTTTCAAAAGTGCATACGATACCAGTACGCTTTCCCGAGAATCTTTTCAGTGTACTCAAAGTTATCTCCGTCAGATTCATGCCAACTCCAACCGCCGCCGTCAAATTGAAAGCTCATACTTGTCCCTTGGAACCCGCACGGAACATCCTCATCGGAGTAGTAAAAGCCGTCATAGACGGTTTCTGAACCGAATCCGTTGCTGAATGTGGAAGACTCAATCATCCCGTATTCAGGATAATAGCGGACATTTCTCCTCTTGTATCGGTCATCAGGGATAGTGCCTGTCTGAATAACTTCTGCAGCGAATCCATCACCGTGGAAGCTATGATCGGAGCTATAGTATTCTTCTACTTTGGTTTGCTCCGGAATTGCTATGCCCCATCTGGAAGATAGTGTATTAAGCCTCACAGGCATTGGAGGGAAAGGTTATTTAATTATTTGGCAAATAGAAATCGGTTTCCTCTACACCGTCCCACTCGCCGAGGAGCTGCATATCTGCCTGATTCGGCGTGGTGAAGGCATCAAAACGCCAGCCTGCGTCAGTATAGATCAGAGTGACCGGATAGGTGCGCGTGTACTCATAGCTTGTTTCCAGCCGCTTGTCACGCTCATCATCGGCTTCGTCCCAGCGTGGATAGGGATAAGAGTAGTGCGCCGTCACCGTGAAGTCGATACGATCATCCGTCTGTGCAGTCAGAGTAAATTCGTCGGGAATGTTGCTGTTGTAATATTGGTCGCCGTAGGCGCAGTCGAGGATAAAAAGCCGACCGTCGTGCTCGATGTAGATTGGTGCGTTGCCGTCGTCATTGCAGGTAGACCAGAACGTATCGGTGAACAGCGCGTGGATGACGCGGTCAAAGTCAGCCCAGGACTGCCAACGGCTGTGGGAGCTGATGTAGGTATAGTCGGAGCCATCCGGCGTGTACTCGTCGTACTCGGTTTGGCCGCCTGCGGCGGGGAAGGCGTCGTCGATGCCGGTCGTTTCGCCGTCAAACATCGCGCTGTAGAGCGCGAACGCCTGCCTGTAAAGTGTTTGCTGTTCCGCCGTCAGAAAATCCGGCGCGGCGCGAAGCCGCGCAGCATCATCCAGCGGAAGGTCGGTATCGGTCAAATAATACTCCGCGGGCTTTGATTGATCGGATGTATCCGGCTTTGCTGTACAGCCTGCAAGCAGCAGGAGCAATACCGCAAGCGCGGCGGGAAATAGACGTTTCATCATGGTGCTTGTCCTCTTGATGTTAGATTTTTGCGCAGTCATTCTGCTTTTCATTCGGGGATATATACTTCCGCAGGACGTCCGTGCCAGGGATTCTCCCAGCCGGAGGTCCCGTCCTGATAATACATGGTGACATTTTCGGCGGAATCAAATACATAATTGGCTTGCTGCGGTGCATCGCCCTTGAAGTAGACCGCACGCAAGTTTGGACAGTCGCAAAAAGCACAGTTGCGCAGGAGTGTAACGCTGGAAGGGATCGTCACCGTCTCCAACGAAGTGCAGCCGTAAAAGGCGTTGTCCTGAATTTCCGTCACACCATCCGGAATCACCACAGCGGTTATGCTAGTGCAGCCTTCAAACGCTCCCGTCGTACCCATGACGTTTCCAATCGCGGAAACAGTTTTTCCGCCGATCTGTGAGGGAATCACAATATCTGTTTCAGAACCGATATACCGGCTAATGATAACTGTGCCATCCTCGTTTTCCGCTATTTCAAAGTTTGCGGTGTCGGTGACAGATCCCTGCGGAGATTTACCGCTGGCATTGTTGCTTTCCGGCACATCGGTTGTCATTTCTCTTTTTTCTGTTGGAGTAGACGGCTGGTCATCGGCTTCCGGCGTGCTCTGTGTGCCGCTGCATGAACTTAATGTCATAAGGAGAGCGGTGCTTACGGCGATGACCGAAAGTCTCGAAATTTGGCGCATGATAAAAGGCCTCCTGCATATTCTGAAATGAAAAATTAAGGTGATGGAATGTAGAGAGATCCCGGCAGTACTATCGGAGTGAGCTTTGAAATATCGAAGCTGTCAGCCAGTTCTTCAAGCAGATCCCGCGTCAAGCCGTCGGTACTTCCCGCCAAAATAATGATGGTCATAAAGCTGTCCGGCAAATCAGACAGAATTAGTGCTCTGCCAGGGCCGAGCGCCAATGTGGCCGATATGCCGCGTGATGTTTGATACCGCCATTCCTGATAACTCATTGCATCGATAACATTGAGTGTAAGGATTTGCTCATTGCACGCAATGTAAGCGGACTATGAGATTTTGACCTGTTCTGCGACGGAGACAAGCTCGTCCGGCGAGAGCTTAAAGCTCCAGCAGTAAATGATCCAACCGTTTTCTTCGTCGACCTGAAAGATGGTAGCTTCTGTACCGGTTTCTCCCGCGTAATTTTGGCTCTCGCCCCAGTAGAGCGTAGCGTCCTTGCCATAAAGCGTGATGGACTTTGACTCAGCATCGTCAGCGATGTTATAGTCTCCTACTAAGGTTTGCGAAATGGCGATGGTGCTGATGCTAATTACTTCACCGTTGCTGCCGAAAAGTCGGACGCAGTTGAAAACGCTGGAGCGATAACTGTGCTCCGGAGGAATGCGATAGGTCCCTTCCAACGTGGAGCAGTCGATCTTACCGGCGATGCGGGATACGGGTGCCTCCTCTCCGTCAAAGCTGATCGTTAAGTGGTCGGAGAAAATTTCAATCAGGGCATTCAACGTGTTTACGCGGAACGACGGGGAAAGCGCCAACGCCGATGTGAACAAAAGCACGGAGATGAGCGCCGCGACGAGGACGATTCGCAGTACGCGGGAAGGCTTGCGCTTTTGGGACCGTTCATAGGTCAGCGCCTCTTCGATGAACTCATCGTCGATCCCATTCATTGCGCTGGAGAATTTCTGAGCCAATGTCAACAAGCCAAAACACCCCTTTCTGCAAGATGTGTTTGTAATTGCTTACGGATTCGGGAAAGCCGGACAGAGACGTTCTTTTCCGTCAGACCGGTTCGAGCCGCAATTTCTGCATAGCTGTCGGAGAACCAGTAGCGCCGCAGGAAGATCACGCGGTTTTCCTGTGACAAGTCCCTGAGAAAGTCTTCAATGATCGCAATCAACTCTTTTTCCTCGAGAGAGTCTTCAACCGAGACTGAGGAAGAAAGGCAATTTTCCAATTCCTCCATTGTCGAGTCGTAATTGCTGTTTCGCTTGAGAGCTGTATTGGCCCGATAACGCATGATAGAAATATTCCGAACGATCTTGCAGACAAAGACGGACAGCGGATTGGGCCTGTGCGGAGGGATCGCGTTCCAAACGCCGAGATAGGCATCATTCACGCATTCCTCCGCGTCCTGTTGATCCTTCAAAATGCTACGGGAAAGATTGTGGCAGGTCGCCCCATATTTGCCGTCCAGCGCTTCGATTGCAAGCTCGGAACGTGCAAAGAACAAATCAATGATCTTGATATCATCCACAAGGAATCACACCCTTCTATTTATTACCTCGCAAATCGGGGCGAAATACTACATCAAAGCAAGAATTTTTATCGGGAATTTTGGAAGATTCCCTGTTCTCTGCTGTCGTATTGCTGTCCCAACATAAAAAGCAATACGACCAGCAAGATTTTATTTCTTCACCCAGACCGGTTTTCGTTCCATTCTATAACAGATGTGCGGGGATATCAAACCCTTGAAGGATTTCAGAATATGTTCGCTATGTCATTTGGAACGAATGCTTCTGCTCCAACTGTCTTTTCCAATTCCTCGAAATATGTACAGGTCTGCGGTGCATTTTTTCTAAGGCTCTCCATCATTTCCGAATCGTTGCCGTGGATGATGCAGTAGGCAAAGCAGTCTGCGAAGTATTCTCTGGCGTTGGTTTTGGCATAGTTCCGCAGCGGCGCGGCGGCAGCTTCTGCACGAAAGAGCTGTTCATGCTCTGCGGGGAATCCCCGCGTCCAATCGAGAAAATGTCCGAATTCGTGGAGCGTCGCGCTGGCTTCCGAGAGGTAGATGGTTTTCTGGCTGTAGTTGGTGGCTCCAATGCAGCTCATGTTCAGCTGCTTGCTGAGTTCGCTGATGTAGTCGAAGTCGATACGGTATGTCCAGCCGGCGGCGTTAAAGGCGGCAAGCATCGGCTCCGGCACCTGCCGCAGCGCCACCAGGTAGTCATTGATGTTGACGCCTGCCGCGTTTACCAGAGCCACCGGCGCGGGCGGAGCCTCCACGGTGAAGGCGCGGGTCAGAATGGCGTGAAGGAGCATGGCAGCGTCCCTGCGGGTAACGATCTCATTTGCAGTGTTCGCCTCGCCGCAGAGCTGAAGCTCCTTCCCGATGCGGATGCAGTTTTCATAATCGGGCAGCGACGCGCCGCCCGCATAGAGTACGCTGTCGTAAACGGGGATCTTGGCTGCGGCAAAGGCGCTTTTGAGCAGCGCTCCCCGGCATAGCTGGATATTGGGAGCGGAGAGTGCGGTTTCGTTCAGCCAGCCCTTCCGGTAGGATTGCTCCACAGCGCTTTGGCTCAGATCACTCCATGAGTTGCCCTCGACCTTCACATCATAGGCCCGGCAGAGCATCATCGCCCACTGCCGCACCGTCACCGGCGCATCCGGGGAGAAGTATCCGTTCCCCGTGCCTTGCGTGATCTCATGCTCCGCAAGATACATCACGCTTTCATAGCAGTCCGCAGTTTCCGGCAAGTCATCAAAGCCTGTGCAGGCAGCGGAAGCAGCTGTGGGCAGGATCACTGCCAGGACAAGGGTGCAGACAGCCAACGCTGTTCTTCTAACGATCATCTTCATAAGTTCCTCCATATTCTTGTTCTTTCTCTGTCCTGTATCCTCCGGTAGAGTAGGCTCTTCTGGATGCGCCATGGTGACGCTACCCTATGGACAGAATTTTGAGAGTAAAAACGTCACAGTCCCCCCCTAGCGGGAGGCTGTGACGTTTTGTGCTTTGTCAGCCGATATAAATTGCTCGTGAGGCTACCGTTTTTTCGTCGGCGCTGCTTTTTCACGATCAGCCCCGCGGCTTCCAGGTCATCCAGCGCACGCTGCACCGTGCGCGTTGACAGTCCCAGCTCACCGGCAATCGTCTTGATCCCCGGCCAGCAAACGCCGGAGGCATCTGCGCGGTCCCTCAGGTAAATGTAGACCGTCTTCGCCCGATGTGTGAGCTGCGCCTCAGCGTAAATAAAATTAAAATTGCTCATCTTTTATCACCCCGCATTGCATTGTAGGGCGTCTTCTCCGCAGCGTATTGTTTGCGAATGTTCGCTATCAGTTCCTCGCAGCCCGCATAGGCAACTCTGCGGACGACCGGCTTCGGCGTCGGACAGTCTTTTTCAAAGGTAATACCCCAGTCAAGAAACAATCGTAGGCGTGTACGCATTGGGTGCGCGCCCGTCTTCATCACAACAAATTCTCCCTTGGGAACGGACTTGAGCTCGTCCGGCGTCATAAGAGGGCGCTCTATCATCTGGAGCGACTGGCTGCTCTCCTTGCCCTGACTGACGGAGCCGGACAGCACTGTCCGGCTGCCCAGCGCCGAGGAGAGCGCCTCCGCTGTCTTGCTCTGCGGTGCAAAGCCGCCAAAGATAGTGTCCTGGCAGTTGTCACACACGATTTCCGCGCCCTCTTTTCCGTAGTTCTTTTCCAGTTGGGCAAGGCTCTGGATGATGGGCACCAGCGTCAGGCCTCGGGAACGTCCGGCAGAAAACAACGACAGCACGTCAAAGGGCGGCATCGTACCAAATTCATCCGCGTAAATGACCACGCGGTTTTTGAGCCTTCCTCTGTTTTCATCCGCTACGGAGAAGAGCTCGCGCGAGAGGTTTTGGATCATGAGACTGGCGATGAAATTCTTCGTGGGGTCTTCTTCGGGAATGACAACAAAGATGGCGCATTTGCTCGACGCAAAACGTTCTGCGTCGATAGGGTTATCGCGGCAGATGACCTGCTCGAGCTCCGAGTCCAAAAAGGCATTGAGCTTTGAAAGTACCGTCGACATGACGGATGCCATCGCCTGATCCGCCGCCGTCAGCGCCGCGCCCGCCACCCAGCGTGCCTTATGTACAGACGGGAGCATGTCCATCAACACATGAAATCCGTTCTTTCCCCGTCCGCCGCCCGGCGCTGCCAGCAGATCTTGCACCAGCTTGAACGCCGAAACGATGTGGCGCTTCTCTGTGCCGTCCTTTTCCGGCAGGATAAATTCCGCAAGCAGCATGACGATGGCGGCCAGCACACCCTCTGCGCTCTCATAGAAAAAGGCGTTGTCGCCATATTGCGAGGAGCCTTCCGGACTGATGATTGTTTTGGCGAGGATCTTGGCATAGTTCTCTGCTTTCGCCTTGGCAGTGAGATCGTTGGGGGCTCTTTTTGCTCTGTCCATATAGTGGTTCACGAGCGTCATAAAATTGAAACCGTCCGAGCATGTCGGATTGCGCAGGTCAATGACCGTGACCTGATAGCCGTAATATTTCGATGCGATGCAGCCGTAGTTACGTGCGAGGTCGCCCTTGGTGTCGAGCGCCAAATAGCTCATGCCGCAGGCGCAGGCGTATTCGAGATTCGGGTATAGGAAAAATGCCGTCTTGCCCACGCCGGAGGCGCCAATCATCAGACAGTGGACGTCATCACTGTCCACCAGCGCCCGGATATCTCGCTGCTCCTCAATCATCTTTTTGACTTTTGAGAGAGCCTTTGATTTTTTCTTCGTCTTCCGCTTTCCCTCCACAGGACGTCGCAGCTTTTCCAGCAGCTTGCGAGAGGTTTTCAGCAGGAATCCTCCCTCGCTTTTATGGTTTCTGCCGCCGACGCTGCCGAGGACGAGTCCCTGCTCCGTAGGCAGATCCTCTCCCTTGCGCCAGCGGCGGGGGCGGAACGGTACCGTCCGGTATGTTTTGCTGATCTCCCTGGGCGTTGCCCACCGGGCTGTGCCGTGCTGACCGTCGCCAACTGTTTTGCTCTTGAAATTGTTGAGAGAATAATTCTTGGAGAGGAAGGACACCACGAGCAAGAATGCCAGCAGTCCGCCGCCAAGCAAAATCAGGGGCCATACATTTTCGTTCATGTGTCTTTCTCCTTCTTCTCGAATTTAGCGCAGAGATCGTCATTCCAATCCTTGCGCACCGGGCAGAGCCGCTCCACATCCAAGCCCATCTCCTCCAGCGTATCCGTCATACGGTCGCAGGCGTCTTTGCCCGCATCATCGTTGTCGAGGCACAGATACACCATGTCCAGTTTCGGATTCTGCCGCAGCCGTTCCAGCACTGGCTGAATAGAAATTCCGCAACAGGCAACATAGCTGTGTTCCTGCCAGCCGTATGGATAGAGGGTAATGTGGGACAGAAGGTCGATGGGCGCCTCGAACACATAGAGGGACTTGTCGGTCCCGCCTTTGTGGAAGCAATGCTCACTTGCGCTGCCCTCGATGTTCATGCGGAACACCTGTCCCTCGCTGTTGGTACTGCGGATGTGCGCGTGCTTGGCCTCACCGCTGTCATCCAGCCCCACGAAAACACAGTTGTGATGCTTGTCCTCGTAGAGCAGCTTTTCATGTACGAAGGCGGAAATAACCTCGCGGTCAATGTGGCGCTGACGCATGAGGTAGGCATACATACGCCGCATGGTTCCGTAAGGCTCCGGCAAAGCGAAAGCCTTTGGAACTTCCTTCACAGGCTTTGCCTGCTCATGCGATTTACCGTTCTTTCTGCCCAGCAAAAGCAAAACCGCCTCCTGATAAGGGAGGCGGTAATAGCGCTGGACGAAGCTGACGGCGTAGCCGCCGACGCGCGCGGAGTGGTCAAACCATTTGTTGCCCCGCACGGTGATGCTGGGATCGTTGGGGGGACGGAACTCCCGGCCAGAGCGCACGGGTCGCTCCCCCTGAGCGCGCAGCAGCGACACGAGATCCGTGTTCTGCGCCCGTGCTTTTTCCTCCGGCGTGAAATAGATAAATTGGCTCATGACATGTCCTTTCATAATTCTGCTTTGCGCTATCTGAATGTTTGTTCCTCATGGTCGTCCGGCTTGTGTCCCATTGCCAATCGCTTGCGCTGCAATTCCTGTCGGCGCTTGCGGTCGATCTGCAAGCCACGGTGAATCTGGTCGATCCTGCTGTTGTCCTCAAAAATTCTGCTCATGTGATGTAGCATCCGCACAACGGTTTCGCCCACCGTGGGGGCACGGTGATCCGCTCCTGCCGGTGCGCTCCCTTTCTGCTGTTCGGGGTGATCTGACCACTGAAAAAAAGCCGGTGCATCTTCAACCGCAGGCGGTGTGGTACCCTTAGATGCGGCATCATCAGAGGAGGCGGAATCTTCTGGCGTGGCACTCGCCGCACGGTCAGATTTGGGCTGCGCCGACGCAAGAGATGCCGTGACCTCAGAGTTCTTTGGCGCGGCTTCTGTGGCATCTTTTTTGATGGTAGGTTCGCCCTGCGCGGAAGGTGTTCTCCGCGTGTCCGTGTACCGCTGCCGCTCTGCTATCCATTGCAGTGTTTCCTGAATGATCATGTTGCGGACGCTCCGGAACTCCTTTTGCTGGGAGAGCGGCAGCCGCTCGCGCAGCTTCTCATCGTAGTCACGGCAGACCTGCTCGTACAGTTCCTGCCACGCGGTATATGCTGCCGCTACCTTTTCGTCCTTGGCGATCTCCTCCACGATGGCATCCACGATTGCTTTTGTCCGTGGCGGCAGGTAGCCGTAGACCTTTCGCCCCTTGACCGTCAGCAGACGTTCTGCCAACTCCTCGGTGAGTTGCTCCATCCTTGGATTGTCTATCGAGCCATGCTCCAGCTGCGCGATGCATTCCACCATGGCCCTGCGGGTCTGTTCTTGGAGTTCCTGCCGTGCGGTATCTTTTTGCTGGTAGATGTGCATCCGATCCGCATAATAGATTCGTCTGGCAAAGGCAGACTTCACCTGCCGGATGCCTTCTTTCGTGAGATAGCCCTCGCGGGGATCGGTCGAGAACACGATCATGTGAATGTGCACCTGCTTCGGCTTGCGATGAAAGGCGGCATACCAGCGCAGGTTGTCCGATTGAATCTTGTACGCCGCCGCGATGTCGTTGGCAGACGCCTTGACCAGAGCCTGCCAGTTTTCCGCGCTGTCGTAGCCAAGCCGCTCTGCGTCCTCACGGCGCAGCGCCACCACCGGTGTCCATACATTTCCGGTGTGCTCCGCCACCTCCCGTACCGCCTGCGCGAGATTTTGTACCTTACCGTGAGCGTCCCACAGCCCGTGCTCACCGTCCTTCTGGACGCCGGGACGGTGAGAGATGTAGTCGATGAAATTCTCCTTTTGATCCAGCGCCTCCATGTAGTCTTCCTGCACCTGCTGAATGAACGCGGAGGCGCTGCCCTGAGTGGGGTGATCCAGATATTCCTCGTACTCAATGAGTTCCCAGCAGGAGGGGAAGGACTTCAGCAGCCGCGTGATAAAATCCCGCTGCTTTTTTGTGGCGGGGAGTGTACTGCGCTCATCCGCCAGCAGTTCCACGCCGGGACGGGTGGCGACGTAGCGAGTACGCTGCGCCAGCTTCGCGGCGTTCTTCCCTCCTTTGAGGTAGGGGGAGATCAGTACGATCCGGGCCATGTGTCATCCGGCTCTATGCGCCGCTGCTGCCGCACCGCGTTTTCAAAACTCACCTGGCCATTCGTGCGCTTCACCTCATCCACGGCGTAGGCCCGCAGTTCCCGCGTGTGAATAGGGTCGGTACGGAAGTGGGCGGCGATGGTGTGGCACAGCATATTCAGCTCCACCGCGCACTTGAAGAGGATTGTCCGCAGACGGTTGTTGTTGTCGTCCAGCGTACCCTGAATCGCGGTGAGGATGGCTTGGGAGATATAGGCGGTGTTGTCCTCCGTGCCGAGATAGCCCATGTAGAACCGCAGGGCCTTTTCTACGAATTCATTGCGGCTGCGGCAGTTATCAGCTTTCAGCCAGCTGTCCATGCGGTCGATCATGTCGGGCGGGAGCCAGAATGTCGTTTTCTTTTTCACTTTTTCTTCCATCGGGGTTCTCCTTTCCTTGCCGTCGGTCAAAAGGGGCGCGAGTGCCGGAAACACCGTGCCTTTTTGGAAACCAGACTGCGGTTTTTCTGAAATGTGCTGAAATAGACTGCGCTTTGGAAAGCGCGAAAAAGCCCCGCACTGCGGGGCTTTGTGGGCGGGCCGCGGACGCTTGCGACTGCGGCCCTTTATCTTGTTCCACTATCGAACGGGTAAATAAGGGGCGAAAACCTCCGGAACAGGGCATGGTCAGGAGGAAAAACACACTCCCCAAAGTCTCGTTTCTCCATCGTCGAAGCCGTATCCACACAGATTTTTCGCACATCGCCCACAAACGCCGCAACACTCGCTTCAATGGGCTTTGGCGGGTACACACTCCACCCCAGCCCTTAAACGCGCACACAGCGGCACACAGGGCGAACGGTGCGGGGAAACGGGGAGCCGCCCTGCGCGGCACATTTGAAAGCACAAAAATCTGCGCAAAACGCTTTCAAATTCGGGACGGAGAAAAACCGCGGGAGCAGAATAACAGCCGCCAAACTGCGGCTGCCCGCCAAGGGCGGGTTGACGCAGTTCGGCGGCGCCGCGGGCCCGCAGGCACGCGCAGCCTGGGCGCTGTTGTTTCCGCAGTCGTGAGTGCTTCAGCCTTGCTGTGCCTGCATTTGTACCTACAGCTTCATCACCGGCCCCTGCTGCTGTTCCGGTTCCTCGCGGAATTGCTGCGCGTAGTCGTGGAGACTCATGCCGGTCTGCTGTTGACAGTATTCCTCCATCTTGCGCAGCAGGACATCCTGCTCTGCGGCGTTGAGCGGATAGCTCCAGCTCTCCTCGGAACCGTCGCCCTTGCAGAGCGTCAGCTCCAACGTGTCACAGGGCTTGCCCTGTGCGATGTCGTAGTTGGCGTAGACATTGAGCCAATCATCATTTTTATCGGTCAGGACGAATGTACCGAAGGCAGCATCTACATCGAACTCCGTCTGTACATAAAAATTGAGCTTGCCGTCCGATTCGATGATCTCGTCACCGAAAGAGAAATTTCGCGCGGAGAGATGTCCCGCCGAGGTGATCTCTTTACCGCTCAGATGATCCAGCAGTTTGCGCCACTTATCATCGCTCGACGCGAATTGCGACCGGGTGGCATGGTACACCGCCGCTGACACATCCCGCATCGCCCAGGTCCGCCAGCCATCCATGATGTGAACGGCAGAGAATTCCCGTTTGTCAAAGTCGAGTTCAAACACGCCGCGCACCTTGCCGGTGTTCTCCATGCGCTCCGCAATCATCTGCTGATATTCCTCCGATGTGAGCAGCGTCCCACAGGAGAAAAGGCGAATGAATTTGCTGCCTGTGTCGGGAGACTCTTTCAGGTAACGGTTCAGTCTTTCAGCGGCATTCAGCAGTTCCTCACCGGGCGCGACTTTGAAGCACCATTCCTCACCGTTTTCGAGTACACGGTAGGCAGACCATGTCTGCGCTGCTTCTTCCCGCTCACGAGCGGCAGTGCTTTCCACCTGAATTGCTTTACTGATCCGAGCGTACTCCCGCTCCGGCAGTTGATTGCAAAGCTCATCCAGCACATCTTCCATGTGCTCCTGCAGCGTCTGACCGTTGAGGCGCTTTTCGATAGCGGTCAACCAGCGCCGGTCGATCCACAGCACGATTTTTTCCTGCCGTGCCATCTCAACCACCAGCCTTTTCAGAAGCGTCAGGTGACGCCAACACAGAGGGAGGCTCCACCCGCATCTGCGGCTTCGTCGGTCTTGCCGGACGGCGGGGACGGGCAGCGGGCGCTGTGCGGCTGGCGAGATATTCCCGCACCGGCTCCGGCACCTCGGATTCATAGAGACATTTGAGCAGTTCCTCCAGCTGCGCCTGCACGCTGGTATTTTTCTTTTTGAGCGAAAATTCGAGAGCGGCAAGCTGCTCACTCTCGAATGTGATCGTGACATTTTCCTTTTTCATGATCATACCTCCTCGTAGTAGTCGCGGAGCTGGAAGCCCAGCGCCTCCATATCGCTGTGATCCATGCCGAGCCCGTGACGCAGGATGTCATAAAGATTCCCAGCGTCGTAGCGGCTGCTGAGAAAATCCACGAGCTTCGCAACCAACTCCTGCTCACGCTCCGGCGGGATCGGTTTTATTGCAGTATTCATAATCATCTTTTCCTTTCAGCCTTTCGGCAGATACGCTCTCGGATTCGTTCGCTCCCCGTTGACGCGCACCTCGAAATGGAGATGCGGCCCGGTGGAGCGCCCGGTGCTGCCGGAGAGGGCGATGATGTCTCCCGCTTGCACGGTCTGACCCACTCTCGCCAGAAGCTGAGAGCAGTGACCGTACAGCGTGGTGAGTCCGTTGCCGTGGTCGATGCACACGTAGTAGCCATAGCCTCCGGCATTGTACTTGGAGACCGTCACCGTCCCCGGCAGCGCGGCGCGGATGGGCGTGCCGGTGGGGACTGCCAAGTCCATGCCGGTGTGTCCCTTGCGCTTCCCGGTGATGGGATCGATGCGGTTACCAAATTCAGAGGTGACACGGCTTTCCCAGCCCGAACCGATGGGCGAACAGAAACCGTCCGCGCCGATAAATGGCACATCCACGCCTGGTATCCAGCCCTCTGAACCTCCGGCAACGCCATAGCGCGCCAGATTGTACACACTGTCGGCGTTGGACTTCTGTTCCGCGGATATTTCCAAGTGAAGCACGTTTTCAATATTGCTGTAGACCTTCATCATATCCGTGATGGGAATCGCCACGGTGTATCTCTCCTCGGTTTCCGTCCCGTCCTCGGCGGTGACGGTGCGGGTGCGTTCCTCGTAGGTCACAAAGCAGTCCACGAATTGCTTATGCGCTCTCCTGCTCGGCGTGTCCTCTCCAAAGAAAATGGCGTAGAAAACAGCCTTGACGCGGATACCGTCAAGGCTGTCGCTGCCCTCCGTCATGTCATTGACGGCGGCGATGGCATCGTCCAGCAGCGCGAAGCTGCAGCGCATATCTTCGATGTAGGCGACATATTCCGCAGGCGTTTTGTCTGGAATATCGCCGCCGTTGAAGCAGAGCAGGATGGCGGAGTTGTTATGCTCCGCGCTACCGGAGAGCAGAGAACAGATCAGCGCCAGCGTCAGGATCAGCGGTGAACAGATCGCCGCTACGATCCAGCCCAGCTTTCGCCGGGTATCCTCTCCTGAGAGCGCGGCAGCAGCGAGCTTCGCCAGTGCCGCGACGGGTACCGCCATTACCGTCCACCTGCCGTTCCGAAGATGGCCTGCTTGTACTCCGGGGCCTGCACCTGCAAGAGATACCGCTCGTTGCCACACTTGTAGAGGCAGGAGCCGCGCTGCGGGTCCCGGATCAGGGCATATTCGGACTCCTCCAGCTGGAGGTTATCCATGAAAAACTTCTTATCCACGTTGCCGCCGTTAAAGATAAATTGATGGACGGGGATGGAAAAGAGGGGGCGTGTCAGCTCCCGTATCCCCGGCTGGGTGAAGTCCTCCAGATTCTGGCTGGCAAGGAACAGGGCGGATTCCTTTTTTCGTACTCTTTTAAGCGCGTTGCGGATGTAGGTGATGACGGTGGGATCGGACAGCCACAGGTACAGCTCGTCAATGGCGGCTACGGAATTGCCCAGCGTCAGAAGCTGATCCGACATATAGGACAGCAGGCTGAACAGCAGGGTGTTCCGCAGATTCTCCGCCATGTTATCCAAACCCTTGACACAGAAAACAAGAAATTTGGAGCGGTCGATATTGGTATGCCCATTGAAGAAACGGGCATCCGCGCCGCGGCACATGGAATGGAGCCCCAGCAGCAGATCCCGCAGCATCTCCCGCGGGTAGAGGCTGTCTGCGGCCTCGTAATGGTCATAGCTTTCCTGAATGGCGTTGTAGAGGTCAGAGAGGATTGGGTAATCGGTCGGCCGCATTCCGGCAAAGTCCGTGCGGTCGGTGATGTTCCACTTTTGATAGAGCCGCTCTACCATCAGCTCCAGCGTGTCGATGTGGGGCGTATCGAAGCCCTTGTAGACGCGGAACACATCCCGCAGGAAGGAGATGTGCTGAGAGAGCAGCGTCCCCCGGAAAGCGTCCGGCGCGTCCGGGTCTTCCGGCCCGCTGCCATCGTCCCAGCAGCGCGGCTCCAGCAGGTTGATGCGGTACTGCCCGCTTAAGTAGTCCAGAAAGCAGCCGCCCAGGGCGCGGCACTCGTCCTCCATCTCGTGCTCGGAGTCCAATGAAATGACGCTTTTGCCCGCCTCCCGCACATTGCAGAGCAGGAGCTTCAGAACTTCAGAAGATAACTCTTGCCCTGTCCGGTGTTGCCGAGGATGAGGGCGCTGGCGTTGGTCTTGTCAGAAGCACGGCGGTCGAAGTCCACGATGATGTTGGAGCCGAAGCGGTCCCGGCCGATGAAGAAGCCCTTGGGATCGGTTTTGCCGGAATAGTTCATGGGGTACAGATTGGCAACGCTCCTGGCAGGCAGGACACGCTCCGCAAAATTGGCAAGCTGGCTGCCGCCTGCGGGGTTGGCGGAAAGAAAGCCCTCCCGCTGGCGCAGGAGCAGCGGATCGGCGCCCATGCGGGAGCGCACCAGTTGGGCGGATACGGTGTCCCGCGCCGCGCGCAGCTTTTCCGTATCCGCGGCGGCGATGTCCAGATACACGCCGCAGTGGATGAGCGGCTCCTTTTCCTGCCGCTGCTTCGCCAGCAGCTCCGCCATATCCCGCAGGTTGGCCTCCGCCGTGACGCTTTGCTTGTAATCGTTGGTGTTGCTCCGTTCCATGCGGCTTTTGTTGGTGGCGGCATGGAGGATGGCGTCCTCCTCGGCGGGCGTGACCTGCCGCGCCGTCAGACGCAGGTTGACGCCGCCCATATCGCCAAGGCCCCGCAGCAGCGCCAGCTCATCCGTCATGGGCGGGTAGCTTTTCAGTGCCATTGCCGTGTGATACCGGTTGCCAAGGATGAAGTGGTCGGTGTTGAACTTCACCGCCGCGGGCGCGATCATATCCAGAAAATCTTTCGGGCGCTGCACCTGTTCCGGCATCTTCTTTTTCTTCTTCTGTTTCTTTTTAGCCATGTACATACTCCTCTCCATCGAAATCACGGAATACCTCCGTGGTGAGATCCTGCCGGTAGTAGATCGCCAACAGACGCTTGATGTCCTGCTCCTCTGCCAGACGCACACGAAGCCCGTGGTCGCAGATGGTTTTCTCCAATTGCCGCAGCGCACCTTCATCCGCACCGGCCTTTTCATCCAGTGGGAGCACCAGCACAAATTTGCGGGAGGAGGCGGAGGAGAATTGAATGGCGTCCAGATGGGCCATGTCCCGATCTAACAGCTCCCGCACGGCAGGCTCCGTTTCCTCCTCCAAGCGCCGCAGGTAATACTCCTTGTTCCGCTGGAAAGATTCGCGGGAATCCAATGCCAAAATCTCCAGCGATGGCTGTGTGCTGAGAAGCATGGTGAGGGAGCGGACACGGCCTCGTATGACCTCTGGGGACAGGACGGAGAGGTTGTCCGGCTGGATCAGGAAGAAGACCCGCTCTCCGGAGTCTGTTACGATGCCGTGGGGCGTCACACGGACGATCCCAATGAGTTGCCGTGTCGACTGCCGCTGGCGCAGTTCCTTTTTCTGTTTCCGATTCATAGATCCTGCCTCCATTCGTAATATTGCTGCCGCAGAAAGAGAAAGCAGGCGGCACGGCGCAGGAAATCCAGAATACTGCTGCCATCCACCTGAATGGTGAGGAAGGCATACAGCACCGTGACCACCAGCAGTCCCATGCCAAGCCCCTGCGTCAGCGCCAGCACAGAGAGCAAAGCGCCGATGCCGATCACGGCGATGTCCCGCAGCAGCCAGAGCCACAGCATGGGCTTGGCTTTCAGGTTTTCGGGGTAAATAAACATTTTGTTCCTCCAAAGCAAAACCGCTGCCGAGAATCTCAGCAGCGGTTCGCGCGATGTATTTCTTGTTCTTCGGTGGTGCCGACGTCCTCCGCCAGCGCCTGCCGGATGCAGCGGATGACAAAGTCCTTCTGCGTCATGCCGTGCTGTTTCAGATACGCCTTGAACTGTTCAAACAATTCTACCGGCACCTGCACACAGACAGGCCTTGTTACTTCCTTCTCCATCGTCTGCCGTTCCTCCATTTCATAAAATTTGGTAATGAGCGCAGTTATGTACCGGCTCAGTGTCTCGCCGGATTCCGCCTGTCGCTGCCGCACCTTGTCATGCAGCTCCACGGGGATCTGTGCGCAGAGGTTGCGCGTTTTTTCTGCCATGGCAGTTCCTCCAGTCTTTTTTGGTAACGCCAAGATACCCGAAAGCAAGTGTGAAAGCTATTACCAGGACCAACTAAAAATCCCATTCCAAATCAAGCGTAATGACCATAGCCACCCGCTGCATGAGGTATTCCACGCAGGGGATGGCAACGCTGTTGCCGAGGGCTTTGTAGCGCGCGGAGTCCGAAGCGCCGGGAACATCGGTCCAGCCATCTGGGTACCCCTGGAGCCGTTCGCACTCCAAAGGGGTGAGGCGGCGAATGAGATTCCGGCAGTCCGCATCCCAGGCAGAGGTTGGCTGGCAGACAAGGTCCGTAGCGTCCTTGTGCTGCCGCGCGCTCTCCGTGGAGGCGATCTCGTCATCCCTGAACTGATCCACCCTCTGGCGGGCATAGACGCTGTGGCGATCCGTGGCGGTTAGGGTATAGGAAATGTCCCGCTGCCAGCCGAAGCCGTTGCCGCCGTTTTGTGGCTGGCGGTCAATGGCGTTGCCCGCAATGCAGATGACTTCTTCCTGCTGTACGAGAGGAATGTTGTTCCCTCCGGTCCCATATCGGGCGGACATGGTGGGCGCTACATCATGCGGCCCCGTGTACCTTCCGTCAATGCCGTGGTTTTCATAAACTTTGGGTCCTGTCGGACGTAGGACCAGAGGTTGGTGTCCATGCTCCTGCGCCCGGAGGGTGCCGGTGATATTTTCGCTGCACTCCATGATCTGCCCGCCCTGATCATTGATGCAGAGAATGCTGGGCATACAGTTCCCGCTGGGGCTGCCTTTCAGCGTGGGCGCTACGTCCTCCTGATATCCAATGGTCCCGGCGCTTGCACCTGCTCCGGCCGAGAAGCCAGCGACGAAAATACATGGATATCCCTGTCCCGCCTGTCCTCCTCCGGTTAAGAGTGCAGCATGTTTTTCCGGTGTAAGAAAACAATCTCCGTTTCCTTTCGTTACAAGTCCAGCGACAAAGGTTTGCTGTTTCATCCCCGGCTGAGCCTGCAGCGCACCTGCCACATCGTGCAGATCCCGCACCTCGTCCCGCTGGTTGGCGGCGAATGCGATCTGCTTTTGCGGACCACTCTGACTGCTGCCGGGATTTGTGATAAAGGTCTGCATTTGGAGGTTCTGCGTTGCCATCAGAGCGCCGGACACACCGTCCAGGTCAATGCCTTCATTGCGCTGATTGATGTGATAAGCTTTCGCTTCGCCGGATATGGGCGCGGGCGGGTCAAGCCCTGCCTGCATACGCAAAGCTGCTTCCAATAAGGGTGGCAGCGATTTGCCGCGGCACTCTGCGCGGCGCAGAATACCCAGGCACGCTGTCTGGGATAGCGAGTATCGGGATGGCGCTGTAGCCTGCAAAATCTGCCACAAGGAACACTCGACGGCGTCTTTGGGGCACTCCGAAGTGTTGGGCGTCCCAAACGATCCAAGCCACGGAGGATCGTACTCCCAATATGCCCCCAGCATATTCCCAGCGCCCGGCCTCAGGTCTAACAGCATGAAGGTATGGTTCTTCAACCTGGAGGAACGCTTCGAGGACTTTTTGAAAATCCGCCCCAGGCTTCTTCTGACCCGTTTCAGCGTCCCGCCCACTTGAGAGAGCACCGACGACATTTTCCCAGATCCCGAATCTCGGTCGAATATGGATTCCTGTCCTTCCAGATTTTCTGTCTGCATCTCGCATCTCCTGAATGATTCGTATTTGTTCCATAAAGAGGCCGGAACGCGCACCGTTCAATCCGGCGCGCATTCCGGCCACGCTGAGTCCTGGCACGGGCTGCCCCCGCAGATGATGTCCACAGGCGGCAGATACGCGCCGTTCAGTTTTGTGATGTCTCCCATCTGCTCCATGCGGGGGAAACGGATCTTTGATACCAGTATGGGGAACGGTTCGATCTCACTGGCCCAGATCGGCTCGATGCCGCACCGCACCGAAGCCAGAGGGAAACCGGAGATGCCATCGAACAGGCTCCCCATCGTAAGTTTTCTTGTTGACTGTGTCATTTCATACACACCCTTTTATTTGATTGCTGCGGCGATGGTTCTCGTCACATTCACCGCGGACTGTGCCGTATAAACAGCGCTCGTAATATTGGCCTTTGTTGTGGTGTCCAAGCCAAAGCTGCCAGCGATGCGGGGCACCTCTCCCGCCGAGAGCATGAGCCCCACGCCCATGAGCGCGTGATCCTTGAACACCATGAGTCCCGCGATGAGAATGGTGGACTGGAGGAAGGCGGTCAGGCACAAGCCGATGACCTGCCGCATCCAGCCCATGAATCCATCCAGATAGCCACGCGGAACGCTGAACATATAGAGGGAGCCGACCGCAATTTGAATCAATAAAATGCCGCCTCTCTTTAAGTTTGCGAAAAACACCTTCAGCACCGCGTAGCCCATAAGGATGATGCAGAACAGCAGCATAATGGGGCTGGTGATGATGCCGAGACCAAAGTGGGAGCTGTTCACCACATCCGACAGGGTCTGGATCTCATTGAGCTCCGTAATGATGTCCTGTCCCACCTCACCAATGCTCCGTCCATAGCCGGTGAGTCCCGCAGAAAAGGTCCCCTGCAGCGACACCGATAAGGCATAGAGCCGGACGGGGACAACGGTGAAGAGACTCACCGCCAGAAAGCCCTTGATGATATTCATCCCGCACTGCTGGAGATTTCCTCTGCCAGTGGAGTATTCGATGCCGCACTCAAAGGCACAGACCACCACGCTGACAGCGAACAGCGCCCAGGCAAGGCGGGAGAAAAAGAGAATGATGGCGCTGACCCATTCCAGTTCAAAAAGTTCCACGCCCATATTGCCCATGAGGGCAAAGAAATTGCCGAGAAAGCCTACGATCTGCCCGTAGATCCAGTCCACCAGCTGATCCAAAACTGTCGCGGCAACAAAGTTCCAAATAAATATCTTCGCTCACCTCCGAAAATGCAGAAAGCCGCCGCCCAGATGGGCGACGGCCTTTCATATAGAGTATTTTGTTTTGCATCTGACTGCAGCGCTTACTTGAGCAGCCGCGGATAATCTGTTGTGCCATTGACGATCGCATAAATGTAGACGGTGTCCCCAATCAGTTTGTAGATGGCAACATAAGTCTTCGTCAGCACAAGTTTACGGTAACCGCTTGCCGCAAGGATCGGGTCCGGATGCGTTTGCCCCATCAGCGGGAAATCCCGCAGACGGTTTATGGTCGTTTTCATTGTGCTGTAGATTTTTCGCGCGTAGGGAGTTCCTGCCTCCGTAATGTGATACTTTACGATCTCCTCGAAGTCGTGTTGAGCAGGTGGAAGATAGACCAGTTTACTTTTCGTAGGCACGGAACAGCTCCTCCATTCTTTCGTCAAGCTCCTCCGGCGTGCAGACAGGCTCTCCGCTCAATCTGCTGAGTTCCGCAGCATAAATTTTGTCGCGGTGTCGGAACATTTTTTCCCGCTCCTCGTATGCTGCCATGCTCATATAAACACCGTCATCTTCACCCTTGTTCGTGATGAAGATCGGTTCACCGGATGCCTTTGCCAGCTCGGAGATCTGCGTGTACTCATTCCGCAGAGCAGAGGATGGTCTGATTTGCATAGAAAGCCCTCCTTATCAATTTCTTGATAGTATTATATCAAGATAACGCTTTTTATGCAAGCCTATCTTTGTGAGGTGTAAAAGGTGACTTTATAGGCCTACATCATTCGTCGGCAAAGCAACCATTGTGTCTTATTCGTTGCCTCTGGCAGGAGAGTCCGGATTTGATTTTTGAATTTCTTCTTCACAAATTAGATCCCAATGATATTCCAGATGTATTTCGGCGCAACCAAGCTGAAAATCAGGCAGGCAAAGAGGATGGCGGGGCCGGTCCATTCAAACTGTCCTCTCTGGCGATGTAGGCTAAGTGCCCAGCGCCTTGCCGCATTACTGCGGCAGGTTTCCGAACAC